>OHAY01001728.1_pt1 | contig 19133 bp, 20 predicted proteins | sample 1577191 | NCBI WGS metagenome assembly OHAY01 (sample SAMEA3541504, study PRJEB24748) | human gut metagenome | biome: human gut; feature: human-associated habitat; material: faeces | place: China | collected 2012 | reverse complement strand
GCCAGCCGCCGGTGGCCGGAGATCAGCTCATAGCCGCCATCCGGCAGCGGCCTTGCCAGCGCCGGAGAAAGCACGCCGGCATCGGCAATGCTCCGTATGAGCTGCGCCATTTCCTCGTCCTCCTTCACCTGGAAGGGGTGATTTCGAAAGGGTGTGAGGGCAGCCAGTGGAATTGCCTCCACCTTTGGCTTTCTCGCATCGAGCCGTTCCTCCGTGCTCTTAAAAAGCTCCTCATACCCGGTCAGCCCCAAATCAATCGATCGGTCGTTCTTCATCGAATCCTTCCTTTCATCGTATAATCGTCTTGTCCTCTTGGGACGGTTGCTGATTTCGCAGCACCTGCTTTTCCCGAGGGGAGAGGTAGGGGTCGTTTTCCACCCACGCATCCAATTCACACGCCAAGAGGTCTTTCAGCTTCGGGTTATCCTCAATCATGTTATAGGCGGTTTGCTTTTGCTTCCGAAGCCGGGAAAGCTCTGCGGTGCAGGCGGCGCAGGACTTTTTCAGCTCGCCCCTCTCCACAGGATCGGCGCAGCCTCGCTGCTTATTGCGGATTTTGCTGCGTGCAGCGGTTATTGCATCCATCTCCTTGTCCATTCGTGCAAGAAACCTCTGCACATCCTCCGGCGTGTCCAAATGCTCCCGACACACCAGTGTTATCTCGGCGGTGAAGCGATCCAGTCTGCGGCAAGCCTCCCGGCACTCCGCCGACAGGGGCTGCCGATATTCCTTTTCGTACAGCGGCGCAACGCCCAGCACGATTGCCACACAGCGGAAGAAGCTCAAATACCCGGTGACGCGGGGCAAATGCAGATAGAAATCCCGCTGCCGGTAATATTCTTCCGTCGGCGGATTTTTCCTGGCATATTCCCGTGTGTAGGGCCTCATGAATTCAGAATAGCGCCGGGTCACACGGATGTCCCACTGGTTCTCCAGCAGCCTGTCCTGCAGCGCCTCCTTGTCATATTCGGCTCCCAGCCGAAAGGTTCGCATACACTTTTTGGCGCTTAGAGAGCGGATGGTGGCGTACCTGCGGTAGGGATCGCACACGAACACATAGCCCTTCTTCCGCAGCACGGCACTCAGCTCCGTCCAGCTGCTCGATATCGTCAGCGCCTCGTCCAGCGCCCGCCGCATGAGGTTGTAGCGGGTGGGCTCGCCGTTCTTTTCGGCAAAGTAGACCGACCGCGCCGTTTTATGCCGTTGGGGATTTTTCACCACCGACAGGCCATGCTCCTTGCAGATACGGTCGGACATATCCCGCAGCTTGTAGTAGACCTCATATTTTGCCTCCAGCTTTTTGCCCGTCCACATATTCACCGGATTCACAACAAAGTGGTTGTGATAAGTGCCAGTGTTGAAGTGGGTGGCGACAAGCACCTGCCGGTCGTTCCCCCAAAGCCGCCGCGCCGTCTCCACACCGATGCGATGGCATTCCTCCGCCGTGACCTCACCGGTCTTGAAGGACTGGTAGGCGTGGTAGGCCACATTGCCGCCGGCTTTGCCGAAGCGCTTCTGCACGGCAGCCATCTCCCTTGCGGCAGACTCCGCCCTGCAGCCAATTCCGGTGACGGCGTATTGCTGCTCCCCCTCATCCAGGGTTTTTTCTTTGTCGGCAGCATACAGCAGCACCTGCTCCAGGTCGCTCAGCTTGGTCTTACTCGGATTGGTGCAGTAGTCCACCACACGGCTGACGCTGTCATGGATCGCCCAGATCTTCGTCACCGCCATCGGCATCCTCCTTCCCGTGATAGGCGCGCAGAAGGAGGCTCTCGATCTCGGTCAGGGCCTCGTCAAAGTCCCTCATGGCAAGCTCGTAGCGGACGGTATCGTGGAGCGTTGTCAGCTTCTGATATGCCAGCATCAGCTCTCGGCGCGGAGCCTCCTTTACTGTCGTGCCGGTTCCCAAGGTTCGGAGATATTCCGACATATTCATGCCGCATTTCTTTGCCTTCCTGCGAATGGTATTCTTCTCGGTTTTATAGACTCGCACATTGATTTCCTCTGTTCGATTCCGCATAGATATCACATCCTTTCAGCGGGGTTACAGGGGCGCGCCCCTTTCGTATCGGCAGATACGGGGGAATTGGGTGCCGCAGGGCTACACAAATCCCATGCTCGTTATCCTTACGGATAAAAAAGCGGTGTATCGCCACGCACCCCTTAAAGCGGCAATTCCTCATCGTCCTCCGCCTCCTCCCATGACGCAGATGACGCTTGTGACGATGCTTGGGGAAGCCTGGCGATGTCGTCATTCTGTTTCCGCAGTGACGCAAGTCTCTCGCTCCCGGAGGAACCGTCATGACCGTCAGCACCGTCATGCAGCTCCAAAAGCACCAGCCGGGCAGCCGCCGTTTTACGATACTCGTAAGTGATTCCCAGGGGCTGCAGCACATCGCTGTAATGACGGGTCAGATGCTTGCTGGCGAGGTTGGGCTTCAGCTCCGTATTACCTACGGCGGCAAGCAGTTGGGACACCGTGCCCCGAAACCGCCTGTGCGCCAAGAGGAAATCCGCCACCCGAAAAACAAAGTCCGGGATGCGTTCCTTTCGCAAATCGTCGGCGCTGAGCGCCTCGGTAATCTCCCATCGGACGCCCCGCATCTGCATTCTCAGCTTCTTCTCCTCCACATCCCGGCCCGTAATGCAGAGGGCGGCGCAATCGCCGAAGCGGTCATCCTTGCGGAGAATCATCCCCGTATCCGCCACGCCCAAAATGCCTGTGGAGCCGGTCATGTCGTTGAAGATATTGCTGCTGTCCCGCTCCTTTCGGGTGTGATGGACAACGAAGATGCAAATGCCGTGATCATCGGCAAGCTTTTTCAGGCCGGACAGATCCTTGTAGTCCTGGGCATAGGCATTGACCTTTGCGGAAGCATTGTCCCGCACCATTTGGAGGGTATCGATGAATATCAGGCCCGTGGAGGGAAATTCCCGCAGAGCCTCCTCGATCTGCCCCTCTAGCTCCGCGCCCAGCTGCCCGCAGGAAAAGCCGAAGCGGAGATTCTCCGGCGGAGAATCCGTCAGCTCCTGCATACGCTGCTGAACGCGCCATTCCCGGTCCTCCAAGGCCAGATATACCACATCGGTTTTTCTGGTGGGCAGTCCCCACACCGTCTCGCCGCGGCTGATTTGCAGGCACAGCCACAGCACCATCCAGCTCTTGCCGATCTTGGAGTCACCCGCTAGAATGGCGAGCCCATCGGAGAGAACACCGTCGATGAGCATTTTGGGGTGGGCAAGAGGTTTGTAATACAGGGTATCGGCATCGATCAGTTGTAGCTTGTTCATGTGTTTCACCTTCTTTCGCTGGTAATTGTGTTTTTTGGTTTGGCGCCGTACTTCCGATATCGTTTTTATACGCCTGCCCCGGGGGCTCCGCGGCGTTGCTATGCTCGCTCTTTCGAGGTCGTCGCACAGTCATATCTGTCTCGGTAACGGCTATTCCGTTGTCAAGGTCCACGAGGGAAGCTTAGAAGCTCCTCTCACTTTCCCTTTGCCGAATTTTTTTCGGATTTTCCCGCTACTTTTCAAAATTTTTTCTTTTGAGCTGGTAAATTATAAAAAGCCGAGCTTGTGCAGAGCTTTTTCAAAGTTCCCCTCACTTGGTAGGCAGCGAGAAGGCCAAAAAATTAACCCCCTTGAAAAATTCTTTTGTTTTGGCTCCAAATTGGAGCCATTTTCCTATGCAGGACTGCTCGTGGCTCCGAAATGGAGCCATTTTTCGTCTATGGCATCAAAATTGATGCCATAAAAATAAGCGCCTGCCTCTTTTCAGAAGCAGACGCTCATTTCTCGTATTCAGTTTTTACCGTAGCAGCCGGATCAGCAGCTCATTGATATCCTCGGTGGGCTTGCCGCTTGCTACCAGCTTGTTCCGAAAGGACAACAGGGCCATTGTCAGCAGCCGTCGCTCGCCGGCGCAGAGTGCTAACACTCGATTTCTTCTATACTTGAACATCACCGCACCTCAGCGATAAACCAGCTCAGAAAGGACAACTTCCTCCGCTCGGCTGCAGATGCTGTTCATCCGTCCCACCCATTCCATTTGATTTTTGGCCTTCAGCCGCTCAGTGACACCCTCAGCGTCCTTCATCTGCTCGACCAGCCGATCGAACATTTCTTGTGCTGTGTCACCGATTTCCTTGAGATGCTCGTCCAGCTTGCCGGTCAGCAGCATCCCCGTGTAGATGCCGTCCCTGTGCTCACGCAGATACCGCCTGCGCATTTCTGTAAATCTGTTTTCCATGCCGCGCCTCCTTCATATACGCATTGTTTTTGGTTTCCCTTCGCGTATATGATAGCCCGGCGCTACACTAGAGTCCAATGTGCAATAATCGGATTTGCAGTCTTGACAACGGGATATATTTATTTTGCACCGGCTATTGATTTGTGCGTTTTTGTGAGTATAATAGATATTGAAATGTGTTTGTCACGAGATGTGCAACCAGTTGAATTATGTGTTTCCCGGCGCGTTGATTATGCTGAAAAGTGCGGAGGTGCGCTATGTTATATCGGAAAATTCAGCCGTATATCGAAAGCTACTTGAAGTCAGACTCCAACAAAGTGCTGATTATCGACGGGGCGCGGCAGATCGGAAAGACCTTTATCATCCGCTACGTCGGGCAGCAGTTCTTTGAGAACTATATCGAGCTGAACTTTGCGGAGGATTATAACGGTCCACGGCTGTTTGAGCAGGTCCGCACCGTCAAGGACTTCTATTTCCAAGTCAGTACCATCGCCGGCGAGCGAATGGGAGAGAAGAAAAACACGCTGATTTTCCTTGATGAGATCCAGGCATATCCGCACCTGCTGACCATGCTCAAGTTTTTAAAGCAGGACGACAGGTTTACCTATATCGCCAGCGGGTCGCTGCTCGGTGTGACCTTGAAGAAGACCACCTCGATCCCCATCGGAAGCATTGAAGTAAAGCGCATGTTCCCGCTGGATTTTGAGGAGTTTCTGCTGGCAAACGGGTTTAATCAGTTCGCCATCGATATGATGCATGAGAAGTTCCTTGCCGGTGAGAGCCTGGATGCAGCTATGCACGGGAAGGTGATGGACCTCTTCAAGAAATATCTGTTGATTGGCGGGCTGCCCGACGCCGTGAACTCCTTTATTGCAGACACCAACATCGTAAAGGTCAGGACGATCCATCGGGATATCCGCGCGTTCTATGCTGATGACGCGTCGAAGTACGAGGCGGACAATAACAAGAAGCTGAAGATCCGCAGGATCTACGATATGATCCCCTCCAATCTGGAGAGCAAGAAGAAACGGGTGGTCTTTCAGGATATCGAGGACAAGCGAGGCAAGCGTTTTTCCGACTATCAGGATGAGTTTGAATATCTGATCTCCGCGGGAATCGCCCTGGACGTCAACGCGATCACTACCCCAGTCTTTCCCCTAACACAGTCTGTCGGCAAAAACCTGCTCAAGCTCTATCTGAACGACGTAGGCCTTTTGACGGACGTTTTGTACGGCAGCAATATACGTGCGATCCTGGACGATGAGACGGGGATCAATCTCGGCTCCGTGTATGAAAGCGTGGTGGCCCAGGAGCTGGCTGCGCACGGCTTCAAGCTGTTCTATTACGATAACCGCAGCAAGGGCGAGGTGGATTATCTGATCGACGATTACGACAGCCTCTCCGCCGTTCCCATCGAGGTCAAGTCCGGCAAGGACTACACCGTTCACAGTGCGCTAAACACCTTCGTAAAGAACGACGATTATCATGTGAAAAAGGCCTATGTTCTGTCCAATGCCCGCGAGATCACGACGAACGGTAAGATCACGTATCTGCCGATCTATGATGTGATGTTTTTGCAGAACAATTCTTGATTTCCTATTTGGATATTGATCCCCCAAATTAATGTAGGTGAAAGCGTAATGACAGATAGAGAACTGAAAACCTTAAAGGACAACCTCTGGCATGCGGCGGACGTGCTGCGTTCCGGTGCGCATTTGGCGGCGAACAAATACGGTCAGCCGATCCTCGGCCTGATCTTCCTTCGCTATGCGGATATTCTGTTCAAGCAGCACAAGGATGAGATCGACGCGGAGTATACCAAGCGGCTCGGCACCCGCATGGAGAAAACCAGCAAGGAGATCGCGGTCGAAAAGTGCGGCTTCTTCCTCCCAGAGTGCGCCTATTATGACTTTATTAATGACGCGCCGGACACAGCGGAGAAGGCCGATCTGGTGAAAAAGGCCATGGAGGCCATCGAGCGGGAAAATCCCAAGATGGAGGGTGTGCTGCCCAAGGAGGTCTACGCCCAACTCGTGCCGGAGGAGGAGCCGGAGCTGCTCTCCAACATCGTCCGCATTTTCAAGGATATCCCCGAAAACTGCACCGTGGACATCTTTGGCGAGATCTATGAATACTTCCTCGGCAACTTTGCCCTGGCGGAGGGTAAGGACGGCGGAACCTTCTATACGCCGGCCACCGTCGTGCGCTATATGGTGGAGGTGCTGGACCCGCAGCCCGGTGACAAGAAGTTCCTCGACCCCGCCTGCGGTTCCGGCGGCATGTTTGTCCAGGCAGCGCGGTATATGCACACCCACAATGCCAGCGAAGCGGAGCAGATGAAGTTCCGCTGTTACGGCGTGGAGAAGGAGCCGGACACGGTCAAGCTGGCAAAGATGAATCTGCTGCTCAACAATGTGCGCGGTGACATCACGGAGGCAAATTCCTTCTACTCCGATCCCTACAACGCTTTCGGAGCTTTCGACTATGTTATGGCGAATCCGCCCTTCAATGTGGACGAGGTCTCCTTTGACCGCGTCAGCGGCGATGCGCGCTTCAACACCTACGGTGTTCCCCGCAACTCCACCAAATCAGCAAAGAAAGCCTCTGATAAGAAAGAAACGGTTCCCAATGCCAACTACCTGTGGATCGGTTACTTTGCCACAGCCCTGAACGAGCACGGCAAGGCGGCGCTGGTCATGGCGAACTCCGCCTCCGACGCGGGCAAAAGCGAGTATGAGATTCGTAAGAAAATGATTGAAGAGGGCATCATCAGCCAGATGGTGACGCTGCCCTCCAATATGTTTTCCTCCGTTACTCTGCCGGCTACGCTGTGGTTCTTCGACAAGCACAAGCCCCAGACGGACAAGAAGGGCGAGATTCTGTTCATCGACGCCCGCAATGTTTTCACCCAGGTGGATCGCGCTCACCGCAAATTCAGCGACGAGCAGATCAAAAATCTCAGCGTCATCACCCGCCTGTATCACGGGGACACGGGGGCATTTGCCGCGCTGATCGCGGAGTATCAGGCGGCGTTGGCGGCCGCGCCGGAAACTGCCGAGGATAAGGAAACCAAGAACAAGGCCTACTGGCAGGCGCAGATCGACTGGCTGAACGAGCGCTTCCCGGACGGCGTCTATCGGGATGTGATCGGACTTTGTAAAGCGGCGAAGCTGGGGGGCGAGGACGGCGTCATCGACCAGGATTATTCCCTCAACGCCGGGCGCTACGTTGGTGTGGTCATCGAGGACGACGGCATGACCGAGGCGGAGTTCAAGGAGACGATGCTCGGACTGAACGCGGAGTTTGAAGCGCTGAACGAGGAAGCGAAGAAACTGGAAACGCAGATATCGTTGAACCTGAGAGGTTTGTTTAAAAATGAGTGATTTCACATCATCGTGGCAGGGATACGATTTTTCAGGATTAGGCGCATTGCTTTCTCAAATGCAAGAGATTACCCGTCCTGTAATGGAAGCAGTGCAAAGTATTCAATCCGCACTGCAGCCTATAGTTGAGGTTATTGAGCAGTATAGGCCAAAAGTAGCAGAGATTGGGCAAGCTCTATTGCAGGCAACTCGCCCATTATCTGCAATTAGGAAAATGGGTGAAGCGCAGTTTGTCTTTTGGGACTATATGACCGATGAATTTGTCGATGCAATTGTAGATGCAGAAAACATCAACAAGACACTCCGAGAACAACTGATTCGGGATCGGTTTTCTGCGGTAAATAAGACTATCGGCAAGACCCTTTCTTCCGCAGTGATGCAGAAGCATAAACGGCTGTACTCTCAATCCGTAAATGCGTTTTGTAATGGGGACAGTGATCTGGCTGTTACGGGTTTCACTTCTGTTTTTGACGGTTTACTGGCTGATACTTCCGGGAATCCCACATCAAGGCTTGGGCCACGCATAAACGCAATTAAGCAGAAACTCGATAATGACGAGCTTCTCAATTATGATGAATATGCCACGATAACGCTGGCTATGACATTAGAGAAAACATTGGATTCTTTTTCTGCACCTTCTGACTTCAAAGGAAAAGAGCCAAAGGGTCTTAATCGTCATTGGATTGCACACGGTCGTTCTACACGGAAGAAAACAAAGTTAGATTGTGTCAAAATGATAAACCTTATTTATGGCTTGCTGTTGATAGGAGATCTTGAATCTACGGCATCGTCAAATTCTTCTTGTGAAAATGGTGTGTGAATATGGTAGAGTATTCGGAATACAGATTGGGATCGCTTTGCAATCGCTTTTCGAGTGGAAAAGGGATTCCTGCTGACTTGATAAACGAGACCGGCAAGTATCCCGTTATTGGTGGAAATGGTCTGCGTGGATACACCGACACCTATAATTTCGATGGCGAGTGTGCTGTTATTGGGCGGCAAGGGGCATATTGTGGAAACGTCCAGTTCTTTTCTGGAAAAGGATATATGACGGAACATGCAGTCGTTACACAGCCCAATAGTGCGAACAACGCCAAATATCTTACTTATAAATTGAACGGCCTATCATTGGGACGTTTTTCCGGACAAGCTGCTCAGCCAGGGCTTTCAGTAACGAAACTTGCACGATTGAGAATCGAAATGCCGCCCAAATGGTATCAAGATAAGGTTGCGGGTATTCTCTACGCTTATGATAACCTAATCGAAGTCAACAACAAGCGGATCAAGGTGCTGGAGCAGATGGCGGAAAATCTGTATAAGGAGTGGTTTGTCCGCTTCCGCTTCCCCGGGCACGAAACCGCCGAGTTTGAAAACGGGATCCCGGAGGGGTGGGCTTATAGGCGAGCCGATGAGGTCATTGATTTCAACCCGACGCTGAAAACAGGGAATCAAACGGAGTTTACGATCATCCCCATGGAAGCGCTCAGCACGAACTCCATGGTATTAGATTCAGGCTGCTTTGTGCGGCAGGATTCCATTTCAGGTCGGCGCTCACAAAACGGCGACACTCTGCTGGCCAAAATTACGCCCTGCCTGGAAAACGGGAAAACCGGGTTTGTTATGGGCATGCCGGAAAACGAGGTGCTCGGAGGTTCGACCGAGTTTGTCGTTATGCGGTCTAAGGCATTAACGCCTCACTATGTTTATTGCATTGCCCGGAGCTACTATTTCCGGCAGACAGCCATTTTGAGCATGAATGGAGCCGATGGGCGTCAGCGTGTTGACGAGGATAAGCTGAAATCAACAAAGATTCTTCAACCAGAAAAGACTGTGCTGGATCATTTCGAAACAATTGTTACGCCAATCTTCGATGGCGTTTATCAGATGGTACAGGAAAACAAGAACCTCATCCAGCAGTGCGATCTGCTTCTACCGCGCCTGATGAGCGGAAAGCTGGAGGTGTAAAAATGTCCACTTTTTCTGAACGATATGGGTATGTGGTAAAGCCTTTGCAGTTGGAAAGCATGACCATAGAATTAAGAAACAGGATTTGGAATATTTACAGATGTGAAATCTGTAATGATATTGCAGTTATCGATTCTCACTATCTCGAAGAAATAATGGATGCATGTGGGCTTTCGTATACCAGCGTTTATGATAACGCTGATTTGGATAAAAATCTTGCTGTTTTTCGGAAATGGTATGATCAGGCAGAATGGTATCGAATCTATGATTTCGTTGAAATATATCTCGCATTTCTCCCGACGAAAGGCCTCAGTGATGCAATAGATAACTTTAATGGTGTTCTATCGGCTGAGAATGCTGGATACAGAGTAATTGGAAGACAAGTAGTCCCCATTACAAATGAGTACGAAATAAAGTGTATCGAACAGGCACAACAAACCCCTTATAACAGTATAAATGTACATTTAAAAAAGGCAACAGAGCTTTTTTCACGAAGGCCCCTACCTGATTACGAAAACTCAATTAAGGAGTCGATCAGTGCAGTTGAGGCAGTTTGCAGCATTATTACTGGATTGTCCGGTAAGAATGCAACTCTAGGGAAAACAATAAAAAAGCTTAAAGACTACGGAGTGCATATCCACCCGTCAATGGAAAACGCGTTTTCATCTATGTACGGGTATACTTCAGACGAGGACGGAATCCGTCATGGAGGCATTGATTTCAAATGGGCGCCCGCCGAAGACGCAAAATACATGCTGGTTTCCTGTTCGGCGTTTGTAAACTACTTGATTGAGAAATGGAGCAAAGCAGCGAAAAATCAGGACAATTCGGAGGTGTAATCATGTTTGCCGCCAGTACATACGAAGAAATGGAGCGTATCGAAAGCCAAGTTGAAAACATGGAAATTGTCGTTTTCCTTTTCGCTCGTCCAACGGAAGAAAAAATCTTAAAGGAATTTGAGTATATCCATTACAATTCTGCAAAATACTGCTCTATTTATGCTATCGGGTACACTGATGATTTTGCCAAGGCAGAAGACCAGACTTATAGGAAAGTCGATGCGATGATGCAGCGGGACTGGTATTTCAGTACAAAGGCCTTTACTGAATTCAAGGAAAAACTGCAAGACCGTATTCGGTGGAACTATTCCGGTGAAACGGAAGTACTCGTCTTGCAGAACAATCCTGGGCAAAAGAATGTTCTAAACTTCCAGAACTATGTTGCGATTAATGTAAATAAGGGCATCCGAGAGGAATATATTGATTCTTTTCAAAGCTTCATGGAGTCCCTGATAAGAAGTTCCAAGCGCAGGGTTACGGCAAAGGAAGCTATTCGGGACGTCCGAAATTCGAGAATCAGCGTCAAGGATATACTCGCCGGAGCTATCGATGATTGCAAGAAAGTTCCTACGCCGGTAAAAGAGATAGCAAAAGACAGGTTGTTTTATCGCTGTGCAAATACAATGCAGTAGTATAGTCCGGCAAATATATTTTAGAAATAGAGGCAAGCTGTTATGAAACGCATTCCCTTTTCTCAAGTTTTGAAAACTGCGGCCATAGATATTCGTAGAGAGTATGACCGTCTATATGGAATGTTTTGTGTACAGAAGTTTCAAGATATGGTGGGAGCAGGATCTTCGTTGAAGGATTACTGTGCGACATATTTTGTTCGGCTTCCCTTTCGCGGTACATGCGTATCTTTAGATGACTTTGATGATTTTTATGGATATAGCTTTGAAAAGAATCCTTCTACCTTTGACATAGAGTATTTAGTGTCTTTTTGTGAGTATTCATATAATCTCGCCATCTACAATCAAAATACCATCTATGGCGGTGGTATAGTCGGAATTGGTGACCCAATGCAGTTCTATGTCCAGCAAGTGCTGACGGTTATCGAGACCATAGGGTATATGCCAAATAATCAAAACGGTATTACTGATTTTGTCCCCAAAGACCAGGCGGCGATTTCTGCCGCGGAGATAGTTGATCCTGCGTTGTCGTACAGGATTATTGAATACAACCATCACTCGATGAAGGGTGATCTCGAAAGAAAAAAGGCTACACTGATTGCGCTGGCAGACAAGTTAGAACCAAAGAGAGCAAAACTAAAGCAAGTTAGCGGCTCGTTGGAATCAGATTTGTTCTATCTTCTGAATATCATTATTAAAAATGCCAAATCAATACCTCCACTCACCAACAGCTGGTGTAATGATAATGCAAAGGAAATGGCGATTATTTTTTGTACAAAATACGAGCGATTTATTTCACTTGACATAGATTAGCGGGCGTGCTATACTCCTTAACAAGAAGCGAACAGATGTTCTAATTTGTGGACGCGTTGGAATAGAAAGGGGCGCAGGTAGATGCTCTGGCTTTCACGGAAAGACATCGAACACATTTCCCGCAGGTTGCTTCGTGATTACCTTAAAAAAGTCCCTCAAAAGGTCGATCATATTGATCCGGCAGATTTTGCGGAGAAAATGTGTGGCCTGCAATTTACATTTGCAGATATCAGTGAAGCACATGACGCCATCGGCCTTACGGCAACATCGGGGGTGATCATAACGATCCCTCAAAGGGATGGCACAAGGCTCGACTATGAATTAGATGGGAAAACGGCCTTCATTGATCAGAGCCTTGTGGCAGAAAATCAGATTGGCCGTTTGAACTTTACTATGATGCACGAAGCAGCGCATCAACTGTTTTGGATGCTGTATCCGGAAGAATATGAGGCGCAAACTCCTCGCTGCGTATTTCGCATGACAGATGAACATACGCAGTACCCTGTTCTGGATTGGGAGGAGTGGCAGACCAATGTGTTGACTTCATTTCTCCTTTTGCCAAAGGAACTGGTGTATCGCCACATGGCAGATGTTGGCCTGAAAGATGGCATCGGCGTGCTGAATCGCATATATGCACGCAAAGACTATGAGTGTTTTTCAGAGGCCGCAAAGCGGCTCGGCGTGTCCAAAACAGCACTGGCCATAAGATCATCTCAGCTCGGCTTGGTTGGAAGAAATGATTTGTATGACCCGTATGCACTGGTAGATATATTTCCGGAGAAAAATGAGATCGCCTGATATGGCAGGGAGAAAGTATGGCAAAAATCAATGCAAGGGAACTGGATCCTCAACGCTATTCCTGTATTCAGACAGAACAGCAGGAACTGAAAAAACAGTATTCCAGCCATATTACAATGGCGAGGATTTGCCCGTATTGCCAGAACAAGTTAGAGATCCTGTGCAAAGGAAATCACGGCGCAGTTTATGTGAAATGCCCCCATTGCGGAGAACAGGTGTTTTTCCCGCCGGTGGCATTTCGACTTAACCGGTTTTAAGATGTAACGGCGTGTAATAAACGCCTTGCTCTTGACAACTAAAAATTGAATATCCAAGTTTGTACCCCGGAGCCGCTTGATGCGTGACCTTCCCATGTGTCGCTTGATTTGCAGTCCTTGCTCTCAAAGAGAGTGAGACGAATCAATGCGGCCATGGTGGTGAAGGCAGATCAAGCGGCTTTTTTCGCTCATTTGGTTCCAGAAAGGAACTGAATGAGCGTTTTGTTTTGCTGTCCTTCTGCCCGCAAGAGATGTCGAGGCCCTCCACTTCATCGTTTTTGAAATTTCCAAAATGATGAAACGGAGGACAGAAGATGTCGTATCACAATGACCCATATCGGGTCGATTATTTGAAGATATATCCCTGCTTAAAAGAGCGGCCGGATGTGCTGGAAGTCTTGAAGAAAAGCGACCGCAAGATGAAATACATGGAGGTGGATCTGAAAAGCGAACAGCGCAGGAAAAATGCCGAGAATGGTGCGGAAAGTTATGTTCCCAGCAAAGAGGATTCGCTGGAGCGGCTTATATATTCTGCGAAGTGCCAGTTTGCGGACGATGCTGAAGGCGTCGAGGATGCCGTAATCAGGAAAGACAATCTATTTCGTTTACGGGCCGCACTGGATCAGTTGAGCGAAGAAGAAAGAGCTTTGATCCATGCGCTGTTTTTCGACGAGCGCTCAGAGCGTGAGCTGGAAGAAATGATGGGTGTCCATCGAATGACGATCCATAATCGAAAGATCCGTATCTTGCAGAAATTGAAAAAGATGCTGAGATGACAAAAAAGTTTGGTGCAAACGGTGTTTTCAACGGCTAATAGAGTGAGAGGGCTTTGAACCTCACTCTGCTGCTGATAAATCAGCGGCGTTGTTCCTTGAAAAACACCGCCCAGGCGGTCATATCCGGCAACTTGAATACATTAGCCGACGGAGCCAGCGTCAGACCGAGTGCGCGATGACCACCTGTGCGGAGCAATTCCGCATCAAAGGACGGCCAAATAAGGTGCAGAGCGATACCCACTCAGGCCAGGGCAGCCTTGGCAAGCTGTCCCCGCCATGATCCCGTCAGCCCATAATGATACTCCTGTACGCAGCTTCGAGAGATCCTCGGAGGGGTGAGAGTCCCGTGATGTGCGCCAGCACAGTTCAAGTTGCCGCCCTGCCTGGGGAAGTAGTGTCGAATACAGGCAAACAAAACCGTAAAGTTCTGGCCGCTCCGGTGATGGAAGCATTTGCTTCCGTCGCCGGAGCGACCACACTCTTGCGGCAGAAGCATGGGAACTGTCCACCCCCTCCTATATTTTTGCATTCGATTCCTTTCTCCTTTGTTCGCCGGTCCAACGATCGCCTCCTATCGATCCCTTCCTCGGACGGTTCCCATGCTTGTGCCGCAGAGATGGTCAGATACAGGGAGGAGCGTAACTATGAACCCCAATATCAATTACTATGGAATTGTGATCCTGCTCAGAAAACTCCGGGAATGCGGCATTTTCACCGAAAAAGAACTGAGAAAAATCGCCGCACGGATTGCTGCGGATAACGGCGTTGAAGTCATGTTTTTTCTCTGATTTCCTTCATCTTTCAGTAGCTATTCGGGCGCTGTTGTGGTAGTGTTTGTGTTGCAAAAAAGGAGGTGAGCGGACATGGATGAAAAGCGGCTGGTAGACGGTGCAACGGCACTGGCAGAAAAGCAGTCCCGTGTTATAAAAATCGAGCCTGCGGAGCGGCCTCAAAATGTACGGCTGCGGGTCGCCGCCTATACTCGTGTCAGCTCAGACTCCGAGGATCAGCTCAATTCCTTTGCGGCCCAAAACCGCTACTACACGGAACTAATCTCAGGCAAGGCCGAATGGCGCATGGTCGACATCTATGCGGATGAGGGGATCTCCGGAACTTCGGTGGCTAAGCGAGATGACTTCCAGCGGATGATGGCGGACTGCCGTCGGGGTCTGATCGACCAGATCCTTGTCAAGTCTATCTCACGCTTTGCCCGCAACACCAAAGACTGCCTCCAGAATATCCGTGAGCTAAAGGAACTGGGTGTTAATGTCCGCTTCGAGCGTGAAGGTATCGATACTGTCAATGTAAGCAGTGAACTCATCACCGCCATCTACGCCGCCTTCGCCCAAAAAGAGAGCGAATCCATCTCAGGTAATATGCGATGGAGCTATCAGCGCAGGATGGAAAGCGGAACGTTTCTTCCACCCTCCACACCTTATGGCTATAGAATCATAAACAAAAAAATCGAAATCGATCCTGAACGGGCCGTGATTATCTGCAAAATATTCCAGTGGTATCTTAACGGCATCAGTAAAGAGCAGATCGCCTACAAATTAAATAAAGCTGGTGTACTTAGTAATCAGAATAAAGCATGGCGAGCTGGTGGAATCCACTACATCCTCACAAACGAACGGTATATTGGTGATTCTTTATGGCAGAAGACCTATACAACTGAAGCAATTCCTGCGGTTCGGCACAGAAATACAGGGGCGCGTGAGCAGTACTATGTAGAAGGGACTCATCCTCCTATTATTTCGAAAGAAGTCTTCACAAAAGTTCAAATACTTATCCAAATGCGAAAGGAAAACTATGGGAAGTCTCCATCGGAGACGATTCATCCTCTCTCAAGAAAGGCTATCTGTGGGTGCTGTGGGACAGTACTGCGAAGGAAACCGCAAAGAGGTAAATACTATTGGTGCTGCATGAGACACGATACGAATCGTGAAGAGTGCCCGTTAATGCCAATTTCCGAAACAAGCCTATGTGAATCCTTCTGCCGCCTATACTATAAGCTGAAGCATCAGAGCATCCCCATTCTGGAACAGATGCTCACAAACCTCCAGATGATCCGCAATCGCAGGATGCTTTGGAGTCCTGACATCGTTGCCCTGAATAAAAGAATATCAGATCTATCCAGTCAGAATCAGACATTGGCCTTCCTTAAGCAGCAGGGCCTTGTTGATCCTGACATTTTTATAGCCAAAACCAATGAGCTGACTAAGCAGCTCCGGCAGGCCAAGCTGGAAAAAGAAAAGCTGATGGATGCCGAGAGCGACATGACCGCCCTGCAAACGCGAGACTTAATAGACCTTCTGGAAGGTGGGCCGGAATTCCTCGACAGCTTTGACGCGGAACTGTTTGGTGAACTCGTTGAGAAAATTATCATAGAGAGCAACGACTCCGTCCGCTTCTGCCTGAAAAATGGGCTGGAGCTGCGGGAGTCCATAGAGAGGACGGTGCGGTGATGGGAAACCGGAAGCAGCCCTTCGGCTACAAGATGTCTCTGGGTGAGATCGTCATACAGGAATCAGAGGCGAAACTTGTGCAGGAGATTTTCCTCCGATATATTGCAGGAGAATCCTTGAATGAGTTGACGGAGTCGCTTCGCCAGCAGGATATCCCATACGACGAGGGACGGCTCTGGAACAAAAATATGGTCGCCCGTATTCTGGCGGACGCACGCTACACCGGAGAAAAAGAATATCCCAAGCTCATAGATAAGGAACAGCTCATCGCAGCAAATGAAAAACGCTCAAACAAGCCCCAGCTTCCGAAAAAGACAGAAGCCCAAAAGGTGCTGCGCAGGCTCTGTGGCACACCGCCATCTGAACAGGTGGAGCAAAGTGTCACCGACCTGCTCAACGGTCTCGCAAATTACCCGGAACGCATACAGCATCAGCGCAGTCCTACGCCAGCCACACATTCCAAAACGCAGGAGGCGCTGGATAATGCTCTGGAGCAGCAGCCAATCGACGAGGACAACGCCAAGACGCTGATTCTCCGGCTTGCGGCAGAACAATATGCCGCTCTGGGAAATGAAGAATATGAAACAAATCGTCTCCGGCGTCTCTTCTCCGCCTTCGAATGTGTGGCGGAACTGAACGCTGATCTTCTGAAAAGCACCGTATCCGAGGTGCTGGTGACCCGCCAAAATGTCAAACTGCGATTAAAAAATGGGCAAGTCATAGAAAGGAGTGACCTGCAATGAAAGAGGATGCCCCAAGAGTAATTAAGATCCCTGCCAAGCCGGAAGCCACCCGTCAGGCAGAAGCCCGCAGACAGCTCCGGGTGGCAGCTTACTGCCGAGTCTCCACCAAAGAGGAGGACCAGGCAAACAGCTATGAGGTGCAGAAAGAGTACTATACCGATAAAATCATGTCCAACACCGCCTGGACGATGGCCGGCATCTTTGCGGACAAGGGCATCACCGGAACCTCGGCCAAGAAGCGCGAGGACTTCATGCGGATGATCCGGCACTGCCGCCAGAAGAAAATCGATGTGATCCTGACCAAGTCGGTTTCCCGCTTCTCCCGCAACACGGTGGACTGCCTCTACTATATCCGGGCGCTCAAACAGCTTGGCATCGCAGTCATCTTCGAGAAGGAAAACATCAATTCTCTGGAGGAGGACAGTGAGCTGCGGATCACCCTCTCCGGTGCCTTCGCCCAGTCTGAAAGTGAATCTATCTCCGCCAATGTCACATGGGGTAAACGCCGTGCCATGGAAGCCGGAAAGGTCAGCATCCAATATAAAAAGCTGTACGGCTACCGCAAAGGTGAGGATGGTCAGCCGGAGATCATTCCGGAACAGGCCGAAATCGTCCGATGGCTCTATGAGCGCTATCTCACCGGAGCCAGCCTGCGGATGATCAAAGATGAACTGGAACAGCAAGGCGTCAAGTGCTTCGAGGATTCTCCGGAGTGGACCATTTCCCGCATCCGCAGCATCCTGCAGAATGAAAAATACTGCGGCGACGTTCTGATGCAGAAAACCTATACGGTAGATTGTTTGACCCACAAGACCAAGAAAAATGAAGGCGAGGTGGAGCAGTATTTTATACCAGACCATCACCCTGCAATCGTAGAGCGAGAGGTCTGGGATAAGGCACAGGTAAGGCTGGAACAGATTGCAGGCAAGCGGAGGCGTATTCGCCCAAAGCAGCAAAGGCTGATTCCTTTACGAAAAGGCGTGCTGTTAGGATTCGTTCCCATTAGACCTACATGGAAGGCTGTTTCCTTCAAGAGGTTGGAAACGGCAACAGAAAAGGTGATGGCACTGGTTGATGCAAAGCCAGAGCAGGAACACATAGAATATGAAAGCGAGGAATGTGAAATGGAAATTTTGAAGGGATTTGAGGTAATCAATCTAAAGCAACCGAAAGGCGAGTCTGTTATGACGGTGACTTCAAACAGCCTGAAATTTAATAAGGCAACGGCTGTAGAGTTGAACTATGCACCGTACATCAGGGTGCTGCTCAACGCAAAGACTAGCCAGATTGCGATTCAGCCTTGTTCAGAAAAAGATCCGAATGCGATCAAGTTCAGTAATGAGGAAAGCAAGCAGACTTATGCAATCAGCATTAAGGTGCCGGCTATCCAGGTAGAGTTTCGGAGAATGCTGCCTTTCGAGGATGACAATGGTGGTAAACTTAGCTATACCTTGAATGGAACCTTGTACCCGGATGAGCAAGTTGTCATTTATGATATTGGGGATGTGAAACCGGAAACAGAAAAGAAACGCCGGGGCAGAAGAAAAAAATCTGAAATTGAAGCAGAACAAAAAGAGAACTAAGAATAATATTTGAAGATTTGGTAGTGGCTCCCACTTGTGATTCAAAGGAAACTTTGAGTTGCAGGTGGGAGCTTTTTAATTGTGAAAAAGGCTATCTTTCTGACAAACCAGATGAATCTTTGCCGGACTTTTAACGAATGTTTATTTTTTAACAAAGAACATGATGGAGAGGGAAAAGTGTATCACTTGCTCGAAAATTAAAAATCTTAGTCTTTTTTAACAAAAATCTCAGGGCATTTTTGACACCTATCTTTTCGGGCTGTTGATGGCATGTTGGATCGAATTTCTGCTTTTGATGGAAAAACCAGAGATAAGCAGGATTTTTGGAAAAGATTGATATGGAATCCTGTAAAGATATGGCGCAGCACAGAAAAAGATTAAACGAGGATTCTTTTATGATTGAAAAAGGCGAAGAACCTAGATCATCAGCGGTAAAAATGAAGATTAGGGCAAAAAAATAGACCGCCAAAGAGAAAAATGGCGGAATATCAAGGAAAATCAAGGATTTGCGGCGGGATGTGGCAGCACGTCTAAAATAGAAATTTGTGAAAAATGTTGTCCAAGACTTGACATCGGGCGGCATTGATTGGCAGCGCGAGAAATGGCAATCAGGACTTGGTTCTAAGTTTATCC
>OHAY01001724.1_pt1 | contig 19156 bp, 18 predicted proteins | sample 1577191 | NCBI WGS metagenome assembly OHAY01 (sample SAMEA3541504, study PRJEB24748) | human gut metagenome | biome: human gut; feature: human-associated habitat; material: faeces | place: China | collected 2012 | reverse complement strand
CGAGCGAGAACTCAATCTGGTCGTTACTCTTCTGCTCCAGGTTCCAGTTTACATCCACAGTACCGTCCTCGTAGTTAGGCTTTACATCTGGTGAAACCTTCTCAGCATCGAAGTGACCCATGGAAGCCAACTCACGTGCCGAACGCATCAGGGCATCCTTAGAGAAGAGGTCGCCTGGCTTGGTACGAAGCTCACGGCGTACTACGTTCTCATAGAGACGGGTATTTCCATTGATACGTACGTGGCTCAGGTAAGCCTGAGGTCCCTCTGTCACGCGCATCTCCAGATCGATGGAATCGCCGTCGATGTTCACTTCGGCAGGATTGATGTTAGAGAACACGTAACCATTGTTGTAATAGAGGTTGCCCACAGCATCTTCATCTTCCTGCAATCGCTTGCCCAGGAGTTTCTGGTTATATACATCGCCCTTCTTCATGCCGAGCACGGCATTCAGATAGTCGGTAGCATATACGGTGTTGCCCACCCAGTTGATATTGCGGAGGAAGTAGCGCTTACCCTCATCTACCTTGATATATACGTTGACGTGCTTCTCGTCGAAGTTGCTTACGCTGTCTTCCAGGATCTGCGCATCACGATAACCATACTCGTAGTATTTGTCGATGAGTTTCTGCTTGTCTTCCTTCCATCTCTCAGGAGTAAACTTCTTCGATTTGAAGAAAGTAGCAAACTTGCCAGCCTCGTGGGTCTTGGCAAAGGCACCCTTCGAGAAGAATCCACCCTTGATCTTTCTGTCCGAAAGTTTCTCGTTACCATCGATGGTAATCTGGTGAACCTTGATTTTCTGTTTCTTATCTACGATTACGTCCAGGATTACCTGACCCTTGTTAGCCACATCATCGCGCTGGTTGATCTGGATTTCAGCATTCTTGAATCCCTTGTCATCGAAGTATTTCTTGGCAAGGATCTTGGCACGGTCGAGCATATTAGGTGTTACCTGCGTACCCTTCACCATACCGAGTTTCTGCTCCATATCCTCACGCTCGCTTTTCTTCAAACCCACATAGTGGATGTCAGAGATACGAGGTCTTACTGCGAGATAGATGTGAAGATAAAGTTTTTCACCCACGATAGAGTCGGCAGCGATAGCGACTTTAGAGAAAAGTCCATGTTTCCAATAGCGCTTGACGGCATTGGTAATAGCGTCGCCTGGCACTTCAATCTCTTCTCCCACTGTCAGGCCCGAGATACCAGTGAGCACATAGTCTTCGTATCCTTCCACACCCGACACATTGATACCTCCAAGGGTCAAGGTGCGAGGGGTTCCGGCATACGAGATATCTGGATGTACTATCTTGTCTTGTGCCATAACCTGCACACTCGCCATGATGCCGAATAGCAGGATGAAAATCTTTCTTAGCTTGTTCATTTATACCTTATTATATATATAGTATCTATTTTTCGTCCTTTTCCCCCTTTTATTTCTCTTCCTCTGCTTCTACCTGAGCCTCGGTCTTGCCAAAACGGCGCTGGCGCGACTGGTAGCTCTCAATAGCCTTATGCAGGCACTCCTCGTTGAAGTCTGGCCAATAGGTATCGCAGAAATACAACTCAGAATAAGCAATCTGCCACAACAGGTAGTTGCTGATACGCAACTCGCCACCTGTACGGATCAGGAGCTCCGGGTCTGGCATGAAGTTGGTCTCCAGGTGCTTCTCGAAGTTTTCCTCGGTAAGCATCTTCTCAACCTCCTCATAGCTGGCGCCCTTCTCCATAACCTCCTTCACGGTCTTCTTCATCGCATTCATGATTTCCCAGCGCGAAGAGTAGCTCAGGGCTACTACCATGGTCATGGCATCGTTCTTGGCGGTATGGTCCATGGTCTCCTGCAACTTGTCCTGCACAGCCTGTGGCAGACGCTTCAAGTCGCCGATCACGCGGAACCGCACATTGTTCTTCATGAAAATCTCATCCTCCAGAGAAGTCAGTACCAGTCCCATCAGGGCAGAAATCTCGTCGGCAGGACGATTCCAGTTTTCAGTAGAGAAAGTATAGAGAGTAAGGTACTTCACACCGAGGCGAGTACATTCTGATGTAATGCAACGCACTGCGTCAACTCCAGCCTGATGGCCGTAGCTGCGTTCCTTACCTCTTTCTGTTGCCCAGCGTCCATTGCCATCCATGATGATAGCGATGTGCTCAGGTATTCTGTTCATATCCAAGTTGTTCATATCTTATTCTTTAATTAAGAGTTCTTATTCTTCTTTATTACACGTTTTACACTTTGCGCTGAAGCTGTAGGTGAACGAGACTTGCAGCATGGAGTAGCAGTCCTGGTTTTTCCAGAGTCCGCTGCTCTTGATGCCATAAGGGTCTTTCACCCCATCCAGTTCATCGCTCAGCGAGAAATGGATGCTCCAATCTACGCCTACGTTCATCCGTTCGTTTATCTTGTATTTCGCCCCGATGCCCAAAGGCACGTTGGCGGTAAACACATTCTTCTGCTCTCCTTTCACAAAGGTGGCTCCCAGACCTCCGAAGATGAAAGGCACCAGCCTCCTGGCTCCTCTGTAGTCCCTGCCGGTGCCGTAAGGCCAGAAGTTGTACTCGAAGACGAGGCTCATATCCACCAGGGTATTGCTGAAGGAGTAGGCTTTCCCATCCAGGTCGGGATAATCGGTCTTCACCTTGTCGTTAGAGCCTTTCAGCTTGCCCAGCCCCAGGTTGAACCGCAGATCCTTGTAGGGATCGAAGCTGTATCTTCCCACGATGGCTGCCATCGGCTGCTGGTGGGCAAGGATATTGCCGTTCAGGTCGCCTTCATAGGCAACCAGTCCCACACCGGCACCAATCTCCAGACGATACTGGTAATCGTCTTGTGCCCTCATCACCTGCAACGGCAAGAGGAACAAGACCGGCAGCAACAAGCATTTACACAAGTTTCTCCTCATGTCTATACCTTATGCGATATGAATAGATTCCCGAGGGTCTTATTCGAAGATAGTCGGGTCCTTGATCCAGCCATCCTTGTTGAAGCGGCCCTTCCATACGCTGCCGTTTCTTACTACCCAGTAGAATTTGTCCTTGTCGCGGCAGAAGCCGAAGCGCTGGGTGGTAGCAGCGAATCCGGCTGGCATGGTTACGAGTGAATCTACACCCCATGTCAGTCCATTGGTCTTGCTCTTATACCATTTGCCGTTGCTTCCGAGAGCTACGAAGCCAGAATCTGCACCGCAAACGAGCACCTGATCCATCATTGGCATCTTGCCACTCTGGAGAGAATCATATTCTATATAGTTCCATGCGCTTTCTGAAGCATTGGCAGAGTAATCAGCTACATGATTCCAGAGCGTAGCGATGGTATCGCCGTAGCTGGCATCACGGGTTCCCAGGAGGAGTACGTTCTCGGCATTCTTCACAGAAGCGATGGTAGAAACATTCATGCTCAGGTTCTGGGTTGGCAGGAGTGAGAAAGCTGCATCCAATTTCTGGGCAGCCCAGGTTGCGCCATTGTCCTTAGACACGGCGATGCCTGTAGCGGTGAAGGCATAGAGATACTTGCTGCTGGCACCTACCAACTGCTTGAGCTGGCTATCCTCGCCTACCAGACTCCAGGTTGCAGCATCGTCAGAAGCATACACCTTGCCATCTGAGAGGATGTAGAGCTGATCGCGCATCTGCACGGCGTTCTGATAATCGGCAGCTGCGAAAGCCTGGTTGGCTGTTACCTCAGTCCAGTTGTTACCATCGCTTGCAGCACTCTTGTATATCTTCATTCCCCCGAGGGTCTTGCCGAATACATAGATATGGTTTCCGATATGGTTTTCCAGGGCAAGCACCTTCAAGTCGCTGAGTGCAGCGAGCTGCTCATTGAGTTGAGCCTTGGCTTGCCAGTTGAACTCATTGCCTTCCTGCTGATGCACGTTCACCTCTACTTTGTAAGTTACGTAGGCATTGAGCGAGTTGTTATATACACGAACCATTCGTGGCTGAGAGAAGTCGATGGAATCGGTGCTGGAATAATACTTTGCCGAGTCGATCTTCTCAGGGCAATTCTTGTGCATGATGAAGATAGGGCTGCTGTTCTTGCTGCTGATGGTAGCCAATACGGCAGCGGTCCTTGTCTTGGTAGGCAAGGAATCTACGTTATAGATCTGGCGGGTAGCCTGATCTATATAAAATTTATAGTTAGCTCCATTCACTTTATCAGCAATCAGAGTATCCTTGCCTGCAGTAGTCTTCGTGTATCTACCGAGCTTTCCCAAAGAGAAACTCGTGATGGCTGTATCATTTGTATATTCTACTACCGTCTCGTCGCTGTTCAAGCATGAAGAGAGCGACAAAGTAGCTGCAACAAGTGCAATAAAAGCTAAAAATTTACTTTTCATTCTATCCAATTTTTCTTTTTAGCTGCAAATTTACAGAGAATTCTTTAAAAAATCGCCCTTTTCTCCTTATTATTATGCAATTTATTGATTTTAGGGGCATTTTTTATATTTTTTAGTGATTTAGAGGAGTAAAAACGAAGAAATCCCGCTTCTTTTGCAAGAAACGGGATTCCATATACAGTATGAATTCGAAATGTCGAATTAAAGCTGTGGACCAGCTGCAACGAGAGCCTTACCAGCCTCGTTGTTTGTGTACTTAGCGAAGTTCTTGATGAAGCGAGCAGCGAGGTCCTTAGCCTTCTCCTCCCACTGAGCAGCGTCAGCGTAGGTGTCGCGGGGATCAAGGATCTCTGTAGCAACTCCGGGGAGCTCTGTGGGCACCTTGAAGTCGAACATCGGGATCTGCTTTGTAGGAGCCTTGTCGATGTCACCGCTCAGGATGGCGTCGATGATGCCACGGGTGTCGCGGATAGAGATACGCTTGCCTGTGCCGTTCCAGCCAGTGTTTACGAGGTAAGCCTTGGCGTTGTTCTTCTCCATCTTCTTAACCAGCTCCTGTGCATACTTGGTAGGATGCAGCTCCAGGAATGCCTGGCCGAAGCAAGCTGAGAATGTAGGAGTGGGCTCTGTGATGCCGCGCTCTGTACCAGCGAGCTTAGCTGTGAATCCTGAAAGGAAGTAGTACTGAGTCTGCTCGGGAGTCAGGATAGAAACGGGAGGCAGCACGCCGAAAGCGTCGGCTGACAGGAAGATAACCTGCTTAGCAGCGGGTGCAGAAGAACCCTCCTTGATGTTGTTGATGTGGTAGATAGGATAAGAAACACGAGTGTTCTCGGTAACGCTCTTGTCAGCGAAATCGATCTTGCCGTTAGCATCAACAGTTACGTTCTCGAGGAGAGCGTCGCGACGGATAGCGTTGTAGATATCGGGCTCTGACTCCTTGTCGAGGTTGATAACCTTAGCGTAGCAGCCACCCTCGAAGTTGAACACGCCGTTGTCGTCCCATCCGTGCTCGTCGTCACCGATGAGCAGACGCTTAGGATCGGTAGACAGAGTGGTCTTACCTGTACCTGACAGACCGAAGAAGATAGCTGTGTTCTCGCCGTTCTTGTCGCAGTTTGCTGAGCAGTGCATAGAAGCGATGCCCTTCAAGGGGAGGAAGTAGTTCATCATAGAGAACATACCCTTCTTCATCTCACCACCGTACCATGTGTTGATGATAACCTGCTCCTTAGATGTTACGTTGAAAGCAACGCAGGTCTCTGAGTGCAGACCGAGCTCCTGGTAGTTCTCTACCTTAGCCTTAGAAGCGTTGTAAACAACGAAGTCGGGCTCAAATGCCTCCAGCTCCTCAGCTGTAGGACGGATGAACATGTTTGTTACGAAGTGAGCCTGCCATGCAACCTCAACAATGAAGCGAACAGCCATACGAGTGTCCTTGTTGGCACCGCAGAAGCCGTCTACTACATAGAGGTTCTTGTTGCAAAGTTCTTTCTTGGCGATATCCTTAACCGTTGCCCATACCTCTTCAGACATGGGGTGGTTGTCGTTCTTATATTCCTCTGTTGTCCACCATACAGTGTCCTTAGAGTTCTCATCCATTACGATGTACTTGTCCTTAGGTGAACGACCGGTGTAGATACCTGTCATCACGTCCACAGCGCCGAGCTCGGTTTCATGACCTACCTCGAAGCCCTCGAGACCAGCCTTGGTCTCCTCTTCGAACAACTTCTCATAAGACGGATTGTGAGCGATTACTGTAGAACCAGTAATGCCGTACTGTGTCAAATCTAACTTTGCCATTTTTAATTAAAATTATTTAGAAGTGAATTAAATGTCTTGATTCTGTTCAAGGTTATCCATGCAAAACCGATAAGGATCATTGCCTTACGTTGTTCTCACATTATTACCTTTACCTTATTATCTCAAATCCGCTGCAAAGATAGATAAAAAGTGTTGAACGGCAAACCTTTTAACGACAAAAATATATGTGAAGCAATTGTTTTTAGGTTAAAGAAATTAAAAAAACGGGGCATCGGGTTCAATTTGTAATTTTCAGTTGGCAAATGGTCAACTTAATATGCAATCTTTTTTATAACTTTGCGCCAATTTAAGCAAGCTGTAACGGCATGCCGACGAAACAACTAAAAACTCGTCTATCAGAAAAGCAAAAGACTAATAAACAAAAATCATATATAAGATATGAAAATCATCAACTTTGCAGAACAGAACAGCATCATCAACAAGTATATGGCTGAGATGCGCGACAAAGACTATCAGACCAACCGTCTGCTTTTCCGTAACAACATCATGCGTGTGGGCGAGCTCATTGCTTATGAGCTCAGCAAGACCTTCGACTATGAGGAGCGCGACGTGCAGACCCCTCTGGACACAGCCCGCGTGAGCGTGCCCACCGACAAGCTGGTGCTCGGAACGATCTTCCGCGCCGGTCTGCCGTTCCACCAGGGCTTCCTTAACATCTTCGACCACGCCGGCAACGCCTTCGTGTCGGCGTTCCGCGAGTATGAGGACGAGGCTCACACCAAGGTGGGCATACATGTAGAATATCTTGCCACACCCGACCTCAACAACGCCACGCTGCTCATCGTGGACCCCATGCTTGCCACGGGCGGCTCTATGGAGATGGGCTACAAGGCGCTGCTGACCAAGGGCACTCCCAAAAAGGTGCATGTGGTGTGTGTGATGGCTTCGCCCGAGGGCATTGAGCACATCCGCCGCACGTTCCCTGACGACACCACCATCTGGTGTGCTGCCATCGACCCGGGTCTGAACGAGCACAAGTATATCGTTCCTGGCTTCGGCGATGCAGGAGATTTGTGTTATGGGGGGAAGATTTAAAAAGCTTTTCGCGAAAAGCTTTTTAAGTGAAAAGTGAAAAACGAAAAGTGAAAAATCCATGTGCTTTATTACTTGCGCAGCCTTGGCTATAGGATTTTTCACTTTTCCCTTTTCACTTTTCCCTTAAAAGGCGAAGCCTTTAAACAGACTCCCACCGTTTTCATCTTGACATATTTCTCGGAGAGGAGCATGAAGCCGTGGTGGCGGTTGGAGGAGCCCCACGAGTTTTTGGCAACAAAGAAGAGGGTACTGTCGCTACGGCGGCGCACAAGACCGATGAGGGCCATGCAATGGTCGTCGGTGGTGAGGCGACGCTCAAACATGAGTTGACGCTTCTGCTGCGTGCAGCGGCTCATGGGCAGGGAGAGGTCTGCCATGCCGTCGGGCCAACTGAAGCCGCGCTCACTGATGTCGCCCTCCCAACACACGGGGTGGTGGTCGAGGAGCGAGCGCTTTATCATGGTCATCATCGTGTCGAGAGGCAGGTTCAAGAACTGCTCGTGCAGCCTGTTGTCGGCCACCTCAAGGTCAAACGCCTCGCCAAAGGGATGGTGCGTGAACGAGGTGACGGCTTGCCACTCGCCTGGCGAACAGACGCTCTGGGCGAAGTCGACGGGCGAATATTCTGCCCCGAACATATAGACATGTAGCGGCATGGGACCCATGCTCTCGTCAAGCAGTCGTTCAACGACCTGCTTGTAACCCCCAAACGACGGCTGCTGACGGGCTGCAAGCATCAACCGACGGGCAACAGGGCGCAACGGGAGAGCGGGCTTGGAGCAATCTGACGAAAGGGAGGCAGAGGTAGCAACATCCTGCGAGCCTTCTGATGCTGCGGCTTGTGAGCCGTCAGACAAGAGGGATCTGGCGGCAGCCACCGCACTTTCGTCGCCCATGCTGTGATAGCTGTCGTAGGGCATGGCGCCGAAGCGCCGCAAGAGCGTCACCGCCATGGGGGCTGTTCCGCGCAGGGTCATGGCGTGGGCGTCGCGCGCGAAATAATAGCGGTGGGCGAGGCTGGTGAGATACTGGCGTGCGGTGTAATCGACCCCAATGTTCACGCTGTCGCCCTGTGCCGCGTGCTCACTTTCTATCGTTGCCGTCATGGCATAGAGCCAGCACAGCTCGTTATGGCCCTGGTCCTTGACAGGTGTTGTGGGGAGCATCGCCAAGGTCTCATACACCGACTTGTCGATGGCAGCAACGCCCTGCAGCGAGGCCGTTTCTGCTGTCGCTCCCTCACCACCGGTCTTTGGTGTCGACCGGTATCCACAGGCCACAAGCAACAGGATGAACACCATTGCCGAAGCCGGGCGTGCAATTGTTGATAAGTTCTTAAACGTCTGATTCATAATGCTTTTCTTTTATTCTAAAGACCGTCTTAAAGCCAAACAAAATCCATTCTTCTAAAAATCCAAAATCCAAGCAAGCCCTAACGACCGATTTGGGTTAAAAGGATAAATTGTTGAACGCAGAGTGTTGCAAAGCAACAAAGGCTTATATGAGGAAGGGCGAAACCCGTGTCCACATATAAGCCTTTCTGTTTTTTCAAGATCCACATGCCTCGGCATGCTGACCGTCAACATGTTCCTGTTTACGCCTTCTCTGCCTCCTCAAAGGCGGCAGCCTCGGCAGCGGCAATGATCTCCTCGCGCGTCTTGTCGCGGGTTGTGATGTCGCTGAGGTCAAACTCGTCGTCTGAAGAATTGTCTGATGCGTCGGCATAGCCGTTTGAAGCGTCAGCATCTGAAGCGTCAGCATAAGCATCGCCTTCAGCAGCTGTCAGCTCTTCTTCCGCAACGCTCTCGTTGCACCATCCGGCCTCGGTGTCTGCCACGGCAGCTGGTGCCACAGCGGCGGCAGCCTTTGCTGCATACATGGGCGAGCGGCGGTTGGTGCGTTTCTTGCTCTTGAGGCCCTCGCCGTCGGCGTTGTCTGACGGTTCTGAACCGTCAGAAGAGGCACCGTCAGAAGCAGCACCTTCCGAGCCATAGCTTTTCTTGGCAGAAGCGTTAGAGGCGGCAGAAACGGAAGCATCAGAACCTGAGGCGGCAAAGTTGTCGTCCTGCACCCCACCGTGGTTCACCACGATAAAGTCTTCGGGCTCAGTGCTGGGCACGTTCTCCACCGGCTCCTCCTCCATCTTCGTGCGGTTGGTCTTGGCCGTAAACACGCTGTCGAGAAACTGAGGTTGCTTGCGCAGCTTCTCGAGAGTGCGCTTCGATGCCATCTGCTGGCTCTCCTTCTTGCTGTAGCCAGTGGCATCGCACCCTTCGACCCCTTCGAGCACCACCATGTAGGTGAAGACCGGACTGCCGTTCTTGTCTTTATGCTGCTCCTTGAGCGCAAACTCTATCTTGACGCGGTTCTTCTGCGCCCACTCTATGAGCTTGCTCTTGAAGTTGACCTCCTTATAGGCCACCTTGTCTATGTTGATCATCTGGTCGAGAATGCGCTTCTGTATGAACCTCATGCAGGCGTTGTAGCCGCGGTCGAGGTAGAGCGCACCCACAAGGGCCTCGAAGGCGTTGCCGCCCATGTAAGAGTTGTGGGCCGACGAGCGTCCGTTCGACAGGATGAGCTGCGTTATGCCCATCTCCTGAGCCAGACGGTTCAGGGTCTCACGCTGCACGAGCTTGGAGCGTGTGTTGGTGAGGAAGCCCTCTCGCTTGCCGGGGAAATGGCGATAGACGATGTCGCCCACGGCAGCGTCGAGCACAGCATCGCCCAGAAACTCCAGGCGCTCGTTGTTCACAGGCTTGCCCTTGGCGTTGCGCTTGAACAAGCTCTTGTGCATGAGCGCGAGCTTGTAGAGCGAGATGTCGTGAGGGTAGACCCCTATGATGTTGTAGAGAGATAAATAAAGCTCCTTTTCCTTGCGGAAGGGGAGCTTTATTCTGTCTATGATGTTACTCAGCATACTTCTTGAATGCTACACATGCGTTGTGGCCGCCGAAACCGAAGGTGTTGCTGATGGCAGCACGCACCTCGCGCTTCTGTGCCTTGTTGAAGGTGAAGTTGAGGTTATAGTCGATCTCCTCGTCGTTGTCGCCCTCGGTGTGGTTGATTGTCGGGGGCACGATGTCGTTCTTCACAGAGAGCACAGCAACCATGGCCTCCACAGCGCCGGCAGCGCCGAGCAGGTGACCGGTCATCGACTTGGTTGAGCTGATGTTGAGCTTGTAGGCAGCATCGCCAAACACGTCCTTGATGGCCTTGGCCTCAGAGATGTCGCCAACGTGTGTGCTGGTGCCGTGAACGTTGATGTAGTCGATATCCTCGGGCTTCAGACCGGCGTCGTCAAGGGCGCGCTGCATCACGAGCTTGGCACCCAGGCCCTCGGGGTGAGAGGCGGTGATGTGGTAAGCGTCGGCGCTCATGCCCTCGCCCACCATCTCGGCGTAGATCTTTGCACCACGGGCCTTGGCGTGCTCCAGCTCCTCAAGGATGAGGCAGCCTGCGCCCTCGCCCATGATGAAACCGTCGCGGCTGGCGCTGAACGGACGTGAGGCGTGCTCAGGATCGTCGTTGCGTGTAGAGAGAGCGTGCATGGCGTTGAAACCGCCCACGCCGCAAGCGCAGATGGCAGCCTCAGCACCTCCGCCAAGAATCATGTCGGCCTTGCCCAGACGCACAAGGTTGAAGGCGTCGGCCAAAGCGTTGCTTGACGATGCGCAAGCCGATGTGGTGGTATAGTTGGGACCGTTGAAACCGTAGAGGATAGAGATCTGTCCTGACGCGATGTCGGCGATCATCTTCGGGATGAAGAAGGGGTTAAACTTAGGACCTGCCTCCTGGTGCTGGCCATAATAAGACACCTCGTCCTCGAAGGTCTTGATGCCGCCGATGCCCACACCGTAGACCACGCCTACGCGCTGCTTGTCGATGGCCTCGAGGTCAACCTGGCTGTCTTCTACGGCTTGCTTGGCAGCGATGATGGCGAGCTGTGTGTAGCGGTCCATCTTGCGTGCTTCCTTGCGGTCGATGAAATCGTTGATGTTCAGACCCTTCACCTCACAGGCAAACTTGGTCTTGAAATTGGTGGTGTCAAAGTGGGTGATGGGAGCTGCTCCGCTCTTTCCAGCGAGCAAGTTTGCCCATGTCTCCTCGGCGGTGTTGCCTACGGGGGTAACGGCACCTATGCCTGTTACAACTACTCTTTTTAATTCCATTATTATCTCGTTCGGCGTGCCTTGACCAAAAATTTTGTTTTCGTATTGTTTTTCCTCTCAGCACGCGGTTATTAATCTGATGAATGTGAAAAAGGTGTGATTACGCGGATGCGTTGCCGGCATCTCAAAAATTCTCGTTGATGCCTTTATGCCGCGGACCTCTGCCGCAGCCTTGCAAAACTTCAGAAATATAGATATAACAGAGGTTGATGGTTTCTGGGGGTGTAAGAAAATCTGGAAATCACCACAGAAACTATCAACCGTCTGAACGCCCCATCGGGCTTCTTGCTGTCGCGCGTCACACGCGGGCAGACGCAGTCACAGCATTAAAGACATGCTGTGGGTGCGTTTCTGCCGGAGCGGAAATTATTTCTTGTTCTCCTCAATGTAAGCGATAGCGTCACCTACAGTGGTGATCTTCTCAGCCTGGTCATCGGGAATAGTGATGTTGAATGACTTCTCAAACTCCATGATGAGCTCTACAGTGTCCAGAGAGTCGGCACCGAGATCGTTTGTGAAGCTTGCTTCGGGCTTAACATCAGCCTCATCAACACCCAGCTTATCAGCGATGATTTCTTTTACCTTTGATTCAATTTCTGACATAATTTTTAATCTTTAAAATGTTTATAATTAGTTTCTTAATTCAAAATCGGCTACAAAGGAACACATTATTTTTCACATTCGCAAATTTTTTGTGTAAAAAAGCACCTTCGCGTGCACACTGACACGCCATTTGTGCAACTTTTCGGTCTCTGACGTGCGCACACAACACACAAATGAGATAAAAAAACAAAAAAACCAACTCAAAGTTTGGCAGTGTGGCGCTTTTGCCGTATCTTTGTATAGTGACGATGAAGCCGACAAACCAAAACAGCCCCTAAACAACCCCCAGACAACCCCTGAACACGTCCTCTGGCCGAAACAGAGAAACCCACAGGACACACGTCGGCAGCACAGCACAGACACAAGACATCGAGTGATCAGAAAAAGGCGAAAGCCCAACGGCAGCCGCCATGTCAACAAATAAAAACTCTAACACCAATATGTCATTTTCAGAACATTGTAGCCAGGTCTTCAATCAGGCCATACGCGACTATCACATCAAGGACAACATCGACACACCCATCAACAACCCCTACGACCGTGACGATGTGGAGAACCGTCTGTACCTCAAATGCTGGATAGACACCGTTCAGTGGCATTTTGAAGACATCATCCGCGACCCCCACATCGACCCCGTCGAGGCACTCGCCCTGAAGCGTCGCATAGACCGCTCAAACCAGGACCGCACCGACCTCGTGGAGCAGATCGATGCCTATTTCCGTCAGAAATATAGCGACGTCACCATTCAGCCCGACGCACGCATCAACACCGAGAGCCCGGCATGGGCCGTGGACCGTCTGAGCATTCTGGCTCTGAAGATCTACCACATGCGCGAACAGGTGGAGCGCGAAGACGCCAGCGAGGAGCACAAGGAGAAGTGTCAGGCCAAGCTCAACGTTCTGCTTGAGCAGCAGAAGGACCTCTCAACGGCCATTGACCAGCTGCTCGACGACATAGCCTCAGGCCACAAATATATGAAGGTCTACAAGCAGATGAAGATGTATAACGACCCGAGCACAAACCCGGTGCTGTATAAGAAGTAAGAAGAAAAAGCAAGTGAAAACCGAGCATTTACTTATAATAAGGTTCTCTGCCATGGGCGATGTGGCCATGATGGTGCCCGTGGTGAGCTCGCTGGCACACCAATATCCGCACCTGCGCATCACCGTGCTGAGCAGACCGTTCGCACGGACGTTCTTCGAGGGGCTGGCTCCCAACGTGGGGTTCATGGGGGCTGACCTGAAGAACGAGTATCGCGGGCTGAAGGGCCTCAACGCCCTCTACCGCCGACTGGTGGCGAAAAACTTCACCGCCATTGCCGACATGCACAGCATTCTGCGCTCAAGCTACCTGCGCATGCGCTTCAACATAGGGCGTTACCAGGTGGCACACATCGACAAGCACCGCCGCGAACGCCGCGCCCTCACCGCCACACGCAACAAGGTGCTGGAGCAGCTGCCCACATCGTTTGAGGGCTATGCCGACGTGCTCGCACGCTTGGGATACCCCGTGAAGCTACAGTTTGACAGCATCTTCCCACCAAAGGGTGGCGACATGAGTCTTATTGCGCAGCGCATCAACCCCAAAGCCGAGGGCGAGAGATGGATAGGCATAGCGCCGTTTGCAGCACATCAGGGCAAGGTGTACCCGCCCGAGAAGATGGAGCGCGTGGTCCAGCTGCTGCTTGAACGCGACACCCGCAACCGCATTTTCCTCTTCGGAGGAGGCAAGGAGGAACACGACATGCTCGACGAGTGGGAGAAACGCCATGACCGCTGCACCTGTGCCTCGACGCTGCTCTCAGGACTGTTCCAGGAACTGGTGCTCATGAGTCATCTCGACACGATGGTGAGCATGGACAGCGCCAACATGCATTTGGCATCGCTCACAGGCACACGCGTGGTGAGCGTGTGGGGAGCAACCCATCCTTACGCCGGCTTCATGGGCTGGAACCAGAAGGTAGACGATGCCGTGCAGACAGACCTGCCCTGCCGCCCGTGCAGCATCTTCGGCAACAAGCCCTGCATGCGAGGCGACTATGCGTGCCTTAACAACATCACGCCCGAGCAGATTGCTGACCGCGTGATGAAGGGGTTGGCGTAACAGCCGTTTGAGGTTTGCAAATCTACCATTTTGATTTGCGAAACAGCCTTTTTTGGTTGCGAAACAGCCTTTTGGGTTTGTAAAAAACCTTCTGGGGTTAAGAAACAGCCTTTTGGGTTTGCAAGAAACCTTCTGGGGTTAAGAAACAGCCTTTTGGGGGTTTAAGAAACAGCCATGAATTGCATATAGACAGCGCCGAAAAGCGCTGCCTGCCCCCATCACAACAGATGCCGCTAAAGACATGTAACTGCGAAAAACATAACGGGCGGCTCTAAAAAAGAAAAACTGCAAAAAATCTGTATTCAGAGAAACTGTATTCAGAAAAACTGTATTCAGAAAAAACTGCGTTCAGAAAAAAAGACTGCTTCAAAGAAAAACTGCATTCAGAAAAAAGAATAAAAGCTGCGTTCCCTATATATAATAAGGTGGAACCCTCATGACACGAAAACCATCCTAACTGCAAACGTGCAAAGGGCGACACCCGTAGAGAACAGGCTGGAAACGTTAAATAACATTTTAAAAAACCTTGAACACATTCAAGCCCAGTACACCTGCAAAACTGTAGAGCTTGAAAAGGTCAAGACAATCAATTAACTAAAAAGGAAAGGAAAAAGCTATGAAAAAGTACGTATGTGATGTGTGCGGATGGGTCTATGACCCTGCCGTAGGCGATCCTGAGAACGGCATTGAGCCCGGAACAGCATTTGAAGACATCCCCGACGATTGGGTTTGCCCCCTCTGCGGTGTAGGCAAGGACGAGTTCTCACCCGTAGACGAATAAGCGTTGTTTCGGTCGGCTTAAACTGCATATTTATGCAAAACAAGACCTCGAATATACAGTATTTTCAAAGGGCCCAAATGACAAAATGAAAGTGCCCATTTGACGTTCTCATTAAGCCTCTTTGACAACTCAAGCCCAATTTTAACATTGTTTAACAAAACTGTATAGCAAAACACTCCAAAAACCGACATTTTGCTCCATCTTTTCTTCTTTTACCCACCACCGTGCTTTCTGCATATTTCTCTCCGTTTTTTGCATAAATATGCAGTTTAAGGACTGGCAAGGAACAATGACACAGCAGCAACACCCTCATTAACGAAATTTCTAAAACTGCCCTTAGAAGATAAGAACCCTTTACAAAATAGTCGTATTTAAAATTTTTACATTGATGAATAGGTAAAAATATCCTTGATTGTAATACCACTAAAAAACAAAGCAAAACAAAACGGCAGGTTTTGTTTTACGAAAAAAATAGTGTGTTTAAATTTGCTTATTACAAAAAAACATGTAATTTTGCATCAGATACAAGTTTCTTTCACACCATGCCCAACATAATTGCCTTTGTTTATGAAGACAAATAACAAAACAGCAATATGATGAGACATATATAACAAGAAAGGTTCTCAGTATCTCGACATATAAACTAAAGGCGTTTACTTAACGCTTTGTTCTTGACGTTCTGAAACTTCGCAACTTTCATGCATAGTCACGAACATCGCAACGGTAGATGCCCTCGGGATGTGTATAGCCACATCCCTTTTATTGGTATGCTCTTGACGACCCTTTTGTTTGGTGTCGTCAATTCATGTGTACTTATAGAGGGGGTATGCGTATCCATATCTGCGTGGGGCTTCGATGTTGCTCGTTCAACTATGCAGGGCAATGCGAAGGCCTCAGAACGTGGGACGAGCAACGAGGAGATCCCACGCTTCTATTTTATATTCGCATCTATTCTAAAAAAACAAGTTATAATAATGCTGACATGGGGTTTGGTTGGCGAACAAAAACTGCATGTTATGGGTAATTTATTAGCTCATTACACAAGCCTGGATGCTATGCTCAACATTATTCGTGACGATTGTCTGCATTTTAGAGCTACGCATTTCACTAAGCTAAACGATTCATTGGAGTATAAGTGGCCATTTGAAGCCTTAAAAGAAAAGGTTAAAGACATTGAGAATCTGACAGAAGAGAAGATAAATCTTTATTATAAGAAATTTCCCTATATAATATCACTGTCAGAAAAAAAGGATGACCATCTGATGTGGCACCTCTATGGGAAATGTGGATATGGTGTTAGTATGGTTCTTAACAAGGATTTTTTGAAAAAAGATCCACATCAACAAAATAAAGAATTTAACGATAACAATAATTGGCATGTTCTCCTAAAAATGAGATATGCAGATGAATTTAATCGACTTACTACATTGAATGAATTGGAAGAAGACTATGTAAACGAAGGCTATGGTTCTGTAAACAACGATTTTGATGATGCGTTTATCTGTTGTTCTTTTCTGAAAAGAGAAGACTGGCAATGTGAGAAAGAAGTTAGATATGCAGTTATACGCGAAAAAATAATGCAGGCAAGATACAATCCAACATCAGAAAGCAAATGTAATATGTTTGGATTTGAGGACACACATAACGTTAAATATTATGCTCACGGAAACGAATTTGTGCCCTACCTTGACGTTTATATTCCAAAGAAAGCCTTGACTGCCATTGTTGTAGGAAGCCGACTTGATTTTGAAAAGAATAAGAAAAGCATCCGAATGGCTCTAAAAGGCCTTGGTACAGGCTACGAAAATGTAGATATCATAAAGTCGGAAACGCTTTTTTAATTTCTAATATAAAAGTTCATTAAGTAAAACCCACCTTATCGCTTGAGTTGTTTCAGCGAAATTAAGGTCAATAAAAATTTAAACAATGAGATATTATAACGCAACAAAAAATCTTATGATGATTATATTTATGCTGTTTATCAGCATAAACATCATGGCAGAAGACGGACTGATTACTGAACAGATAACCATTACACTTGATGAGCCAGGCACACTTGGCAGCAAGATTGGTTTCAAGAAAAAGAACTTAATAACAAATCTGAAGATTAAAGGCGCTCTGAACATTGACGACATAAAATTTGTCAGAGAGATGGCCGGCTGTTATTATAGCAAGAACGCTCACTATAACGGAAACCTTAGTCATTTGGACTTAGAGGATGCATGGTTCATCGATAGCAATGACAGAAACATAAAAGTATATGATGAAACAGGATTTGAATTTACACTTTCTCTTCAAGAGCCTTGTGTAGCAAGGTTTCAATTTTGTTATTTAACAAGTTTGCGTTCTATTGTATTACCGAGTTACATAACATCCATAGAAAATTGCGGCTTTAGGGGATGTGACAATCTGTATTCTGTCACAACACCTTCCACTTTGACAAAAATTGGAGATCAAGCTTTTCAGTACTGTAAATCACTTTCATCTATCAATCTGCCTGAAGGTTTGACATACATTGGATGCACCGCATTTATTCTTTGTACAAGTTTACAATCAATCTACTTGCCGCAAAGTTTGAAAAAAATAGATATTGGTGCATTCCAAAATTGCACAGGAATAAAATTTGTCTATACATATAACCCTCAACCACTTACATTTGAGGATAATCCCTTTGTTTGGAGTAGTAGTGATGGCCGACCAGACGATTGGAGAAGGAAAGCAACACTTTATGTACCGAAAGGCTCAAAGCAAAGCTACACAAAAGCAGAATATTGGCGTGAGTTTAAAAATATTGTAGAATTTGATCCTACACCAGTTCTTTCTATTTCCGTTACTAAAAATATTAATGAGGTTTCTCGCTACTCAATAAACGGAATGCATTTGGATTGTCCAAGCACAGGAATAAACATCGTGAAATATAGCGATGGTACAGTGAAGAAAGTTATGGTAAAATAAAAACAACGATGTAATGTTGAGAGTAAGTAACCGTATTTTATATGAAAAAAAATGTTTGTTTATCAAAAAATACGATTACTTACTTTCACTTCATTACAAACTGTTCAGCAAATATTTAATATAATCATCCTTGACGTTAGCAATCTCACTTTTGTCGTAAATTGTCAACAAAGTTATTTTCATACTCTCAGGATCTATCATCAAATTTAAAGTTAATATACGGGCACCACCGCTCTTACCCTTTCCTTTAGAAGCAATAGCCATTCTTACCTTTCGAACGCCGCCACCAAGGTCATCGCCTAAAAGAGGGTTATTTATAATTTCATTTTTCCATGTCTCAAAATCATCCAATAAAGAGCGGTATTTTTTGTATAAACGCTTAAATTCACGTTTAAACTCAGGGCCAACAACTATTAATACTTCCATAGACCTAACCCTCTCTCATCTCTTTTATGAAGTCATCAATATCTTGAAATTCTTTACCTTCAAGTTTTGATAATTTCACCTCTTTCATCGCTCTCGTCAAAGTGTCTTTAACATAAGCCTGTTGCTTCTCTGTCTTTGACAAAGACGTGTTTTTCAACACCGATGTCGAAACGACACCGCGCAATTTTGTTATAGCATTGCGAACGCTTGCCAACGATTGAGAATCATCTATTGTCACCAAAATCTGCTCCATATTATCTTTAAATTATTAGGAGTGTAAAAATACGAGAAATATCCGAAACCTACAAATATCTTGTGCTTTTTAACAATTTAACAAGGCTAAGCCCATGTTGCCATTAAAAGCCCGTGTTGTTTTAAAAGCCTGCACCCGCTATTTGCGTCCAAAGTCGGCGGGCACCTCTCCCCACTGTCTCGTCTCCCATTTCACCACAGGGTTTTGCAGCACAGGGTGTGCGCGTAGCCATGCTTCGGCACGCGCGATGACGGCATAGAGAGGCGCGGTCTGCGGTGTGCGTTCCAGTTTGGTTTTACACTGCCGTTTCTTAACCCACAGAATGGCGTTGTGCGAGTCGCTGTAGATTGTCTTGCCAGTGACACCCTGCTTGTCGAGGAGGGCGAGAGCATGGACGATAGCCAGAAACTCACCGATGTTGTTCGTTCCGTGCACGGGTCCATAATGAAACACCTGCGCACCCGTCGCGAGATCTATGGCCTGATATTCCATAGGTCCCGGGTTGCCGCTGCACGCCGCGTCGACAGCCCAAGCGTTGGCCGTGACCTCAAGAGGCAACGGCAGAACCGTGTCGTGACGGTTGCTGGGAGGATTTATCAGATTGGTCATGGGAAAAAAGATATGGAAGCCCCACCCCCTCGCCACCTGCGGTGGCTCA
>OHAY01001718.1_pt1 | contig 19211 bp, 19 predicted proteins | sample 1577191 | NCBI WGS metagenome assembly OHAY01 (sample SAMEA3541504, study PRJEB24748) | human gut metagenome | biome: human gut; feature: human-associated habitat; material: faeces | place: China | collected 2012 | reverse complement strand
TAATTAAATAAAGTTTTAGAAAAATGGCACATCCTAAAAGAAGACAATCAAAAACAAGAACTGCTAAGAGAAGAACTCACGATAAAGCAGTTGCTCCTACTTTAGCTATCTGCCCTAACTGCGGCGAATGGCATGTATATCACACAGTATGTGGAGCTTGCGGTTATTATAGAGGTAAATTAGCAATTGAAAAAGAAGCTGCTCTTTAATTTAGCACTTCATTGAACATGTTTGTGTGTTTTTAAAGAATAAAGCCGGAGAGCCTTTCGGCTCTGCCGGCTTCTTTTTTACATACAAACCAAATTTTGAAATGATGGAAAAAATTAATGCTGTAATTACTGGTGTTGGTGGATATGTACCAGATTATGTATTGACAAATGATGAATTGTCAAGAATGGTAGATACCAACGACGAGTGGATTATGACTCGTATTGGAGTAAAGGAAAGACGTATTCTGAATGAAGAAGGTTTAGGTACCTCTTATTTGGCACGTAAGGCTGCAAAGCAATTGATGCAGAAAACAAATTCGGATCCCGACTCTATTGACTGTGTTATTGTTGCTACTACTACTCCGGACTATCATTTCCCTTCCACAGCTTCAATCTTGTGCGATAAGTTAGGACTGAGAAATGCATATGCTTTCGACTTGCAGGCTGCATGTAGCGGATTCCTTTATGCAATGGAAACAGCTGCTTCGATGATTCAGTCTGGTCGTCACAAGAAGATTATTATCGTAGGAGCAGATAAAATGTCTTCTATGGTAAACTATTCAGACCGTGCAACTTGTCCTATTTTTGGTGATGGCGCTGCTGCATGTATGGTAGAAGCTACTACTGAAGATTATGGTATTATGGATTCTATTTTAAGAACAGATGGTAAAGGACTTCCTTTCCTGCACATGAAAGCAGGTGGTTCTGTTTGTCCTCCGTCTTATTTCACTGTAGACAATAAGATGCACTATCTGTATCAGGAAGGTAGAACCGTATTTAAATATGCGGTATCAAACATGTCTGATGTAACCGCTCAGATTGCAGAACGCAACGGATTGAATAAGGATAATATTGACTGGATTGTGCCTCACCAGGCCAATATGCGTATTATCGATGCTGTAGCTTCTCGTCTGGAAGTACCTTTGGACAAGGTAATGATTAATATTCAGCGTTACGGTAACACTAGTGCCGGAACATTACCTCTTTGTTTGTGGGATTTTGAAAAACAACTGAAGAAAGGTGATAATATTATCTTTACTGCATTTGGTGCCGGATTTACCTGGGGAGCTACTTATGTGAAGTGGGGATACGATGGTAATAAATAATTGAGAATATTCACACATACGAAAAAACGCATCCCAACCCGATGCGTTTTTTCGTATATCAACCTATAAACACTATGCACAAAGCCGGATTTGTTAATATTGTAGGTAATCCGAATGTCGGAAAATCTACATTGATGAATTTGTTGGTAGGAGAGCGTATCTCTATTGCCACATTCAAGGCGCAAACGACGCGTCATCGTATTATGGGAATCTTGAATACTGATGACATGCAGATTGTATTCTCTGATACTCCGGGAGTATTGAAGCCTAATTATAAACTTCAGGAGTCTATGTTGAACTTCTCGGAATCGGCTTTAGTCGATGCTGATGTGTTATTGTATGTAACAGATACTGTAGAGAAGACAGACAAGAATGCGGAATTTTTGGAAAAAGTTCGTAAGCTGAATGTTCCGGTTTTGTTGCTGATTAATAAAATCGATTTAACCAATCAGGAAGATTTGGTAAAACTGGTTGAAGAATGGCATGAAAAACTTCCTGATGCGGAGATTATCCCCATTTCGGCTAAGGCTAAATTTAATGCTGATGTGGTGATGAAACGTATCAAAGAGCTTATACCAGATTCTCCTCCTTATTTTGGGAAAGATCAGTTGACCGATAAGCCGGCACGTTTTTTCGTAACAGAGATTATCCGGGAAAAAATTCTGTTGTATTACGATAAGGAAATTCCTTATGCAGTAGAAGTTGCAGTAGAACAATTCAAGGAAGATGCTAAAAGTATTCATATCAATGCCGTGATTTATGTAGAACGCGAGTCACAAAAAGGTATCATCATTGGGCATCAGGGAAAAGCGTTGAAAAAGGTCGCTACAGAAGCTCGGAAAACGTTGGAGCATTTTTTCCAGAAGTCCATTTATTTGGAAACCTTTGTGAAGGTAGACAAGGATTGGAGAAGTTCAGACAAGGAACTTAAGAATTTTGGTTATCAATTAGATTAAATCTTCGGCTGTGACAGCCGTAAATGTATAAAATATATGGGAAATTTAGTAGCAATTGTAGGACGTCCCAATGTGGGAAAGTCGACACTGTTTAATCGCTTGACCAAAACACGTCAGGCTATTGTGAATGAACAGGCCGGTACAACCCGCGATCGCCAGTATGGTAAATCGGAATGGCTTGGAAAGGAGTTCTCTGTAGTGGATACAGGTGGATGGGTAGTTAACTCGGATGATGTTTTCGAAGAAGAAATCCGTAAGCAAGTAGTATTGGCTATGGATGAAGCGGATGTTATTCTGTTCGTAGTTGATGTGATGAATGGAGTGACAGACTTGGATATGGAAGTTGCTTCCATCTTGCGTCGTTCGAAAACACCTGTGATTATGGTTGCCAATAAGACGGATAATAACGATTTGCAATATAATGCAGCTGAATTTTATTCGTTAGGATTGGGTGATCCTTACTGTATCTCTGCTTTAAGCGGAAGTGGAACCGGTGATCTGTTGGATTTGATTCTTTCGAAGTTCAAGAAAGAAACCGACGAAATTCTTGATGAAGATATTCCACGTTTTGCTGTTGTTGGTCGTCCGAATGCAGGAAAATCCTCTATTGTCAATGCTTTTATTGGAGAGGAACGTAATATAGTGACGGACATTGCCGGTACAACTCGTGATTCCATCTATACCCGTTACGATAAGTTCGGATTCGACTTCTATTTGGTTGATACAGCAGGTATCCGTAAGAAAAATAAGGTAAGCGAAGACTTGGAATATTATTCTGTAGTACGTTCTATTCGTTCTATTGAAAGTTCGGACGTCTGTATTTTGATGCTTGATGCTACCCGTGGTATTGAAGGTCAGGACTTGAATATATTTTCATTGATACAGCGCAACCAGAAAGGTTTGGTTGTGGTTGTGAACAAATGGGATTTGGTAGAAGAGAAAACTGCGAAAGTCATGAAAAACTATGAAGAGGCTATTCGTAATCGTTTTGCTCCGTTTACAGATTTCCCGATCATTTTTGCTTCGGCATTGACCAAGCAGCGTATATTCAAGGTGTTGGAAGCTGCCAAAGAGGTATATCAGGCACGTACTTCCAAAATTCCGACTGCCCGTCTGAACGAAGAAATGCTTCCTTTGATTGAGGCATATCCACCTCCTTCAAATAAGGGTAAGTACATCAAGATTAAGTATGTCACTCAGCTACCTAATACTCAGGTACCTTCGTTTGTATTTTTTGCAAACTTGCCACAGTATGTAAAAGAGCCATACAGACGTTTCCTGGAAAATAAAATCCGTGAGCGTTGGAATTTGTCAGGTACTCCGATAAACATATTTATACGTCAGAAATAAAACACAAAAGCGGCTGTCTTAAGTTATCTTAAGACAGCCGCTTTCCTTTTTATCTTGAGCCTTTTATAAAAAGAAGACTGTTTCTGTTCGACTTACCCGCAAGAAAGCCATTCGTCGTTATTGCTATAAATCCATAATCCTATTTGCTGATTGAAAACGACGACGTCGGCTGCACAATCGCCGTCGTCGGCTGCATAGCCAACAGCGGCAATTTTACAGTCAACGACGACGATTGAAACTTTCGACATTCCTCATTGCCTTTATATTTTAGCTACACAATATGTCTGTCAATAAATTACCATTTAGTCTTTCTCTCTTTATTTATTCGAGTTTGTCTTTAATACGAGGGTATAATGCTTTTAGAATAGTAATATCTTCGTTACGTAGTTTCCCATTTCTGTTAGGAGGGCAATTAAGAATAAGGATATTATCATTGCTGGTAGCTGTATTAAAAAGCTTTTCAAGTTCATCTATTGATTTATATTCATGATCTTGAGTATTATAGAACCATCTTTTACTAATGCATACAGTTGACTCCCATGGCATATAGTATTTTTTTCCGTCGTGTACGAATATCTTAGGGTCATTGGGGGATGGTAAATAAGGATCCCCTAAGCGGAAATCACTGGGAAAATATCGTATGGGATAACCATTCTGCTGGTTTTCCGGTAAAATGGGATGCTCATCTACATTTTTAGGAGATCCGATACTCCAGTTTATTCCAACTTGACAGTTGGGAATCTGTGTTTTTATTGTTTGGTAAATGTCCATGATAGGCCATCGGTAATTGGGCTTTACCCATCCGCCATCGAACCAAAATTCCACAATCGAAGTATAGGGAGATACAATATTGATTAATTCTTTCAGTTGCTTGATCATATATTGATTGTAAGCTTCATCTTTTGTCCAATCCTCTACTTCGCTATTGACTTTTCTATCCCATAACGAATAGTATAGCCCTAAACCAATCTGGTATTTTTTGCAGGCCTTTGCCACTTCCTCTACTACATTTGTTTTATTGGCAGAACTTGCTACATCATATTCAGTGTACTGGCTGTCCCACAAGCAAAAACCATCATGATGTTTGGTGATTAGAATTACATATTTCATTCCGGCTTCTTTAGCAGTACGGATCCACTGTTCTGCATCAATACCGGTAGGAGCATAAGTAGATGCCGGCTTGGAACCGTCTGTCCATTCTTCGTCATGAAAGGTGTTTATTCCAAAGTGTATAAACATACCGTACTTCCTTTTTATTTGTTCCTTTTGAGCCTCGCTTGGAGTGATAGAAGGTTGTGGAAGGACAATTTGTTGCGCTCTTGAAAATTGGCTGAAGCATAATATGCCTAAAAGAAATAATAGTTTTTTCATATTTGTGGACTTTAATATGTTTCTATTCAAATATTATTTAAGTCTGATAGAATATACCGAAGGCTTTCCATTCGATTCTTCTATTTTAAGTCTGAGCAGATTCGTTTGTATCTGTTCCTTCAGGCTGATAGTAATGAAGCCGTATCCCATAAAGCTGTGTGGCTGCTTTTGGGGATCAATTGTTTCATGGTATAAATCTTTCCATTCGTTATTTGTTGAGTATTGTAGTGTATATTTTGTAATACTTCCTTTGCCTATAATAATCGCGACTTCTTTGAATGGAGTGTCAGGTTTAAGATGTATATCCAATGTCGAGAGAGAGTCTCCTGTCCATGCGGTAGAAACATCACTGTCTATTGCGTATTGAGGCCCGTGATGCAGTGTGTCATTATTGAGGATACCATTGGCTTGTGCTACAGCTTGTTCGGTCAGTGACATCATACGAGGAGGATTCTCTGGAAAAGGTGTCCCGTTTTCTATTCCTAGGAAAGATGCCAATTCGTTGATTCTTTGAATAGCCTGTGGGTTTTGTCTGCCATCGGTTCCGGGAGGTATATTCAATAAAAGACAATTGTCGTTAGCTGTGGATATGCGGAAGATTTCTTCCAACTCTTCAAGATCCCTTACTGTTGAATCTTCCGGATGTGCAAACCAGTTTCCCAATACAGAAATAGTTTGTGTACATTCGTAAGGTAAATAATACTTTTTCCCTTTATATGTATAGATTTTCGGATCATCTTTTACCGGTAAGAAAGGGTCCCATAATCTGAAGTCGGACGGGAAATATACGATAGAGTCTCCTTCCTGCATATCTACAGGGCGTTTTCCTATTGTCCAGTTTGTAGAAATCTGGCAAGATGGTTGTAACTGCTTTACATAGTCATAAATCTCTTGAAGATACCAGTTCTCAACCTTTCTGTCCCAAGCTCCATCGAACCATAATTCGGAAACGGTGCCATATTGAGTCATTAATTCTTTCAACTGGTTTTTCATGAAGAGAATATATTTGTATGGATCGGCATCCTTGTAAGCAGGTTCATGTCTGTCCCAAAGGGAATAATAAATGGAAAATGCAATGTTTTCTTTCTTGCAAGCTTCTGAAACAGCTTTTACGATATCATACTTATGAGTGATAGAAGGATTTGCAATGTCGTAATCGGTATATTTACTATCCCATAGACAAAAACCATCATGATGTTTCGTTGTGAGTACAATAGATCGCATACCAGCAGTCTTTGCATTTTTTACCCATTCGGCTGCTTGTTGAGCTATATCAATGGGAGGGTTATAAGTTGAGGCCGGTGCACTACCGTCACTCCATTCTGTATTTAAATAGGTGTTCATTCCAAAATGGAGAAACATGCCGTACTTTCTGTCTATCATAGCTTGTTGTCCTTCTGTGGGACCAATCGTACGGCTTGTTTGTTGAGTAGTGCAGGAAGAAAGACATGCGGTTAACATGAATGTATAAATAAAATTTTTCATAGCTTTACTTTTTTGCAAAAGTAAAATTTAAAATGTTGAGATAAAATATTTATTTTGAGGGAAAACTTTGCAAAAACCGATATATGCTTCATTTAAGTAAGAAAGAATTAGAGTTACTATGAAATGTGTGGATATACAGAATACACTGTCCTTGCATATGATTTATGCCGGATATTATGAAGTTGGGAAAGAATGGTGCTACAGGAATGTATTGAGTCCTTTTTCTCGTTTATATCTTATTGATAAGGGAGAAGCATGGGTTTATATGAATAAAAAGAAGTATAAACTGGAGGCTGGAGATCTGTTTATTATACCTAAATTTACGTACCATACTTATGAATGCGAAGACTATATGAGTCATTATTATATCTGTTTTCTCGACCAAATGGTGGGAGGAAGGAGTTTATTTGAATATGTACATCTCTGCAATAAAGTAAAAGCCAGTAGTTTCGACAGATATTTGATAGAGAGATTTGTGAAGTTGAATCCGGGATATCAGATTTCAAATCCAGATCCTAAGAAATACGACAATAAGGCAGAGTTGTTTTCTCTCAATAAAAAACAGTCTGTTCTTCATCTTCAATCTACTTTGGAAAGCAATGGGATCTTGTTGCAGTTATTTTCCCGATTTATCACAAGTGAAAATACTGAAGCCTCGTACAGGGAGAACCAACACAAAAGTATGAATAAGGTATTTAGCTATATTGATGTTCATTTAGCTGGAGGAGTTCACGTGAAAGATCTGGCTGATATTATGTGTATGAGTGTGGATCATTTCACCCGAATTTTTAAATTGGTAAACGGAATGACGCCTAATCAATATATTCAGTTGAAGCGAATAGAAAGAGCTCAGACCTTGATGTTATTGTCTGACATGAGTGTGAAGGAAATAGCAGAAGAAGTAGGGGTGCCTAATTTGTCTCAGTTTTCTAAGCTATTTCGTAAGCACTTAGGGGTTAGTCCAAGAGAATACGGAAAAGAAAAATAAAGACTCCCCTCGCAATTTGTTATTGCGAGAGGAGTCTGATTGTCTTTGAATAAACTTTCTCTTTTTGTGTTATTTCTCTGCTTTTTCTGCACGTCGGAAAGCCTTGTCTCCTTGTGCAATAGCTTTATCTGCCTGTTTAATCACAGCCTCTACTTCTTTCATCAGCGATTCTGTTTTTGAATCTGAAGCAGATAATTTTTGCAGCTGGTCTACAGTGCGCTGCATCTGTTTGATAAGCAAATTATTCTGTTTGTTGATTTGTTCTGCATTGGCTTTGATTGTACCTTTTTTTACATTGGCCAGCCATTCTTTGAGTCCTTTGATTTTTTGTTGCAGTGTACCGCTTTCGGCAGCCAATTGAGAATACAACTCTTCTTCCGGAGTGGCAAAAGCATGGTGGAAGCCTTTTACCTCATTCCAGTGTCCGCGTGTAAAATCGGGGAAGGCTACTGCTGCACAGCCATTGTCCATAGACAAAGCTCCTAATTCGGCCAATGAACACCATTCTGCCAAGTCGTATACATCCATGTCCAAAGGCAATCCGTTTTGCAGACAGTATACCAGACGACTGTCCATAATAAAGTCCATACCCCCATGTCCGCCTACTTCTTTTGCCATTTCACCGTATTTCTTGAGGATAGGATGCTGGTATTTGTTAATCAAGGCGTCCATTTCTGCTTTAGGAAGGAAAGTGTGAGTGCTCAAGTTGTCTACTTGAGGTTGTACTCCTGAAGCTTTCATCTGGCTGGCATCCACGGCATATCCTTCTATTGGATATTTATTGGCAAATCCTTTTGTACCTGTCAACTGATACAAACGATTGTACGGCTGTGGGCTCATTACATTATGTTGGATTTCGATTACCTTTCCATTTTCGGTGCGCAGCAATGTAGTAGTATGATCTCCATTGCGGAATGATTCACATTTTTCACCGGTTGCTTTTTCTACCAGAGCACGTCCGTGCACCGACTTAGTATCCATTGCCACCAGAGTTGTGATGCGGTCGCCGCGGTGAATATCCATAGCCTGTGCTACCGGGCCTAATCCATGTGTAGCGTACACATCTCCTCGGTTTTCTTTATTATAGCGTAGGCGCCATCCCAATTTGTCTTCTTTTCCATTTTTCCAATAATAATTCCAGAAATCGTCCAAATTGTGGATGTAAGCTCCTTGAGCACGCAATACCTCTCCAAAAACTCCATGTTGAGCCATGTTGAGTGTATTCATTTCAAACCAGTCGTAGCAGCAGTTTTCCAGAATCATGCAGTGCTTGCGGGTTCTTTCACTGAGATTAATCAATTCCCAGCACTGTTCCAGATTCATAGCCGATGGAACTTCAATGGCAGTGTGCTTGCCATGCTCCATGGCACATTTTGCAACGGGAAAATGATGATCCCAGTCTGTAGCTATATAAACGAGGTCAATATCATCACGTTGGCAGAGTTCTTCGTATCCTTTAGCTCCAGAATAGATTGCAGCTTGGGGAAGACATGCTTTTTCCAGATATTTTTGACAGGCTTCTGCGCGTTCTTTTTCGTAATCACAAAGGGCAACGATTTCTACTCCCGGAATATGGGTAAAACGTTCTACAGCTCCCGGTCCTCTCATCCCAAGACCGACAAATGCTACACGTACCACTTTCATTTTAGGTACAGTCAGTCCGATTACGTTTTCCTGGCCGGCCGGGCGTTCTGGAGTATTTATAACGATTGTTCCTTTTTCCCAGTGCCATTCTGTAGAAGGCGATAAAGATTGGGCTGTGGTTGAAGTTGGAAATACAGCCAAAGCACAGCATGTATATGCTCCCACAATCCATTTATTCAGATTCTTCATAGTGTATAGTTATTTATATGGATAATTCTTAGTGCGGCAAAGATAGGTATTTCTTTTACATCCGGATGATTTTGAAAGTCTTTTTTGGGTATAGGTATCAGATTTCTTTATTGGAACTATTTTTTTGAAATAAATTATATTTATGAACTTTTCAAATATGACTTATTGATATAAGGAAAAAGGAAAGGGTGAAATGAAATAAAAAAAGTAAATATGATAAAAAGAAAAATCGCTAATAGATTGTTTAATAATCTATTAGCGATTGTTTTTTGTGGTGCCACCAGCAACCGAAAGTCGGTTTGTATAACACTATTTTTCAATAAGTTATATCTTTTCTACGATGTTAATCCCTTGAATAAGGTTTTCACAGCTTTGCACCGTTTAACACAAGTTTGTATCTTGGGTACGATTCCTAAGGGCAAATATAATAAATTATTTTGTTATTCAATTTATGATCTTGGAAATTCTTTCTCTTTAACTTCATTCATGTAGCGCTGAGTAGGAAATGGGATAGCATTAACAGGATTAAACCTAAGATTATGAACATTGTGTAGTTGAATGAATTCTGAATCTTGTGCATTTGTTAATTCTCCATTTGACTTATGCCTTTTTTCAGAACGAATTAGGATACAAACTTTTTTTGCTCTTGTAATGCCAACATAGTGTAAATTCAAATCCTGTTCCCAGTTTGGATATAAAGGTTCCTTAAAATTATTATTTTCCACCTTTTTTGAAGGTAATCCCCATTCATATAAATCAGCATGTATTACAGCATCAAACTCTAAACCTTTTGATTTATGAAGGGTCATTAAATTTATCTCATTAGAATCTTCAGACCTATAGCTATCAAGTTGTTTGGAATCAAAAACAACTTCCTTCAAAAGATTTATATCATTAATATTGTGTGCTTCAGGCATTAGGATAGTAGCTATATTAATGGATGTTTCTATAAATAAGTCTTTATTGCAGATTTCTCCATGATCTACAATTCCATTTAAAACAATGTTGCTTTTTTGCAAACTTCTTTTTTGTGTATTTCTTAAACTATCGAAAGAAGAGTAAGTTTCTACTATATCAATAAAACGATTTGTTGGATTAAAAATGAAACGTAATATGGATGCAAAGATAGATGCCCAAATACTAATTTGCATATCTAATTTGGTTGGTGATACTATTTTATGAGGAGTATTTAACTCTTGACTGATATATTGAGCATTTTTGGAGTTCCTAAAAAGTATAGCAATTTTATTGAATTTGTCAATATTGTATGCATTCATAATAGATGCTATTTTTTCATCAATAAAAGATGCTATATGTTTTTCATCTCCTAAACTAATGAAATAAAATACCCGCCTGTCTTTTTCCGGTATATCAGTGATTGTGCATGTAGAATCTATTAACCTATTGGAGTAATTTACAATAGATTGATGTGAACGATGATTTTGACTGAGTATAAAACTTCTAAAAGTTTTGTCTTGTCGTATTCTTTTTAGGTAATAAGATTTCTTTCCGGAAAATTCAAAAATAGACTGATTAACATCCCCAACAGCAGCCATTATTATACCCATGTTTTTTAACTTAATAAATAAATAATGTTGATCTATCCCAGTATCTTGATATTCATCTACATATAAATATTTGTATCTCGATTTTAGGTAACTTCTACAAGCTTTTGAGTTATCAAAGATATAATTAGCTAATATTCCTATACATTCTATTAATATAATATTTGCTTCTAATAAGGACAATATTATATCCATATGGTTATATTCTATTTTTTCTCTTTTTTCAACTTGCCCTAGCTGAGAACGCTCAGAATTGTTCATTGAGCGAATTATGAGATTGTCGAAAGTCTTTTTCTCTTGCATTAGGCTTCCAAATGGTATAATTATATCTTGAATACAAAACTTATCAATGGTACCAAAAAATGAACTTTTAGGGGAAATGCCATTTGCTAGGCTTCTGTTTTTTAGTTCTAAAGAAGCTTTATTTGTGTACGATATGGCGATAATTCCTTGATAATCGAGCAGTTCCTTAATGTCGTTTTTTATTTTTTCGGATAAAACAAATGTTTTTCCAGATCCAGGAGCAGCAATGACGACAAGATTTTCTCTACATTCTAATATAGCCTTTTGTTGTTCTGTAGGAGTCATTTTATCTTAATAGATTTGTTAATGAATGTTCCTTCAATTTACTTAATGATGTACTTTTTTGTCTTATGAAATTATACATGAAATTTCCTTTTGCTTCTTGCATTGCCGTGATAATTTCATATTCCTCTAAATCATTGAAAAATTCTATTAAATCATTTTTTATAGGACTATTGAACATATCATTCTCTAAATCTTTTTCTGATAGAAAGATTCCATGATTATTTAATATACTTCTTAAAGTGGAGCAAATAGTGTTTATTTCATTTGTAGGAATATTCGTTGGTAGTTCTTTAAGTTTTTCCTTGTTTTCCTCAATTATTTTTTTTTTCTGATGCATCCAATTCTCTATAATCTTCGAGAATACTTATGGCTCTCTGCATTCCTGCCATTCTATAATATTTCTTTTTGGGTATCTTGAATATATCATTATCTGTTCTAAGTTTCCAAGGTATATTCATGGCATTTAATATTTTGATAAAAGTAGAGAATCCAATCCCATTAGCCATTAGTATACTTATGTTGTTTTTTAATAAATCTACACCACAAAATTTCGATAATGCTTTATAGAAAATAACTTCAGAGATACCTTCAACGAGCCAAACCTGATCAGCATAAAATGCCTCAGCTGGGATTATGCTCATTCTGTAGCCAAAGTTTATTATGGAACCTTCAATAATTTTAGAACAACCATTTGATGCAGCTTTGGTATCTGATTGTTCTGTTTTGTATAAGCGAACAATTGAATTTGGAGAAAATTCACTGGTGATTTGTGGAGAGTGACTAGTTAAGAATATTTGCCCACATATCTTGTTACTCAAATAAGTTGCAAGCTTTTGCTGTTGATGTGGATGCAAATGAGCCTCAGGTTCTTCGATGCATACAATCGAAACTTCTTCAAGCTTGGGACGTTCAATTTCATGTTTAGTTGCCCACAATGATAAGTAAATTTGATTTAATCGTCCATCTCCACCTATATTTACGGGCGTGTCATTTGTCTTTGACGAAACGGAGGTACTGTCTATAAATTTGTCTATATTTGAAGAATTTGTATCAAAATATACATCTTGATTATTGTTGTAAATAGACATTTCTTTTAATTCACTATTGATTGAGTTTGTCGCTTTAGAAATGTAATGTAAAGTCGGTATTAAATTGTTAGCTTCTTGTAATTTAGTTTTAATCTCTTGTAAAAGTGTATTATCTTCCTCTTCTTCTTGAGTGCTCCTGCTCTCTTTGGCATTTTGAAATAAAAAATTTCTTTCTTTAGATATAAAAGCATACAAGTCTCTTCTGCAACTGATGTATTTAATATTTAAATATTTACGATAATAATGTGCTTCAATATCCGACAAAAGTTCAACGGAAGCTCCTGCTTTTATTGTATAGGATATTTTTCCCGTATTAGGATCTCTTGATGCATTATAGGACATATACATCTCATTAGCATCACTTATTTTTCCTCTTAGTTTAGACAAAACACATTCCTCAGTAATATCTGTAAAGTGTAATAATATGACAAATGAGTTAGTTTCTTCCAATACATAAAAATCACTAGATCGTGGTTCTATATCATAATCTGACAGGCTTCTATCTAATAGTAATCGCATCGCCCAGATTAAATTTGTCTTACCAACATCATTTGCCCCAATAATAAGTGTATTTTTCTCTAACTTAATATGTGCATCTTTATAATTTCTAAATCCTTTGAGAGTTATATCTGCTAGTATCATATCATGTATTATTAAAGTTTTTTAATATAATATCCTCCAGTTTTCGGTGCTCCTTTAAATTCTATGAGCTTTTTATTGTTTAAAGATTTTAGATAACGTTTGGTGGTTCTTACGCTCTTCAAAATTCTTTTTGAAATTTCCGTAGCATTCAAACCTTCCTCTTTTCTTATCAGATTCAGAACGGACTGTTCGTTTGCATTTACAGTGCCATTTACAGTGTCATTTACAGTGCCATCGGTGTCACTGTTGTTCTTCCTTTTAAACACTACCGTAAACATCCCGTCCGTATGAAATTCAGGTTCAGGAAGATTAGCTTCCTTCATAGCTTCCTTCATACGGGGGATACCGGATGCAACCCTTTCAACCAAATGCATACGGGTAAACAGACCAAATATTAACGGGTTACGTGTCATGCTCTTGTGTCCGAAATCTTTAGCTACAATAGGCAAAAGTCCTCCGGGATTTGAAATTTCTACTCGATCGTCGAACATTTCTATCGTAATGGTTGCTCCCTGTTCGTAATAATCACGATGGGATAAAGCGTTTATAATGGCTTCTTTGAATACAGTAAGAGGAATTTCCCAAATTTCTTCTCTCGGCCCTGCTCCTTCAATTTTATAAGCTACTTGCAGTTTGCTTTCCAGCCATGTCATTGCTTGTAAATATTGCTGGTATAGTGGACCACCGAAAGATTTATCATCAATAATAAATACTTTGGTTGTTCCCTTGAAAAGAACACATCTTGTTATTGCGTGCGGAAATTTCCGTTCAGGTTGTTTTCCAAAGAACATGGCAGCACCATTTTTTGCTACACCTTTATCTGTAAACAGTTCCAAATTCTCGAATATCTGTTTGTCGGCTGTCGATGGACTTAGTTGTGCTTCCGTACGGAAGTCTTTTATCGCTTGTTCGTCTGCATCAGTGTAAATGTTAAACCATGAGCAGGGGATAGCATCAAAAAATATTTTGTTGCACTCCTGAAAGAAGCTACGCATTTCTTCGACAGTACGAAGTTTTTGAGAGTTTGCTCCCTCGCGTACAAAGATAGAACCGGAAAAGATATAAGGTTTGTCTTTACCTGATGGAACATCAATCACCCAAACTGTTTTATCTTCAATATTCACGGTGTACAACTCGCAATGAAGCGTCGGAGATATTTCACTGATAGAGCCTTGAATAGCAGAACGTTTGTCATTCTCTAAACTTGTGCCTATAATCTGTCCGTTATCATCTATACCAATAAGTAAGTATCCTCCGTCTGCATTGGCGAAAGCGCAAATTTCTTCTGTCAGTTCACGAACTTTAGAGGGAACACGAACTTTGAACTCAACATTATAGCCTTCTCCGCTATCAATGAGCAATTGTATGTTTTCAGTATTCAACATAAGTATCTGTAATTGTGCTGCAAAGGTAGTTATTTGTTTGATAAATGCTTCGTTACCTATATTCTATTTGCAGCAAAAGTTATTTCTTTGTGAGAAGTAAAAGAAAAGGGGTCAGTATTACTATAGAGTTTATGGGTTACTTCTATGGTAAAAGCTTGTTTTGAGTAACAAGTAATGATAGCTCTATATGTTAAATAATAGATATTTATAAGGAGTGTAATAGATAATGGGAACAATATGGATACGAGTGAGATTCTTCAATCTGCTTTGTGTTTCCATTGTTTTATGACCTCATTACAAAAGTAATGCTTTTGTTTGGTAAATAGTACGTCGATTTGAAGTCTTTTAGGTAATTTTGTAGCATCAAACTGTAAATATGGTATTAGAAAACTTAATAATCAAGGAAATAGGACTCTCTCTCGATTTGTTTAGAAGGCTGGTGGGTGAATGCGATGAAGTTATTTTGAAAAAGAAAGAATATTTATTACGTCAGGGACAAGTCTGTTCATTTATTGGTTTTGTAGAGACGGGAGTTTTACGTTCTTACATAGAAAAGGAAGGAGAAGATTATATCAGTGATTTTCATTTCCAAGGTTCATTTGCTACGTCCTATAGAAGTTTCTTGACAATAGAAGCAAGCGTAGGAAGTATACAAGCATTAGAAAATTCAGTCTTATATTGTTTGTCTAAATCTAATTATGACCAATTACTACAAACCTCTAATGAAGGGTATAAATTAGGAAAATATATAGCGGATACTCTCTTCATTAAAAAATGCAGAAAAGAGACTTCATTACTCATGGATGATGCTTTAGAAAGATATAAGTTGCTTTTACGAACTTATCCTCATATAGAACAACACGTATCACAATATCATATCGCTTCTTATCTTGGAATAAAGCCTGAATCTTTAAGCCGTCTTAAATCTCTTAACATAGGTCAATGAAATAATCTCTTGCTCCATTCTATCTTTGCAGCAAAATAAATCATTTATGAATAAGATAGTACTATTCATTTTATTAATCATTTCAAGTTGTTGCACAAGTATGGAAAAGAAAAATGTAGCAAGAACCAATCTTCTTTCAATCCAATTGAGGGAAAAACAAGGTTTGTCAAAAGTCGAAATTAAGAAAGTTGTTATACCGGTAAATGGTAAGGCAGAGTATCATTTGCATCCTTGTCCGGTTGTAGGGCATATCGTTTCAGGTACTTTATTATTTCAGATTGAAGGAGAAAAACCTCAATTAATAAAAGCAGGCGAGGCATTCTACGAACCTAAGAATAAGCCGATACTGCATTTTGATAATGCCTTAGATTCCGAACCTTTGGTGTTCATGGCATACTACTTAGTAGAAGAAAATGAGGATTTATTAATGTTATTGCCTGAATAGTAAGCTATTGTTCGAAAAATAATTGTTTGTTTTGCAATAAATAGCTATATTATGCCAGAAAGTATAACACAATTCTATAAGAGAATACAAAGTTGTGACCTCCAACCGGATGCAACCTATTCAATGGAGAAACCTTATTTTAATATTTTCTCCCGGCAATGTAATTTTGGAACTGTACAATTCGGTTACAGGGAATTTTATAAGATTACATTAATTATAGGTGTGGGAAAACTGTATTATGCAGACAAATGGATTTTAGTAGATCGTCCTGCATTATTGTTTTCCAACCCTTTAGTTCCTTATGCTTGGGAATCAATCAGTGAAGAACAAAAAGGAGTGTTTTGCATTTTCAATGAACAGTTTGTGCAGTCAGATGAAAAGAACGGTTCTTTGGCAAATACTCCTTTGTTCAAAGTAACAGGAGATAAGGTTTTCTTTTTAGATGATGTGCAAGTTGCTAAAGTGATGGATATATACAAACAAATGCAGGAAGAGAACCAATCAGACTATATAAATAAGTCCGATGTCTTGCGGTGTTATCTTCATTTGTTGGTTCATACAGCCCTGAAAATGCAGGATTCCAATCAATATGAATCACATCCGAATGCTTCGCAACGCATTACTGAATTATTTATAGAATTGTTGGATAGACAATTTCCCGTTGATTATCCAAACGCGATTTTAAGTCTGCGCACTCCTGCCGATTACGCAAACCGCCTGTCTGTACACGTTAATCATTTAAATAAAGTGGTTAAAGAAATAACAGGAAAAACTACCTCTGAGATGATTGCGGAAAGAATAATCAAAGAATGTACCCAACACCTACTACATACTAATCTTTCAATATCAGAAATAGCGTATAGCTTGGGATTTGAAACGGTTTCTTATTTCAGTAAATTCTATCGCAAACATACTGGTAAATCGCCAAGCGAAGTCAGAGAACAGGCAATTATTTGATTTGTGCAACTGATGCTTTGAATTGTATAATTCTGCTCAATTAGCATCTCCTAATTTTGTATCGACTAAAAATATAAATTATGAAGTATAGAAAATTAGGTAAAACAGAAGTAAGCCTGTCCGCCATTGGATTGGGATGTATGGGAATGAGTGCTGCGTATGGAGTAGCCGATGAAAAAGAAAGTATTAAGACATTACATCGTGCCTTAGAGCTTGGTATAAACTTTTGGGACACTGCGGATGTGTATGGCAATGGTGCTAATGAAAGATTACTATCTAAGGTATTGGCTGAAAAAAGAAATCAGATTTTCATTGCTACCAAATTCGGTTTCCGTTTACGTAATCATCAAGGTACTGTATTTGATGGTGGTGAAAGTTATGTGGATGCTTCTCCTCAATATATAAGACAAGCTGTAGAACTCAGCCTGAAAAGGTTGAATATTGAAACCATAGATTTGTACTATGCGCATCGAATAGACCCGACAATACCGGTCGAAGAAACCGTTGGGACTATGGCAGAATTGGTAAAAGAAGGCAAGGTACGCTATTTAGGACTAAGCGAATGTTCTGCCGAATCATTGCGGAGAGCCTGTGCCGTTCATCCTATATCTGCCGTTGAAAGTGAATATTCTCTATTAACCCGTGATGTGGAAAAAGAAATTTTGCCCTTGACAAAAGAATTAGGAGTAACCTTAGTTCCCTTTTCACCATTGGGTAGAGGATTGGTAACAAATACTATTAATGTGAATGCATTGGGTGAAAATGACTTTCGTAAGCATTTGCCACGTTATAACGGTATATATTGGGAGAATAATCAAAAATTAACAGCAGAATTTGCAGAAATAGCAGAAAGTAAGGGAATAACTCCTGCTCAACTTGCATTAGCTTGGATATTGGCACAGAGTGAAAATATCATCCCTATACCGGGAACTAAACGAATCAAGTATTTAGAAGAAAATGCGAAAGCTACCGATGTTAATTTATTGCCAGATGATATATCTAAGATAGAATTGCTTCTGAAAAAATATCCAAATATAGGCAATCGATACAACGAATATGATTTTAAATTTGTAAATAAGTAAACTTTACAGTAGGAAGTTCTGTCAATATTTTAGCAGAACTTCCTCAGATAATTATAATGAACGACCTATTACAACAGAGATTTTTCCGTTTATTATCGGAATACTCACAGCGTGAAGTTTTTGCAACAGAGCTTGTAGGAGCTATTGAAGAATTGGCGTTACATTTAGCTGATTTCAGCATGTATGAACAGGATAATAGCATTTTACTACGGTATTTTTCTTTCGGATTACATCGTCTCAAATCGTACCGTGTACAGTTTGAGCAAGAAAAAAATGCCTTATTTGCATCTAATTGATGAAGCGATAGGACTAATAGATAACGAAATACGTATTGTAGAATGGCGTATCAAATACCCCGAACAGTTTAAACGGCAACTTGATAAACCACCTCTTTCCCCTCTCTATTTGGCTGACAAAGCAACCCTTATCAACATTATGGAAATTGTCAGCGGTTTGTTCATCTCTAAAAACATCGTATATCAAAATGGTAAACCTGCCTACTTGGTGGATTTGGGAAAAGCCTTTGAATGGCTCTTTAATATCAAGATAGGCGACTATCACCAAAAGCATGAGGATGTGATAAAACGAAAGCCGGGCAAAATCACGGAGTTTCTTAATGGACTGGCAGACCTTATCCGAAAGGAACATGATAAAAAAGGATATAGATAATCAATAACTTAACACCCATTTATAGGGGATTCCATGTCTGCCCTCGTAATTTCTTTGCCTTCCATTTCTGAACTTTGCTTCATCAATCGATTGACAAACCATAATGTATAATCAGAAAATGAAGCAACTATGTATATAGAAAACTACGATTTCAAAGAGTGGATGCAAAAGTTATTCGACAAGCTGGACGAGCTTTGCAAGGATGTGCGGGCATTGCGCAATGCCGACAAGGTGCTGCCCGAAGATGATAACCTGCTGGATAATCAGGATTTGTGCCTGTTGTTCAAGGTTAGCATCAAAACTTTGCAACGCTACCGTGCTTTGGGCGTATTACCTTACTTTACAATCAGCGGAAAAGTGTATTACCGGGCTTCGGACGTCCGGGAATTCATAAAGGAACGGTTCAGTTCGGTAACGCTACGCAAGTTCGAGAAAGAACACGGTTCGGACAAGAAGTAAACAGATAAGCCGGAGCATCGGGTAATTTGAATTAGTCAAGACTTAATCTGACAGTTACGTATAAAAAGAATAAATTTGTAACAGAAA
>OHAY01001709.1_pt1 | contig 19272 bp, 16 predicted proteins | sample 1577191 | NCBI WGS metagenome assembly OHAY01 (sample SAMEA3541504, study PRJEB24748) | human gut metagenome | biome: human gut; feature: human-associated habitat; material: faeces | place: China | collected 2012 | reverse complement strand
ATGAACTTTACCGCCATGAATGAAAGCATCCTACGTACTTCTACCTCGATCATGAATACCTTGCCGAAAGACATGGTGAGAAAGATCAGTTACTCGACCTTTTGTATTTGTGACATTGATTGTTTCGGTAACGTGAAAATTATCGAATATGAAACTCCCTCCTACTATTTATACCGGAACGGGCGTTTCGTCAACATATCCAAGGAAAAAATCCCAGTGGAACGGGAAGACCTTGAGAACACATTTCTGTGGATTTCCGAGTTCACGCTGGAAAAAGAAGACCGGATTATCTTCTTCAGTGACGGGGTAAGCCAATCCGGTATGGGAACGGCTAAAATGCCCTTTGGTTGGGAAGACGGGGCAAAGGAATATATTGCTAATCTAGTAAATCAATATAATGATATATCTGCCAAGGAATTGGCACATAAAATAGTAAATCAAGCAGAAAAGAACGATGGTTACTCGTTGAAAGACGACACGAGTTGTTGTGTCATCTACATGCGGAAACCCCGTAACTTGCTTGTGTGTACAGGTCCTCCCTATGACGAGAAGAACGATAAATACCTGGCCAACCGGGTTCGGGAATTTCAAGGGAAAAAAATCCTGTGTGGGGGAACCACAGCAACCATTATCTCCCGTGAACTGGGTGCGAAAATGGTCGTCGACATGAATATCGTGGACAAGGAGCTCCCTCCCATCTCCAAGATGGAAGGCGTTGATCTTGTCACCGAGGGAATCTTGACGTTAGGTAAGGTGGAACGCATCCTGACGGAAGGAGATATTGACCGCCGTCGGGAAGGCGGACCGGCAGAACTGATGGTGAGAATGTTGTTGAATAGTGATAAAATCACGTTACTCGTGGGAACCCGTATCAACACGGCACACCAAGATCCCAATCTTCCCGTGGAGTTGGAGATCCGGAGAAACGTGGTCAAAAAAATAAAATTTTTATTGGAGACAAAGTATTTGAAAGATGTAGAGATTATGTATATTTAGGGGATAAAATCTAAAACAAAACCGACTCACAACATTATGGAAAAAATAAATGTAAAAATATGCGTGGGCACCATGTGCTATGTCATGGGTGGCGCAGAGTTGAGAGATGTGATTGAATCTCTTCCCCATAATATCCTCGAACATCTTAATGTAAGCTATTCTCCATGTTTAGGGTGTGGCAAAGGTGAACAAGCCCCACCGTTTATTGAAGTAAATGGAAAACGTATTGCTGGCGTTAGTAAAAATAGTTTAATACAAATTGTTAAAGAGGAAGTAAGAAATGTTATATGACAATTTTGCGATGCTCACGAAGCGTGAGTTACTGATTAGAATTGTAAAACTTTTAAAGGAAGAAAATCTAGTAGATGGGGTGAAGTACATTCCAGTGGAAATGCGCCCAAAAAATAAAAGACCAATCAAGTGTTGCGTGCATAAAGATCGCTACATCTTGAAGCATAAGATTATTTCAATCTTGGGCTTTGAAATCACGGACGAGGAAATCGACCTGATCCCCTTGTCTGAATTCGCCCAGAAAGCACTTGATAACAAGAATACGAAAGAGAATATTCTTTCTGTGGTTCACGAGGCTTGTAGTGCTTGTATGCAATCCCAGTATTTCGTGACTAATATGTGTCGCGGTTGCGAAGGACGTCCTTGTTTGATGAACTGCCCGAAAGCAGCTATCTCTTTCAAGGGGGGTAAAGCCTGCATCACGCAGGAAGACTGCGTGGGTTGCGGACTATGTTCTAAAGTTTGTCCTTACCACGCAATCGTGTACACCCCTGTTCCTTGCGAGGATGTTTGCCCGGTGAAAGCGATCACCAAAGGCGAAGACGGAACCGAGCATATAGATAAAGATAAATGTATTGTAGAATTTGATGATTGCTATAAAAAAGAAAAAGCCCTAATCGAGTGGATTAAGGCTAACGAGATCAAGGTATTAAATAGCGGAATTAAGATAGCGTAAAACATATTCAGGGAGATTGACTATACTTCCTTACGAAAGTAGAAACTTACCGTTAATGTGGTCGCTGGACTGCTTGGTAATGAAAGTTCTGATTCAAATAGATTTACACTTGTAACTCCAAAGTCTGAAAATGATGTACGATTACAAGCTACACTTGGTAATCAGAACCCCACGGGCTTGCCCGTGGGAGTAGTCAGTATGCCAAATCTTAATTATTGTGATAAAAAGGAAGACAGTTTAAATGACCAAAATAGGACCGATGACACAATAAATGTTCAAAAAGGCGCTGATGACATAATAAATGACACAATAAATATTCAAAAAGGTGCTAGTGACATAATAAATGACACAATAAATATTCAAAAAGGTGCTGGTGACATAATAAATGATCAAGATGGCACCAATCACAAAATAAATACTCAAGATGGTACTGATAACATAATAAATCATCAAAGTGATGTGAAAGATGAGATAGAACTAACTATGGAAGAAATAAAAATACTAGAAATAATGAAAAATAAACCAGACATTACAATTAAACAATTAACAGTAATATTGTCAGGTATTAGTAATAGAACAATTACAAGAAATATTGTTATATTAAAGAAAAAAGGACTTTTAGAAAGAGTTGGTTCAAGGAAAAAGGGTTATTGGAAGGTTAAACGTTAAATTAAAGGAGGAAAAAAAATTGCTTCATTTGTACTTACCATAGACCTATGAAACAATCTAATTATACTCATTCCATTCATCTGCTTTAATAACCCTTTAATAAAAACAGCTGAATTCTTGACAAAAATTCATAATTTCATATAATTTATTCGAAGGTAGAAATACCTTATCAGTACAGCTCCTACCGCCACAAGAGTAGGGCGTTAAAGTATGGAAGGGAGAAAACCTTCCTTTTATTTTCAATAGAAAAATCCTCTAGGCCATACCTAGAGGATTTTCTATTTTCCTATACAAAATCTCTTAAACAATTCATCGAGTAAGTCTTCTTTAGCCTGTTCACCTAAAATCTCTTTTAAGTTCTCCCAGCTATCATATAAATCAGTCACAATCAAGTCTGTAGGAATACCATCCTCCATGGCCTGAATCGCAACATTTAATGACTGTGAAGCTTTCTCTAATAACTGTACCTGTCTTTGATTCGCAAGTACCTGTGCCTGAGAATTAGTAATAGCACTAAAGTCAAACTCGTCTTTAATATGTTGAATGAGTTCATCTATATGATTCTCTTTAGCACTAATATGAATACCTTTTGTATCAATCACACAGCCCTTATCAGACTTATTGATTAATACAATTCTATTTAATCCTTCAGTACGTTCTAATAGTTCCTTATCTTCTGCCTCTATTGGTCTAGAACCATCTAATACAACTAGTACTAAATCGGCCTGATCAATCAAAGATAAAGACTTCTTAACACCCATATGTTCAATCTTATCTTCTGTTTCTCTAATACCTGCTGTATCAATCATATTCAATACAATATCATTTAAACGAATAGAACCTTCTACTACATCTCTAGTCGTTCCTGCAATATCCGTTACAATTGCTTTATCTTCTTCTAATAATGCATTCAATAAACTAGACTTACCAACATTAGGTTTACCTACAATGACAGTAGAAATACCATCCTTTATTAAATGCATATTTTTAGAACGATCAAGAATATCATCCATCTTCTTTCTTAAAGATACAGAACCAGGTAACAGCTTTTCAGCTGTTAGTTCTTCTATATCTTCATATTCTGGATAATCGATATTTACTTCAATCTGAGTAATAATCTTAATCAGGTCTTCTTTTAAGTCTTTAATGAAGTTTGTGATATTTCCCTGTATTCCTTTTAATGCTAGTTTAGCTGCCTGATCATTATTCGCTGTAATTAAATCACTGATTGCTTCTGCCTGTGATAAATCAATACGTCCATTTAAGAATGCACGCTTAGAGAATTCTCCATGATCAGCCATTCTCGCTCCTTTCTTTAAACATAAAGAAAGAACTTTATTCGTAATAAAGACACCACCATGGCAATTTATTTCTACCATTTCTTCACCAGTAAATGTATGTTGTCCACGATAGATAGAAATAAGTACTTCATCTACTTTCTCTTCACCATCTACAATATAGCCATAAGAAATAGTCTGAGACTTCTTATTTAGATTACCTGTAAAGAAGCTTTGAACAAAATCAATACACCCTTTACCTGATATACGAATAATAGAAATAGCGGCTTCTAAACGAGATGTCGCAATAGCACAAATAATATCATCATTCATCGTCATACCTCCTTAAGTGTTCTTTTCTTATACTTATAGAACCAAATAAAATTAACCAGACCTTTAATAATACCTGAGAAAGAAATAACCCACCAGATACCATTTAAATGGAATGTATTTAAGATTAATAAAATAGCTGGAATACGTCCTAAAGTGAATATAATGCTGGTGATAGAAGGAGGAATTGTTTCTCCTAATCCACTAAAGGCTCCAGAAATCATTAATTCTAGAATCATAAATGTTTCAGATAGACCTACAATACGTAGATAGTTTTCTCCAATTTGAGTTACCATTAAATCATCAGTAAAGAAGCCATAAATCACATGAGGGAAGAAGACCATCAAGTTTGTACATACAATACCCCATAGTATAGAGAATACTAGCATTGTATGATATCCTTTTTCTACACGATCATACTTACCAGCTCCATAGTTCTGACTAATAAATGCATTAATAGATGTCTGGAATCCAGTCGCCATACACCAAGAAATATTTTCTACCTGTGTACCTACCTTCTGTGCTGCAACAGCTGCATCTCCAAACTCAGCTACAAAAGCAGCGACTACCATTGAACATACAGAAAATAACATGCTCTGTAATCCTAATGGAAAACCAATTCTAAGTATATTCTTATAATGAAACTTTGAATAAACCTTCTTCAATGAAATATGTTTAAGTAGTGTATTCTTCTTAAAGTTATGTCTCATAAATAATAGGAATACAGAAACTTGAGCTAATACTGTCGCAAGTGCTGCACCTACAACACCTAGATCACATACAAAGATAAAGAATGGGTCTAAAACAATATTCAATAACAAACCAACACTATTACACTGAAATGGTGTCTGACTATCACCAGAGGCATTTAGAATACCAGTCATAATAATATTTAAGAAGTTAAAAATGATCAAACCACATGTAATACGTAAATAGTTAATAGCCTGATTAATAGTGGCTTGTGATGATAAGCCAAATAAACCAATAAAGAAACTTGAGAATACAACTGTACAGAAAGAGAATAATAGTGCGAATATAATCCCTAACTGAATCGCAGATGAAGCATAATCTGTAGCTGCTTCTTGATTACCTGCACCTAATGAATGTCCTGTTTTAACTTGTCCACCCTGTGTCGCAATCATTGCGAGTCCCTGCGATAACCAGCTAAACATACCTGCTACACCAACTGCTGCAATAGAGGAAGCACCAAGCTTTCCAATCCAAAGCATATCAATCAGTGCATAAGCCATTTCTAGAAATGATGTACCAATAATAGGTAGTGTTAATTTTATAAGAAGAGGGACAATACGTCCTTCTAATAAATTCAATTTTTTCATGCGCATCTCCCTTCCTATCCATTCTATCAAAAGAATGAAAAAAAAAGAAGGCAGAGCCTTCTTTAATCAACATAATAAATTTCTAAGTAACGGTTTTTACCTTCACCGTGTGACTGTGTTGCAAGATGTGGCATTTCCGCAATCACCTGATGAATGACTTTTCTTTCGTCAGCTGGTAGAGGATCTAACTTCATATTGATCTTAGAATGTTGTACTTTCTTACCAAAACGTTTAGCCATTGCAGCAACCTTCTGGTATCTCTGTTCTTTATAACCATTGATATCTACAGAGATTTCAATACGCTGTTTGAACTGAGTATTGACAGCACTCTTAGTAATGAAGTTTAACGCTCTTAAAATAACACCATTCTTACCAATCACAACTGAGTTATTACTTGTTTCTACATTACAATAGATACGATCATCCTGTTTGAAGACAGTAGTCTGTGTTTCGAAACCTAAAGAGCTTAATGTTCTTTCTACGAACTGACCTACATATTCTTCAACCATAGATTCACACCATCCAGCAATAACAACTTTCTTACTGAATAATCCCTTATGAACTTCAACAACTTCATAATGGAATTCTTCTGGTGTAATACCTAAATCCTGACAAGCACGATTTAATGCTTCTTCTTCTGTTTTAGCTTCATAAGTATTCATAATGATTACCTAATTACATTAGTGTCTTTCTGATTTTCTTGCTTTTCAATATACTGAATCTGAATAAATACTGTTCTAACTACAGTAATTAAGTTAGTTGTAATCCAATAGAATGACATAGCTGTTGGCATGATTAAACCAAAGTAGATGATCATTAATGTCATTACGATATTCATAGTCTTCATCTGGTTCTGCTGAGCAGAAGGTTTATACTTCTTGTTTCTCTTCAACATTAAGTTGTTGATTTCAATAGCGAAGAACTGAGATAAAGCCATAACTAAAATAACAGCAATATAAATGAATTTACCACTAGTAATCTGAGATAAAGGTGTTAAACCTAAATTCATACCAAATGCCTGTGATGTATACAAGATCTGGATTCTCTGAACAGCACCATACATTGCGAACATGATAGGTAATGTTAAGAAAGTCCATAATGAACCAAACATAGAAACGTTATTTTTCTTGTATAAGTTCATAATTTCATTCTGCATACGCATCTGACTAGTCTGATCATTCTTACCACGATACTTGTTCTGGATTCTTTCCATTTCTGGCTGAAGCATCTGCATCTTCTGTGTAGAAATAGTAGACTTGATCATAACTGGTAAGATAATCAAGTTGATAAGAATAGTCATTAAGATGACACCCCATAAGACATTACCTGTCCATGAAGTGATTAATAGGATTCCCTTTGCGATAGGAATTGTAAGAATAAAATCAAAAAATCCTGCTTTTAGTGACCATGGTGTTGATTCAGTGATAGCACGGCTTGCTAATAAATGACCGTTCTTGTCAACATTACTTGTACACCCTGTAAAAATGAACACTAAAGCAATCACCGCAAAGATCTTTAAGTACTTCTTTGTACGAGGATCTAATACCATTTTTACTTCTCCATTCTTTTTTTCATTTTTAAATATAGATTTTGAAGAGATTTCTTGTTCTGTTCAAAATCATTCTGAGAATAGGGTTTTCTAACAATCAGAATGTAATCATTATGGTCTTCTTTTGTGAACAATTCATGAACCATCATTCTCACTTGTCTCTTAGTCTTGTTTCTGGCAACGGCATTCCCTATTTTCTTACCGACTGATAAACCAATACGCATATGCTCTAGATCATTAGGATTCCAATATAATACAAACTCTCTATTCGCTACGCTTTTTCTTTTCTTTATAATGGTTTCAAATTCAGTACTTTTCTTTACACGTAACTCTTTTTTCATATTTCTTTTAGAAAAAAAACCACATTAAAGTGGATTTTTTTTAGGCAGATAATACTTTTCTTCCTTTTTTACGACGTCTAGCGATAACTTTACGTCCACCTACAGTTGCCATTCTAGCTCTGAAGCCATGAGTCTTAGCTCTTTTTCTTTTATTTGGCTGATATGTTCTTTTCATTCTTTTTACACCTCCAATATGTAGCTACTTTTTTTATACTACATAACATATGCAGTGTCATTATATGGGAAATACTATTTCAAGTCAATATTATTTATAAGAAATTTTGGCTTATATTCAACAGTTTTTGCTTCTTCACAGCTATTTTCCACACTTCATTCCCCATTGGAATTCATTCATTCACATATTGTGTAAAACGTTCATTTTTCTTCTATATAACATATTTTTTTATGTGCACAATATTATGAATAAGTGGTGAATAGAGGAAATACTGCACATATATTCACAATTTTACTCGTGCAAAGATAATTTTTAAATATTCTCAATATTTGTGAATAAGTGTGAAGAATTCAAAAAATCGTGTTAAGTTCACATTAAAAATGTGAATATCTCGTGAAAAACTATCTGAATAACCTATGAACAACTACTTATTCACTATTTTTTGTGCACATCCATGCTGTGAATAATCAATATTCACTAGTCATTAGTCACATTTTCTTTTATAATGAGGGGTGCAAAGGAAGGTGAATATATGGACAACTTAAAGCAGTTCTGGACAGAAACCCTCAATCGCTATGGAGAAAACAGTGACGATAAGATTGTATTCGACTCAATATTCACCCAGACAGAGGCTAAAGAACTGCAGAACAATGAATTAATTATTACTATAGAATCGGTTTTTAATAAGACCTTTATTGAGGATGCAAGTGAACAGCTTGCAGAATTCTTCTATGAAGTGTCAGGTATTAAAGCCACTATAAAGGTAATGTCAAACCAGGAATATGACAACATGAATAAGGCAAAGGCTCCTGTAGTAGAAGTTAAGGAAGAAGTAGAAGATTTTGATGATCATTTAAGTGCAGATCTTACTTTTGATAACTTTGTTGTGGGTAATTGTAATAGAATTGCTCAAAATGCAGCACTTGCTGTCGCATTAAAACCTGGTACATATAATCCTTTATTCCTTCATAGTAATTCCGGACTTGGAAAGACACATTTGTTGAATGCGATTGGTAACTATGTGAAAACTAAATTTCCAGGTAAACGTATTCTTTATACAAATGCAGAAGCATTTGTGAATGATTATGTAGAAGCTATTGGCAATAATACGATTGCGTCTTTTAATCGTCGTTATCGTAGTGTGGATATATTATTGATTGATGATATCCAGTTTATTGCGAATAAAGAGGGAAGTATGGAGATGTTCTTCAATATCTTCAATACTTTACAACATTCAGGAAAACAGATTGTTATTACGAGTGATAAACCTCCTGTAGAGCTAAAAGGGATGGAAAACCGCCTTGTTTCTCGTTTTAGACAGGGGTTAACAGTAACTATTGATAATCCTGAATTTGAAACAGCTAAAGCTATCTTAAAGAAAAAGATTGAATCACGTATGATTGATTATCCTATTGATGAAGAAGTATTAGATTTTATTGCTTCTCATTTCAATAAGGATGTCAGAGACTTAGAAGGCGCTGTTACAACACTTCTATTCTATAAAGTAGTATGTGGACAAAATCTTGATCATATCAGCTTAGATTTTGCTTTAGAAGCATTTGATAATCCTGATAACACAACTACAATTACTAAAAAAGAAGCGACTCCTGATACAATTAAGGAAACAGTGGCTTCTTACTACAATCTATCAGTGACTCAGTTAACGAGTAAATCACGTACAAACAATATTATTACGGCAAGACATATCGCGATGTATCTTGTTAGAGAGCTCGTACCTGATATTTCCTATATCCAGATTGGACAGGAATTTGGAGGAAGAGATCATTCCACAATCATGAAAGCTTGTTCTAAAGTTAAGAAGAAGATGAAACAGGATCCTAACTATAAAACAGCGATCAATGATTTAATGGAACGCTTAAGTTAAGCACACGTATGCACAACTTGTGCACCGTCAAAAATGAGAATTCTTTTGAAATACTCAATAAAAACGCAACTTATGCACATTATGCACAGTATTATTATAATTATTCTTTAATTAATAAAATAAATAAAGGAGAAAAAAATGGATTTTAATATTAATAGACTTGTCTTATTAGATGCACTTACTAAGGTTTCTAGAGCTGTTTCCTTAAAGAGTCCTTTACCTATCTTAACAGGTATTAAGTTTGACTTATTAGAAGATGGTTTAGTATTGACTGCATCTGATAGTGATATCAGTATTCAAACTACAATTAATGAAGGTATTATTATTAACCAGACTGGATCTGTTGTTTTATCTTCTAAGTATATCTTAGAAATTATTCGTAAGATTGATGGCGATACAGTTCATATCCAGGTAGTAGATGGTACTTTAACTCGTATTACTTCAGAAAGTTCTTTATTTGATTTAAATGGTTCTAAGTCTTTTGACTTCCCACGTATTGATTTAAATAAGAATGGTAAACACTTTTCTATGAAGTCTTATGATTTCAAAAAGATTATTGAAAAGACTTTATTTGCCACAAGTGAACAAGAAACTAGACCAGTACTTACTGGTGTGAATTTCAAAGTAGATCAGCATAAGCTTGTATGTATTGCGACTGATAGTTATCGTTTAGCTCAGGTAAGCATGCCAATTGAAGATGATATTCAGTTTAATATTGTTATTCCTAAGAAGTCTTTAAATCAGATTATTCACATTATTGAAAAAGATGAAATGATTGATCTTTATGTATCTGATCGTAAAGTATTATTTGTGATTGGTCAGTATCTTGTATTAACTCGTTTAATTGATGGTACTTATCCTAATACATCACGTTTAGTAGAAGATCAGGGTTCTTATACTATGTCTATCAATAGTTCAGCATTACTTGGTGCTATCAGCCGTGCTTCTTTACTATCTGATGAACAGAGTAATATTGTAAAACTAACAATGTCTCCTGATGAGAATGTTCTTTCTTCTTATTCACAGGAAATCGGTTCAGTAGAAGAAAACCTAACAAAAGCATTCTATAAAGGTGAACCAATGACTATCTCATTTAGTGCGAAGTATTTAGCTGATGCAATCCGTTCTATTGGTACAGAAACTATTCAGCTACGCTTTACTGAAAAGATGAGACCTTTCCAGATTACTGGTTTAGATGTAAATGATAACATCCAGGTTGTTCTTCCAGTAAGAACTTACTAGGTAAAATAAAGGATCTATTCTCTTATTTGGGTAAAATTTGGCTTGTAATTGAAATTTGTAGGAAAATGAAGTTTATCTCTCCCTTGAAAAAAGGGGCTATAAACTTCTTTTTTTTATGTTTTTGTGCTATAATGTAGAAAGCAAAATTAGCGCAAAGGATGTGTGATGAAATGAAAGAAGTCTTAATACATACTGAATATATTACTTTAGGTCAGGCTATGAAATTATGTGGAGAAGCACAAAGTGGCATTGAAGCTAAGATTATGATTCAGGAAGGTCATGTTCTTGTAAATGGAGAAGTAGACCGTAGACGTGGTAAGAAATTAAGAGATGGTGATGTGTTTGAAGTAGATCGTCGCCAGTATGTAATCCATGGAAATCAAAACGCTTAATCTGATTCAATTTCGTAATTATGAAAAGCAGACCTTTCATTTTCATCCACTGGTTAATATTATCATTGGGGATAATGCACAGGGTAAAACGAATATACTTGAAGCGATTTATCTCTTGTCTACTACAAGAAGCTTCAAGTCCCGTATGCTTGATGAATTGATCATGTTCGATCAGTCTTATACACGTGTGTCAGGTCATGTTGTAAATGGTACACGTCCGTATGATTTAAAGGTTGTCGTGTCTAAAGAAGGCAAGAAGGCTTTTATTAATGATAAGGCTGTGAGTAAGACAAGTGATTATCTGGGTTATTTTAATGTGATCTTATTTACTCCTCAGGATCTCCAGTTGATTAAAGGATCTCCTAAGATGAGACGAACTTTGATAGATACTGAGATTTCTAAGATTTCACCAATTTATATGTTTAACTTGAATAAATATAATAAATTGATGAAGGAAAGAAATAAGTACTTAAAGATGCTTCATGATGGACATAAGGAACCGGATATGTATCTAGAAGTACTGAGTGAGGAGATGGCAGAATTAGAAGAAGATTTGATTCAAAGACGTATGAAGTTCATAGAGTTGTTGAATGAGATCAGTGGGCAGATGTATGCTTATATTTCTGGTAAAGAAAAGCTTGTTTTGAGATATCATACGCAGTTCAAGGATATTTCAAAAGAGGGTATTCTTGATAAATATAAAAAGAATTATAAGCGAGATATATTCCAAGGGAATACTGTAGATGGTATTCATAAGGATGATTTAAAAATCTTTTTAGATGAGAATGATGCAGGTATGTTTGCATCCCAGGGGCAGCAGCGTTCTATCATCTTATCGATAAAGATTGCGTTAGTAGAAATAGTAAAGATGCAGATAGGTGAGTATCCTGTCTTGTTGTTGGATGATGTATTGAGTGAGTTAGATGAAGAGAGAAAGATGAAGCTTTTGAATCTGATTGATCATAAGGTACAGACATTTATTACAACAACGCATTTTGATTTAGGTTATCATCATTCACTAGATGATGCTTTGGTTTTAAAAATAGAGAAAGGAACGTTGAAGGAGGATAAGTAAATGGAAGAAAAAGTAGAACATTATGATGAATCCGATATTCAAGTCTTAGAAGGGCTAGAAGCCGTTAGAAAGAGACCTGGTATGTATATCGGGACAACGTCTGCAAGAGGTTTACACCATCTTGTATGGGAAATAGTGGATAACTCTATCGATGAAGCACTCGCAGGCTTCTGTAATAAGATCAGAGTTGTATTATTACCGGGTGATGTTGTAAAAGTCATTGATAATGGTCGTGGTATGCCTACTGGTATGAATGTGAAGACAGGTAAGAATACAATTGAAACTATTTTTACTGTATTACATGCCGGTGGTAAATTCGGAGGAGGAGGCTATAAGGTCTCTGGTGGTCTACATGGTGTAGGTGCCTCTGTTGTAAATGCCTTGAGTGAATGGCTAGAAGTTTATGTTCACCGTGAAGGACATATTTACTATCAACGTTTTGAAAATGGTGGAACACCTGTTGGTTCTTTAAAGGTTGTAGGAGATTGTGGCCCTGAAGAAACAGGAACAACTGTAATATTTAAGGCTGATCCTGAAATCTTTACTGAAACAACAGTTTATGATTATGGTGTATTAAGTCAGAGATTAAGAGAACTTGCTTTCTTAAATAAAGGCTTAAAGCTTGTATTAGAGGATGAAAGATTAGATCCTGCAAAAATAGATGAATATCATTATGAAGGTGGTTTAAGAGAGTATGTCGCTTTCTTAAATAAGAATAAGACACCATTACATGATCGTATTATTGATTGTGAAGATACAATGAATGATATTTCCGTGGAAATAGCTATGCAGTACAATGATGGTTATCAGCCAAATATCTATTCATTCTGTAATAATATCAATACACACGAAGGTGGAACACATGAAGAAGGTTTCCGTTTAGCTTTAACACGTGTTATTAATAACTATGCAAAAAGTCACAACTTCTTAAAGGATAAAGATGACTCTTTAAGTGGTGATGACTGTCGTGAAGGTTTAACTGCGATTGTATCAGTTAAGCACCCTGATCCTCAGTATGAAGGACAGACAAAGACTAAATTAGGTAATGCGGAAGTAAGAAAGATTGTATCTACTATTCTTGCGAATGCATTGGATAAGTTCTTATTAGAAAATCCTGATACTGCAAAGATTATCATGGATAAAGTTACATTGGCTTCTAAGGCAAGAATGGCAGCGAAGCGTGCAAGAGAAATGACTCGAAGAAAGACAGCTTTAGATGTCTCTAATCTTCCTGGTAAGCTTGCAGACTGTTCTTCTAAGGATCCAAGTGAATGTGAAATATTCATCGTCGAAGGGGACTCTGCCGGAGGTAGTGCGAAATCTGGTAGAGATAGAAAGATTCAGGCTATTCTTCCTTTAAGAGGTAAGATCTTGAATGTTGAAAAAGCACGTTTAGAAAGAATTCTTGGTAATGCGGAAATTAGATCTATGATTACCGCATTTGGTACTGGTATTGGTGATGAGTTTGATATCAATAAACTACGTTATCATAAGATTGTCATTATGACCGATGCCGATGTCGATGGTGGTCATATTAGAATTTTAATGCTTACTTTCTTATATCGTTATTTAAAACCTTTAATTGAGAATGGTTATGTTTATGCTGCTCAGCCACCTCTTTATTTATTAAGACATGGTAAGGATGATCATTATTTATATAGTGATTATGAGTTAGATAAACTAAAAGAAGAACTTGGTCCTAATGCGAAATATACAATTCAGCGTTATAAAGGGCTAGGTGAAATGAATCCAGAACAGCTATGGGAAACAACTATGAATCCTGAAAATCGTGTATTAAATAGAATTCAGTTAGATGATGCAATGCAGGCTGATCAGCTATTTGATATGTTGATGGGTGAACGTGTTGAACCTAGAAGAGATTTCATTAGAGAAAATGCGAAGTATGTAGAAAATCTTGATATTTAAGGAAGGAGACAGTCATGGAACAAAGAGGTATTAAAGATATACAGTTAACAGGTGAAATGAAGAAATCATTCATGGAATATGCGATGAGTGTTATTGTGGCTAGAGCTCTTCCTGATGCGAAAGATGGTTTAAAGCCAGTACAGAGACGTATTATTCATGGTATGAATGAATTGGGCTGTTATAGTGATAAGCCTTATAAGAAGTCTGCCCGTATTGTTGGGGAAGTAATGGGGAAATATCACCCACATGGTGATAGTTCTATTTATGAAGCCCTTGTACGTATGGCACAGGATTTCTCATATAGATATATGTTAGTAGATGGACATGGTAACTTTGGTTCTATTGATGGTGATGGCGCTGCCGCAATGCGTTATACAGAATCAAGAATGTCTAAGATTGCGATGGAAATGGTGAGAGATATCAACAAGGATACTGTTGATTTTGTCCCTAACTATGATGGTGAAGAAAAGGAACCTAATGTGCTTCCTTCTCGTATTCCTAACTTATTGATTAATGGGTCTACTGGTATTGCGGTAGGTATGGCAACAAATATTCCTTCACATAACTTAGGTGAAGTGGTTGATGCGATTCTTGCTGTTTCTAAGAACCCTGATATTACAATTACAGAGTTAATGGATAATTATATCCCTGGTCCTGATTTCCCTACAGGCGCTTATATTTTAGGCCGTGGCGCTATTAAGAAAGCGTATGAGACAGGGAATGGTTTGATTGTCATGAGAGCTAAAACTGATATTGAAGATATCGGTAGTAATAAGAAAGCAATCATCGTAACTGAATTACCATATATGGTCAATAAGGCACGTTTAATTGAAAAGATTGCAGCTCATGTAAAAGAAAAGAATATCGATGGTATTACAGAATTAAGAGATGAATCTGACCGTGAAGGTATTCGTATTGTTATTGAGTTAAGAAGAGATGTACAGCCAGAAGTTATTTTAAATCAGTTATATAAGTTAACTGCATTACAGACTACTTTTGGTGTCAACAATATTGCCTTAGTCAATGGTGAACCTAAGACATTGTCTTTAAAAGAAATGATTAATGTTTACTTAGAACATCAGGAAGATGTTATTCGTAGAAGAACATTATTTGATTTAAAGAAGGCAGAAGATCGTGCACATATCTTAGATGGTTTAAAGCGTGCTATTGATCAGATTGATGCGATTATTAATTTAATTAGAAGTTCTCGTACAACAGAAATTATTCAGCAGAGATTAATGGATGAATTTGATATGTCTGAAAGACAGGCAAAGGCTATCCGTGAAATGCAGTTACAAAGACTAGCTGGATTGGAAAGAGAAAAGATTGAGAATGAATTAAATGCATTATTAGAAACAATTGCAGATTTAAAAGATATTCTTGCGAATAAAGAAAGAATTATTGCGATTATTGATCAGGAACTACTTGAAATCAAAGCGAAGTATGGTGATAAGAGAAGAACTGAAATCATTCAGGGTTCATTTGATATTGAAGATGAAGATTTAATTCCTGAAGAAGATGTAGTTATTTCTTTAACTAATAATGGTTATGTAAAACGTATGCCTATTGATACTTATAAAGCTCAAAATAGAGGTGGTAAAGGTATCAAGGGTATGAGTACAAATAATGATGATGTTGTAGATTCATTAATGAATATGTCTACTCATGATGATTTATTGATTTTTACTAACTTTGGTAAGGTATATCGAATGAAGGGATATAATATTCCTGAATTTGGTAGACAGGCAAAGGGGCTTCCTATTATCAACTTATTGAATATGGATAAGGATGAACAGGTAAAGACTATGATCTCTATTACACCTTCTGAAGTAGATGAATCACATTTCTTATTCTTTGTGACTAAGGATGGTTTAGTAAAGAGAACTGGATTACCTGAATTCGAAAATATCAGACAGTCTGGTAAACTTGCACTCACATTACGTGAGGGTGATGAATTAGTTGATGTTAAGTTAACTAATGGTAAGAGTGAAATTCTTCTTGCAGCCGCTAATGGTAAGGCTATTCGTTTTGATGAAAATGATGTGAGACCAATGGGACGTTCTGCAAGTGGTGTTAAGGGTATGAATGTAGATGATAGTCATATTATTGGTGTGACTACAAATACTGAAGGACAAAATATCCTAATCATTACTGAAAAGGGTTATGGTAAGATGTCACCACTCGAAGAATATCGTTTATCTAAACGTGGTGGTAAAGGTGTTAAGACTGTTAATATTACTGAGAAGAATGGTGAATTAGTCAGCATTAAAGCTGTAGAAGGCAATGAAGACTTAATGATCATTACAAATGAAGGTATTATTATCAGATTACCAATGGAACAGGTAAAGAGTGCTGGAAGAGCTACACAGGGTGTAAGACTTATTAAAGTAGGTGAAGGTGCTTCTGTTTCAAGTATTACAGTAGTAGATAAAGACTCTGAAGAAGAAACGACTGAAGAATAAGAAGTTGTCACATGACAACTTCTTTTTTTCATACTATAATAAGTCCTCAAAGAGGGGAGATAAGTATGTTAGATTTACAGGTAGAAATATTTATTTTAGTTGGAATAGGCTATCTTATTTCTAAACTAGGATTATTTAATAAACAGACTCGTAAACAGGTCACTGATTTAGTATTAAACATTGTATTACCTGTGGCTACTGCCAAGAGTTTCTTAATTAAACTCACACCAAGTATTATGAAGACAACTCTTGTGGTATTTTTAGTATCTATTGGTATACAGGGTCTTTATTTTATTATTAATAAGACAGCTTATAATAATCAGGAAGAAACAAAGAAGATCAACTTACAGTATGCGACTATGGTATCTAATGCAGGTTTTATGGGGATGCCATTTGCACAGGGGTTATATGGTGATATGGGTTTACTTTATGCTTGTATTTATTTGATACCACAAAGAGTATTTATGTGGAGTTATGGTTTGTCCCATTATACAAAAGCTGATTTTAAGACAATGGTGAAGAAAGTTGCGTTACATCCATGTCTTATTGGGATTTATTTTGGTATAGTATTTATGATCATGTATTCATTAGGGTATACACTACCTTCTTTTGTGACTACAACTATGAGTTCTATAGGAGGATGTAATACCGCATTAAGTATGATTGTGATAGGAAGTATATTAAGTGATGTAGAACCTAGAGAGATATTGGATAAGGAATGTATTTATTATTCTTTTATTCGTTTGATTATGATTCCAGTAATTACTTATCTATGTTTGAGATGGACATCACTTGATCATATTGGTATTGGTGTATCAGTAGTATTGGCTGCGATGCCTGCACCAAGTACATGTGCAATGCTGGCAAATAAGTATGATAAGAACCCAGAATTCGCTTCTAAGCTTATTTTTGTATCTACTGCATTTTCTTTAGTCACATTGCCACTTATTTCATTGATGATTACTTTATAATTAATGAATAATGGTATATAATGACAATAATCTATGAACAAGGAGTATATATATGATTGATATCGCAAGATTAAGAGAAGATCCTGAAGCTGTTAGGGAAAATATTAAAAAGAAGTTTCAAGATCATAAGCTTCCTTTAGTTGATGAAGCATTAGAATTAGACAAACAGTATAGAGCTGCTATCACAAGAGCATCTGAACTTCGTAGTATGAGAAATAAATTGTCTAAAGAAATTGGACAGTTCATGCGTGAAGGTAAGAAAGAAGAAGCTGCTGAAAATAAGAAGAAAGTTGGAGAAATGGCTGAAGAATTAAAGTCATTAGAAGAAGTTGAAAAAGAATCTGGAGATAAATTAAGAGAAGTCATGATGAAGATTCCTAACTTCTTAGATCCTACTGTACCAATCGGTAAAGATGACAGCGAAAACGTAGAAATCACTAAGTATGGTGATCCAGTAGTACCTGATTATGAAGTTCCATATCATACAGATATTATGGAATTATTTGATGGTATTGATCTAGATGCAGCAGGTAGAGTTGCAGGTAATGGTTTCTATTATTTAATGGGTGATATTGCTAGATTACATTCTGCAGTATTAGCTTATGCAAGAGACTTCATGATCAACCGTGGATTCACTTATTGTGTACCACCATATATGATTAGAAGTAATGTTGTTAATGGTGTTATGTCATTTGAAGAAATGGATGCCATGATGTATAAGATTGAAGGAGAAGACCTATACTTAATTGGTACTTCTGAACATTCAATGATTGGTAAGTTCATTGGCGAATTATTAGATGAAGACAAATTACCATATACTTATACTTCATATTCACCATGTTTCAGAAAAGAAAAAGGTGCTCATGGTATTGAAGAACGTGGTGTTTATAGAATTCATCAGTTTGAAAAACAGGAAATGATCGTTGTATGTAAACCAGAAGATTCTAAGATGTGGTTTGAAAAGTTATGGAATAATACTGTAGATTTATTTAGATCTTTAGATATTCCAGTAAGAACACTTGAATGTTGTTCTGGTGACTTAGCAGACTTAAAGTCTAAGTCATTAGACGTTGAAGCTTGGTCTCCAAGACAGAAGAAGTATTTCGAAGTAGGAAGCTGTTCTAACTTAACTGATGCACAGGCTAGAAGATTAAATATCAGAATCAATGGTAAAGATGGTAAGTATTACGCCCATACTTTAAATAATACTGTTGTTGCACCACCTAGAATGTTGATTGCATTCTTAGAAAATAACTTAAATGAAGATGGTACTGTTTCTATACCAGAAGCATTAAGACCATACATGGGTGGTACTGAAAAACTAGTTCCTAAGAAATAATGTGAAAGGAGATGTAAAATCTCCTTTTTCTTGCATTTTATAATAATTATGTTATAATCAGTTTTGCCATTACAATAAACATGTCTGAACCATGTCAGGACCGGAAGGTAGCAGCATTAAGGGCCTCTGTTTGTGTGTAATGGCACTTTTTTTTATATAAATGGAGGAAACTATAAGTAACTAAAAATATTAACTATTGTGTTTGATTGTGTTTAAATTTACTCATAGAGGTAGTGTTAAAATGAACACATCAAATATCACAAATTATAAATTAAAGGATTTTGCTGAACTTTTAGGCGTATCTGTTAAGATATTATAACGTTGAGATAGAGAAGGAAC
>OHAY01001706.1_pt1 | contig 19300 bp, 14 predicted proteins | sample 1577191 | NCBI WGS metagenome assembly OHAY01 (sample SAMEA3541504, study PRJEB24748) | human gut metagenome | biome: human gut; feature: human-associated habitat; material: faeces | place: China | collected 2012 | reverse complement strand
GGACGCAGTGGAGCCTGGTATGGAGAAAAGGGAACGATTCCGATGGTTATGGAGGACAGGGAAGGCCGTATCCTGCTGATGTACACAAAATGGAGCAGCGAGCCTTTTACCAGAAAGGATCTGGAAAGAAATCTTCGTTATCTGGTGAACTGTGATGTCAATCCGGATCAGTATTATATTTTTGCAAAGTCGGGTTTTGATGCAGAGCTGCGCCAGAAAGCACAGCGTGTAAAAAATATGCATTTAGTAGATTTTTCCAATATGAAGTTTACAAAGTAGAGGGATACAGAAAATATATCTGCTGATATGGGGACAGACAGAAGAAAGGCATAGGTAGTTGAAATGTATCGTTTAACATCAAATCTTGTAATTTACAGAAATTTTGGAGAGGATCAGAATATATTATATTCTCTCGCAGAGATCTGCAAGAAATTTTATTCCGGAGAATATGTCAAAGAAAGCCTGATCACAGAGATTTATACGCAGGTAAACAATCTGCTGGATATTTCCACACGCTATGGTTTTGACAAAAATCTGTGGCATAATTATCTGGCATTCCTGCTTGCAATGAATGAAAATCCGTTTTCTATGGTTTCCGAAAAGGTGGGAGCCAACGATGGATCAGTCAATATATTTGCACGCAATGATTTTCATATTTTTAAGGAGCTGTTTGATTATGATTTCAGTCCGATCGAGAAAGAGCTGGGGATTTCCTGCTTTTCCACGATATTGGATTACCGGGCGATCGTAAAAAGCGAGCAGATCTACAACAAGAGTGTCAGCGAGAAGGTGCAGGAGCTCAGCCGTCAGATCGAGCAGGCATCCGGTGAGGAAGAACTGTATCAGATTGTGACCGAGTTCTATAAGAAATATGGTGTGGGCAAATTTGGCCTGAACAAAGCATTCCGTATCAGTAATGATCCGGAGTATGGTCTGCTAAGCCCGATCACCACTACCGGAGATATGATGTTAGATGACCTGATCGGGTATGAGCAGCAGAAGCAGAAGCTGATCGAAAATACAGAGGCATTTGTGGCTGGAAGAAAAGCCAACAACGTATTGCTTTTCGGAGATGCCGGTACCGGTAAATCTACCAGCGTGAAGGCGATATTGAACCAGTATTACAGCAGAGGACTTCGTATGATCGAGGTGTACAAGCATCAGTTTAAGGATCTGTCTTCTGTGATCACACAGATCAAGAATAGAAATTACCGTTTCATCATATACATGGATGATCTGTCCTTTGAGGAGTTTGAGATTGAGTACAAATATCTTAAGGCAGTCATCGAGGGAGGCCTGGAGACAAAGCCGGACAATATATTGATCTATGCAACATCCAACCGGCGTCATCTGATCCGGGAAACCTGGAGTGACCGTTCAGATATGTCACAGGATGAGCTTCATCGTTCGGACACGATGCAGGAAAAGCTTTCTCTGGTGGCACGTTTTGGTGTTACGATCGGTTATTACAGACCGTCGCAGCAGGAATATTTCGATATCGTACTGGAGCTTGCAAAGCGTTATCCGGAGATTACGCTTAGCGAGGAGGAGTTGAAGCTGAAAGCCAATCAATGGGAATTAAGCCACGGGGGAATCTCAGGCAGAACGGCACAGCAGTTTATCAATCATCTGGCGGGAATGCCGGCGGATGATTAGAAAGGGAGGAACAGTTTATGCAGAGAGATCATAAGAAATCAACATGGTTAAAGGGAATGATGCTGACGGCTGTACTGGCTGCGGGAATATTTATGAATATTTCCAGTGTATCTGCCGCCACGGGAAACTGGGATGGCGCCCAAAAGGCGGTGGTGAATGCCTATAAGAAATATAAGACCAGTGTAGATGTCAGTGCCTATAATCTGAATTATGCCACGGAGTATGACAACCTGAAAAGCATGATGGGTGAGGTGGTCAGTGAGACACCATATCTGTTTTACACGGGTACACGCTTTTCTGTCTCCAGAAATACCTCTACCAATCAGATCGTGAAGATCACACTGGGATATGCAGATGCTTATAAAAAATCCGATGGAACCATTCGCAAAGCAAAGATCAAAAAGACAAGAACCCGGTTAGACAGTGCGGTCAATCAGGCTCGCGGAACTTCTGGTTGCGCAGCTGTGCACGTATTCGATGCTGTCGGCGCTGTGCTTTGCGTATCCACTTTACTTGTTCGATCGCAGTGGATCGTCAACGTTATATGGCGTCGTCGCGGCGATAGCGTTCATACCCGGCGTACTTGCAACTCCGGCTGGCGGAATCTTGGCGGATAGGGGAAGACATCGCGAGGTCCTCGTGGCCCTCGGCATTGCTCTGATGACTGCATCACTGCTGTCTATCCCCATGAAGCGCTCGTTGCCTCTTGCGGTCGTCGTAGTAGCGATACTTTGTGTTCAATATGGTGTTCAATCGCTGCTAAAGCCAACGCTCCAAATTGAGACGGTGCGCATGGCGGGTGAAAAGAAGGTTGAGCGGGCCACTGCATTGGTTTCGCAGGTGACCATGGTGAGCAATATCTTGGGTCCTGTGGTCGGGACGGCAGTCTATGGGTGCTTTGGCATCGATGCTCTTTGCACAATCGCGTCGGTAACGTTTGCGATTTCAGCTCTGTTGTTTGGTGGCGTACTCAAGCAAAATGCCTCATCTGAAACGCTGGGAGACAGCGCGACTCGTACGACATGCCGAAACGATTTTCGGGAGTCGATTCGGTATCTGTTGCAAAATGCATCATTGGTCGCTGTGATTTTGCTTGCGGCAGTTTTGAACCTTGCGTTGGTTGGGCTAACGATTGGCGCTCCCATTATTGTTACAAAGCATCTCGGCATGCAATCGTCCTGCGTTGGGATAGTTGAGGTTGCTCTGGGCTTGGGTGGTCTTACTGGCAGTGGCTTGGTCGGCATTTGGCCGCATCGCTTTTCTTTCAATGGCATATGTCGATATGTTGCGATGATCTGTTTTGGAGTCGTACCGATTATTGTTACGCTACTGTTCGGCGCAGATGTATGCGTGTTCACCGTGTTTGCGGTTGGTTCGGCATGGATCATGGTGTGGGCAAGCATTGCGTCGGTTGAAATCACCGCGTTTGTTCAGCGGGCAGCGCCGACTGAGCTCTGCGGAAAAGTGCTTTCGGTCGTTTACATGGTCCTTTCCTGCGCAACGCCGATTGGGCAATTGGTGTACGGCGTTGCATATGGTCGATGGGCACCGGCGTTTGTATTCGCAGCCATGCTGGCGGTGCTGACGCTGACGATGGCGCTGTTTTATCGGCTGAAAAGTCGCTTGCGGCGATTGTCTTAACGCGTAGTGGCACCGTGAATCTGCGGAGGCAGTGGCCCGCCGCGCCGGGACGGCATTGTTTGGACATGCCTCTCCTTCGTCTACAATATCGGGCAGACGAAGGAGGGGCATGCCCATGATCAAGATGTTTGCGAGTGACTTAGACGGAACGCTGCTGAACGCCCTGCACGAGGCGGACGGAACCATTCGCCGCGCCATTCGCGAGCTGACCGAGGCTGGCCTGCATGTGGTTCCCGCGACCGGACGCTCGACGCTGCCGATCGGCGAGCATGGCTTTACGGGCCTGGCGCTTGACGCCTGCTGCTCCAATGGGTCCATCGTGCGTGATAGCCATGGCGAGGTGCTCAAGACCTGGACCATCGACCCACAGATCACCGAGGAACTGCTCAAGGAGTTCCCGGACATTTGCTTTGATTGCTCCACACCCGATGGCATGTTCTCGAGCGGTTCGTTCGAGATGCATCAGGCGGGCTTTAAAAAGGACAGTCCTATCAAGCGTATCGTGATGCGCGGTATGCGTGCGCGCGGTGGGTATCACGAGGAGCAGTATTTCGACCAGTCGATCGGTGACATCCTGCGTCATGACGTGTGTAAGATCAACTGCCGCGTGACCTCGCCCGAGCTAGAGCGCGACCTTAAGGCGTATTTGGCCGAACGTTCGGACCGTGTGGTCAACGCGCCGTTCGATCCGGTGATGTTCGAGATTACGGACGTGGCATGTAACAAGGGCGAGAGCGTGGCCTGGCTGGCGGGCTACTACGGTATTGCCGAGGACGAGGTCGCGGTTTATGGAGACGGCGGCAATGACATTGCCATGCTCAAACGCTTCCGCCACAGCTACGCGACCAAAAACGCAAGCGATGCAGCTAAGGCCGCCGCGAGCGCAACTATCGGCAGCTGCATGGCCCACGCCGTCCCCAAACACATGCTCGCCACCATGCGCAAGCAAAACTCCCGCACCGTCATCGAATAATGTGGCAAAGGGGCAGCGCCTTTGTCACATTCTAGAGTTCTCAATTAGCCAATGCTCGTAAGCGCGCTGCATGAGCTCGGTCTTGTCGGCTTTTTTGCGGCAGCCCTTCTGCTCCTCGATGGCAAGCTCATAGGCATCGCTCTGCTCAAAAGCGCTGGTATCCCAAGCACCGTGTTCAATGCGAGCCCATGTGGCATCGATGAGCTGCTCGAGTTCGGCAATGTCAACGGCGTTGGCGGTTGTCGCGAACGGCGGGCGGAGCTCGCCCGTCGTCTTGTCGGGTTCTACATAGTAGTCGCCCATGGAGGTGACGGTGTAGCCATAAAACTCGGGTGACGCTTCGACCAGCAGTTTGTAAAACTTGAGCTGACGATGGTAGCCTGCAGGGATTTCTTTGCCAAAGCCAGTCTTGTAGTCGACGATCTGCACCGTCTTAGCTGCATCGTCAACGAGGAGCAGGTCAAGAAAACCAAAGAGTGGAGTTCCACCGGCAGTTAGACACTGCATGTTCGCTTCCGTGATGCAACGGTAGCCACGTACGTGCTCGACAAGCCAAGGGACGAATGCATTACAAATGCGTTCGAAGCGGTCCGAATAGCGATGGACGTCCTCGGGGGCAAAATCGAGCCACGAAATTTGCTGGCGATACTCGGCCTCAATTGTCTCAATTGCCGCCGCGCCATCGGTTGCCATCCGATTAACGATTTCTTCGAACATCGCGTGAACGATAGTGCCGAATTCGGTTTGAATCGTGGGCGCCGTGGGTAGGCGCACAATCTGCTTCTCGGGGAAGTGCTGGCTATTTGCACACCCAGGCTCGTAGGTCACAAAGTTGTTGAGTGCCGTGGCAGAGAGGTGTTTTACGTCGGTGTGAGGCTCCAAAAGCGCACGGAGCTCGGGCGTATCAAACACGTAGTTGTCGCGCCATTCGGTTTCGATGGCGGCACTGAGCTGGTCCGCTTCAGCAGAAACCTCGCAAGAGTCGATAAGCCCCGTGAGCTCCTGCAGCGCCGATCCGCCGGCGCGGTACAGCTCGAGGTGTCGCTTAGCGCGTGTGATGGCTACAAACAGCAGGCGGCGCGCATCGTCGTCATCCTTTTCGTCGCGAATAAGCAGGTTGGACGGGTACAAGCTCATGCCGCCAGCACCTTTGTGCCAGGTGGAGTCGTCGGCGTCGAGCAGGTAGACGCAATCGAACTGCAGACCTTTCGAACTGTGAGCGCTAGTAAGGCGAACGGCTCCCGGTGTGCCAAGGTCGATCGATGCGTCGATGCTCACGCCAAACTTTTGCGCGGCGTCGAGTTTGTCGACAATATCGGGCAGGCGAAGCGTGCGTCCCATGCGGCGCGCGTCGCCCATTTCACCCTCGGCAAAGGCGAGTAGTGCGCGGATGCCGGCATTGAATTCGGCGGCGCCCAGCGGATCCTGTTTTTTATGATCCTGATAATAGTCAAGGCTGCGTTTGGCAATCTTAAAGAGCAACGCTCTGACCGGGGAGGCGCCGGCCTCGGCCGCCCACTGCATAAGATCGTCGTGCAGCTTTTTGACGCGGGCGTTATTACTCTCGCGCATGGCGGCCATCCAGTCGCCGCGATGCTCGCGCTTGGCGCTGAGCGCAAACGTCACGGACGATGGGTGGTCGCCGCCCAGCTCGGCGGCACAGACAATCTGCGGAAGATAGCTACAGGCGAGCTCCTTCTGCCCGCGAGCAAGCGCGGTAACGTAGCGCAACAGTGCCAGCGTCGTCTGCATAAGCTCGGAAGCAAAGAGATTCTGCCGCTCGCGATACGAAAAGGGCACCTTCTCCTTAACGAGGAAGGGAATCAGCGAGCGCAAGGCGGCATGCTTAGCAGAGATGACTGCAATTCCTTCATTGGGATCTTCGCATTCATCGAGATAGTGATCATCAAGCCGTTGCTTAATGCTCGCAGCGACAGCGGCGTATTCCTCGGCTTTGCCGGCGTAGACGTTCTCGCTAAAGCCGACCTGATCACCCTGAGGCTTGGAGGCTTCGATTGACTTATTCGAGCTGGCGTCGAGGCGATATTCAATTTGGCGTGCGATAGCTTGACCGAACTCAACGATGGCGGGCGTGGAGCGATAGTTGGTCTTGAGCACGATGCTCCGGGGCGAAAACTCGGCCGCAAACTGGTTGGCACATTCGATCGTGGCGCCCTGAAAGCGCATGATGGCCTGATCGTCATCGCCAACGGCCATGATATTGGGCACATCAACGCCGTCGCAGAGCAGCTCGATGATGCGCATCTGGGCACCATTGGTGTCCTGGAACTCGTCAACTTGGATATAGGTATAGGTGTCCTGGAGTACTTGACGTAGCACATCGTTGTGTTCGACGGCGTTAACAAAGTCGCCGATCATATCGTCGTAATCGTAGAGATGATGCTGGTCGAGCTCGCTCTGGTAGCGACGCGCGACGTCGCAAGCGGTCTTAAGTCGCTCACTCTGCTCGGCAATCTTAAACGTGCGCCCCTGAGAGTTGCTGCCTCCAAAGAAGGCATCGCGCACCTTGGTGTATCCCGAGGATTTGCCCTTCTCATCGATGAGTTCGGTGCGGCGAACGGTATCGCGCAGCTCAAGGATATAGGGCACATACGTGCCGGCGGGGCACTCGATCGGGTGGGTGAGCGATGTGGGCGCCATGCCGCAGGCACGCTCGACCTCTTCCTCAAAGCGCTCTGCCAACGCAGCGCTTGCCCTTTCGCAGGCGAGCGTAAGCAGCTCGGAATGCTCGGTGAGCCAGGCAGCGGCGTCGATATTTTGCTGCGCGATGGCGCCCAGCGCGTCGTAATCCAGGCCGCTGCGCTTAGCCTTGGAGACAAAGCCAATCATCTTGCCAATATTTGGCGCAGGCATATCAGGTGACCCTCCGCCTAACGGAGAACCAAAGGGCAGTGATTTGAGCAGCCGATCAAAAATCTCTTGCTGGTGCAGGCTAGTAACAAGCGTGTCGGTCGATGGGCGCATGAAGTACTCGGGATAGCGCGACCTGATGCTGCTTGCAAATCCGTGAAACGTACTGACTTCGATGCCGTAGGCGTCGCGCCCAATCAGCTCGATCAGGCGCTTGCGCATGGCTTCCGCGCCCGCCTCGGTATAGGTAAGGCAGAGGATGTTGCGCGGGGCGACATCGCACTTGGCCAGGATGTTCGCCGCGCGCAGGCTCAGCAGCTGCGTCTTGCCGGTGCCGGGACCGGCAATGACGAGCAGCGGGCCATCTAGGCATTCGACGGCCTCGCGCTGTTCGGGGTTCAGGTTCTTAAACGATTCATCGAATTTAGGGGTTGTAGCCATGAAATATTACCTGTCTTCCTGGTAAAGTGCCCGAGTGTCGTCGAGATATTTGAGATACGTATCGATGGCGCTTTGGGGCTGAACGATCTTAATGAAGGTGCTGAGTTGCAGCAGCCAGCCAAAGAACTGCGGCGACAGCGGGGCTTTGACAGTTGCTAACAGGCGCCCATCCTGGTTTTCAAACACAACGGCGTCCAATCCGAACTTATCGATGAGCGGATTCATCGCGCGGTCGTCGAGTTCCAGCACCATGGTGGTTTTGTTGGCTGCATATACGCCGAATGATGGAGAGACGTGATCTTCGAGCACATAGCCCGCGATACGCGGATCTTTGGTCGCGGACTCTTCGGACACCGCAACGTCGAGCATGCGATCGACGCGATAAGGTGTGAACGGCTGATGACCCGAGCCGGCATTAGCCCATTTATCTCTAAATCCAATCATGTAATAAAGCTCGTCGGAGTAGATAAGACGCACGGGTGTGAGCTCGTAGGTCTTTCCGTTATGATTAAGGGCCTTTTGCTTGGCGGCGTCGTAGTGGAAGTAACGAAACCGAATCTTGCGTTTTTCGCGCATAGCCTGCTGAATCAAGTCGATATTGTGCAGAGCATCGGAGTTTTGCATCTTCACACGCGAAGGCACGTCGACGCGCTTGTGCATCAGCTCGCGTTCGTCCAGGCTGGCGAGGCTCTGCAGCTTGCCGATAAGATGGTCGGTCAATTCATCGGTCAAAAACGGCGAACTCTGCACGGCGTCAACAAGCATGATGAGTTCTTGCAGGTCGAGCGGGCGTGAGACCAACGCCCATTCCTTGCCACCGCGCTGGTCGATGTCGAGCCCGAAGTCGCGAAGCGTTTGCAGGTCGCGATAGATGGCCTTTCGTTCGGCCTCGAGATCGTGATAGGCGAGCTCCTCGATGATCTGCTGCGTCGTGAGTCCGTGCGTGCTGTCGGTCTTTTCCATCAAGGTTTTAAGCAGGAACAGAAGCCTGAGCTTTTGGTTTGGTCTGTTCGCCACGTTGTCTCCTTTCGCCGGCAGGGTATCAGCCGGAGATGCAAAACAAGACCCGTTATTGGGACTCATTGTAGCCCGCGCGACCGTAGTATTCGCAGCAATAAGGGCCCGAATAGGGCGAAAGGTGGTTAAACGGAAATCGGCGGTTTGGCTGGTTGGTGTGACGTGCACTCTGTTGGCTTGGGGCCGGTTCCGGTTTACAAGGATCAGAACAGGAGAAATGCGATGGCAGACATCAAAGTCTTTGCCGAGAATCTTGAGGATTCAACCAAGGAGCAGATCGAGGAGATCTCTAACTGCCCGGCGTTTGAAGGCGCCAAGATCCGCATCATGCCCGATGCCCATAAGGGCAAGGGCTGCGTGATTGGCTTTACGGCAAACTTGGGCGACAAGGTCATTCCTAATTTGGTGGGCGTCGACATCGGATGCGGGATGTACTGCGTGCCGCTTGCGGAAACCATCGCGCGCGACGACCTCATTCAGTTCAATCGCGATGTGAAGCGCGCGGTGCCCACGGGCTTTAGCCTTCATCGCGATCCTGCCTGCGTACTCGCGGACTTTGACATGGAGTTGCATGATTGGCTGCAGGATAAACGCAAGGTTGAGCGCTCCATGGGTACGCTGGGCGGCGGCAACCACTTCATTGAACTCGACGAGGACGAGGATGGGTGCCAATATCTGGTCGTGCACACCGGCTCGCGCAACATGGGCAAGCAGACGGCGGAGCACCATCAGGCACTGGCGCAGAAGACGTGCGCGGCAGATATCCCCGACGAGCTTAAGTATCTCGTGGGAGATCTTTCTGCCGAGTATCTCGTCGATATGCATAACTGCCAACGCTTCTCGAATCAGAACCGCAAGGCGATTGTCGCACAGATTGTTGAGCGTACGGGAATTCGACTTGACGGAGACGGCTTTACCACCATGCACAACTACATCTCGGAAGATGGCATGATTCGCAAGGGCGCTATTAGCGCTCATGCGGGCGAGATGGTGCTGATTCCGTTCAACATGCGCGACGGTGCCGTTATTGCGCGCGGCAAGGGAAACGAGGACTGGAACTGCTCGGCGCCACACGGGACGGGTCGCGCGATGAGCCGCACAAAAGCGTTCCAAACGCTCGATACCAGGTCGTTCGTTAACGAGATGCGCGATGCCGGCATCTACTGTCCGAGCGCATGCGAGACGACGCTCGATGAGTCGCCCGAAGCGTATAAGCCTGCGGATGATGTACTGAGGCTCATGGACCCGACGGTTGATGTCATTCACCGACTCAAGCCGATTTGGAATTTTAAGGCTACTGGTAAGCGCGGTAGGCGTTAGGAGGGTTGCGATGACGCTAAAGATGGACTCCAGGGACGACCGAATTGGCCGTTCTGCGAGTTTGGGCGAGATGCTGGGCCTACCAGGCGTGATGCCGCCGTCCGCGAATCGGTGCGGCGGGAATCGTGGAGAGCGTGATGACGAGGCTTTTGACCTCAGCGGGTTTCGCAATCGACTGGCTTCTGGACTCGACCGTGGTGTGGAAACGTCACTGTTCGCAGCTCCGCGCTTGTTGAAAGCCGGCATGTCGGCCGATGACGCCCTAGGTGGCGGCGTTGGGCTGGGCAAGCTCAGCGTGATTGGCGGTGCGCATGAAGACGTTTCGAACGTGCTGGCACACGCGGTGCTGCGCCTGAGTGAGCAGTGCGCCGTGCTTTACGTGCCGATTCGGGAGCGTGAAGAGGATGCGATTGCTCGGCTTATTCGTGCCGAGATGGGCGTCAAGCTGCCGGCGGATCTTGAGGAGCAACAGGTTGAGGCAATCCGCGCAACGATGCGCCTCAAGCAGCGCAACCTGGGCATCTTTGTCGAAGATAACATGACCATAGGCCTGTTAACGAGTTGACTGCTCGGCGACCAAACGTGGAGCAGGGCGGCGCTGAAGGACATCGTGGTCGTAATCGACGGGCTCGAAATGCTCGACGACAACCGTCCGATAAATGCGATCCTGCGCGACCTGCGCAACATGCTCAGTCCAACGGCAGCGATCTTGGCGGGTTGCTTTGCGGCTGGAGATCGAGACAACGATGTGGCATTCGCCGAGACCCACTGCAATGCAGATGCCCTGGGCCGCATGAGTTCCGATGGTGAAAATCCCATCTACATGTGAGTTTTCGGCTAGGTCCATAGCCGAAAACAATAGTCCGGCCCGTGACGCATCTGCACCACGGGCCGTTTTCAAGAGATATTTATTTCACATGCTCGCTGGCATGCCATGAGGGGCTTACTTTAACGGCGCGCAACAATAAGGCTGCTCGCCCCGCTTGGTATGATGAGCGAGCAGCCATCTATTCTTCGACTAAAGCTGCGATGTCATCGAGTTGCTTGCGAATACCTAAAAACTCTGTGTCAAGATCGAGTGTCCGACAGTGGAAGCGATAGCCGGTTTCATCCCAGCTTTCGCACATTGACCTCGCGTTATCAGTGAGAGCGTAAAGAAGCATGCCCTCGACCGCCCCTGTTTTTCGCGACCATGATTCATGGGCAACGTAGGAATAGATTTGATTGCGATGGGCTGGGGATAGAATTTCGGATTCCATGTGCTGGTGAAGAATAGTCCCGTAACATTTGCAGTCAATGATGAGGGTTCGACCGGGGCCTTCAAGAGTGACGTCTGTCAGTAATGCCGGCAATATCTTTGGAGCGTTGTCCGATCCTGATGCCACTCGATGGGCAGATGCCCTAAGATCGGGATGCTCGGCGCGATAATACTCCAGTACAAAATGTTCAAAGAGAGCGGAGAGTTTCTGATTGTCCCGCCATTTGCCAAAAGCGGTATCACCTGAATAAAGTGTCGGCAGGCTATTCTCAATTACGGCATGACAGACTCCCATAAGAAGGCGATAACCGCGGTTTCCTCCATGAAAGGAGAGCCTTCCCCAGTCGATAGAGGAAGGTCGAATATTGTCGATAGAATCGAGCTGACGATAATAACTTCTAAGTAGGTTTTTCCGTTCGGTGCCGACTGCGCCAGAGCGAACGAGGGTGCCCACTGCGCATTTAAGCACCCTGTTCATCTGAGTATTGACTGTCCATTCGTCGCTGGTACACCTAATGCTTCGGCGCCCAGCGGAGCGCAGCTGTGATGTCCGAGCCATATCGATTTTCCCGCGAATACCAAGAAAGTCCTCGGAAACCTCGGCATAACCGTGCTCCAGACCACGTTTGAGTCGTGATGAGATGCCGATTGAGAGGATGGCCGCAAGTAGGTCTTCGACGTGCTCAAACTCCTCGGTCTCGATAGACGCATATTCATCGAGACCGAGGGCTTTGAAGGCATAGGCCATCATGTAGTAGATGTTTCGAACGATGACCTTTTCTTCAGCTCTGGGCATTGACGGCACCTTCGAGGACGCTAATTGCCGCATCCGCTTTGGCTCGATCATCGAACCAATATTCACGGATGAGTGGGTTGAGTTCGTATTTAACGATGTCGTCAACACACCCTTTGCCGGAGCGACAGAGGTAACTATGTCCAATCTCGTACCCTTCACCGAGCGCGGGGTCGGAGGCAATGTCGATGTTTACCGAGCGTACCGCATTGACGAGAGAGGGCATTCTTTTGTCGGCACATTTCGATGCATCTTTGAGGAAAGAGGTGTTATTGAGAGCTGGGGTCATGCGAAAGAAAGCGAACCTTCTGCGAAGTGCATAGTCGATAAGGGCAATGCTACGATCAGCGGTGTTCATGGTGCCGATAATGAAGACATTGTCTGGTACGAAAAAGGGCCTTCCATCGATAGCGAGACTGGTGGGATTGCCGCGATGTCCGGCTTCTATAAGGCTCAAGAGTTCTCCAAACACCTTTGAGATATTCGCTCGATTGATCTCGTCGATTAGGAAGAAGTAGTCACTGTCGGGATCGCTTGCCGCTTTTTGACAGAATGAGGTGAAGACGCCCGCTTTGATATCGAATCCGCCTGCATCATTTGGACGGTATCCAATGACGAAGTCCTCATAGGTTGTCCCTTGGTGGAATTGAACGGTTTCTATCTTGGAGTTGTCTCGCTTGCCCATGAAGCTCCAAGCGAGTCTTTTTGCGCAAAACGTCTTCCCTGTTCCTGGAGCACCGTCGAGGATAAGATTTCGCTTTGCCTTAAGGAGTCGTTTGAGCTGTGAGAGATCATTTGCGTCAAGATAGACGTCATTTAAAAAGTCGTCGTCAGTGTATGCGCTGCCGTCTTTGCTTGGCGAGGCGTTGGAGTCCGTAGGCAATTCTGAATCTTCGGCAGGATTAGATGTAGCGTCTCGCTTCGGGGCTTTATGGTCAAACGCTTCAGCCGAAATCTCGTAAAGGGGCCTACCCAGATGGCCCACCTTGTTAAGGAGCTCTAAATAACCGGTCCCATTTTGTTTGGATGACGTTACTAATATGCCGTAAACACTTTCGAGATAATTTCTGCTTAGTTGATCAAAAGGCATGAACGTGTCGGGCCTGCACCAGAACAATGCCATGGAGAGGTTTGCAAAGCCGATATTCTTTTGGGCCAATACTCGATCGAACAAATTGATGAAGTGGACGTGATCTTCGTCTTCTGGTGAGTATGCCATTGCCTCTTCGAAGAAATCCCACTTCTCCTCAATGCTTGAGTCTATTCCGTCCATGTAACGCCAGCGCCTGTTATTTGAGGTGGGTACACCGGCATAGTCAGTGGGAATTGCGCCGTGAATATCGAGGCGGGCAAAAATGCTTTCGATTACCTTGGTGCGGCTATCGTAGCTTATCGATCTGTTGAACAGAGACATGAATGTGAATGGATCCATTCTGTTTGTGTCTCCAGTATTTGCATTGTTCTTGCAGATTTCGAGAAGGGTTTCTTCGTCGTTTCGCATAGTCAGCAATTTTCGAGCGATTGCCGTGTAGGTATCGACCCATGTGAACTTCGTTTCGGTGTCCATTTTGCTCCCGTCTTTAGCGGCCGCTTTAACAACAAATACTAGAACGTGGGCTTTGTGAAATAGTTGAGCAACAAAGGTGTGCGGACAATCTAGGCGGATGAGCGGTGGGATGGTCAAATGTCATCGTTAAGATCGCTATTCGGAAAAGTCTGCGTTGCCGCCGCGTCGACGTTCATCTCGATTGGATCCGCCGCATCTGTTGATCGTCCCCTCGAGTACCGATATGCATCCAGCTTCCGTTATCGAGTGCGATGCCGATATATGTCTAGCCAAATCGGCTCTTTCTCTTTGTTGTCGGCGCACGCTTCTAGCAAGTCGTCTATCCGGTCCAGCCCGATTGCTTGCAAGGTCACGCATGCTTCCGGCAAGGGCTGCGTTGCTTTTCTCGCCCTGAATACGGGTGACAGCATCAGGTTCGTATGCGCCCATCCGGCAAAACAGCTGCCGTAGGGGATTGATCCGCAACTGATCTGCCCATCGTCATCAAGATACAGACAGTCCAATTTCGAGTTTGCTACCAAGCAATAACAAGGTCCCGGCGCCCATGGCCTGCAGTCAATCTCGAGAATGTCGCCCTTTTTGTACGGCGTGGGCAGGTCGACATATGCCCCCTTAAACCATGGCCCAAAAATTTCACCCACAATGCAGTCGCGCACCTCGCCACATTCCCCCACTTCCTCTCTGCAGAGGTATTGAATTTCGCCGGAGATGTTTGCGTAGTAAGTGTAGTCTGGCTGTAGAAAGCCGTCGTAGGGATATGAGCAGCACGGGTCGTTGGCAAGGTTGAACAGCTCAATCATCCAGTATGAGGACGATAAATCTGTCATGCCGCCCCACTTGTCTGCGTATGCCTTCATTGCCGCAAGGGCGGCCTGCCACGATGCCACGGGGAAGGGGCCATGCGTGATGGCGGATCCTACTTCGTTGTCGACAAAGCTAATTTCGCTAATAAGCAGCGTCTTTCCGTTTCCGTCGACGGCCTTTAGCGCGTCCAAGCAGTCATCGATGTAGTCGATACATTCTTCTGGATCGTACCAATGAAAGGTGTTGTCTGACGAGTTGCGCTCGTCAGCAACCAGCCTGCTGAGCATCTTCCGTTTGCGGTTGATTTCTATCGACGCGCCACCGATGATTTGCGTGTAATGATCGCCATTCAGGAGCTGTGGATTATGCAGCAAATGCTCTCGCAACTCCGGGGAGTCGATTAGGTTGATTACTTCTTCGCGCATGATAGCCTCCTGGTTATCGGCGTGGCTTTTCGCGGATTCGGACATGGTGGCCTTTATTCAAATAGCTGCGGGTACTTCTCCTTGAGCGGTGCCTGATCCAGACGTAGCTCTTCCAGGTTGCGCTTTGCCTTGGACTCCATCCTTATGGTGTCGATAAACGCGATGAGTGAGTCGACATACAGGTCGCCGCGCAGGTAGGCCTGGGCGGCGATTAAAATTCGCTGCTCGTCTTCGAGTGGCTTGCGATAGTACTCAAGATTCAGGTAAAGCGGGTCTGGCTCGCCGATGTAGAGGGGAAACGTCTCGTTGTAGGTAATCGAGCAGCCAGTGGCATGCATGTTGCTGATATCCCCTGCATGGCGATAGTGCTCGAGGCGCTGCTGCACATGATCAAGCCATTCGTCAGAACGGTCTGCCTGCCGAAGCTCTGCCTCAAGCTTTGTCCGGTCCCACGTGGGCAGATCGAACAACGTGAACGGCTCACGGGCACTGCCTTGCGGCGTCCAGACGATATCGCCGGTGTGGAACGGCGTGGGGATATCGACCCAGATGAACTCGAATGCGATCTCCCAATCGTTCTCAACGGGGCCGGCTGAAGGACAATAAACGGAAAGGATCTTGCCTTTACCGTTTACCATGAGCCAGTCTTCCCGGCGATGCTCTTCGTCGACATCGAGCGGGTATCGCGTGATGCGTACGCGTGCCTCTGGACGGCTCGCCAGTTCATCATCACCGCGCAACGCCTCGGCACATTTCTCATAACAGCTGAATGGCGCGCCGAAGGCCCCACAAAGTTGCCCGTCGGGCACAATCTCCTCTTCATACTGATAAACGTAGCCCGTCCCACTCGCAAACGCATCGACGCACCGCTTGTTGTAATCGATTGTCCAGCGCAAAAAAGCATGGAAATCGGGGATGGCCGGCCTTCCAAGACCGGCATGGGTTGCCTCCAGCGAACAATTGGGCATGGTTTGCACGATCTCCTGCCAGGCTTCGCATTTCTGATCGAGCGTGGCGGTCTTCGAAAACCAAACCAGATAGGCGGCCTCGATGGTGCTGAGCTGGAAGTCGATACTGCGCAGGTGCTCCCGAATGTCCCGGGAGTCGACAAAATCCAAGATGTTCATGGCAACCTCCAATTCGGTCGTTGCCGTTAGCATCCATCAGAGGTTGTGCTTTGTGGTCCCATTAACAGGTCTGATATGAATCTCTCGTCAAACATACTTTTGGAAACACCCTGGTGCATGGGTGGCTACGTGTTGAAAGGATTGCCATTCAAAATATGATGCTTGCCCTTGTGACGAATAGCGTCGATATGGCGGAGGCCTGGGAAGACGCTTTCAGGGGCTATAAGGGATCGGCCGTGACCGGCTCAACCGTCGTATCGAACAGCTCCGGGTAGCGGTCCTTGAGCCAGCTATCTGCGTCCTCGAAGCCACGCGCCTTTTTCTCCGCCAGCGCCTGTAACTCGCATGCACTTGCCATTGCGGCGAGCGAATCAACCGCCAGGTCGCCTTTGACATATGCCCTGACGCCGTAAAGGATTCGCTCCTCTGACTTAAGCGGCTTGCGGTAATAGTCGATGTCCAAAAGAAAGCCCTCAGGCTCCCCAATGTAGAAGGGGAAATGCAAGGCGGATGAGACTTGGCAGCCGTAGGCGTACATGTCGCTGGTGTCGCCGTCATATCGGTGCCAGCGCAATAGCTTGTCGGCCTTTTGAACGAGACGCTCTTTGTAGACGGAGGAGGCCAGCTCTTTGTCGACTCGTTCGGATCCCCAAGTTTGCAGGTCAAACAGTACCATCGGCTCGTCGGGGCGTTGGAGGTTGCAGACGATGTCTCCGGCATGGAAGGGCGTTGGGATATCGAACCACATGTCCTCGAAATCGCTCGCGGTGCCCGCCTCGTCCCACTCACCCTCGAACCGGTAGTCGCAGGACATCACCTCGCCGCTCTCATTGAGTATGACCATGTCATCGACATAGTGGTCTTCGTCCGGGTCGATGGGGCGGCGAGTGATCTTGATCGCCTTTGGATTGTCGCCTTCGAATTCTCTCCAGATGGCATCGAAGCATTTTTGATAACTGCTGTACGGGCCGTAAAGAAGGTCGCATCGGTCGCGCCGGTCCCACGAGTAGTCCTCAAAGAAATACAGACTCTGGCCGTCCGTCCTTTTAAAGTGTGCGAGCTTTCTTTGCTCCTGCCTGATGACATTGCGCAGAAAGGCATGAAAGTCAGGGATGTTGAACGTGTCGTTTCTGCGGCTCATGGCGCAATTGGGCATGGTGTCGATGATCTTTTGCCAGCCTTCGAGCTTTTGCTGCAGCGTTGCTTTATGCGAGCGGTCGACGATGAAAGCCGCTACGGGCGTGGTGAGCTCGTAGTCGATTCGTTGAAGATGCTCCTTAATACTGTGCGAGTCTAAAAACTCGAAGATGTCCGGACGAATATCCAGCTCACTTTGGTTGGCGGGCTTGCGATACGGCTGAAGGCAGTCATGTCCGACGGAACCCTCGGACCATTGTCTGCCATAGTCAGGGTTGTCGTGCAGTTTCTGCGAAAGCTCGAGCATAAAAGCGCAGTCGTCCGGCAGGTCGCCGGTGTAGCGCTCGGCGGCGTAGAGGGCAGAGGGGATGAAGGGGTCCAAGAGACTGTCGCTGAAGGTGCCGGATGAAAGCGAACCTTCCTTAACGCCGTGATATTTGCTGGGGCCTGCACACCAGATCTGTCCTCGGAGCGTGTGCTCGTAGTCGTTTTCGAGCACAATGGCAAAGCGAGGCCCGTGGTCGAAAGGCCGACCGTCGATTTTGAGGATGTCGCCCGGTACCCACGGCGTGTAGACGGGCTCGTTGTTCGCGCAGAACCGCCTGCTATCGTTTCGCCAGGCGCTTTCGACATGCGATTTGCGAGTGCGGTGATTGCGCAGATCACGGAGGAATATAAGCTCGCCGTCCTTGGTGGCCGCAAACGACAGAGAGGGTTGCGCCGTTTGACGCTCGTGCAGGTCTTCCGAGGTGTAGAGATTGATCTTCCAGTACGATTCGGACCAATCGTCGTCAGGATACTCTTCGATGTAGCGCTTCATGAGCGTTTGCGCGGCGTCCCACGATGCGGTGGGGAAGGGGCCGTCGAGGGCGTCGGCGTCGCGCTCCTTCTCGTTGAAGAACATGACGTATAGCAGGAGGATTCCACGGTCGCGCTCGATGTTGTCGAGCATTTCAAGCGCGCTGTTGAGTTGGGCGAGATACGAATCGATATCTTTGGTCAGCTCCGGCGAAACCTCCTTGCGGAGTTGCTCAAGCATGGTGCGCTTTTCATCAAGCGTCTTAAGAGAGCCGGCGATGATTGGCGCTGGCCAGTATAGGTATTTACGCATGCGGTCGCGCAGCTCTTGACTCTTGATGCAGCTGAGGACAAGGTCCTTGCCAGTATCGGTGATGGCATCGCTTGCCTGGTTGTTCATGTCGGCCTCCTTATCGATCGTTACCGGCATGATGCAACGGGTGCGGCGATTGTTGGTCCCATTAACGGGACCAAGCGGCGGCTCGACGTGACAAAGGGACTGCCCGTTCGTCACATCCAAAATATTGCCTTTACGTGTTGATGCACACGGTGTGCAATAATACTCGCACTGTGCAATAGCGCACAGGCTGAGTAACAAGGAGGACGCTTGTCCCAGCTCGAGAAATGCGATCGCCGGTCCCTTCGCTCGCAGCGTGCCCTTCGCCAGGCACTTGCCAGCGAGCTTGCCGAAAGCGGCGACCTTTCGCGCATTAATGTCGCGTCGCTCACCGAGCGCGCCGGTCTTACGCGCCGCACGTTCTATTCGCACTACCGCGATATCCCTGACTTTATCAATCAAATCGAGGACGGCTTGCTGGCCGAGATCCGTGAGCGCATTGAGCTCATCACCGCAGCTCAGCTGCCCGATCTCTATCACAACATAGATGAGCTCGAGCCGGCGCCCGGTTCGGTTGAGCTGCTGCGTTATCTTGCGGCCAACCGCGACTTAATCGGTGCGCTGTTGGGTCCGGGCGGCGACCAGGCCTTCATTAAAAGGATCATCGACACCGCTCGTGAGGCTGTGGTGCCGCGTGCGCAGACGGGCATTTTGGGCCTGGCGCTGGGCACGTTCTTTGACTACTACGTTACCTACGTCGTAAGTGCCGAGGTCGGCATGATTCAGCGCTGGTTTGAGCGTGGACTCACCGAATCGCCTGAGGCCATGGCGCGCATTATGACGGTGCTCGCTTTTGTGCGCCCCGGTGACCTGTATGGCCAACCCATCGATATCAACGTGCCGGAATACGGCATGAAGCTATTGAACTTGCAGCTCGAGGACGCGGCCGACACCGCCGCAACCGTCGAGTCCAACAACTAAGAGGAGAGACAATGAGCAAACTCGTCGAGGGCATCAAGGACCGCATGGTCGCTGCCGCACGCGAGGCCGCGCCCGCCGTGGTGGACGCCGTCTTCTATCTCCCGGCCCTGGCGGGGATGTACATGATTCTCCTGCACACGGTTGTGAATGGCTG
>OHAY01001703.1_pt1 | contig 19310 bp, 10 predicted proteins | sample 1577191 | NCBI WGS metagenome assembly OHAY01 (sample SAMEA3541504, study PRJEB24748) | human gut metagenome | biome: human gut; feature: human-associated habitat; material: faeces | place: China | collected 2012 | reverse complement strand
TCTGCCGCACCTCGCTCGCCGTATCGGCACTTAGAATTATGCGGTATTGCCCTTGCTTTATTGGGAACACGGTTTAGAGCCAGATTCAGGGCCACAGGGAAACGCAGGCATATGGAAATTCGCCTGACAGCTTGTGGTAAACCTTCATATGGCCTTTTTTCCTCACTGATACCGGAGCGGTAATCATCTCTCTGCTTTTGGCAGAGCAATAAACAACTTAAAAGCCAAGACAAAGAAAAAGAGCCTCAAGCCAAAGCTTGAAGCTCTTTGTCTCGACGTGACAAAAAAGATACCCGGTGAAAACGGAATAGGTCAAAAGAACATCAACTATTCTAATATATGAATTTGCAAAAAATCTTGTTTCTTGCAAACAATTGGTGTAAAGTTGTAATTAGAAATATTGTAGTATTTGAATGTATAAATGTGTATCGTGGTTTTTATTAAAGTTCATCGCAATGGGAGGATACTATGCAGGACGCTGAAGCGTATTACAAGCAGGAACAGAACATTAAATATGTAAGCGATTCCTATGGTAAAGAATCTTGGGTTCGTGTGTCCGGAAAAGATATATTGAATAGGGCAGAAGCACACTTTTGGTGTGCCCTTATTAAAAAGACAAAAGTAAAATCTGTATTTCGAGACTTTTCATGGGACACAGATGGTATGTCAGATGGACCGGGATTTGAGGGTGGCGGAAGTACCTATACATATAAAAGGAATCTTGTTACCGGCGGAATAGAGCCACTGCTTTATTACAGAAACTTTTATGGCGTGATTCCCGATTGTGTAGAATTGGCACAGGAATTTATTCTCCTCAATAATCTTTACTACGACTCAATTAAGCATAGCTATTTTGAGCTTTGTATGGATGGCGAAACAGAAGAGGCCGTTCGGTATCAGAAAGATAATTGTACGGTTTCAGTTAAGTTAAAATACTTGCAGAAATATGCTGCTGCAAAGCAAATGGCAATCCTATTATTTTTTGACATAAGGGCAGAAATCGAGGGGTCTTTAGAAGAAAACGGCTTAGATAAGTTTTTTGATACATTTAAAGATAAAGACCTTTATTATTCCATTTGGGGAGACCAAATGGATTTCGGAAACAAACACGTATATAGTGTTTTGATGGGTAAAAAAATCTTGTATCCTAATGCAGTCGATCAGTGCGGTTATTGGCCATACGAAAAGAAGGAAAAATATGAAACTTTTATAATTGGAACAGATGAATTTGGAAACACAAAAGAATATACTTGCAATCCAAGTAAACTGGCAAACAACTTTGGCACTAACGCAGATGCACCATATTACTTTACACCAGTGTTCTTCAAAAAGGAAGTGCTTCAAAAATATATTTTGAAACCAGAATTGTATACGATAACAGATGGGAGCTTGCAATGTCAGGTGCTGTGGCAATTGCAAATAGATAACCATCATAAAGACTGTGTTATAGCGTATTTAGGTGACCTTGGTAAAAATCTTCCAGAGAGTGAGCGGCTCTATTGGAAAAGCTATAATATTGACAGCGATGAAAAGTTAAGCCGGGTTACGTTTGAAAGAGATTTTATGTGTCTCCCATCAGAATCAAATATGATTGACCACAAGTTTCAAAGAGATTATGCAAAAGCAATTGACTACTGGAATAAAAAGTATGGGTGGTCGATATTTCTTCCATTGACAGAACAAGATGAGTACAATCTATCACAGATTAGAATTCCCCTGACCAATAGCCAACCGGAATTCGATATGCTGGTTTTATCACTGGTAAAAGTTTTAATCGATTCACTAAACGAAGCAAAACTAAAAGAAACTTTGACTAGGGAATGTAAGAACGGAAGTATAAATGAATTGCAGGGCTGGCTAGAAGAACATAATTGCCAAGATTATGAGATTCACATAAAATTTTTGCGAGAAGTACAAGAACTGCGTTCTACAGGTACGGGACACCGCAAAGGAACAAATTATAACAAAACCGCACGTAAATTCGATGTAGGAATAAAGACTTTAAAGGATGTCTTTGAAAACATTTTGGAAAAGGCCGACGAGTTTCTTTTATATCTAATGAAAATATAAAGCGTGCACGTATGAAAAAGTCTAATTTCACTTGCAAGAGGTGCTCCACCGCTTTTTCTTCTGTACCGCCTCAAATACCTCTTTCTCAATAATCGCCTCATGCGCATCTTCGATCATATACATACTCAGTTCCCCGCGATTCTTTTTCTGCTTCCCAGTCAAAAAATCTGGCGTATAGGTCTTTTGCAACAACAGTATGCCCATATATTTCTCATTGCTTAGCATACGGTCGATTGTTGATGTGCTCCATTCTGCCTTTCCAGTAACCGTCCTTATGCCGTGCTCCTCCAAGTACCGCTTGATTTTGCGGACACCGTTGCCTTCTAAATACAGTGAGAATATCTTGCGGACGATTTCGGCTTCTTCGGGTACAATTACTAGCTGGCCTTCGGCGTCCTTGGTATAACCTAAAAAGCGGGTGTGGTTTAAAAGTGCTTTTCCTTCGCGCATACGCTGGTGGATGCCAAACTTGATATTCTCACTTTTGGTGGCGCTTTCTTCCTGTGCAACAGCAAACAAAATAGAGAGTGAGGCATCATCTATCTTCAGTGTGTCGATTTTCTCAACTTCGGATAAAAGTCCAATGTTCATGCTTTTTAATCTCCTAATAGTTGATAGCGCTTCAAGCGTATCCCGCCCGAAACGGCTTAGTGATTTGACGAATATATAATCAAAACGATGCTGCTTGGCATCGCGTAATATTTCGCAGTAGCCGCTGCGACCAGTCTTTCGCGTGCCGGACGCAACATCGCTGTAAACCTTGTAAAGTGTCCAATTCGGGTTTTCAGTGATAATTGTATTAAAATGAAGCATCTGGATTTCAAGGCTATGCAAAAGTTCAGGCGTAGCCTTGCTCACGCGACAATATGCAGCAATGCGCAGTTTTTGCAATTCAAGCGGTGTTTCCTTTTTAATAATATCAGGATATATTGTATAAATCTGTATAGACATAAAAAGCGCCCCATGTCTACTATAACATGAGGCGCTTACTATATAAAATAAAAAGTTAAAGCTACATCCAAATTGCTTTGAATGTAGCTTTTAACTTGGTGCGGATGAAGGGATTTGAACCCACACTCTTTTAAGGGAACTAGAACCTGAATCTAGCGCGTCTGCCAGTTCCGCCACATCCGCTTATTTTGTTTGGCCGCCTCACTGGCGACGAATATTATTATAACCAAGTATCCCCCTTTTGTCAACACTTTTTGAAAGTTTTTTTATTATTTTATGCCTTTTTAGTTTCGTCAAAATACAGTTCGTTTCATCGTCATTTATTCCCCATATCTTACAAAGTTTTTCCTGTTTTTGTTTCCCGAGCCCCCCTTTTTCATCCGAAATTCCTCTTTCCAAAAGAAAAACACAAAATTTCCTTTGTGATTTTTTCAAAAAAGAGTAGCGATATTTTTCTTTTCCCCGTAAAAGGTTGACTTTTTATAAGGCTGCGGAACGGTCAATCCCGTTCCCTACAGCATTTTTTCAGCATGTGGCTAATGATACAGTGCCCTATCGTGCTTTTCATCCGCTCCCCACCCCAAAACAAAAGGCATGTGCCCCCTTATCTCTATCATAAGGTGGGCACATGCCGTTACATTATCATGATTTTATCACGCCAAAGTCATCAGGCAATGCAGCCATCGGCAAAGCTGTTGCGCTTGGCTTTCTCTTTCTGCTGGTTGCGCTTGGCGACGATTTCTTTGCACAGGCCAATACGGTTGGTCTTGAAGTGGAAGAACGGGCGTTCCGGTACGGTGAAAATCTCCACCGGACGCATGTAACGTTCCGGCAGGCAGGCATTGATCTTATCGCGCACATCGTCCAAGGTGTAGCCATCTTTGAGCTGGACGTACAGGTACGGCAGGAAGCAGCCCTCGTGCTCATCATCCGGCACGATAACAAAGAACTCGTCCTTGATGCCCTTGATGTCGGCATCGGCCACGATGTTCTCCAGCGGCTGCACCATCAGGTCGCCGCCGCCAAAGCGCGGGGATGCACCGCGGGTCATCGTGTAGAGCACACCGTCCTCGGACATATAGCCAATATCGCCGGTGTGCAGCCAGGTCTTGCCGTCTGCGTGGACCTGCAGTGCCTTGGCGGTTGCTTCGGGGCGGTCATAGCCCAGCATCACGCCGGGGCCCGTGATGCAGATCTCACCGGGGGTATTGTAGGTCAGCTCTTCCTGGGTGCCGGGCTTGAAGATGCTGATGATGCTGTGGATCATCGGCACACCAACGTTGCCGTCACGCACCGGGAACGGAGCCATGGGCAGAGTGGCGTTGGAGCCGGCCTCGCTGCTGCCGTAGCCGGCAGTAAAGCGCAGGTTGCAGTTATGCTGCTTGAGGAACTCCTCAACATTGCGCAGCTGCTTGTTGTTGAATGCCTCGCAGCCGGCGCCGATGGCCAGCATGTGGGACATATCATAGTCAGCCGGAAGACGCTTGCTGCGGCGGATAACCTCCACAAACATGGGGATCAGGGGCCAGTTGTTGGGGCGGTAGCGCATCATTTCCAGGTCAACATCGTACACATCCACAAACGGATCCAGAATGAGCAGCATACCGCCGGCCAGGGGCAGCAGCATCATGGAAACCACAACAGCGATCAGAGCCGGGGGCAGGATGGTCAGCAGCCAGGTGGGGCGGAATTTATCCGAAGAGCCATAAAAGTTCATCTGGGTCAGCACGCCGATGATGCTGTGTGCAGAATGGATGACCTGCTTGGAAGGGCCGGTGGAACCGCTGGTGTAGGCGCGCAGCAGCGGGCGGTCAATGTTGACAGGAGCGGGCACAAAGCCGCGAAAACGCTGGCCCATGTTACAGAAATCAGCCCACATCATGGTATCAGAGCCACGGGCGGGAACATCCGGATACAGGGCATCCAGGGAATGCTGCAGGTAAACCGGCATAGCGGCGCGGTCGCCGCTTTCCAGAGCGGGAACGATAACATAGGTATTCACGTTGGTCTGCTCACGGTAGGCTTCGATTTCGGCCTTGGAGAAGAAGTCGTGAACAAAAATCACCTTAGCATTGGCTTTCTGAACAGCTTCAATGTTTTCTTCCAGGGTGTTGTCACGGCACAGCAGCGAAGCGCCGATGCGCTCGGCTGCCAGCAGCAGATAAATGAATTCCGGCACAGAACGCAGGAACACGGGGATCTGGTCCCCCTGCTTGACGCCAAGCACCTGCAGAGCGCGGGCGGTGGCATCCACCTTACGGAACACGGTACCCCAGGTGATATCCACGCCATAGTAGTGCATGGCAATCACGTTAGGATCTGCAGCGCGCACGGAGAGGTACTGCTCCACGGTGCAGGCCGGAACCTGGATACCGCGCAGAACATCTGGATAGAACTTCATCCAGGGGCGGTCAATGCTGGGCTTGCCAGTCAACATCGCGTTTTCATTCATTGCAATTTCCTCCAAATGTCTTTCCCTTATAGTTGCAGGGAATTAAATTATCCAAATCAAATCACGCCAAACCTTTATGGCACTTTCCCCTGCTGTGCACATCGTTGCACAGCGTTGCCAAACCATAATGCTACGATTATTTTCGGTGCTGAATATAGTATACCATTCCTGTTTACGGAAAGCACGAGAATCCCATGGCACAAATTTCCAGAAATTGATTCCGCATGATTCACTTTTTTCACATGGATTTTCACGCTTTGGCATGGAGTTTTCTTGCAATTTCATTTTCCTCGGTGCAACAAAAGCCCCAGCTACCGCAGCAGCCAGGGCTTTATGTTTATGCGTATGTATGTTGTATTTTTAGATTTTGTTCATCCAACTCTCTTGCAGTTCTTCCATTTCATCACCTTTGGCGCGGGTAATCAGATGGATTCCCTGCAGGACATGATGGATGTGCTCCGCAATGGCGTTGCGCTCTTTTGTCACGTTCTGGTCATCCAAATTCCAGACCTGATCAAAATATTCACTCAGGCGGTCTTCCATCACACTGTTGTTGACCATTGCAATCCGGTTGACGGGGCAGTTGTTATCCAGCCGAAGATACGATGCAGCGCCAGAAAGGAACATATTGGGGTCCGCCACATACTGGAAATCGTTCACAATGCGGCCGCTGATCAAGCGGAATTCAAGTTTTTCACGCTGCTTGCAAAGCTGCAGCACATAGCTGATGCACCGGCTGCGCTGATCTGGGGTAAGGTTGACCTTGTAACTGAAAAAGTCCAGCTCGCCGGAAACCGCCATGGAGGAAAATGCAGCTTCATAAATCAGGATGCGGATGTTTGTTTCCTCCACCACACCTTTGGCAAGGTTGTGTACGCTACGCAGCTCCGCAGGGGTAGCACCCAAAAAATCTTTCAGCTCGGCCTCGTGGGCGGTCAGGATCTCTTCAAACAAGTCATCCGGCAGCAGAAGCTCATTCAGGTGGCCGAACATCCACCGCAGATTGGAGGCCAGCAGCGTGTGCATATAGTCGTACTGGCTGATCAGCTGGCGCATGCTGGTATCGCGGAAAAGCTGGTCATCCCGCACGCAGAGCTTGGAGAAGTTATCATACAGGCTTTCGCAGTTCTGCGGATCCTCGGTGGCGGTAACGGCAGCGCAGCGGCTGTGGCTGACCAGCAGGCCGGTAATGGCAAAATCGCCCTTGACCACAAACACCGCGCGCCCGGCAGCCGCGGTGCTGCCAAACAGCTTGAAATGAATATGGCTGAAGTTGGTCAGCACGTTGATAATGAGCGCGGCATCATAGATGGGGTCCCATTTTTCGCGGCTGATATCGATCATCAGCTTGAAATAGACGTTATCATAGCTGCGCTGGTCCACCAACTGGCCGTTTTGCAGGTTGGCAACTTTCAGGCGGTATTCGCGCGCCATTTCCATCAGGTCCATCACAGCCACAATGTCCAGCTGGCTGACGCGGCGCAGCACGGGGTGCGCCATTTTGGTCAGGTATTGCAGCATGTTCAGCTCGGCCCAAAAGTCCGTATAGGGGCCAATGCGCGCCTCGCCGCTGTCCAGTTCCTCTTGCAAATAATCATATTCAGCAATCAGGTTATCATAAATGGCGGCTTTCAGGTCACTGGGGATGCTAACGCTGTATTCGCGCAGCAGCAGGTTACGGCCATCATCGGTGGCTTCATCCACCACGCAGGCACTGATGCCCTCCATCACGCGCTTTTCAGTCTTTTTGGCAGGCAGCATGCGACCGCTGACCCATTTGCTGATATGGGAAACATCGTATTGCAGGCGCTTGGCCAGGGTATAGTTCTTGACCTCCGCAACTTCCAGCAAATGCTCCAGCAGAATGCTGAATCTATTTTTATCTTCCATTGCACCAAATCCTCTTCACCCATTTAGTTTGCACCTTTCTTTCATTCTATTATACAAGTTCCATATTTCGATTGCAAATTCAAATGATAACAGGTAAGGAAAAAATGAAGAAAATATATTAAAATTTTTCACAATTCGCGGCCGCATTCTTTGGCATTCATGCCAGTTTGTTGTTTTTTTGTTGTTTGAACTGACAAAGTTTGTTTGTTCTGCTTGTGATATCCTCCAAAAATTATACTTCGCGCGTCATATTTACCAAATTTAGCCGCAGCTTTTTAGTAGGTTTTGCCCTTGCATCGGCCTGATGTGTTCGCCATGTTTTTGTGTGTTGCCTTTATTATGCGGGTAAGGTAAATTGCGATTTTTTAATCGTGTACTATTTCTAGCTTTCGGCGGGGTGGGGTCACCCCGCCCTACTGGCCTGGCAAATATTTCACTGAACCTATGCCCAAAAATACAAAAATGCCGCAGCAGACTGTTACATCTGCTGCGGCATTTTTATTTAGAGGTTAATGGGCTGGTTACAGCTCATTGTTCGGCTGTGGGATTACTGCAGAACGCCGGTGTTCTTATCAAAGTGATAAGTACGGCCGTCGATGACTGCATCGCCCTTAGCCATGGTGCCATAGATCGGGTCGAAATAGTAACGCTTGTCCGCGCTCCAGCCCTTGATCATGTGGCCCTGTGCATCGTAACGGACCCACTTGCCGGTGCCATCGGCGCGGTCAGCCCACTGGCCAGCTTTGGATTCCTGATAGACATCCTTGCTGGTGGCTTTCTTGCCCTGGTCAACGGCGTCCAGCCAGTACCAAGCGTCGGAAGCCGGGTCATAGATTTCCTTGCCGCGGCCATCCAGGCCCTGGCGAACGCCCTTTTCGTACCAGAAGTCAGCGCCTTTGATGGTCAGCCACTGGCCGTCCAGAGCGATACCGGTGTACTCGTCAAATGCGCAAGGTACACCGTCAATGTCGCCTGTACCCTTAGCCATAGCGCCGGTGATCAGGTCAAAGTAGTAGGTGCCCTTATCGGTCGTCTGCCAGCCCTTGACCATGTGGCCGTTCTCATCGTAACGGACCCACTTGCCGGTGCCATCGGGCCTATCAGCCCACTGGCCGGCGGCGGATTCCTGGTAAACGTCCTTGTTGACGGTCATTGCGCCGCCCTGGACAGCATCCAGCCAGTACCAGGCGTCGGAATCGGGATCATAGATCTCTTTGCCGCGGCCGGTGGTACCCTGCTTCACACCGTTTTCGTACCAGTACTTCTTGCCGTTTTCTTCAACCCAGCCGTTCTTCTCGCCGTACTTGGCGGTGTAGTCCTTGCCGTTGAAGGTGACAGCAGCGGTGGTAACGCCGCTGGTCTGCTTTACAGTTGCATCCACGAACTGTGCGCTTGCGCAGTTCTTATCGGTGCAGGTAAAGACAGCCATTGCGGTAATGGTGGTCTTTTCAGCAGCGCCATGAGCGGTGCGCGTTTCGGGTTCAGTAGACGGTACCCCAGTCGGCTCCGGCACAGCAGTCGGCTCCGGCACAGCAGTCGGCTCTGCCGGCTTTGCGGTCGGAGTTGCGGTCGGAGTTGCAGTCGGAGTTGCAGTCAGTGCTTCAAACACAGCGCTAACGGTAACATCAGCGGCAGGCATCTTGAAGGTAGCCTTGCCCTCGGTCAGGGTCAGCTTTTCGGTCTTTTTATCTTCGCCGATCTGATAGCTGTAGGTCAGGCTGTCAGCCTTGAGCTGGTAGTTATTAGCTGCCGTAACGGTAACGGTAACGTCGGTGCCTTCAACAGCTGCGGTCGGGTCTACGGTAACAGTGCCGTTCTCAGCAGGAGCTGCGGTAACCTTGTATTCCTTAACAAACTCTGCGCTGACGTTGACAGGGTAAGCAGGCATTGCAAAGGTGTAGGTGTTGGCTTTTTCGGTATCAGGCTTCACTTCAACGGTCTTATCGGTGTTGTCAGCGTCTTTGTAGGTAACCTTCACGCTGCCAGCCTTCAGGGCATAGCCGGTCGCGGGCTTAGCAGTCAGGGTTACGGTTTCCTTCTCAGCTGCTTCTTTAGCGGAAGCAGTGATCTCACCATTGGTCAGGGGAGCAACATTGACCGCATAGGTCTTGGCGGCTTTGGTAACGCTGATGGCCACATCGCCGTCCGGCATGGTGAAGGTGTAAACCGTCTTAGCCTTTTCGGTGGTAGCCTGGGCTGCGGCTTCGTCCTGCGCTGCTTCCTGAACTTCAGTCAGGGCAACATCGGTATCGCCGGTCTTTGCGGTAACGGTAACGATATCGGTGCCTTCCTTTTCTACGGTCAGGGTAACGGTATCGTCCTTGATGTAGGTGTTGCTGGTGGTGCCCAAGGTCAGCTTAACACCTTCAACTGCATTGGGCAGGGTAACGGTGTGGGGGGTGCTTTCGGTTGCGGTATGGCAATCAGAGCACAGGTACACATTGTTGCCAACGGACTTGGTTTCCAGCTCGTCCAGAGCCCAGGTATGGCCCTTGGGCAGTGCGCCGTCAGCGTACTTCTTTTCACCCTTGGTCAGGCCATACTTGTTGGTGCGGGCCTGGGTGTAAGCGGGGGTATCGCACCATGCTTCAACGGAAACATCGGTGGTTGCGCCGCTGTTCAGGTCGCTGACCATGTCGGACATCGGCATGGTTTCAACCAGGTTAGCGCACCACATGAACTCTTCGTTCTTGTTCTTCTCGTCAGAGCTGCCCATGTTCTGGTTGTAACTCGGGTTGTAGTTCCAGGACTCGGTCTTGTAGCTCTTACGGTTTGCATAAGAAGTGCCGGAGGCATCGGTCTTAACAACCGGCTTGCCATCGGAATCCAGCTCGTCCAGGCTCTTATAGGTGTTGGACAGGTTGGTGCCGACAGAAACGACCAGCTGATCCTTGGTGGTGTTGATGCCGGTGATCACAGTCTGGCCCTGCTGGGTGGTGGTAGCAAAGCTGTAGCTGTCACGCAGGGTCAGGCCAGCCAGAGGATGGTTCTTGAAGGTGCCCAGATACTTCACACTGCTGGTATCCTGGGCGCTATCCATGATAACCATGCTCATGCCGGGAAAGTGGGTATCGGGAACCATGTTGCCGTCCTTATCCTTGGTCAGCTTAATGCCGCCATAGACGGTGTTGTATTCCTTCACTTCTTCCACTGCGCCGGTGGTCGGGTCCATACGGTAGATGGCGTTGTTGACGTTGAAGTACAGCTTGCCATCATACAGTGCGGTAGAGTGTACCAGTGCGGGGTAGATCCGCTTTGCAGCAGCGTCTGCCAGGCACTCGGTGTTCAGGTTGTTTTCAACCTTGGTATGCTTATCTTTTGCACTGGTATCGATCTTATAGATGGTGCCAGCTTTGGCCAGAACCTTGGCGTTGCTGTCGTCATCATTGAAGTTGCTGCTGGTTTCCTTCAGATCGTTGTAGTACATCAGGATGATATCAAACGGGTCATCCGTCTTGGTAAAGCTGCTCATGCTGAAGCCGCCGGAGCTGCTGGAATCCGCTTTGCGGATATAGTAGTTCGCAGTACGCGGACGTGCTTCCAGAGTATCGGGGCCCTGGTTCTGCATCTTCTTCATGAACTGCTGCATCTGGGAGTTGTTACCAGAGCTGCCGGAACCAGAGCTGCCGCTGTCGCCGTTCTCGGCCTGCTTGCGGCGCATGTCATTATACAGGTTCTGGTTGGTCGTGGTATCAACGTAATAGAAGTAATTATCGTCGAAGTAGATGGGGCTGCAGATAGAGGTGAACCAGGTATCCTCGTAGCAGGTATCGGTGTAACGGGTCTCGTTCTTGTTATCCGCCTTGGTGTAAGAGTAATGCGGCTTGCCGTTGTTCATCACAACATTGCCGGCATCATCCTTATCGGGTTCCTTGTTTTTGGTGTAGGTGTAGCCATCGTACAGCGAGTCAATGTAATCATAGTACTTGCTGTAACGGCCTTCCAGACCGGAGGGAGAAACCAGGAAGTTGACATGGCGCAGGTCGCCTGCGTTCTCAACGCGGGTCTGGGCCATGCACTCGGTATTCACGTCATCATAGCAGACGTCAACATAGTACCAGTTCTTGTTGGCTTCGCCGGTGGTCATCGTAGCAGAGTTGCTGTCGCCCTGCAGCTTGTTGACCTTGACTGCGTTGAAGTAGTGGACGTTGTTGAACATGCCGCCGCCGAACGCATTACCGGCAACACTGGTATCAGAAGTATCGCAGTAATACAGGATCTGGGCAAAGTCAACAACAGCGTTATCGCCTACTTCATCAGCGGTCTTCCAAACTTCTTTGCCGTCAACGGTCTTTTTATAGATTTCCTTGTTGTCAGGCAAATTCTGGACCATGTAGTTAAATGCAGATGCATAGCCCAGGCAGATGCAGCCATACTCAACGCCCTTAGCGCCGATCCCGCCGCCCAGCAGGGCGCCGAAAGCAGTCATCTGGATGGGGTCGTTGTTGCCGCCGCCGGTGATATCGCCCATGGAGCCCATATCGAATTCTGCAACCTGGGAGATCCAGTCGTGCAGGATCAGCAGCTTGGTGACATAGTCAGCGCTGTCCCCCAGCTTGGCAACCTGTGCCAGGCCTGCATCACGGATGGCTTTCAGAGCTTCGCCATAGTTCATGACGTAAGACATGAACGCCTGCGGCAGCATGTTCAGCATGAATGCCATGGTGGTCGGCGGGACATCATCGTTCGGATCAATGCTGCACAATACCTTGATTGCGCCCATGGTGCCGGTGATGCTGCCATCCTCGCCCTGCTTCTGAACACCCTTGGAGGTCCAGAACGGGGCAACCACGCCGAAGTACTCTGCTTCGTCCTGGTTGAACTGCGACAGCTGGAAGTAGTAGTAGTTCATCTGCGCAGTCGAGACATCGTAAGTATTGGTGACCTGGTTGCCCTGGTCGTCCACATACACGGCAGTCTTCTGGCTGTCGTACAGCAGCAGGCTGTTCTTGCCCTTGTTGTCGCCGCTCTGATAGGTGAAGTTCACCTTGCTTGCGTCAACCGGGTTGTTCTGCATATCGTACCAGTTGCCGCCATCCATTGCGGACACCAGGGTAACGCCGGTGCCGCCGGAGGTGGTATCCAGGGTCGGGGTGCCGCCCACATTGATGTAGACGGAATTGTTATTCTGGTCTACCACAACGCTGACCGGCATGGTCTGCATCGGCTTGGTTTTGATTTCTTCGCCGCAGACAGCGCACTTGAAGGTGATGCTTTCGCATTCCCAGTCAATGGTAACGGGAGCGCCAGCAGAAATTTTGCCGGTTTCGCTGTCATAGAACAGCTGGGCGTTGCTGTAGTCAGCGGCCAGCTCGCCCTCGACCTTCTTCATTTCCCAGTTGAAGGTAGCAACAAAGTTGCCATCTGCATCCTTGGACACGACATGGCTCTGGCAGGGCAGGGCGGCAATGTCGTCGGTGCGGGTGGTGGGTTCCTTGTATTCCTTCTTAACCGGGCTCTTGTCAGCGGGCACGCTGGCAGAGTAAACGGTCTTGCCGGCAACGCCGGGCTTTGCCTCGGTGGTATCCTTGGTTACGGTGCCTTCTACCTTCTGGTAGGCATCGTCCTTTTCACAGGTATACACAGCGGTGTAAGCCCAGCCGTCATCGGTCTTGGTCCAGTAACCATCGGGGGTTTCCTTCCAGGTATGGGTGTGGCCATCCGCCGGGTTGGTGTCATTCCAGTACCATTTCGGCTCGCCATAGGTATGGCCGTCTGCAGCGGCGCTGGCAGCAAAGGTATCAGAGTTTTCAGCAACGTAAGCCTGTGCGTAGCTGTCAGCCTGCTGCGCAATCACTTCATCATCGCTGTTGGTCATGGACTCCATCGCAGAGGTCATGCCGGAGCTGCCGGTAAAGGTAACGGCGGTCACAACGCCTGCGGCGTTCGTCTCATAGCCCAGGTCGGTAACGGCGCTGGACAGATGATACGTTTTGATGGTGGCAGCCATCACCGATGCCATCTCGTCCTTGTTCAGGCCATAGGCTTCGGTGTTGATCTTGCCGGCTGCGGCGTTGGCGTACATGGCATCGGCCAATGCATTTTCCAACGCTGCAAGGCTCATGCCCGCCTTGCTCTGTGCAGTCGCTTCCAGCTTGGCATCGTCCTGCTCCAGTTCATGCACTTCGCCCTGGGCAGCCAGCGTTTGGGCTGTCTGCTTGATCAGGTCTGCGGTGCTGGTGAACTTGGGCAGGGACTGCACAGCGCTGGCCGCGCTTGCTGCGCTACCGAAGAATCAATCTTGGTAGTTTCGGCTGCTGCGGGAAGCGCCACGCTTTGGGCAACCATGGCTGCTGCCAGCACGGATGCACCAAAACGCTGAAGGTTTTTCTTCATAGTTTTATCCTCCCTTAAGTGGTTACTACTTTCCCCTTTTGTGTGAAAAGTGGTACGGCAGATGTGCGGCACTTTGCAGGTGTTGATTGCAAAACGCCTGGTTGTGCTCCCTCGGTCTGGCGATCCCCTGCCGGGCTGCGGCCTGCTTTTGGGGCTTTTGGCCCCGGCACAGCGGCTGACAAAACGTTGTACCGGCTGCATGCCTTGATCCCGCAAATGATAACCATTCCGACACATCTAGGTATATACATTATATCACAGTTGCCAGAATTTGCATAGTTAATTAGAGCGGTTTCTATCTAAATTTTTGTCCTTGAATCAACTGAAACCTGTTTTTCGCACATTATTTGCGCTGCGGTGCGGTGACTCTTTGGCGGTATTTATTAACATTTTTGAATGGTTTATTCCTGATTTTATCAAATGATTGAACATTTACCCCGATAATGTTCTTTGCAATCTCTTAATCCAATCACCCGGTATTGTGATCGCGCATTTTTTGCCATTTCGGTTTGGCTTGTTGTTGAGAGATTTGGCAGAGATTGGAGGAAACTTGAAGGGAAAATTGGAGGTTGAGAATTGCCCATTATAAATTGTACTGTAGAGAGCGTTCCTGACCGTTCCGAAAACTTAGGGATAGATCAACCCTTGCCCCTTAACCGCGACCTGAAATACACCTTTCCAAGGTAGGGCGGTGTGAGTGCCCCCTCCTGCTCCACTTTTTCAAAGTTCCGAATGGTGTCCTCTCCCCTATCTGCAATTCCTGATGTTTTCATGATGCCTTCCTTGGTCTTCCACACCCGGCCTTTGCCCCCTCCCCGTCCCATAAGTCGTACACAACAAAAAGGCCCCTGCTTTAACAGCAGGAGCCTTGAAAGCTATATCACAAGCCGAAAATTACTTCTCGATCTTGGAAACAACGCCGGAACCAACAGTGTGGCCGCCTTCGCGAATAGCGAAACGCATGCCTTCTTCCATGGCAACCGGGGTGATCAGCTCAACGTGCATATCAACGTTGTCGCCGGGCATGCACATCTCAGTGCCTTCGGGCAGGGTGATGATGCCGGTAACGTCGGTGGTACGGAAGTAGAACTGAGGACGATAGTTGTTGAAGAACGGGGTATGACGGCCGCCTTCTTCCTTCTTCAGGACGTAAACATGGCCATCGAAAGTGGTGTGGGGATGAACAGAGCCGGGAACAGCCAGAACCTGGCCACGCTCGATCTGGTCACGGTCAATACCACGCAGCAGAGCGCCGATGTTGTCGCCAGCCTGAGCGAACTCGAGGCTCTTGCGGAACATTTCCAGACCAGTGATGGTGGTGGTCAGCTTCTCTTGCTTCAGACCAACGATTTCCATCTGATCGCCGACATGAGCAGTACCACGCTCAACACGACCGGTAGCAACGGTGCCACGGCCGGAGATGGTCATAACGTCCTCAACGGGCATCAGGAACGGCTTATCAGCAGCACGGTCCGGGGTCGGGATGTAGCTATCAACAGCGTCCATCAGCTCCCAAATGCACTTGTATTCCGGAGCATCGGGATCCTTGGAAGTGCTCTCCAGAGCCTTCAGAGCGGAACCACGGATGATCGGGGTGTTGTCGCCGTCGAAATCCTGGCTGTCCAGCAGCTCGCGGACTTCCATTTCGACCAGGTCGAGCAGCTCTTCGTCGTCAACCATATCGCACTTGTTCAGGAACACAACGATCTTGGGCACGCCAACCTGACGAGCCAGCAGGATGTGCTCACGGGTCTGCGGCATCGGGCCATCGGTTGCAGCAACAACCAGGATAGCGCCGTCCATCTGAGCAGCACCGGTGATCATGTTCTTGATGTAGTCAGCATGGCCCGGGCAGTCAACGTGGGCATAGTGACGCTTCGCGGTGTGGTACTCAACGTGAGCGGTGTTGATCGTGATACCACGAGCCTTCTCTTCAGGAGCCTTATCGATGCTGGAGTAATCCATGAAATCGGCGTCGCCCTTCAGAGCCAGAACCTTGGTGATAGCGGCAGTCAGAGTGGTCTTGCCGTGGTCAACGTGACCGATGGTACCGATGTTGACATGCTCCAAAGAGCGGTCAAATTTTTCCTTTTCAGCCATTGGAAGTATCCTCCTTTAATTCAAACAGATAAAATAGCCTGTTGTAAGGCTATCATACTAGATTTTTCAAGAAAAATCAAGTATTTTGCGCGAATTTGTGCAGAATCAGCCCTTATTGCGCTCGGTCATGATCTTATCTGCAACACTCTTGGGAACCTGCTGGTAATCAGCCGGCTCCATGGAGTACTGGCCACGGCCCTGGGTCTTGGAACGCAGGTCAGTAGCGTAACCGAACATCTCGGACAGAGGAACCATAGCGGTGACACGGGCAGTGCCATCGGTGGATTCCTGGTTCTGGATCGCGCCGCGGCGGCTGTTCAAGTCGCCAATGACGTTGCCCATATACTCGTCAGGAACAACAACGTCAACCTTCATGATGGGCTCCATAATGACGGGATCAGCCTTCTTCATAGCATCCTTGAATGCCATGGAGCCGGCGATGGAGAACGCCATTTCAGAGGAGTCAACTTCATGATAGGAGCCGTCCCACAGAGTGACCTTGACATCCACGACGGGATAGCCAGCCAGAATGCCGGACTTCATCGCGCCCTGGATACCGTTGTCAACAGCGGGGATGTATTCCTTCGGGATAGCGCCGCCAACAATACCGTTGACAAACTCATAACCCTTACCCGGGTTGGGCTCAATCTTGATCTTAACGTGACCATACTGGCCCTTACCACCGGACTGACGTGCGTACTTGGTTTCCTGGTTAGCATCCTTGCGGATGGTTTCACGGTAGGCAACCTGAGGTGCGCCAACGTTAGCTTCGACCTTAAACTCGCGGAGCAGACGGTCCACGATGATTTCCAGGTGGAGCTCGCCCATGCCGGCGATGATGGTCTGACCGGTTTCTTCATCGGTCCAGGTACGGAAAGTCGGGTCTTCTTCAGCCAGCTTAGACAGGGCAATACCCATCTTCTCGCTGCCAGCCTTGGTCTTGGGCTCGATGGCAACGCGGATAACCGGCTCGGGGAAGTTCATAGACTCGAGGATGATGGGATGCTTCTCATCGCACAGGGTATCACCAGTGGTGGTGTTCTTCAGACCAACAGCAGCGGCAATATCGCCAGCGTAGCAGATGTCGATATCTTTACGGTTGTTTGCATGCATCTGCAGGATACGACCGATACGCTCGTCCTGATCCTTAACAGAGTTGTAAACAGTGGTGCCAGCCTCAACGGTACCAGAGTACACGCGGAAGAAGCACAGCTTACCGACATACGGGTCAGTCATAATCTTGAATGCCAGTGCAGAGAACGGCTGATCATCAGAAGAAGCGCGATCTTCTTCCTCGCCAGTCTCCGGGTTGGTGCCCTTGATGGCTTCAACGTCGGTCGGAGCGGGCATATAATCAACGATTGCATCCAACAGTTTCTGAACGCCACGGTTCTTGTAAGAAGAGCCGCAAACAACAGGAACGATCTCGTTGGAAATGGTAGCCTTACGCAGAGCAGCCTTGATTTCTTCCTTGGTCAGCTCTTCGCCTTCCAGGTACTTCATCATCAGCTCTTCGTCGGTCTCAGCAACAGCTTCGATCAGCTTGTCATGATATTCCTGAGCCTGTTCTTTCAGGTCTTCAGGAATTTCCTCAACGCGCACATCATTGCCCATATCATCATAGTAGATATCGGCGTTCATGTCGATCAGATCGATGATGCCGCGGAAAGTGTCTTCCTGGCCGACAGGCAGCTGGATAGGCACACCGTTGGCATGCAGACGATCATGCATCATCTGTACGCAGCGGAAGAAGTCAGCACCCATGGTATCCATCTTGTTGACGTAAACCATGCGGGGAACCTTGTACTCGTCAGCCTGGCGCCAAACGGTTTCAGACTGAGGCTCAACGCCACCCTTTGCGGCCAGAACGGTAACAGAACCGTCCAGAACACGCAGAGAACGCTGAACTTCAACAGTAAAGTCAACGTGGCCCGGGGTGTCGATGATGTTGATACGATGACGGTTCTTTTTGAACAGAGCCGGATCGTGCTGGGTCTCGGTGTGGCTCCAGTAGCAGGTGGTTGCAGCGGAAGTGATGGTGATACCACGTTCCTGTTCCTGCTCCATCCAGTCCATCGTGGCAGCGCCGTCATGAACTTCACCGATCTTATGGTTAATACCGGTGTAGTACAGAATGCGCTCGGTGGTGGTGGTCTTGCCTGCGTCGATGTGGGCCATGATACCGATATTTCGGGTCATTTGCAGGGATACGTCTCTCGGCGTTGCCATGGCTTAAACCTCCTCAGTAAGCAGATCAATAACGGTAATGCGCGAAAGCCTTGTTGGCTTCTGCCATCTTGTGGGTATCTTCGCGCTTCTTGACGGCGCCGCCAACGTTGTTGGTAGCGTCGATGATCTCGGCGGCCAGGCGAGCGGACATGGTCTTTTCACCACGGCTGCGGCTGTACAGAGTCAGCCAGCGCAGGCCGAGGGTCTCGCGGCGGGCGGGGCTGACCTCCAGGGGAACCTGGTAGGTGGAGCCGCCGACACGGCGGGCCTTAACTTCGAGGCTGGGCATGATGTTTTCCATGGCCTTCTCGAACATTTCGAGAGGATCGTTGCCGGTCTTCTCTTTGACAGTCTCAAAAGCTTCGTAAACGATCTTCTGAGCGACGCCCTTCTTGCCATCCAGCATGATGCTGTTGACCAGACGGGTGACGAGCTTGGAATTGTAAATAGGATCAGCCAGAACTTCGCGCTTTGCGATTTTACCTCTTCTGGGCATCTTTCTTCCCTCCTTCACATTAATGATATCATCGGTACTCGAAAGTTAAAGAAAACTCCCGTTATGCCACAAAAGGGTCAGCTGACCATTTTATGGCGAAAAGATGTTTCCTTACTTCTTGGCACCGGCCTTGGGACGCTTTGCGCCGTATTTGCTGCGAGCCTGGTTACGGTTTGCAACACCCTGAGTATCCAGAGTACCACGGATGATGTGGTAACGGACACCGGGCAGGTCCTTAACACGACCGCCACGGATCAGGACAACGCTGTGCTCCTGCAGGTTATGGCCGATACCAGGAATGTAGGAGGTGACCTCGATACCATTCGTCAGGCGGACACGGGCAACTTTACGCAGAGCAGAGTTGGGCTTTTTGGGGGTCATGGTACGAACAGCGGTGCAAACACCACGCTTCTGGGGGCTGTTCATGGTGGTGTACTGCTTCTTCTGGGAGTTGTAGCTCTTCTGAAGGGCAGGAGCAGTGCTCTTGGTTACCAGGACCTCACGGCCTTTGCGTACGAGCTGGTTAAAAGTAGGCATTTCTTTTCTCCTTTCTTGATTATTCCGCGCAGTTTTTGCGGGGGTTGTGCTTCCATTTTGGCCGCACTTGACCCCTTAACTCACGCATTTATAATAATAGCGGATAAACCACGCTCTGTCAAGAGTATTCACAAAAAATATTTCAAATAATCGTGCAAGATGCTGATTTTCTGCACTGGGGGTTCTAAGGCAATACCGCACAATTCCCGCCTAACGGCTCAAGCACCGCTCCGGCGGCTGCGGCACGGC
>OHAY01001700.1_pt1 | contig 19351 bp, 20 predicted proteins | sample 1577191 | NCBI WGS metagenome assembly OHAY01 (sample SAMEA3541504, study PRJEB24748) | human gut metagenome | biome: human gut; feature: human-associated habitat; material: faeces | place: China | collected 2012 | reverse complement strand
AATAGACCGATTGGCAGGGTTAAATATGCGCTAAACTAATTCCGCCAACAGGTTACATTTAAATATGTTTTTATAGATTTAAGCATTTAGAGAATTAATCACGTAAATTTGGAAGCAAATCGTTAAAATTCTCTTTAATCGTATGTTAGTAGTTTTATATATATATTAATTCTTTTGAGAATTTGTGTTTATAATCTAAATTTTTCTGAGAGGATTCTTTAGAAGAATATTTAATGTTATGAAATCTTAAAATATAGATGGTTAGTACAAAAAAAATCGCAAAGAATACTTTATATTTGTATTTTCGTATGTTTTTAATAATGTCGATTTCGTTGTATACAGTTAGATTGACATTAAAAATACTAGGAGTCGAAGATTTTGGAATATTTGGTGCTATCGGAGGTGTTGTGGCCGCTTTTGCCTCTTTGTCTGCAGTTTTAGCTGGTGCATCTCAACGTTTTTACTCACTTGCATTGGGTAATGAAAGAATTACAGAAATTTCGACTATATTGTATTCAATGCTTAAGGTTTATCTTGTTGTAATTATTTTAATATTTTGTTTGGCGGGCACAATAGGAGGGTGGTTTGTTTCTAATTGTCTTAATTATCCTGTTGAGCGTGCATATGCTGTATATGTTGTTTTCTATTCTTCTCTTTTAAGCTTTCTTTTAGTTTTGGTTGCTTCTCCATTTCAAGCTTTAATTATAGCAAAAGAGGATATGGGTATTTACGCATATGTTAGCATTTTAGAGGTTTTATTAAAGTTAGCGCTAGTTTTTGGATTATCTTTCATAGACATTGATAAGCTAGTTTTATATGGCATATTGTTGTTACTAGTTCAATTGATAATTTCATTAACATACATACTTGCTGTTTTCTTCAAATATGATGAGATACGAACGAAACCACATACTTGTAATACTATATGTAAAGAGATTTTAACTTTTTCAGGATGGACGTTATTTGGTAGCTTAGCAAATATGGCTAATGTTCATGGAATAAATATCTTATTAAATATATTTTTTGGTCCTATAGTAAATGCTGCATATGCAATAGGAAATCAAATATCTTATGCGGTGAATTCTTTTGCTGTCAATTTTTTTACCGCAGTGAAGCCGGGGCTTATTAAATCTTATGCTTCCAAAGATACGAAAAAGATGTTTAGTATATTAGAACTGAGTTCAAAATTTAGTTTTTTCTTGTTGTTTATTATGATACTTCCATTATGTCTGGAAATAGATTTAGTTCTAAAAATATGGTTAGGTAAGGTAGGTGTATATATGGAAGAATTTTCAATTTTAATGCTCCTCTATATATTGATTTTAAATATGAATAATCCTATCACAACTATAATACAAGCTGCGGGCAAAGTTAAGCTTTATCATAGTATTATTGATTCATTCACTTTGCTTTCAATACCTTTGATAATTGTTGCCATAAAATTAGGAATTGAGTCATGGAAAGTTTTTTTTATTAATATATTCATATTTGTTATAGCTCATATTATTAGAATGCAACTTCTAGAATATGTAACTGGTTATTCGAAAAAAGTCTATTTTAAAAAGGTATTATTGCCAATTGGAAAACTGGTGATATTTTCAATTTCTATTTGTCTTGCTCTTAAATTATTACCATTATATGGTATGTTTTCTTTATGTAAAATACCATTATATTGCTTTTCTATTATGTTGTTAGGATGGATTTTTTTACTAAATCAAAATGAACGTAAAAAAATTAAGTTAGTTGTTATAAATAAATTCTCTAAAAAATGATATATCTGTTAGTTTTTTTGTGTTCTTTATATTTTGTATCTCTTTATGAGAATAATGGTTATTGTTTTGTAAAGAATAAGTATAGTAATGTTTATATTTTAATTGGTGCTTTTATAGCACTAATGGCAGGTCTTAGGTTCTTTGTTGGCGCTGATACTGCCAATTATGTTAATGATTTTAAAACAATACCGACATTAGACCTGTTGACAAAAAAAAGTTTTGATTATTCTAGATATCGTCCTGGTTATTTGCTTTTAACATCTTTATGTAAAACTATATGTGATAACTTCGTGTTGTTACAAATGTGTGTTGCATTATTTTCGAATTATATTATTTTGAAATTTGTTTGGAAAAAATGCAATTCTCCTTTGCTGGCATTGCTTATATATTTTATAACCAATTATTTGGAGTTTAATTTTGAGATTATGCGTGAGGTGATGGCTGTAAGCTTTTCTTTGCTTTATTTCTCTAGTCTTGAAAAAAAACGTTTCTTTTTAGCTTTTGTATATTTTATATTGGCTAATATGATGCATGCATCAGCGATAATGATAATACTTTTCCCTTTTTTGTTCAAAATAAAATTTTCAAGAAAACTTGTTTGGATAGTGCTAGTCTTTTCTGTAGCTGAAATAAGTATTTATCAAATTATACCAGATATTTCAATGTATGCTGATCTTGTTTTTGGTTATGGAGAGTATGGTGAAAAATATCTTGAACGTGTTATTAACACAGATTACAATCTAAATTATTATATTTTTCATTTTACTAAATTTCTAATTCTACCTCTATCGGCTCTTTGGGTATTGAAGGATAAAGGAAAATATACAGGCTTTGTTTTGGTCTGGGTTTTACTTGGTCTGTTATCTATATTTTCTTATGCTTTTTATAGGTTTACGAATTATTTTTCACCATTTATGTGGATTTTATATTCTGAATCAATTATTTGTATTTGCAGGAGGCTTAAACCTTTAAGGTTTGGTGTTATGATTTCTGCAGTTATCATCTTGTTGTTTTTCTATCAAAGAGGTCTTCTGTCAATGAATGGAAATAATTTCTTGTATGAACGTTATTTCCCATATGAAATGGTTGGCTTTGATAATAATTATAATACTAATCAATCAAAATATTTAATTAGAAGAGGAAATTAATATGGATAGTCAAATTATTGCATTTTATCTTCCCCAATTTCATCCAACTCCACATAATGATTTGTGGTGGGGAAAGGGATTTACTGAGTGGACTAATGTTGGTAAAGCAAAACCTTTATATCCGGGACATTATCAACCTAAAGTTCCTGCTGATTTAGGTTATTATGATTTACGCTTGCCGGAAGTTAGACAAGAACAAGCAAAATTAGCCCAGAAAGCTGGTGTTACTGGTTTCTGTTATTATCATTATTGGTTTGAAAATGGTTTTGAAGAGCTTGACAAACCGTTTAAAGAAGTTGTTAATTCTGGGGAACCTAAATTCCCCTTTTGTTTGTGTTGGGCTAATGAATCGTGGTACTCTAAATTTTGGAACAAGGATGGTACTTCTTCGAAGAAAATTCTTGCAGAACAAAAGTATTTAGGAAACGAAGATCATATAAAGCATTTCTATTCTTTATTGAAGGCTTTTAAGGATTCAAGATATATCAAAATAGACGGAAAACTTCTTTTTCTGATTTATCAACCATTATCTTTTGTTGATTTTGGTGCGTTTAAAAAAATATGGAATGACTTGGCTATACAGAATGGACTTCCTGGTTTTTATTTTGTTGGTCAAACAACTGATATGTCTAAAATAAGTGCTATTTTTCAACTCGGTTTTGATGGTGTTAATCATTGTCATAGGTTGGATAATATTTTCCAATATAATAATAAAATGACTTTAGGAATGCGTTTTTTTAATCTTTGTAGAAAGATATTTCGTTTTCCCTTTGTTATTCCTTACAAATATGCAATTAAGCATAGTGTTTTTTCTGTTGATTTTCAGGAGAATGTTTTTCCAACTATGATGCCTAATTGGGATCATACTCCTAGAAGTGGGGCTGGTGGAACAGTATTACATAATTCTACCCCAGAATTATTTGAGAAGCATGCGGAATTAGTATTATCAACGTTAAATGATAAGAAGAATAAAGTCGTTTTTCTTAAGTCGTGGAATGAATGGGGTGAAGGTAATTATATGGAACCAGATTTGAAATATGGAAATGGTTATATTAATGCATTACAAAATGCAATAAATAAATTAAAATAATGAGGAAGATATATACAATTAAAGAGGATAAAGCTAATGTCCAAGAGTATTATGTGAAGATAATCTTGTCTGCTTTTGAAAAAAAAGGATTTGAAAGTTGCATTTTAGATTCTATTGATGATGCTTATAGTTTGTCCAAGGATTCAATAATTGTTTCCATTTCACATTATACTACATTTAAGTTAGCGTTGAGAGGGTTTAAAAATATATTTTATTGGGTTCAAGGCTCTTCTCCAGATGAAAGTTTTATGAGACACCATTCTTATATAAGAAAATTTGTTATTTCTTTAATAGAATATTTCGCATTGAGTAAAGCTCGATATATATTTATGGTTTCTCATGGTATGCTCGACTATTATAATAAAAAGTATCATAATGATTATTCTAATAAAACTTATATCATGCCATGTTATAATTCTGAGATAAAAAGAAATAATTTTGGTTTTTTGAATAAGTACCGTAAGAATGTTTTTTGTTATGTAGGTGGTCTTTCAGTTTGGCAATGTTTTTCTGAGACTGTAGCGTTATATAAACAAATCGAAGAAATGCTTCCTGATGCAATGTTTAAAGTTTGTACAGGGGATCAAGATAAGGCTTTGAAAATTATTCGTTCTTATGATGTTAAAAATTATGAAGTGAAGTATGTCCGCCCGGAAAAGTTGCAATCCGAGCTTTCTTCTTGTAAATTTGGTTTTATATTACGTGATATTTCTCCAGTAAATTATGTCGCAACACCAACCAAGTTATCTAACTATTTGGCTTCCGGTGTTATACCAATAGTTTCAGACTCAGTCTCTTTTTTTGAAGAAATTTTAAAAAATACTAGGTATGCTGTTGTTCTTAAAAAAGGAGAGAATGGTATAAGTAAGATCTTGGATTTATCCGAAAAAAACATTGATGCAGATGATGTTTATTATGAGTTTGAGGATTTGTTTAAACGATTCTATTGCAATGAACTTCATATAACAAATATCGTAAATGTAATAAATAAGCTTAAAATATGATAAGACTTGCTACAATAAGTGATTTAAAGGATATAGCAAAAATTCATTCTATTTGTTTTCCTGATAGTTTTTTAACTCAAGTTTCTACAATTAAAATAATAGGTTGTGATTTAATAACTTTGTTTTATGAGACCTTTATTAAGCATAATTCAGAGCTTTTTCTTGTTGCAGAAGACTGTCAAGGTGGAGTTGTAGGATTTTGTATGGGTTACTATATGGATCAAGAAGACTTGATTGCTTCTTTTTTAAAACGTTACAGACTGCTAATTATATTTCAAACTTTAGTACTTCTGTTGTCGGGAAACAAGTATATATGGATTAAGATACTTGCTAGATTCAAGCATAGACCTGTTGAATCAGATTGGAAAATCGTCAATAATAAATATGAAAGCTATAATAATAGTGATAGAGGTGATTTGCTTTCTGTTTGTGTCTTGCCAGAATTTAGAGGTAAAAAATATGCTCAAGAGTTGATGGAATCTTATTTAAAAGCTCTAAAAATAAATGGGCGTAAGATTTGTCTTCTGTCAGTAAAGCAAAATAATGAAAGGGCAATTCGTTATTACGAGCGTAATGGCTTTGAACTGTATCGTACTCGTGGTAAAGAAGGATATACTTTTATTAAATTATTATAACACGATGTCGCTATCTTTAAAAAATATAAAACGTTGGTATTTAATGCTGACTGGTCAAAGTATTTATCACGTTAATCAAAGCTTGGGATTGTATTTTTCGGAAAAATGTATACGTGGTTATTATAATAATATGATGCAGAAAGTTTTAATGGATTCTAAATATGTCTATTCTGATTTGATGCCATCATTGGATTTGGGAAATGGTCAGAAGTTTTTTTTCCCAGTCGGTATATTTCAGTATGCGTTTGGATTACTTGATCTCTATTATGAAAGTAATAATGAATTGTATTTGTCAAAGTTTCGCCAATGTTCTGATTGGGCTTTTTGTAACCAATTAGAATCTGGTGCATGGGATAACTTTTCTTATTATTATCCCACTCATCCATATGGCGCAATGGCTCAAGGGGAAGGAGCTTCGCTTCTTCTTCGAGCTTATGTCTTATTTGGTGAAGTTCGTTATCTTTCAGCTGCGCAACGTGCTATTGATTTTATGTTAAAGAGTAATAAGGATGGTGGGTGTACAGGATATGATGATAATAATGGAATTTTATTATTAGAATATCCTCATCGTAAAGCTGTTATGAACGGATTAATTTTCTCTTGGTGGGGATTGTATGATTATGTTCTTGTTACAGGTGATGAGGGGCATTATAGGCAGGTTATGAATCAAAGTTTAGATACATTAGTAAAACTTTTGCCTAAATTTAGTTCCCCTTATTGGAGTCAATATGACCTTGAAGGTCGTATAGCTAGTCCGTTTTACCATAACTTACATATAGCTCAGATGCAAGCTATGTATCAACTTACAGGAGTGCAGATTTTTGATGATTATGCAAAGCGTTGGGCTAGACAGCAAAAGAATCCTTTATGCAAAGGATTAGCGTTTTTAAGAAAGTCAATACAGAAAATATTGGAATAATGAGAGTACTTTTAGTTTCAAATCAGAGACAAAATGAGCAAGGGGTAGGAAATCCCATTATGTATAGGATGCGAGATGCTTTGGCAAAAGACGAGCGTATTGATAAGGTGGAATTCCTGCCTTTCACGAATAGTATATCATCTTTAAGAAATATTAGAAGTTCAGCAAAAAAATATGATATAGTCCATATTCATTTTGGGGGATTATATGCATTGATAATCAGAATCGCGTTATTGGGCGTCAATGCTAAGAAGGTGATCACTTTTCATGGAACAGATATTCATGCCAAAGCATTGAAAACAGCAAAAGGATGGAAAGAACGATTGAAAATAAAACTGAATCAAAAGGCTTCTTTCCTAAGCATTCGTCTTTTTGACTCATGTGGATTTGTTGCTGCTGAAATGATTGACTATGTTCCCAAATGCTTGTCCTACATATTACAAAAGAAAGGATTTGTACAAGCGCTTGGTGTGAATTATGAAGTATTCAAACCGATAGAGAAGGAAGAAGCGATCAGGTACCTTGGATTAGAGGATAACAAGAAATATGTGTTGTTCTCGGATGTGAGTAACACAAGCATAAAGCGACGTGATATAGCTGAAAATATTGTGAAGTGTTTGGGCGGTAATTATTCTTTGCTTATAATGTGTGGAGTAAAACCACAGGAAGTACCTTACTATATTAACGCTTCTGATTTTCTGTTGCTCACCAGCGATGAAGAAGGTTCACCCAATATTATCCGTGAAGCATTGTCACTAAACAAATCGGTATTCAGTGTTGAAGTTGGAGATGCTGCCAAGCAGTTGGAAGGGTTGCATAATAGTGCAATAATTAGTCGTGATCCAATAAAAGCAGTAGATAGAATTGTAAGCATTTTGCGAAAGCCTTATGTTGACAATACAAGAGAAATGTTAAGAGATAGGCTTGATTTTATACGAGTAAACAGAGTAGTAGTAGATAAATATTTGAAATTATGAAAATCGTTAATATTACGGGTGGTCTTGGTAATCAAATGTTTCAATATGCATTTGCTTTGGTTTTGAAGCACAAGCATCCTCATGAGGATGTATATATTGACATACAACATTACAATACCATTTTCTTTAAAAAGTATAAAGGGATAAATCTTCATAATGGATATGAGATAGATAAGGTTTTCCCGAAGGCGTATCTTCCAGTTGCTGGCTTTAAGCAATTGGTAAAGATTTCGTATTGGATGCCTAATTATGTATTGTCTCGTTTGTGCAGGAAGTTCTTGCCAATTCGTAAAACAGAGTATATTCCTCCATATAGTTTGAATTATACCTATGATAAATATGCCATAGAACGTGTTGATGATTGCTATTATGAAGGTTATTGGCAGTCTGTACATAATTTTTTAGATATAAAAGAACAACTACAAGATATATTCGGACATCCTGAGCCTAATTCTTACAATAAAAATCTGATGAAGAAGATCAAAGAAGCGGAATCTGTAGGTATCCATGTTCGTAGAGGAGACTACTTGAATGAACCGGAATTCCGTGGTATCTGTGGAATTGAGTATTATAAGAAAGCAATACTAGATGTTATCTCGGATGGTAAGCATCATAGCTTTTTTATTTTTTCTAATGATATGGAATGGTGCCGTGAAAACTTAGCCCCTTTGTTGCAAAATTATGATTTGTTTTATGTAACTGGTAATACTGGCAAAAGCAGTTGTTGGGATATGTTCTTGATGACATGTTGTAAGGACCTGATAATTGCCAATAGTTCCTTTAGCTGGTGGGGGGCTTTTTTAAATAAGTATGTGAATCGTGTCTATGCTCCATATCCGTGGCTTAACAGAGACTGTGAATTGGATGTATATGATGAATCTTGGATTAAAGTGAAGTAATAATTATGGATGAATACGGATTAGTATCAATTATCACTCCAACATGGGCGTGCGCTCCTTTTATTTGTGAGACAATAAGAAGTATTCAAGCTCAGACCTACCAGAATTGGGAGTTGCTGATACAGGATGATTGTTCTACTGATAATACATTGGAGGTTGTTAGACCTTATATGGAAATGGATAGTCGCATCAAGTATGAATGCAATCCCGCAAACAGCGGAGCTGCTGTCACTCGCAATAATGCTCTTCGAAGAGCGAAAGGTAGATGGATTGCATTCCTTGATAGTGATGACTTATGGATGCCGGAGAAATTAGAGCACCAGTTGAAGTTTATGGTGGAGAATGGTTATGCATTCTCTTATCATGAATATACAGAGATAAGCGAGGATGGCAAGGACTTAGATATCTATGTTTCAGGTTTGTCTAAAGTGGGTAAATTTGCTATGTATGCATGTTGTTGGCCTGGTTGTTTGGCTGTTATGTATGACGCAGGCAAAATTGGTCTTATTCAGATTAATGATGTCAAGAAGAACAACGATACGGCTATGTGGCTGAAAGTTGTTCAAAAGGCTGATTGTTATTTACTGAAAGAAAACCTGGCAAAGTATCGTCGTCGCAAAGTTAGCATTACTCCCAAACCATTATGGAAGCGTATTTGGGCTCATTATCCGTTGTTCCGTAAGGCAGAAGAAATGAATCCTCTTGTAGCCACTTTCTGGGTTTTTATGAATGTCTTAGGAAATGGCTGGAAGAAGATGTTTTATGTGAAGAAAAATAATTTTTAACAATTTATCTCTTGTTTTATATTTCTTTTTGATGATCCTTTAAGAAGTATATTTCAAAAAATCAAATATTATGAGTACAGATTTGAAAAGAAGAAATGTGCCTTTCTCTCCACCTGATATGACGGAGGCTGAGGCTAGTGAAGTACGTGATGCTATTTTGTCTGGTTGGATTACAACTGGTCCACGTACTAAGAAATTGGAAAAGGAAGTGGCAGAGTTTGTTGGCGCGGAGAAGGCGGTTTGCCTGAACTCGCAGACAGCCTGTGCAGAAATGGCGCTGAGATTGCTTGGCGTAGGCGAGGGGGATGAGGTTATCGTTCCTGCTTATACTTATACGGCAAGTGCATCTGTTGTTAACCATGTGGGTGCAACCATCGTCTTCGTTGATGTGCAGAAGGATTGTCTTGAAATGGATTACGAGGCATTGGAGAAGGCTATCACTCCTAAGACCAAGGCGGTGATTCCTGTAGATCTCGGTGGTATCCCTTGCGATTATGACCGCATCTTCGCTATCGTGGAAAGCAAGAAGGAGATGTTTACTCCTAAAACAGATCTTCAGAAGATGATAGGCCGTATCGCTATTTGCTGTGATGCTGCCCATGCCTTCGGTGCTTCACGTCATGGAAAGATGGTTGGTAGCATCGCTGACTTCTCTTCATTCAGTTTCCATGCTGTCAAGAACTTCACTACTGCTGAGGGCGGTGCCTTGTCTTGGAATCTTCCTTTCGGCAATGAGAAGGTGGTGAAGGATTTGGATAAGAATCCTGAGAATACCTTCAGCGGTGTACCTGAAATTGAGGGGGAGACCTGGAACGAGAACTTGTATCGCAAGGCTCAGCTGTTGAGCTTGCATGGTCAGAACAAGGATGCCTTGGCTAAGACGAAGCTGGGTGCCTGGGAGTATGATATCATCGGTACTTGGTATAAGTGCAATATGACAGACGTGGTGGCTGCCATCGGTCTGGTTCAGATGAACCGTTACAAGGGTATGTTGGAGCGTCGTCGTCAGATGATTGAGCGTTACAATGAGGCTTTCAAGGACATGAATGTAGCTGTTTTGCCTCACTATAACGAGGAGCATACTTCTTCTGGTCATCTCTATATCGTTCGCCTCCTGGGTAAGACCCGTGAGGAGACAAACAAGGTGATTGAGATGATGGCTGAGCGTGGTGTGGCTACCAATGTACATTACAAGCCGCTGCCAATGATGACTGCCTACAAGAAATTGGGATTCGACATCAAGGATTTCCCAAATGCTTTCCACATGTTTGAGAATGAGATTACTCTGCCTCTGAACACCAAGATGACGGATGAGGACTTGGAGTATGTAATCGAATGTTTCAAGGAATGCGTGAAGTAGGGATTCTATGAAGAGATTATTTGATATTATTGCATCGGGATGCGGACTCATCATATTGAGTCCGCTCCTCTTGGTTTTGGCTATCTGGATTAAGTTGGATAGCAAGGGACCGGTGTTCTACCGTCAGGTGAGAGTGGGAAGACATAACAGGGATTTCCGCATTTTCAAGTTCCGTTCGATGAGAGTAGGGGCTGATAAGGGTTCCTTGGTCACCATCGGAGGTAGGGATCCAAGAGTAACCCGTTCGGGTTATTACATCAGAAAGTACAAGTTTGATGAGCTTCCTCAGCTGATCAATGTCTTTATTGGTGATATGAGTCTGGTGGGGCCTAGACCTGAGGTTCGTCACTATGTAAACTATTGGACTCCTGAGCAAATGCATGTGTTGGATGTAAGGCCAGGAATCACTGACCCTGCCAGCATCAAGTTTAGAAATGAGAATGAGTTAATGGAGAAGGCTGCTGATCCTGAGGATTATTATATCCATGTAATCATGCAGGAGAAGATCAAACTCTATCTGGAGTATGTAAAGAATGCCAGCTTCTGGTATGACATCAAGCTTATCTTCAAGACATTTGAAGTGATTGTGAAAGAATAGCCCCACTCCATCAGGGGGGCTTTTTGCGGGCTGGGACCGCCTGGGGATAGCTTTATTTAGTGATCTTTTTCCTTAAAGAAACGATTTATGTTAGAGATAAACAAAGATTTCTTGGATTCTCTTTTTGCCAAGGCAAAGGAGAATCCTCGCTTACGCCAGAATTATGATCTTCGTACAAGTACTGAGGATCAAAGTCAGAGAATACTCTGTGCCTTGCTGCCTGGTTCCGAAGTGGCGATACATCGTCATCCGAACTCATCAGAGAGTGTCATCTGTCTTTGTGGCAGAATGGATGAAGTGATATACGAGGAGGTGGTATCGTATCTTCAGGATGGTGGGGATACCGTAAGAAAGGTCTCTTATCAAGAGATTGAGAGAATTCATCTTAATCCGAATAATGGGGTGTATGCATGCCAAGTGCCTAAAGGGGCATGGCATACGGTTGAGGTATATGAACCTAGCGTCATCTTTGAAGCGAAAGATGGGGCGTATGGGATGGATGGCAGCGAGGCTGCTAGGGCTTAAAGGGATTCTTTAAGAATTCTTCTTTTCTAAAATCATCCCGTCCTTCTTTACCATTAAAGAAGGCTCCACCTCTCATCTCGGTCTTCTCCCCTCAGGGAAGAAGAGGAAAACCGCCCTCCGGTGCTCAGAACCGCTACGCTATAAGGTTGGCGGACCATCAAAGGTCTGCGCCATGTTTTTGCGGGCTGGGACCGCCTGGGAAAAATCTCAATTGCTTGCTGATGTAAGAATGGTGGTAGTTCAAGGCTTGGATGGCTATATCGTAGCTGAGAAAAATGGACAACTGCTTGTTTGTTCCTTGAAAGGGGAGCAGAAGATTAAGGACTTTGGAAAATAACTAATTTTATTAGTTGAAAGAATTCTATTTGTTTTAAACACTCATAACTTAAATTCATGAAACAATGGAACAAATTGATGGAAATGTAATAAAAAAATTGGATAGAGTTCTGTTGAAAGGATCTCCTATCTTATTCACAGGTGCGGGTTTCTCTAAATTTGCTATTAATGGTGATGGTGAAACCGTACCTGATGGTTATCAATTGAAGAAAGCTTTAATAGAAAAGCTTTTGTTAATTGATGAGTCAGAACCTGAATTTTCGGAGTTAATGGACTCTTCTTTGTCAGATTTATGCTCATATTGTGAATCCGAGAAAGGAGTAGATACACTCAGAGATTATTTAAATTCAGTTTTATCTGGATGCAAACCTCAACCTTTTCATAAAATTATTGCAAATTTTGCTTGGAAAAAAGTATATACAACAAATATTGATGATTTATTTGAGAATACAAGAACTGTAGATTCTTTAGCTGTTCAAAATAGAGAGCGTTTGGTTTCATATACAAGAGCAAAGTCTATAGAGTATATAAAATTACATGGTTGTGTGCGTAACCCTTCTGGTTCAATAGTTTTTTCTAGGCAAGATTATATTGATTCTTTGTTGAATTCTAGAGATTATAGATTCAGTTCTTTTGCTACAGACATGCAACGGGAGAACTTTGTTTTTCTGGGATTCGAAATGGATGAAATTAATCTAGACTATTACCTAAGCTTGTATGAAGCTGTTCAAGGTCATTCTTCTAATGGTCAATTATTTTTTGTAAAACCTAAGCCTAGTCTTATTTTTAAAAATAAGATAAAGCGAATAAATGGCTACGTTATAGATTGGACTGCTGAAGAATTTGCGAATCATTTGTCTTCTCTTGTTGAGCATAAACAAGATGCTGTTAGTCAAAGCTATCAGATTGATGGCTTTCGGTTCTTGGATGGTATATATCATAATGAAATATCTTTTAAAGGGTATAATTCAGATTTATACATCGGTAAAAATCCTTTATGGAAAGATGTTTTCTTTGATTGGGATTTTATTAATCCTCAGATAGATAGTTTAATTAGTTCTATTTTGAGTACTACTTCAAAGTCGTCTAGAAATCTTATTGCAGCAATTATAGGAAAGGCAATCTCTGGTAAATCGGTATATTTGAAGAGAATAGGGTTAACTTTATATAAAGAAGGATTCGTTGTGTATGATTTTGTTGGTAGACGATTTGATTATTGGGCATTTTTGCAGCATTGCAAGAAAATTGAAGAAAATAAGATAGTATTATTAATGGATAATGCAAGTTTTTTTTATAATGCAATTAAAAACTTGTTGAATAAATTCCCTGCTAATAAGCAAATTGTTATAATATCAACATCACGTCCATACTTCCATAATAGAAAAAGGTATAATTTAATCTCAGAATATAATTTTATAGAATTGTATCTTGGAGAGAATTTGCGAATGAAAGATAAAGAACTCTTTTCTAAGAATATCGCTAAAAAACTTGATGAAAAAGGTTTTCTGGGCAATCTTAAAGCAGATTCTATTGATGAAAGAGTTAAAAAAATCCTTAAAAAAAATGATGTTGCATCCTTATTGTATTCTATAACTTATGGACATGGTTTCGTTAAGCGTGAGATTGATATTTATAAGAAAATGATTTCATCGTATGAAGAGGATTCTATAGATGTTTTAAGGGCTTTAGCTTTGTTTCAGAAGATGGATTTACCTTATTTTCCATTAGAATTGTTGGCACTTTGGTATACTTCGAGTTATAGTACTATATTGGATAAGATATCAGACTTAGTAAATATATCTGTTGAGAATAATGGAGTTTATTTGAGAAATAATATTCTTACTAGCCATATAATTCGTTCTATTTCTTCCGCAAAAAAATCATTTTTATTAAAAGATATTCTTGCTTTAGTTTCACCTCAGATATCTAATACGGTTCATTCGTACTGGAATGAGATTCAGTCTACGTTGATGAAAGTTAAGCTTCTTAAAATCAAACTGAAAATGACCAATGTTGAGATTAAGAATCTTCTTTTTGATATAAAAAACTATTATAACGATGATTTTAATTATTGGCTCCAAGTAGGCTTAGTTGAACAAAGTGAAAATAATTTTGAAAAAGCGCTCAATCGCTTTAATCAAGCAGATGCTTTATCAAATGATTCCTATGTAGTTCAAAATGCAATTGCCAGAAATTATCTCCGTTTTGCAAACTATACAACAGAACAGACTGAGGCAAAAGCATTGTTTGAGGAAGGTGAGAAAAGAATGTTGAAATTGATTAATAATAGAGATGAGTATCAAGTTAAGGCTTTTTCTACCCATTGTTATATATTTGAACAAATTAGATATTGGAAAAGATATGATATATGTCCGTCTAAGACTGAAGTGGAAAAGCTATTTGGTATGCTGAAGTCTTTGTTAAATGTTGATCAAAATGATCCTATGGCTAAACATATTAGCAATTTGCTGTTTAGGTTTATCCGTGATTCTAAAATAAATGGTAATATATCTTTGGGATCCAATTATGACTTAGGTTATCTTAAAGAGATGTTTTCTGATTATTCTTCAATAAATATTGAGCAAATGTTAGAAGACTATGAAATTGATTAATTTCTCAGTCTAATTTAAATAATTGTATGGAAACAGTTGAAGTATTAAATATTGATATTCAGAACATTACTCGTCTGGAACTCTTGGAGAACCTGAAGTGATGTCAAGGAGAGTATTGCAGCCAAGGCGATGGAACGTATCTATGAGAAGGTGGGAAGCCAGATGGTTGTCGGTGCTCTTTCTCCTTCCTTTGGCTTCGAGAAGCATGAAGATGAAAGCGAGGAAGTTGGTTAGCATCGTAAACGAGAGTGGTGCAAATGTACTGCAAGTTGGTTTGGGTGCGCCTAAGATTTGGCACAAGATTGGTAAACATCCAACCCCTATTTTGGGCGGTTTGAACAATAAGTGCTACCTTTGCGCTATGTGATAGCCATTATTAATAAGGTGGCACCGATGGGCGATGCTTGGTATATGCAGACTTTCTGCTATCTCACTGCTCTGTTGGCATGGTAAGAATTCGGTGAATGCCGTATTGTGCGCCTAGATAAAGTTTCGTACCTTTGCACCATGATTTTAAATTTTTCAAATTATGGTACAAGGCAAGAAACAATTAAACGGCAAGCCAAAGTTCGCCGAGGTTGTAATCGGTGACAATGAGGCGAAGGAGATGCGTGAGTCTGCAAATGCTCGCAACCGTCGCAATCCTTATTTAAAATTAAGCTATCCCAATGGTGTGACACTAATTCTCCCTGCTGACATCAGTATCGAACAGCTTCGAGCCTACATTAGTATAACAGTGTAGGCTTATGGCTAGAGTTTGTCAGTTGACGGATGACTTGAAGTACTACTTGTGCATGGAGCCAATCGACATGCGCAAGCAGTTCCAGGGACTCCAAGGAATCGTGAATGAGGAGTTCGGCCGTTACCTCACCCAAGATGAAGCCTTTATATTTATAGGTAAGACTCGCAAGACAGCTAAGGTCTTGCATCGGGAGAGCGATGGACTGACTCTTTATGTGAGAAAGTTGAGCGAGGGGCGTTTCCAAATGCCTCATTTTAATAATGATAATCGTACAACAACATTAACCCCAGATGAATTTACCCTCTTGATTTTGGGTGAAAAATGGTATGAAGAAATACCATAGGAGAGCTAGTTTTTCTATTAGTTTTTATTAACGTAAATAGCTGATATTTAGGCGTAAATATCAATCAAAATATTCGTTTTTCTCAATAATTTTTAGTACCTTTGTATGGTAAACAATAAGGTAAACGATATGTTTGAACAGCAACAAAATACAGGGAAAAGTACGTCTTTGGCAGAGAAATATGCCAATGCCGTAGGCCAGTTGTCCGATGCCAATGATCGGGCAGCGCATGCAGAGCATGACCTGCAGGTGGAGCGCATCACTCGTCAAGACTTGATTGACGAGGAGGTGGCTCGCCGTGTTGCTGAAGCAGAAGAACGTATCAGAAAAGAGTTGGAAGCTCAATTAGCAGATAAGACCCAGGAATTGGAGGAACGTAATAAGGCTTTGGATAAGCGTGAGTCTGATGTAGATAAGAAAGCGGAGACAATCGCCCAAAATGTAAGTGAACAGGTTCGCCAGCAGATGTCTGCAGCTAAAACCCGTTTCGAGAAAACTGCGCTGAATCGTTTGGCTGATATGTTTGACATGTTCATGCAGGCGTTCATCGCCCTTGGTGACAAGGATTCTTCCAAAGGTCAGGAACTGTTGCAGAAGTATCAGCTTGCGGCAAAGGAAGCGCATGAGTCTTTGACGGATGAAATCAAGGATAAACTGGCCAAGGTTGAAGCTAAAAGCAAGTCTAAGACCGAGCAGATAGCCTCTCTTGTCAGAATGATATTTACTCAAAAGCGTGAGCGGGTAGTCTTTAGTAAGGAAGAACGTGATACCATCTATGATAAGGTAATGGCATCAGTTGAGTTCACTGATGAGGAAAAGAAACGTTACCAAGAGTGCCGTGAATTCTGTGAGGAATATCGCAAGCGCAAGGCTATAAAGAAGCTTTTGAATAGCCAGAAGGAACAGAAGGGACATGGACGAAATCCTATACCGGAGGATATGCCTCGCTTGGAGGAAAAGGTACTTTGGCCTGAAGGCTACATAGGACATGAGGATGAATATGTAATTGTTTACCAAGGCAAGGTGCAGGAGTTTATCGTGCCAGCCAAAGTACGCTACTTTGTTCAGCCATATCGTCGTCCTGTAGTTCGTCGCAAGGATGATCCAATGCAGAAGCTCTTGCAGTCTCCTTGTTATGAGGACGTATTTTGGAAGAGTTATGCGTCTGCTGAGTTATTGGCGCAGTTAGAGTGTAATAAGTATGTCCTTCATCATCCGTTTAACCGGCAGATAAAGAAGATGAAACAGGATGGCTTGATACTCGCTCCTTCAACAGTCGATGACTGGCATCAGGGTGTATGTGACAAGATAGAACCTCTCTACAATCTGCAGATGGATCGGGTAATGTCCAGTTTGCTGCTTGGCGCTGATGGTTCTCCATTCCCGATATTGGACTGCGAGAAGCATAAGACGGTAAATCATTACTTGATTCAATATCGTTCAGTGGCGACAGGCATTCCAATCTTCATGGTTAATACGAAAAACAAGCATGGTAGGGGTACTGCTGACATCATGGACAACCTCAAAGATTGGAAAGGTGTGGCGCTGATATGTGATGGTTACTCTGGCTATGATTGGCTGAAGAAGATAAATGGTCGCATATTGTGTCGTTGTGTCGTTCATGCTCGAAGACCAATGGAACGAGCCTTGAAGGAAAATCCTAATCTTGCAAAGATAGGTATTCTCTTCTACCAGAACATTAACCTGATTGAGGAAATGATAAAGGAGAAGAAACTTGAAGGCGAGAAGAAGGCACTGTTCAGAAAGGACTATGCTGAGCCACTATGGGAGGACTTCAAGCTATGGGCTGCAAGTGCCATCTTGGATGTGCCAAAAGACAGCAATATATACCAGGCATTGAACTATATGTTGCGCAACTATACAGAGTTGACTAATTATATAGACATCACAAATATGCCATTGGATAACAATGATACCGAACGCCTGATCCGTGACATGGTGATGGGTAAGAAGGCATATTTGTTCTGCCGTGACTTGGATGCTTGTAAGCGTGCAGCAATGATGTACTCCTTGTTTGGAGCATGTAAGGTGCTAGATAAAAATCCTGAGCGTTGGCTTTGTTATGTGTTGAAGCACATAGATTCTACGCCTGAGAATAAGTATTATACTCTTCTTCCTGAGTTCTGGGAAGATGAGGAACAATAAAAATGAATTTAATATTTAGTCAAATTAAGGTATAACCTCCATTAGCTTGTGCTGATGGAGGGCTAAATTGCGTTTTTTTGTCTCAAAATTAGAGAAATGATGCCGCCGTGCAAAGGTACAATATTTTTTTGAGATATGCAATACGGCGTTGAGCGGATACTTACATAACTTGCGGCTGGTGCTGATTTTATCAAAAAGCCCCAACCTTATGCGAGGGGGCATAAGATTGGGGAGTGGAAATGAAAGTATAAAGAGAGTACGGAAATTTATATGTGGAAATGGATAGAGGAAAGCCATTCCTTGACATTAAAGCTAGGGCAGCTCTTGCGAACCCAGGGGAGGTCACGATGGCCTAGGATCTCGGCATCGGGATAGTCGAGGGCGAGACTGTAGAGGAGGTCTTCCAGAGATTCCTTCTGGGCTAGAGTGCGAGTATCGGCAGGCTTGCCTTTCTCGTCGAGACCACCCTCGTAGCAGATTCCGATGCTGTGGGCGTTGTAGTGGCGGGCGTGAGCACCCACCTCGGTTTCTGGACGGCAGGGATAGACCATGCCATCCTTCGTGATGTAATAGTGGTAACCGATGGAGCGGAAACCACGGGCCTTGTGGCAGGCTTCCAAGGCTTCTACAGGGAAGTCCTGGTTTACACGTGTGGCACTGCAATGTACCACAATCAGATCGATTTTTCTTTGATTCTTCATGGCTTTCTTTGGATTATTAAGAATATATCATTTGCAGCTCTGCATGCAGAAGGTGCTGAGGACGGCGGTGAGGACAGTGATGACGAAATTGATGACGGATTTCCAGTTTACTTTCATGATGATTAGTGATTAATGATTAATAATTCGTGTGGGAGACAAAAGGAAGCGGACAGGATGAGCAAGTATCCGTTCAGGGCGATGATTTGACAATGTTGAGTGATGAACTCATTCCTGATGTGCCCTCGGATTACTCCGGACTGCATCCTGCCGATGCGCTTCTTCTTGTTTCAGATGCCAGGAGGCTAGGACCTACTAAAAGTTTACATTTTCGCCTCCAGTAGTTCCGCTACCGCCCTGGTCGGTGTTTTCGCCTCCGGTGGTTCCGCTACCGCCCTGATCTGTGTTTTCACCTCCGGTGGTTCCGCTACCACCCTGACTGGTGTTGTCGCCACCCGTGGTTCCCTTGTCGGTATCCGGGGTGGTGCCATCCCCTAACAGAGCTGTGGCCTTCTTCAGCGTAGCATCGAGGTTGATGGTCTTGGCGCTGAACTCACCGGTGCCACGAGCACGGAGACGGAAGCCGTCGATGTTCTTGGCGATGGTGAACTCCTTCTCCGAGGTAGCTCCCTCCTTGTTGCGGATGCCGATGGAGAAGATGGCGAGGTCGTCGATCTTCACTGCGATACCCTGCAAGGTGAGTTCCTTGATGCACGATACCATATCGGTAATCATGCCCTTG
>OHAY01001697.1_pt1 | contig 19369 bp, 5 predicted proteins | sample 1577191 | NCBI WGS metagenome assembly OHAY01 (sample SAMEA3541504, study PRJEB24748) | human gut metagenome | biome: human gut; feature: human-associated habitat; material: faeces | place: China | collected 2012 | reverse complement strand
AACGTGAAGGATAAGCAAGCCAAGGGATGGGAGTTGGATCGCATCATAGAATATGTTAAATCAAGTTTTCTTTCTATTGAGAAAGACATGGGTATTATTACAGACAAAGTTTTAAGTTGTGATAGATTAAAAAAATTATTGTATTATACAACTGAAGATGCCTTAGATAAGCCTAACTTAACTATTGAGCAATCTAACATGTTATTTGGTAAAAATATAAAGATAGTACCAAAATTAACTGTTGATGGAAGTGTATTAAATTACATTATGATTAATTTTGATAATTTTAGTACAAATGCAACTAACCCTGAATTTAGAGATAATATTATTGAATTTGATATTATATGTCATTTTGACCAATGGAAATTAAAAGATTTCCAATTAAGACCTTATAGGATTGCGGCAGAGCTTGATTCTATGTTAGATAAAAAACATTTAACAGGAATTGGCGATTTAGAATTTTTAGGCGCAAATCAAATTATTTTAACAGATGAATTTGGTGGATTATGTTTAATGTATTCTGCTATTCATGGAGAGGAAGATAAAAAGGGGATGCCTAATCCGCAAGACAACATTTCTTTTTTAAGTGATTATAAAAAACAACATGGCCTAAAGGAATGATAAAATGGATACAAGATTAGCGTTAATGACTGGTTGTGATTATCCTATTCCAGAGTGTCAATTGACATTGCATCAACCCACAATAAAAGAGATAGGGTTAATTGGAGAAAATGATTTTTTTACAGGCTCACAGTGCTTATCTATTTATAAAAGTATGTTCGTCACAGAGGACAAAAGTGCTTTAGACGATATAAATAATTTTCAAATATTTATGACAGTAATGAGGGATAAAGAATCTATGGAGAAAAAACATAGCGTCCTTCAAGTCTTAACTTTGTTTTTTCCTAAATATGACAAAGTTTTGTTTACTCCGCAATCATTGCTTTTTCAAAGTAAAGAGGGAAATGTAGTTATTGATGAAAATAATTTTGATTTTCTTCAAGCAGCAATTCGAGAGGTTACATGCTCCAAAAGTGGACCTATGGACCAACAGGCTTTTAACCCAGCAAATGATAAAGCCAGAGAAATTGCAGAGAAATTAATGAGGGGGAGACAAAGGGTTGCGGCCCAGAATGGTTCCGCAAACACTAGTATATTTAGTTTATATCTTTCTATTCTATCTATTGGATTACCAATGCCTGTAACAGACTTGGTAAACTGTACAATGTTTCAATTATATGATCTCATGGAGAGATATTCACTATATATGAATTGGGATTTAGATGTGCGGACTCGTTTAGCGGGTGGCAAACCTGATTCTCAACCAGACAATTGGATGAAAAATATTCATCAATATTAAAAGGAGGAAAATGCACTATGAAATTTGGTGTTCGTGAAATTTGTGATGTTGTTTTAAGAGCAAAATCTGCACAAAAGATCGGAAATAAAATTTTCTATAAAAATGAACCTGTAATTTATTTCGATACATTGAAGACCTCCAGTATGGAAGGTGCAGCTACCACTGTATATGCACAAGGTGGTCGTGGTAATGCTCGTTTAGTAGCATGGGAAGGTGAGCGTACTGTAACATTCACCATGGAAGATGCTTTAATTTCTCCAGAAGGATTCATGATTCTATCTGGTGCAGGACTTATTGAAGCTACTGATGGAAAACCAGTTTATCAGCATGTTACTGAAACAGTAGATAGAGGTGAAGTTTCTGTTAAGGAAAAAGAAGTAACAATTAAGATTTCTCAAAAACCTTATTTTGGAACTCAGCCAGCAGATGGCGAATTTGAAGCTACAAAAGAAGAGATGGCTTATGTAATGTTTATGAAAGATGGCGAAATTGTTTCTGAGCCTTATATTCCAGTTCATGAAAATGTTACAGTTGGAACTGATGGAACTTATACAATTAGAGTCGCAACTCATCCTACTTATTCAGAGTTAACTAAAGCTGAAAAAGAAGAGTTTAAGAAAACCGGTATTACACCAGCTTCTCATACAGATTATATTATTAAATCTGATTTCCCAGAGTTCGATAGTGTTCTTGTTGATTACTATGTAGAACGTAAAGGAAATGCTAAACAGATTGAAATTACCGCAGATAAATTTGGTGGTAACTATTATCTTGAAGCTTCTACATTATTCCGTGATCAAAACGGAGTAGATATGCCAGCTGAATTCATTATTCCAAACTGCAAGATTCAGTCTAACTTCACATTCACTATGGCTTCTTCTGGAGATCCAAGTACATTTACATTTACTATGGATGCATTCCCAGATTATACAAGATTTGACCATAGCAAGAAAGTTATGGCAGCTATTCAGATTATTGAGGATGCAGGTTCTCAAGATATTCATCGTCATAGTACAGAGCATGAGGATGCACATAACTTATTAACATTTTAATTTATAGGGGAAATATAGGAAACTATATTTCCCCTTATTTTGCGTTAAAGGAGAAAAAATGTTAGATTTTAAAAGAAATATAAATAGAGTCTATAAAAATAGAGAACCGTTTTGGGGGAAATATGTTGAATTAAATAGTGTCGAAGTCCCAAGCTTAGATGCGATTCAACAATATCAGTTATCTAAAATCCAAATGTTCCAACAGCAAGCCACCCAAAGAGCTGCTAATAAATATGCAAATATTAATGCTTTGTTTAAATCAGGTGCAATTAACTCACTTCCATCTGAATATAGTCAAGATGAAAATCAAACTTTAGATAAAGTTATCACTAAATTAGTTACTTTATTAAATTCAACTTATAGTGGAAAAAATAAAGATGGTTCTTTTAATTATGAAAGACTTAATAATCAATTAAGTGCATTAAGACAAGCTATTGAATCTACTAATAGTGCTTTAACTGGTGCGGGCGCAGATGGAATACCGTCTCAATATTTGGATAGAATTGATGAAGCTATTTTTGCTTGCGGAATGGGAGATTTAAGTAAAGAGACTTTATCTACTTGGTTTAAACAATTAAATTTATTTAAAGGTAATTTAGTAGAAGATTTAGGCGTTGAATGGTTAAAAGCACAAAAGATTCCTAATATTACAACTTTAAATACAGGTTCTTTGAATTTACAAGGAGATGTATCTCAGGGTCGTCATAGAGGACAATTGATTCAAGATTTAATGATGTTAGATATTTCTATCCCGAATATAGAAAATATTCCTATTACATATAAGCCGGCAGGTAGTGATGAATATATTGATTCAACAATTAGTCAATTATTGGCTGATATGGCTTCGGCTTCTGGTGGTTCTAAGCAAATTATTATTACTGATGAAGGATATGATACTTTATTAAGTTTATCTGCATTAAATATTCAAGCTAAAGCTGGTTTAAACCAAAAGCCTTGGAATGAAAATAAAAATACAAGTGTTTCTATTAGCGAATTTGATGCATCAGATGGACTTGCTGTTTCTGCATATAAGACTTTTGAATTATTGCATGAATTAGACCAAGATGTACATAATGCAAATGAAGATTGGGTTAAAACCAGTAGCAATGATTATAATATGTTGGCTGATTATGGTTTAGCATCATGTCTTTTTAAAATTTTACATCTTGAAGAACAAGGGAACCAATATCTATTAACTCCAGATGGTTTTGTTACATATACTGAAAGAATGGCTAAGTTAATGGAAAATCGAAAATCAAGAGTTCATATTAAAGGTAGAGTTACTGTAGATAGTAATACTCTTAATAATCAGTATACTGTTGGTATGACTAATATAAGTTAATATTTGACAAAACTAAAAAAATATGTTATATTTTATATAAAGAAGAGTTTTAAGGAGGCTATGTAGATGGCAAAAATTGGTTTTACTAAACTTTCATTAAAAAGAAAAAATGAAGTAAAAACTATTACTATAAATAATAATCAAATTGAAATTAAACAGTATTTACCTGTTAATGAAAAATTAGATTTAATTGCAAGAGTAATTAATGGAGCACATGATCAAAATAATTTTCCTAACCCAATTAAGATTGAAGTAATTGGTACATTAGAAATGATTATGGCATATACTAATATTTCTTTTACTGAAAAGCAAAAAGAAGATATTCCTAAATTATATGACCTTTTAGAAGAAAATGGTGTTATTAAAGATATTATTTCTCAGATTCCAGAAGATGAATATAATTTTATTATTGATGGAATTAATAAAACTGTAGATGCAGTTTATACATATAATAATTCTGTTTTAGGTATTTTAGAAGCAGTATCTAAAGATTATTCTAATTTAGACTTTGATGCAACTCAAATTCAAAAGAAAATGGCAGATCCAGAGAATCTTAAACTGGTAAAGGATGTATTAACCAAATTAGGATAATATATCCTGCGTATCTTCTAAGAAAAATAGAGTTAAAAGGAAGAGAGTTTTAATTAACTCTCTTCCTTTTTTTTATTTTGCAAAATAAAAAAACTTATATTTGGAGAGAAAGGAGAATTTGAAGATGGCAAAACAATTAAATGTTAGTCTCGCTTTTACAGCTGATACTGGCCAGGCAAAAGCGCAGATACAAGATTTGCAATCACAGCTAACAAAATTAGCCACTTTAAACAAACCTAATAATACTAACGGTTTTATGATGACTTCTGAATTAAAAGAAGCCGCAAAAGCCGCACAAGATTTAAAGAATAAATTACAGGCTGCAACAGATGTAAATACAGGTAAATTAAATCTTGATACATTAAGTCAATCTTTATCCAAGAGTGGAAAATCTCTTGAAACATATAGAAAAGCTTTATCAAACTTAGGACCTGCTGGAGATCAAGCATTTGCATCTTTAGCTACTTCTATTCAAAAAGCAGAAGTGCCTTTAAAGACAACTAATAAATTATTAGATGAATTTAAAACAAGTTTAGCCAATACTGCAAGATGGCAATTATCATCAAGTATGTTACATGGTTTTTTGGGTTCTTTACAATCAGCTTTTTCATATGCTCAAAATTTGAATAAATCTTTGACAGATATTCAAATTGTAACTGGAAATAGTTCTGATTATATGGCAAATTTTGCGGGAGAAGCTAATAAGGCTGCTCAAGCACTTTCTACTACAACTAAAAATTATGCAGATGCTTCATTAATTTTCTTCCAACAAGGTTTAAATGATGATGAAGTTGCTAAGAGAACTGAGACAACTATTAAAATGGCTCAAGCTACTGGAGATAGTGTAAATCAAGTATCCTCATATTTAACAGCTATTTGGAATAACTTTTATGATGGTTCAGAATCTCTTGAGCATTATGCTGATATTATTACTAAGTTAGGTGCGGCAACCGCATCAAGTAGTTCAGAAATTGCTGAAGGACTTCAACAATTTGCTGGTATTGGTAATACAATTGGTTTAAGTTATGATTATGCAACTGCTGCATTAACCACTTTAACAGCCAATACAAGACAATCTGCAACTGAGATTGGTAACTCTTTAAAAACTATTTTCTCTCGTTTTCAAGGTGTAACATTAGGAGATACTCTTGAAGATGGAGTAGATTTGAATAAATATTCTAATGCGTTAAAAAAAGTTGGTGTTGATATCATTGATGTTAATGGCGATATGAAAGATATGGATACCATTCTTGATGAAACTGCAGACCATTGGGGTGGATTATCAAGAGCGCAAAAGATGGCTTTTGCAGAAACTGCCGCAGGTACTATGCAATATACAAAACTTGTTTCTCTTATGGACCATTGGGATGATATGAAACAGAATCTTGCTTTTGCACAAGATGCTGATGGAACCCTTGATGAACAAGCTGAAATTTATGCAGAATCTTGGGAAGCTGCTCAAAAAAGAGTTAGAGCTGCATGGGAAGCGATTTGGAATGATTTAATTAATGATGATTTCTTTATTACTTTATTAAATGGAGCTGAAGATGCTTTACATGCTATTGATGATGTTATTGATTCTATGGGAGGGCTAAGAGGTGTTATTCTTTTAGTTGGAACTGCTTTAACAACAGTATTTAGTCAAGAAATTGCCGGTGAAATCAATCGTTTAGCAGGAAACATTAGAGTTATGACTGGTGCTGCAAAAGAGAATTCTACTCAATTAAAACAAGATGCAAGTAATCAGATTCGTAAAATGACAAATGATTCTGTAGATAGTAGTACTGGAGAAGCTATGAATACAGTTTATAGCACTCAAGCTAATTTACAAGATCAATTAATTGCAAAAGCAGACCAGTTAAGCGCTGAAAGAAAAGAAGAACTCCAAGGGCTTTTAGATATTAATAGCGCTTTAGGTCAAGAAGTTATTCTTGCTGGTAAGGCCGCAGATGCTGCACAAAGACAAGTAAAAAGTCAACAAGATATTCTTGCAAGTAAAATGAGAAGAAAAGGTATCTCTGATGCCAATGATAAAATAGATAATTTTACTTCTCAAATGGAATCTGTTGGAAAATTAAAAGCTAATTCATCTAATATATTAGAATCATTAGAAAAAACAAGTGAACAAATTAGAGATAATGTAGATGGAGCAAGCAAAATAGCTTTTACGCCTTTAGAGAATAGCTTTCAAAGAATGCAAGATGCAGCGATGGGAGTTGAAAATCAATTAGAGCCAGAAAAGTATAATGATTTAATGGCAACAATTGAAAAAGTTGATAATATTGTAAAATCTGGAAAGGATGAAACTGGAAAATGGTTTGAACCTTCAAAAGAAGATTTACAAGAAATGATTACTGATATACAGTATATTCAAGAGCTTACTGAGAATGCGCAGGATAATACAATGTCATCAATTCCGACAAGTGGAAAAATGACAGAGGAACTTGAAAATCTTGGAAATGCCGCTTTTGAAGCCGGGGAAATGATGGAGCAATCCAGTCAACAAAATGATCACTATGTTGAAAGTAGTGATAATGTTAGTGATAGCATTAATGATACAGCTGGTTCTTTTGCTGATTTTGGACAAAAGGCTGTTACAGTTGCTAACTTAATTTCAACAACGGCAATGGTAGTAATGAATCTTGGTAGCGCTATTAGTAATTTAAGTAATTCTGATATGACTTGGGGAGAAAGGATTACTGGATTATTGGGAACTATTTTAACAATGGCCCCAATAGTAATTTCTAATATTGTTCAAATTAAGACTACTTTTGGCGGTTTATCTGGATTAATTGGTGCTGTGACTGGAGGCTTTTCAGCTTTAGGTTCTGCTATTGCTGGAGTAGTAGCTACAATAACAGGTGCTATTGGAGTTGTTGCAACTGTTGCATTAGGTTTAGCAGCAATAGCTGTCGCTATTGGTGCAATAATTGTTATAGCGAATAAACCTATAAGTTTAAAAGAGCAGTTAGAAGAAGCAACTGAAGCTGCAAATCAAGCTAAACAAGGTTTGCAAGATGCAAAAATTGCTGCACAAGATTTAGAAAGTGCTTTCAGTAGTTATGATTCAGTATTAGAAACTCTTAATAGTTGTACTCAGGGAACACAAGAATGGCGAGATGCTTTATTAGGTGTTAATGAATCTGTTATAGATATTTTATCTAACGCTCCTCAATTAGCTTCTATGACGAATGATGCTGGTGAAAGTGCAATCTATAGAGATGAGAATGGCGCATTAGCAGTTCATGATTGGGCTAGAGAGCAAGTTACTCATGATGCAAATCAAGAAAAAATCAATGCTCAAGCCGCAGTTTATCAAACAGATCAAAATAAGCGAGATTTACAAGAGCAACAAGATTATCAAGATATCGTTAATAAATTATATGGTGAACCAGTTGGTAACGATTTTCTTAATGCTGTACAAGATAATGTTGTTGATTTAAAAGAATTGGTTGGAAAAACTACCGATGAAATGGTAGATTATATGAAAGACAATATTAAAGAAACTGATTCTTTTAAAAATGGTAACGTTAATGAAGAGCAATTAACTACTGAATTACAAAATGTAGTAGAGACTCTCTCTTCAAGTGGAATATTATCTGATTTACAAGAATTACAGAATACTATTTCAGTAAATGCGAAAACAAAAGATACTGAAAATCAAGCTGTAGCAAATATGTTAATAGCTAATAATCCAGAACTTTCTAAGAGCAAATATGCTGATGTGTTATCTGAATCTGGTGGAGATGTTTATAAAAATGCTTATAATGATGCATATAAAGATGCTTTAAATAACATCACTGATAGAGAAGGTATAACAGGCGATACTGGTACTAAAAATGCTATTGAAACAATGGCTAAGTATGCTTCTTTAACAGGTCTTGATAAAGATGATAATTATGAAGTTACTGATTATAAACGTAATGGAGATGTAGAAATTCAGAAAACTGGAGATGATGGTGAGGCAACAACTGATACTATTAAAGCAGAAGTTATTGCTTCATTAGTAGCGGCTTCTGAAGCTACAGATAAATTTACTGCTTCATTAGATGCTTTATCAGATAAAATAAGTGAACTTGAATCAAATAAAAATAAAGATGGTTCTGAAAAGAGCGAATCTCAACAAAAATCTGATAATGCAATGGCTTCTTTCTTAACATCTCAAGATTTATTAGATGCTACGCAAAGTGAAATCGCTGCTTTAAAAGAGCAAATGAAAAATGCTACTGCCAAAGATGGAACTAAAGGTGAAGGTGCCTTTATAGATAATATGTTTGGTGATGGTAAAGATGGAAAAATTTCTGATGAGACCGCACAAAAATATGGATATGAAACCGGTCAAGAAATGATTTCCGCAATCCAGCAGGCTATTCAGGACCAAAGTGATGCGTGGGGAGATATTGGTAAGGGCTGGATGAAAACAGTCCAGGATGCAATGGATCCAGAAAAAGGCGGTCTTGATTTATCAGAATTAAGTGTAAATGAGAAAAAGGCTATTGGAGATGCTCTTAATACAGCTTTTAAGAATGAAGGTTCTGAAGGATTAGAAGCTGCTAAGAATTTATTAAGTGATTTACCAACTGATAAAGTTAGTGAATTTGCTAATGTAATAACTGATATTCCTTTTGATTCTACTACTCTATCAGAATTTGCTAAAACATTGTCTGATGCCGGCATTGAAACTAATGCAACAACAGAAGAACTTCAAGCTTTTATTGATGCAATGAGTGGAGCTGGAAATGCAACTAAAGATTTAACTTCTCAGTATGCAAAAAATAAAGAAGTAGTTGATAAATTATCAGATGGAGATATTATCTCCGCAGATGATTTTAATAAATTAGATGCTGAATATCAAGATTATTTTGCTCGAATGCTTGATGGTACCTATAAATTAGTAGGTGGAGCTGAAGCTTTACAGCAAGCTGTAAAAGATAATTATACTAATGCTTTTAAAGCGCAAAATAATGATTTAAGAGATGAAAATAGCCAAATCCAAAATACCATTGATTCTGGAAATATTGATAAACTTAAAACCGCAGGAGGAACTGGCGAAGAGTCCAATTTTGATAGTTCTGTTCTTCAACAACAATTAGATTTATTAACTGCTATTGGAGATCAAGAGGTTGTTAATAAAGGCCAAATTGAAGAATGGCAAGATAGTATTAGAAATGGTACTGATATTCAAGCTACTTTAGATGGAGTCCAACAGGCATTAGATGCCACTGGAGTTTCTGAAACTGCATTAAAAGATTTAATGGCTGCAAATGAAGCACAGATTCATTCAACTGATATAGCATTATTAAATTCATGCGATTCAGTAAATCAATTAAATGATGCATATAGAGAGATGCAAGCTCAAGGAGACAGCATTTCTTTTGAAGAGTATGGACAAGCTTTACAGGCTTTAGCAGGTAATTATGATTCTTGTACAGAAGCATTAAATAATTATAGAGCTGCATTAAATAGTGGAAATGAAGAAAAAATGAATGCGGCGATGTATGATTTGCAAGTTGCGGCCGGTGCGGCTGAAAATGCAGAGAAATATGATATGGATGCTGAACGTATTCAACTGATGGCAGATTCTTATAAAGACTATGTTCAAACTTTGAAAAGTGTTCAATCTGGAGAAGCAGATGCCGCAGAAATGGCGACTGATTTAGCTACGAGAGATCTTCGTTTAAATGAAGGTATTGAAGATTTATATGATAATTGGGATGATTATCAAGATATTCTTGACGAAGTAAACAGATGCGGAAAAGAAAATAAAGATGTTATTAAGAAACAGATTGCCGCAAGCGAAGATTTATCAGATACCTTTGTAAGTTTAAGAAAAAATACGGCTAAATTATTAAATACTAATGAAGATACTTTTGGTGATGACTTCATTATTGATAATTTAGATGATATTAAAAAAGCTGCTGAAGGTGATGAAGACGCTTTAATTAGATTACAAGAAGCTGCGGACAAAGAAATTGCTCTTCAATTAGACGATTCAGGAGTACTTGATAAGCTTGGAATTACAGCTGATAAAGTTGCTGATTGGGCTGCTAATTTACCAGAAGGTGAATTAGGACTTCGAGATGAAAAATATCTACAAGATTTAGTTTGGGCAATGCAAATGGCTGGTATGGCTCAAGAAGATATTGAATCTAAATTATCTGGAATGGGCATTGATGTTGATTTGACTCCATTAGACCAGTCTTTAAATGCAGCTGTTGCAGGAGCTGCAGCATCTGGTGACGCAATGGCTGAAAATTTATCATTAGATTCTACTGCTGTTACTCAACAAGTTGATGCCAGTGATACTAAACAGGCCGTAGGTTGGGATGCAACAACTACTATGGTAGAAGCTGTTGGTAGTGTAACAGATATTAAACAGACTGATAAAGGTGGAGTTGAAAAACAAGGAGAAATTCCTTTAAAAATGTCTTTCCCAACTGTTCATGTAACGCCTCAAAAAGCAGAAGAAACTGAGGAGAAAACCTTAACAGCACCAGCTTTACAAGTTAAATCTGCTCATAAGACTTCTGGTGGTAATATTTCTCACGCCAATAGTAGTGGTGGTAGAGCCGCTCGAGGAGGCGGAGGTGGTGGAGGTGGCCGTCGAGGAGGCGGAGGTCGTCGTGGTGGCGGCGGAGGTGGAAGAGCCGCTCGTCGTAACTCCGAACAAATGAAAAAGCCATCCGAGGAAATAGAACGTTATCATACTATTGGTAAACAACTTGATTCTTTAACTAAGCAGTATGATAAAATTTCAAAAGCAAAAGATAGAGCTTATGGAACTTCTAAAGTCAAATTAATGGATCAAGAAATAGCTAAGCAGAAACAAATTATTGCAAAGCAAAAAGAGTATTTAAAAGCTGCAAAAGAAAATTTAAAATTAGATAAAAAGAAACTTCAAAATGGAAAAACTAAATATGTAGATTCCAATGGTAATCAACAAACTGTTGCTTCTGGAGCTCAAAATTATCTTGGAAAGAGTGCTTTATTTGATAAAGATGGTAATATTACTAATTATAAAGAATTAATGAAAGCTGCTGTAAAAAAATATAATGATGCAGTTAAAGAATTTAATCAACATACTACAGATGATGAAGCCGCAAAAGCTCGATTTGAAGCTGCTAAACAACAGTATGAAGGTTTTACAGGTTGGTTAAAACAGTATGAAGAAACTAATGAATTAATCGCTGATAAGGCTCAAGATGTTATTGATGCTGAAAATGAATTATATGATCAAAGATTTGAAAAAACTCAATATATTATGGAGATTAAAATTGAAGTTAATGATAAAAAACTTGAATATCTTGAATACTTATTAGACAAGGTTGATGATAGCGCACATGATGCGGCAGAAGCTATAAAACTTCTCGGTGACACAGCTCAAAATGCACTTGATGAAAGAAAGATTAATCTTCAAGGCTTAAATGATATGTTTAATAATGGCAATCATAAGAATCTTGAAGGCAAGGGCGATTTAGCTGCTAAGATGGCCGCAGGAGATAAAAAAACTATTGCTTTATTATCAAAAGAGAATTTTACTGATGATGAAATGAAACAGATTCAAGACGTAATGTCTAATCTTTTGGATATAAATAAAAAGCTTCGTGAAGCAAGACAACAAGTATTTGAAAAGATGGATGATGCGTTTGAAGATGGCGTCGATAAGATGGACCGTCTTATTGACAAACAAAAACATATTCAAACGATGACTGAATCATATGGTAATATTGTTGATATTGTTGGTAAAAAATCTCTTGGTATCACATCTGAAATGATGAAAACTTACAATGCTAATAAAGTAAAACAAGCAACAAACTTATTAGCTGAAAGTAAAACTAAAATGGATACAATCCAACAGCAACTTGATTCAGCTCAAGCCGCAAGAGATAAGGCTATGAAAGCTGGTCATACTGAAGATGTAAAAATGTGGGATGAATCTATTAAAAACATGGAGGATGAATTACAAGACGCTCAAGAAGATTTTATGTCTAATTGGGAAGATGCTTTACAAGCTGCCAGAGACGCATTTGATAATAATGTTGATAATATGGTTGATGATTTTTCAACTAAAGTAGGTGGATTAACTGGTAGTATTGCTGCCCTTCAAGAAAAATGGGATCAAAGTAAAACCCTTGAAGAACAATATGTCCCTCAGTATGAAAAAATTTATCAATTAACTAAATTAACTCGTGATATTAATAAGTCTATTGATGAAACAAAAAATGTTAAAGCCAAAAGAGAATTAGCTTCACTACAAGAAGAAATTAACGGATTGCAATCTGATAGTAAAAAGATGAGTGAATATGACCTCGAATATTTACAAAAACGTTATGAATTAAAGATTGCGGAAATGGCATTAGAGGATGCTCAAAATGCTAAGTCACAAGTCCGCATGACTAAAGATTCAGAAGGTAATTTCAGTTATGTATATACCGCAGATGAGCAACAAGTAGCAGAAGCAGAACAATCATATGAAGATAAGCTTCATGAAATGCAACAAATGAATGCAGAGTATATTAATACTTTACAGGAAAATATGATAAAAATGGAGCAAGAGCAAGCTGAAAAGATTGCTGAATTATCTGAATTATATGAAGTTGGCTCTAAAGAATATCAAGATGCTTTAGCTAATTTACAAAAATATTATGGAGAACAGCTTGGTTATTATGGTTCACAAATGAATAATGTTTTATCTAATAATACTGATTTGTATGAAAATGATGTAAAACGTTACGGTGAATTAACTGATAACAAAGCTATGGCAGATGAAAAATATATTGGTGATTTCAGCCAAACTCAATTATCTGTTGCTACTGGATATGAGAACATGGAAGACCTTCAAGATAATTGGAATCAAGCTGCCAAAGATATGTATAGTCAAGTTGGTCAAGCCGCAGATGATTATGCTACTCAAAATGAGCTTGCTATGGAAGCAGCTGGCACAACTATGGACGATTATGCTAATACAATGAGTAATGATGTTGCTCAGATGACTACTGATTCAGATAATTTACGAGCTGAAATGGATGATACCGCGACACAGATTAATTCTGATTTTGAAACGGTAGTAGAGTCTGTTAAAGCATTTGAAGATCAATATAGTGCTTCTATTGATGCAATTGTTCAATCAAATGAAGAACTATATGAATCTTTCTTAAAAGTAGTTCAGGCTCATTCTAAATTTAAAGCTGTTACAAGTGATAATAATAAAGGTTCTGATGGAGATACTAATGGTGGTAATACCGGTGGTAATACTCCAAATAAACCAAATAAAAATAAGCCAAAAGATAATTCAAGTAAAGCAGAAGGTGTAGCTGCCGCAATTTGGATTTGGGGAGACCATTCTGGATGGGGAGATGACCCAGAAAGAGCGAAAAAACTTAAAGAAAAAGGTGTATCTGCGGCACAAGCTATCATTAATGCGAAAGCTGAAAATGGTTGGTTATATAATAAATATTGGGATAAACGTTTTGAAGTAAGGAATAAATATAGTTACGGTAAATTTGATACTGGTGGATATACAGGTGATTGGAGCGGTGAAGGTCGTTTTGCTATGTTACATCAAAAAGAAATTGTTCTTAACAAAGATGATACTGAAAACTTCTTAAAAACTGTAGATATAGTTCGCCAGATTTCAGATATGATTGACTTAAATGCAATGAGCGCAAGTGGAGGTTTAGGTTCTTTATTTGCCGCATCAGTAAATAAAGATAATGGCGTTCTTGAACAAAATGTTCATATTACCGCAGAATTTCCAAATGCAACTAATAAAGATGAAATTCTTTCAGCTTTTGACAACGTTGTTAATCTTGCTTCTCAATATGCAAATCGTAAACGTTAATTTAATTTTTAGGGGTGAATCATTTGATTCATCCCTATTTTTTATTTTGGGCAATTAAAAGCACTTGACCCAGATAAAATTTTATGATATAATAGAAATTGGAGAGAAAGGAGTTAAATATGGCAACAGAGAATGGAAGTCAAGCTACTGCAGATGATAGAATCAAAAAATTATTTGATGCTATGGATATTATAGCAGCTCAGCAAATTAAAAATTTACAGTTTGATAAAACCGTAAAATGCTCCATTACTGATGACTCAAAGAGTGAGCAAGGTGAATATACTGTTACCGATGGTTCATCTACATTTAAAGCGTATTCTGAATCAACGAAATACAGTAATGGTGCCTCTGTTTATGTCAATATTCCTAATGGAGATTATAAGAATAAGAAGTTAATTACTGGGCGTTATGATCAAGATAGAGCGGATTATAATACTAATGACCCAGAAAAAAGCTATATAGATATTACACAAAATTTAATCTCTAACTCTATTGGAGAAACTGGTATTATCGCCAATGGAGAAAAAACTCAAATAACTATTTGGGATAGCGGAGATAATTTTAATAAAAAATTAGAAGAAGAAAAAGATGATACCAAAAAGGATGAAGGTATTAAATATAAAGCATATAAGAAAATGCTTATTAAAGCTAAGTTTAAAAACTATTTATCTACAAGAAATGTTATTCTTGGTAATTATGGTATTAGAATAGATATTCTTGGTGAAAAGAAAAATACCGCAGAGCAAACCGTAGAAGATTGGTATATGTTTAAATTAGACTCTTCAAGTATGATTGGAGACCCATATAAATTTGAAGTGGAATTTGAACAAAAACTTTTATTTGATTTAGACCCTGAGGTAAATATCACTCGTGTTAGAGTAGTTCTTTATCAAGATAAAAATTTTTATGATAAAAGTAAAAACTTATTAGTTCCTTCTGATTTTGATGATATTTTTGTTTCAGAGCCCTTTGTTAGTTTTGGTTACTCTTTAGAAGATTTTAATGAAGATACTGTTTTATTATATACTTTTGATTCAAAAAAGTATGCAGAGCATTTAACTGAAGAAACTAAACAAGCTTTAGCAAAACAAAGCGAAATTGAACATCAAAAAGATAGCACTAAAAAAGCTTTTACAGTAGAAGATTTAGATAAGACAGATTTATATACTGAGCAATTAAATAAATTAAATAAAAAGAAAATTATTCTTCGATGGGTTCATGAAACAACTGGCGAAGATGAAAAAACAAGAAGCTTTGAATCTATTGCACAAGAAGAAGATATTCCAACAGGAGCAATAGTTCATTGGTATAAATATGATTTAACTCAAGGTGTAACTGATAAAATAGCAGGTGCTTTTTGGGTTGAAATGGTAGAACAAAAAAATAAATTTGAATTAGAATATTCTCCCAATCCTAAAAAATCCTTTGAGATGTTTAGGGTTGTTGTAGAATGTATGTCAAGAGAATATGTTAATAATTATTTAATAGCTAATGATGAAGATATCCTTGAGATTGAAAATAAACCAGAAGATAAGCGAACTGATGAAGAAAAGGAAAAATTAGACAATTTAAAAAATTCTTATTTAGAAAAAATCCATGATTATATTAGTAAAGATTTAAAATTTGAAAATGAGAATATGGTTCCAGATGAAAATACAATAGATTTAATCAAAGGTCTTACTATCACTTGCGATGATGGTGAAGGTGGATATAATGGAGTTTATCGTATTTACAATGATTCTGGCCAAATTATGAGTTCTTCTGAAGCCCATAAATCAAGAATATTAACAGCTAAATATACATCTATTGTATCAGGTGTTGCGGAACTCGATACTGCGGAAAAGATTACTTGGTCAATTCCTTTAGAGAACACAATGATATATCGTCCAACAGAAGACACTGATTATAGTTTTTATGATAAGGTTGGAAATATTACTCAAGAGGATTGGAATAAAAAAACAGTCGATTATTTTACATATTCGAACACCACTAAGGAATATACAAAAGTAACAAGCTGGAACGAGCGAGATGTTTATTATAAAAAGAATAGAACTCAAGTTGAAATTAAAGATAATTATTTTCAAATTACTCGTTATGGTGTCAAACCAGATAAGGCCGCAGGTACAGAAGAAGCGGACTCAACACAGCAATATTTTAGAATAAAAGAATATTATACTCAGTCCGCAATTAATAACACTGTATATTGCACTATTACAAAAAATAATAGAACTTATACAGCAGAATTTTCAATGGTATTTGGACCTGTTGGAACAAACGGAACAGATTTTACATTTACTCTTGAATTTGATAATAAACAACCTGCTATTACGAGTTCAGAAGACAGTGTAACTATTATTCCAAGAGTGTATGATTATCAAAATAAAGATGTAACTGAAAAATATATTAGTAAGATATCTTATAAGTGGTACAGTTTTAATGGTGATTATTATGAAGCAAATAATAAGAATGCTATTGAAATTGGTAAAATAAATGAAAAAACTGGTGCAGTTACATTAATTTTAAATAGTCATAATATGGAAGACTTGAACTATTTCATTTTACAAGGTAAAGTTTCAAATGCAGTTAATATTCAAAATTTGAAGAAATATGATAATTCAGACAATAAAGATAAAACTGTTGATGGAAAAGTTGAAGTAGATAAATTAGTTGAAAATACTGGTAGTAATAAAAAAGGTGTAGATATTTCTTTATATACATATTTACCAATTCCAATTAGAAGAACAGATGAATATACCACATTTGATGGAGCTACAAGAGTTTCTTATAATACATCAGGCGTTGACCCGCAATATTATAAAGACCCATACGTAATATATCATTATACTAATAAAAAAACTTCATCCGTAGAAAATATTAATTGGATGATGTCTTTTGGAAAAGATACCAGAAGTTCTGCCACTGGAGCGACTAATTTAAAATATTATCCTACACTTGATTCTGATCATAAGCTTATTCCACCTTCTATGTTTTTACAAGATAATGGAAAAGAAGTTTCTGTTCTTGGTTTTTCTTTTGGTAGTTCAGGTATTCAATTAGAATGGATTCAACCATTATATATTTATCAGAATGTTTTTTCTTCAAGTTTGTTAAATTCTTGGGATGGAAGTTTGACTTTCGATGAAGAAAATGGTACAATATTATCAACGATGATGGGAGCAGGAAAAAAGGATTCTCAAAATCGTTTTAATGGTGTTTTAATGGGAGATTTATCTCCAGCTTTTGAAACTGAAGAAGGCGTAAAAGCATTATCAGATTATTATAGTGGAATTGGACTATATGGATTTAATGCAGGTCAAAAAAGTTTCGGATTAAATATTAATGGACGTGCATTCTTCGGTAAATCTGGAAAAGGTCAAATTTTAATTGATGGTAACTCAGGTACTATTCAAAGTCAGCACTTTTTAGCATCAATGAAAAAATTTTATAATGATGAAGAAGGCGAACCTACAGATGTTAAAAAAGCTGGTATGAGAATCGACCTTGATAATGGTATTCTTGAAACATATGGTTTAAATTCTACTGCTATGATTAAGATAGATCCATCTGCGGGCGGAAAAGATGGACAAGAAGGTAACGGAGCTTATTTTGTAGTACGTAGTTCCGCAGGAGATAATTCAGATTCAACAGATGAACTTGATCAAAATACAGAAAAAACAAATAAAAAAGGTACAGAAATTTTTTATGCAGGCAAGAAGAAATATTTTCTTCAATCTCATAATTATACAAAACAAAAAATATCTGTGCCGGCTGAAAAAACAAATGCTGAAGATGATGATTTTCCTACAGAGGAAATTGAATATGGTAGAGGTATAAATTTTGATTTAATGAAGGGTAAGTTAAATGCTTTTAATTTTACTCTTACTGCAACAGATGCTTCTACTGGAGCCTATGTTAAATTAAATAGTGAAAATACAAATAGTGGAACTCCTTATTTTGTAATTCATGGTGTTAAAAAGGATAATTCTGGAAATATAGTTCATGCTAATAATTTATTATATTTTAGTAATAAAATTCAAAGAATGCGTTCTTTAGATTATAATACACATGATGAAACTGGTACGGAAATTAATTTAACAAATGGTAAAATTACTTCTTATGATTTTAATTTAAAAGCAGTTAGAAAAAATCAAGGTATTCAAATGAGTAGTAGTGGAAAGCCATTTTTACTTATTAAAGCTAGAGAAGACCCAGACAAGGAAGAATCTGCATCAAAAACTTTAGTATATATTACAAACTCAAAAGATAAAGATGGACATGCTCAATTTTATTTGCAATCAAAAGATTATAATTCTACACATGGTTCAGAAGCTGGAGTAAGAATTGATTTAGGTAATAATAAAATTACGGCATATAATTTTAATATTACTGCTTATCATCCTTATGTTGATAAAGATGGAAAACCTCAAAGATATACTTTACAAATTGATAGTAATCAAAATGATGTTCCTTTCCAAGTTGGAACAAGATTTAAAGTACATTGGGATGGAGAAGTAGATGCAGATTTTATAAAAGCTACAGCCGGAAAGATTGGACCTTTTACTTTTAATAAAAATGCTCTTTATACTGGAGTTGGCGATAAAGCAGATACAATAGATGGACCTGGAGTGTATTTAGGTTCAGAAGGTTTGGGTGTAGCCAGTGGAAAATTTAAAGCTGATAAAAGTGGTAATATAAGCTTAACTGGAGCTATCATTGGTACAAAATGGAGTGTTGATAGTGCTGGTAAAGCAACTTTTGATAATATTAATGCTACTGGAGGACTTATTGCTGGATGGACTATTGGAAATGGTTTTCTTGAAAATAATGGTACAAAATTAAGTTCAGCTGGTTTAGATTTTTCTGGAGGCCATTTACATGCAAATGAACTTAAATTTGGAGGTGTTACATTAACAAATTCAAAATTAAGTATGGGTAGTGGCGTAGAATTAACTTCATCAAAATTAACGATGGGAAGCGGTGTTGAATTAAGTTCAGCTGGTTTAAAGGCTGGTGCTAATGTGTCTTTAAATGCATCAGGCTTAACCATTAGTGGAGCGTCATTAACTGCTGGTGTAGGTGGAGGACTTTTAACTGGTGGAAGCTTTTTTGTAGGAGACAATTTATATGTTACAGGTGGAGCACAAATTGATGGAACTTTAATGGTAGGTAAAAAACTTCTTGGA
>OHAY01001669.1_pt1 | contig 19615 bp, 18 predicted proteins | sample 1577191 | NCBI WGS metagenome assembly OHAY01 (sample SAMEA3541504, study PRJEB24748) | human gut metagenome | biome: human gut; feature: human-associated habitat; material: faeces | place: China | collected 2012 | reverse complement strand
TATCTGCTGGCGGCGCTGTATAACGCGCCGGTCACGATGGACAGCTACTACACATCCCTTGTCAGCCATGACCTGTACGGCAGCGGAGATCGGAGGTGAGCGCCTTGCAGGAAGAAATCACGCAGAAAACCCTTGCGCTTTGTGTGCAGACCGGTAAAATGACCGCCCAGCTTTTGCAGCAGGCCATGAAGAAGGTGCTGGCGGATATGGAAAAGCACAAGACGAATCCCCAGCTCCATCACGGAAAGCAGACCATCCGGCAGCTTATGAAGCATGGGGCCGGCGTGTCCAATATCGAGATCACGGACCAGAATATCAAGGCGTTCTCCGCCACGGCAAAAAAGTACGGCATTGACTTTGCCCTGAAAAAAGATACCACCGGGGAGATCCCCCGGTACCTGGTGTTCTTTAAGGGCAGGGACGCCGACGCGGTGACGGCGGCCTTTCGCGAGTTCTCCGCAAAGAATCTGGCGAAGGAGAAAAAGCCCTCCATCCGCAGGCGGCTGACCAAGGCCAAGGAGCAGGCGAAGCGGCAGGAGCTGGAGCGGGGCGAGAAGGTCAAAAACAGGGACCGGGGGCTGGAACGATGACGGGAAAGCTAAAAAAGGTCCTGCTGCCGAACCTTCCGTATCTGCTATTCGTTTGGCTCTTTGACAAGCTCTGCCAGGCGGTGCGGCTGGCGCCGGGGCTCAACGCTTCGGAAAAGCTGCTGCATATCGGGCAGAGCTTCCAGACAGCCTTTGCCAGCTCCGCACCCAGCTTTCATGCGCTGGATATCTGCGTCGGTATCCTCGGCGCGGTCCTTGTCCGGCTGGCGGTGTATGTCAAAGGCAAGAACGCGAAGAAATACCGCAAGGGCATCGAATACGGCTCTGCCCGCTGGGGCACGGCGGCGGATATCGCACCCTACGTAGACCCTGTTCCCGATCGGAACATCCCCCTGACCCGGACAGAAAGCCTCACCATGACCAGCCGCCCAAAGCAGCCAAAGTATGCGAGAAATAAAAACATCCTCGTCATCGGCGGCTCCGGCAGCGGCAAGACGCGGTTCTTTGTCAAACCGTCCATCATGCAGATGCACAGCTCCTATGTCATCACCGATCCCAAAGGGTCACTATAATAAGGATAGAAAGGTCGTGAAAATACAAAACAGGAGGTTACACACATGAGGAAGCAGGAGCAAAAGGGTAAAATCACAGCATTGTACGAAAGGTTATCTCACGACGATGGGCGGTCTGACGAGAGCGTGTCCGTAGAAAATCAAAAGCGCATCCTGGAGGACTACGCCCGAAAAAATGGCTTCACTAATGTCCGCCACTTCACCGATGACGGGGTGCGGGGAACGACCTTCAAGCGGCCCGGCCTGGACGCTATGGTGGACGAGATACGGGCCGGAAATGTGGCTACCGTCATTGTCAAAGACCAGAGCAGAATAGGCCGTGACGTGGTGGAGGTCGGCTTGCTCAAACGCACCTTTGACGAGTACAACGTCCGCTTTATCGCCGCCAATGACAACCTGGACACCGCCAATGGATTTGATATTATGTCCATCTTCCGGGATGTGATAAATGAGTGGTACGTTGCTGACACCAGCCGCAAAATCAAGACCGTTTTCAAGTCCAGAATGGAAAAGGGCCTGCGCTGTTCGGGGGCCGTCCCCTATGGCTATCTCGCCTCAAAAGAAGAAAAGGGCGAGTGGGTGATCGACGAGGAAGCTGCCGCCGTTGTGCGCCGCATCTTTCAGATGGTCATGGACGGTCAGAGCGTCAACGGCATCGCCCGAACGCTGCGGGCCGAGCAAATCCCCATCCCTTCCGAACACTGGAAGCGTATCGGCTGTCCTGTTCGAGCCAACAGCTACCGCGACCCCTACGCATGGTCTGCCACCACCCTGGGTTATATTCTTAAAAGGCCGGAGTACCTGGGGCGCAAGGTGCTGGGCAAGACTGTCTGTGAGAACTACAAGACTAAAAGCACCCGCAGGACAATGCCAGAGGAACAATTTGTATTTGAGGGAGCCGTCCCCGCCATCATTGACGAAGAAACGTGGCACAATGTTCAGCGTTTGCGGGAAACCAAGCGCCGGACACCCAAGCGGAGTAATGCCCCTAACCGTTTAACCGGACTGCTCTACTGTGCCGACTGCGGCGCAAAGCTGACCCACCACAACAGTCTTGTCCAAGGCAAGTACATTGACGATGCTTTCACCTGTTCCAGATACCGGGCACCTATGGAGGATTGCACCATTCACTATGTTGCCACGCAAAAGCTGGAAGCGGCGATCCTCTCCGCCATCCAGCGGATAAGCTGGTATGTCCGCAACAACGAGCAGGAGTTTGTTCAGCGGGTTCGAAAGGCATCCAGTCTGCGCCAGGAGGAAGCAGTCAAGGATTGCCGGAAACAGATTGTCCAGGCGAAGAAGCGCCACGCCGAACTGGACGGACTGGTGAAGAAGCTGTACGAGGCCAACGCCACGGGCAAGCTGCCGGATAAGCATTTCAGCCGTCTCCTTGCCGAGTATGACGAGGAACAGGCCGCGCTGGAAGCCTCCATGACGGAGTGGCAGGGCTTGCTGGACAACTGGAACGCCGACCGGGTGAGAATGACGGAGTTTATCGACCTTGCCAAGCGGTACACCGATTTTTCGGAACTGACTACGCCCATTCTCAATGAGTTTATCGAGAAAATCGTTGTCCATGAGGGCAACGGACGGGGAAAGCAGCGCCGTCAGCGGTTAGATTTCTATTTCAATTTCATTGGCGCGTTTGAGGTTCCCGCCGACATTGTGACCCCGATGGAGCAGGAGGAAGAACGCCGCCAGCAGGAGGAACAGGCAGAGAAAGAGGAACGCTCCCAGGTGCTTGCCCAGGTTCGGTATGAGAGGTACAAGCAGGAGCGCCGGGAGTTTACCGCGAGGAAGCGGGCGGGCCTGTTGACCCCGGAGGAACAGGCGGAGGAAGAACGGCGGTTAGAGCGCAATCGGGCCTATCAGCAGAAGCAACGCGACAAGAAAAAGGCCAGTCAGCCAGAGAAGCCTCGCAAACGCTCACTGAAGGAACTCGCCAAGCTGGATGGAGCCGATCTCACCCCGGAGGAAGCGGAGCGGCTTGCGGCGCACCGCCAGAAGAAAGCCGAGCAGCACAAAGCGTGGCGTGACAGGCAGAAGTCCGCACAGCCCCCGAAGCCCCAACAGCGGACGTTGAAAGAACTTGCCAGATGTGCCGAGGCAGGTTTGCCTCTCACCCTAGAAGAAGCGGAACGGCTGGAAGCCCATCGCAATCGGAAAAAGGCGGCTTTGCAGGATTTGAAAGCCCGCGCCGAAACCGACCCGGTAGCGGCGGCAGAGTTGGCGCAGCAGAGAGCGCAACAGTCAGAAGCGGTAAAGAAGTCCCGTCAGAAAATGTATGCGGACGCTGCCGCCGGAGATCCCGAAGCCCAGGCCCGGTATGAACGTATGCTTGCCGCGAGGCGGGAGAACTACCACAGGAAGAAACAGGCAGAAGCCGAAGCTGCTCAAGTCAGCTAACGTAGATACAGAAAACGCCAGGGACAACGATAGTCCGTGGCGTTTTTGTCATTACTGCCGTTCCAGCAAATCCATATATTTCTGACGTTCGCCCTCCGGGACTTTCAGCGCCGCCATAGCCTGTTCAATGGTCAGCCCCATCGTTTCCATGAGGTTTTTGATAGAGGACAAGATACCTTTAGCAACGCCTTTTTCCTCAACGCCCTTGCTCAAATTACACATGACCGACACCTCCCTTTCCATTGTCTGCGTCATTTGAATGTCGTAATCGTCCTGCAAAATTTTCCGCTTTTCCGCCTCGCTGGTTTCGTTGGAGAGAAGCACATCCAGCATCCGCAATACGCCGTCATAATTTGACCCATCCGGCCCGCCAAGGCACAGCATGATGATGGACAGCAAATCATAATTCCTGATGGGTTCTTTGCCCTCGCCGACCAGATATTCTTCCACCAGCCGATACCGGGTAATGGTGTTCTCTCGATACTGCGGCGGTTTCATGCAAATCCAGATGGAGTAGACCTTCTTGATTTTCTCATAATGGGAGCCAGTGAACTCCCTGCCGTACTGGGAAGAAATCATGCGGCAACAGTAGTATATGCCACGCTTTATCAGCGGATAGCCGGGGTAAAAATCGTTCTGGGCCTCCACGTTGATGATGAGGGCAATTTGTTCCTCGGAGTCGGGAACGATGGCGCGGAAGCGAATGTCATAGGTGACTGTCCCCTCGCGCACCGATTTGTCCTCGGTGTCCATGCCGCTGATGACTGTGCCACCCTCGTCCGGCAGCACCGGGACGGCGGACACCTGGGGTTGGCCCTCAATGTACTTCTCGGCAATATCATTGACATCGCAATCCTTGTATTCTTCCAGGCAGGACTTCATAATCCGCGCCAGGATTGCCTTTTCAGACAGGACACGCTTACAGGCGGCATCATAACCCGCGCTGTCATCTGTGACGTGCAGTCCCTGGGCGATTGTCGTTTTGAGCTCCACCATCCTCACCTTCTTTCGTTTCATTCTACCACAGCTTTGCCAGCGCGTCCACTTCTTTTTTGAAAAGAGTTGCGTATGGCGTATACACGAGAGAGATATGGAGGTGCAGTGACAGAAAAAATTTATCTTAACAGGGTTGCTTTTGGGAATTTGATATGCTATACTATAAAAATCCAAGCAAAGGAGTTTATCAATATGCGGCAAGGTATTCTTAAATAAAATTTGATAATGGGAACAAAGACAAACGTCCTCAAGGAGAGGGCTTGGTTTTTGTACCCAATTTAAGAATACTTTTGCCTTTTCATTTCATATCGTGATAGACAACGGCCAGCCTTGGCCGCAGTTTTCATGTGTGTCCTACCTATCATCCCCAGCGGTAAAAGTATTTGTCGCTGGGGATTTTTGCGCCCTTCTGGGCCTTGTATGGAGGACAATCATATGAAAATCATCAATATTGGCATTCTTGCTCATGTAGACGCAGGTAAGACGACCTTGACGGAGAGCCTGTTATATACCAGCGGAGCAATCGAGGCGCCCGGCAGTGTGGATCAGGGAACAACGAGAACGGACACCATGTTTTTAGAGCGGCAGCGTGGAATCACCATTCAAACGGCGGTCACTTCCTTTCAGTGGCACGATTGTAAGGTCAACATTGTGGATACTCCTGGGCATATGGATTTCTTAGCGGAGGTCTATCGCTCCCTTGCCATTCTTGACGGAGCGATTTTGGTTGTTTCTGCAAAAGACGGCGTTCAGGCGCAGACCCGTATTCTGTTTCATGCTCTGCAAGTAATGAAAATCCCAACTGTTATCTTTATTAACAAAATCGACCAGGACGGGATTGACCTGCCAGGTGTGTATCAGTCTATCCGAGATAAGCTCTCCGCAAATATGATTATTAAGCAGAACGTGCAGCTTTCCCCGGATATATCCATCATGGAAAACATGGGGCTGGAGAATTGGGATACCGTGATTGCGGACTGTGATGAATTGTTGGAGAAATATATTGCCGGAGAACCAATGGACAAAGAAGAACTTCTGCGGGAGGAAAACAGGAGAATCCAAAGCGTCTCTCTGTTTCCGGTCTATCATGGCAGTGCCAAGGTAAACTTGGGAATCCGACAACTCATTGAAGCGGTCACAGATACATTCCAATCACCCACCGGGCAGAACAGCTCTGAATTGTGCGGAACTGTGTTCAAAGTTGAGTACGCAAACCAGAGCCAACGCCTTGCCTATCTGCGGTTGTATAGCGGTACGCTTCATTTGCGGGATTCCGTAGCCTTGGCAGGGAAAGAAAAACTGAAAATTACGGAAATGCGTATCCCCTCAAAGGGTGAGATTGTCCGAACAGAGATTGCCCATGCGGGCGAGATCGTCATTGTACCCTGCGACAGTTTGCGGCTGAATGATGTGCTGGGAAACAAACTGCTGCTGCCCCGTGAAACGTGGAGCGACAATCCTCTCCCTTTGCTGCGGACAACAATTGCACCAGAGAAACCAGAACAGAGGGAACGCTTGTTAAACGCCTTGACAGAAATTGCGGATACCGACCCGCTTCTGCGCTATGAAGTAGACGCTGTGACCCATGAGATCATTCTCTCCTTTTTGGGCCGGGTACAATTGGAAATTATCTCTGATCTTCTGGTGGAAAAATATCAGCTCAACACAACTGCAAAAGAACCTACCGTCATCTATATGGAGAGGCCATTGAAAGCGGTAAGTCACACCATTCATATCGAAGTGCCGCCCAATCCATTCTGGGCGTCCATCGGGCTGTCCGTCACCCCTCTCCCCCTTGGCACCGGAGTGCAGTATGAGAGCAAAGTTTCCGTTGGATACTTGAATCAGAGTTTTCAAAACGCTGTATTGGATGGTATCCGCTACGGTCTGGAACAAGGCGTGTATGGATGGAAGGTAACGGACTGTAAAATCTGTTTTGAGTATGGGCTTTATTATAGTCCGGTCAGCACTCCCGCAGACTTTCGGTCATTGGCACCTATTGTATTGGAGCAGGTGTTGAAAAAGGCGGGGACGCAGCTATTGGAACCATATCTTTCTTTTACACTCTATGCGCCGCAGGAATATCTCTCCAGAGCTTATCATGACGCACCAAAATATTGCGCGAGTATTGAAACGACCCAGGTTAAAAACAGCGAGGTGATTTTTACTGGCGAAATCCCTGCCCGCTGTGTGCAAGAGTACCGCAATGACCTCACCTTTTATACAAACGGGAGAAGCGTTTGTTTAACAGAATTGAAGGGGTATCAAATCGCCAGCGGCGAACCAGTTTTTCAGCCACGCCGCCCAAACACCCGGATTGATAAGGTGCGCCATATGTTCAACAAAATTCTCCCATCAATGATGGACTTATAAAATCCCTTTGGAACAAAGGGCGCACTTCTATACATGGTCTGCGACCATGTATCGTGCGCTCTGCGAGGCTACGGCCCGGACTTCCGAAAGTCCGGGCCGTTTGCGTCGCTCCGCTCCGTACAAGGGGCTGCGCCCCTTGCGCCGCTTTGCGGCTATCCCTGCGCCCTCGCTGGAAAGGTACATCCGCTCTGCGTCTGCACCTTTCCAGCGAGGCTAAAACCGAATACCGTTACCCTTGACCGTTTACCCGACACAGCAGGTAGACGGTCTTTTGTTTTGCCAAGAAGGAGGTCAAACACGATGGACAAGTCACGCGAAGAATTAGAGAAAGAGTATGCTGAGGCCACCGCTAAGTTGGAGCAGTACCAGCACAGAGGCCAGCGGTATGAGAACCGCATCCGCTACTACACCCAAGGCGAAAGGAAGAAGCGAAACCACCGACTTATCACCCGTGGCGGAGCGGTGGAGAGTATCGCCCCGGAGGTGCGCGGCATGAGCGAAAGGGCCTTTTTTCTTTTGATGGAAAAGGTCTTTTCCCTGCCGGAAGTTGCCGCCCTGGTGAGCCAAGCCACTGACCAGCAGGAAAGCGGATAATTGGCCCTGTTCCATCTCCACGTTACCCAGGTCAAACGGAGCGCGGGACAGTCTGTTGTCACGTCCGCCGCCTACCGAGCCGGGGAGAAATTGTATAGCGAATACTATGGCGAGGTCAGCGACTACACCCACAAGGGCGGCGTGGTCTGCACAGACATTCTCCTGCCGCCCCAGGCCCCCAACCAGTACCAAGACCGCGCCACCCTCTGGAACGCCGTGGAGAAGGCCGAGCGCGGCAAGAAAGCCCAGCTTGCATATAGCTTTGACATTGCCTTGCAGAACGAGTTTTCATTGGAGGAAAACATCGCTCTTGCAAGGCAATTTGTTTCGGAGCAGCTTGTGGGCCGGGGCATGATTGCCGACTTTGCCATCCACCAGCCGGACAAGGAGGACGGCGGTATTCCTAACCCGCACTTTCATGTTCTCTGCCCCATCCGGCCCATTGAGCCAGACGGCAAATGGGGGTGCAAGCAGCGCCGCCGCTACCGTCTGGACGAGGACGGGAACCGCATTATGGGAGAGGACGGCAAGCCCCTCTTTGACGCTGTTCCCACTACCGACTGGGGAAGCCCGGAAACACTGGAACATTGGCGGGAGGCGTGGGCCGCTATGGTGAACGCCAAGTTTGAGGAAAAGGGGCTGACCTGCCGCATCGACCACCGCTCCTATGAGCGTCAGGGCCTTGACCTGCTGCCCACCGTCCATGAGGGCGTGGCCGTCCGCCAGATGGAGGCCAAGGGCATCCCCACCGACAAGGGCGATCTGAACCGCTGGATAAAAAAGGCCAACAACATTCTGCGGGATATTCGGAAGAAAATCGCCGGCCTGACGGATTGGATTAAGGCCATAAAAGAAGAATTGAGCAAGCCCCAGGCCCCGACCCTTGCCGCCCTGCTGACCGACTACTATGAGGGCCGGAACGCCGGAGCATGGAGCCGCAACGCCAGGATTGGAAATCTTAAAGGTTTTGCCGAGGCCATCAATTTTCTGACCGAGAGGGGCATCGCTACGCTGGAAGATTTAGAGACCCATATCGCCGCCCAGAGTGAACGAACGGAGGCCATCAACACATCCATGAAAGCGAAGCGTGACCGTCTGAACGAATTGAAGGAACTGCTTCGCCTTGTTGACCTCTACCGAGACACCAAGCCCGTCTATGACGAGTTGCAGGGTATCAAGTGGAAGGGCAAGCGGGAAAAATTCGAGAGGGAGCATGAGAACGAGTTGAGGACGTTCCACATGGCCCGCCGGAAGCTGGACAAGCACCGTTCCCCTGCTGGTAAAATCCCCGTTCATGCGTGGGAACAGGAACAGGCGAGGCTTCACCAGGAGTACACAGCCGAGTATGAGCAGTACAAGCCTATCCAAGACGATTTGCGGCGGCTTCAACAGGTGAAGCGGAACGCCGATGCTGCCATACACCAGCAGGAGCAGACCCAGCAGAAACGCCGGGAGGTGGAGCGGTGAACGGCATTCCCCGACTGACCTACCAGCAGTACCGAGCCGTCCGGCGGCTGGTGCATGACTGCTGCAATTATGACGGCGGCAACTGTCTTGCTCTTGATGACGGCTGGGAGCCTTGTGTCTGCGTCCAGAGTATCACCTATTCCCTGGTCTGTAAATGGTTCCGCGCCGCCGTCCTGCCAACAGACAAGGGGTTGTGTGCCGCCTTGCTCCACCGAGGACAGGCGCGGCCCTGTGCCGAGTGCGGGGCGATGTTCGTGCCGCGCTCCAATCGGGGCAAATACTGTGACGAGTGCGCCGCCAATGTGCGCCGGAGAAAGAAAGCTGCCAGCGAACGGGAACGCCGCAGGCGTGGACATTTAGAGGCTGAAAAGCCTTGCAATCAGGGGGCTTGTGGACAGTCCTCAAAGGGGGACTAATACATTCCCCTTCCCCCACTCCAACGTGGGCGGCAAAATGGCGCTCACGTGGATTAACTTTGATGAATGATGAAAGGAGAGCCTATGACCTACGACCCCAGCATGACGATCACCAGCACCATCCCCGCCCCGGAGGGGAGCGACAGCACCAGCAGAGAGGGCAAGGCCATCCCCCTGCCCGTGATGGCGGGCGGCAACGCTTCACCCGCCCCGGACGTACCGCCACCCGATATGGTAAAGACCGTTGGCGGTACGACCTTTGATATTTATTTCCATTTCAGCCAGACCAGCCGGGAAACCTTTACCGACAAGGTACTGCGCCTTATTCAATCCGATGTTGTAACCTCATAAAAATAATTTACTTTTTTCTCTATCCTTATTGACAAAACCCGAAAGGGCAGCTTTTGAAGGAAACGGGAAAAATGCTCCTGCACGGCGCGCCGAAGCTGGACGAGAACGGAAAGCCGGTGCGGGACGACCGCGGCAGGATCATCTATGAGCCCTACCGTATCAAGGTCCTAAACACCATCAATTTTTCCAAAAGCATGAAATATAACCCGCTGGCCTATGTGCGCTCCGAGAAGGATATCCTCAAACTGGTCAATGTCATCATTGCCAATACGAAGGGCGACGGCGAAAAATCCTCCGAAGATTTTTGGGTCAAAGCCGAGCGCCTTTTATACTGCGCTCTGATCGGCTACATCTGGTATGAGGCGGAGCCGGAGGAACGGAACTTCATCACGCTTCTGGACCTGCTGAACGCCTGCGAAGCCAGAGAGGACGACGAGACTTATAAAAGCCCCGTGGATATCCTTTTCGACGATCTGGCAAAAAAGCAGCCGGAGCACTTTGCTGTCAAGCAGTATGTCAAATTCAAAATGGCGGCGGGCAAAACTCTCAAAAGCATTTTGGTGAGCTGCGGCGCCCGCCTGTCTCCCTTCGATATCAAGGAGCTGCGGGACATTATGACGGAGGACGAATTGGAACTTGACACGATGGGCGACCGGAAAACGGCGCTGTTCCTCATTATGAGCGATACCGATACCACCTTCAATTTTGTCATCGCCATGCTGCAAAGCCAGCTTTTCAACCTGCTCTGCGACAAGGCGGATGATTTCTATAACGGGCGGCTGCCTGTCCATGTGCGGTGCCTCTTGGACGAGTTTGCTAACATCGGCCAGATACCAAACTTTGATAAGTTGATCGCCACCATCCGAAGCCGTGAAATATCGGCTTCTATTATTTTGCAGTCGCAAAGCCAGTTAAAGACCATCTACAAGGACGCGGCAGATACCATTGTCGGCAACTGCGACGTCACCTTGTTTTTGGGAGGCAAGGAGAAGTCCACGCTGAAAGAGATTTCGGAGCTGCTGGGCAAGGAGACCATTGACAGCCTGAGCCAGTCCGAAAATCGCGGCGCACAGACTTCTCACGGCCTCAGTTATCAGAAATTAGGAAAGGAGTTGATGACCCAGGACGAAATTGCGGTCATGGACGGCAGCAAGTGTATTTTGCAGCTTCGAGGGGTGCGTCCGTTTTTCAGCGATAAGTTTGATATCACGAAGCATCCCCGATACCAATACCTGTCCGACGCCGACAAAAGGAACGTCTTTGACGTGGAACGGTACATGAAACGCAGACCGGCCATTGTGAAGCCGGACGAGCCTTTCGATATGTACGAATTGAACGCATCCGATCTGGAACTTGACAACAACAATTCCACAAAACGAAAGGAAAAATGATTTATGGATTTCTTCAACAGTGCTATTGACGTATTGCAGACTCTCGTGATCGCCTTGGGCGGCGGCCTGTGCGTGTGGGGCGGCATCAACCTTCTGGAAGGTTACGGCCAGGACAACCCTGCGGCCAAAAGCCAGGGTGTCAAGCAGCTTGTCGCGGGCGGCGGCGTGGCGCTGATCGGCGTGACCCTGATCCCCCTGCTGTCCGGCCTGCTGGGCTGAGTCCTATCAAAATCTCAGAGGCGGCTCCCGTTTCACGGCGGGAGCCGCCTCCAAGGAGGTGATCTCCCGTGATAATCGACACGATCCAGGAATGGTTCAAAGAGGTGCTGATCGACGGCATCATCTCAAACCTTTCCGGGACCTTTGATACCGTGAATACGAAGGTGGCCGAGATCGCAGGCGAGGTCGGCATGACGCCCTCCGGCTGGAACGGCGGTATCTTCAACATGATCCGCAGCCTGTCCGAAATGGTCATTGTCCCCATTGCAGGCATTATCCTCACCTTCGTCATGTGCTATGAGCTGATCCAGTTGATCGTCGAGAAAAATAATCTCCATGATTTTGACACCTGGCTTTTCTGGAAGTGGATATTCAAGACCTTCTGCGCGGTGCTGATCGTCACGAACACCTGGAATATCGTCATGGCGGTGTTCGACGTGGCGCAGAGCGTGGTCGATCAGAGTGCAGGCGTCATCATCTCCGACGCGGGGATCGACATTTCCGGCGTCGTGGGTGATCTGGAAACGACGCTGGCAGACTGGAGCATCGGTTCTCTGCTGGGGCTGTGGTTTCAAAGCGTCTTTGTGGGCCTCTGCTCCCATATCCTCACCATTGCCATCTTCCTTGTGATCTACGGAAGAATGATCGAGGTGTATTTGACCGTATCCGTGGGGCCGATCCCATTTGCCACGATGGTCAACCGGGAATGGGGTCATACGGGGCAGAACTACTTGAAGTCCTTGCTGGCGCTGGGCTTTCAGGCATTTCTTATCATGGTCTGCGTTGGCATCTACGCGGTGCTGGTCCAAAATATCGCCGTGGGAGATGATATCACCGTGGCGATCTGGGAGTGCATGGGCTACACGGTGCTGCTGTGCTACACCCTGTTCAAGACCGGCAGCCTTGCAAAAAGCCTGTTCGGAGCGCATTAAAGGAGGTATCAATTTTGGCATACGTAACGGTCCCAAAGGACCTGACAAAAATCAAAAGCAAGATGCTGTTCGGCTTGACGAAGCGGCAGCTTGTGTGTTTCGGATCAGCGGCGCTTGTGGGAGTGCCGCTTTTCTTTTTGAGCAAGAGCAGCATGGGTACGACCTCGGCGGCGCTGTGCATGATCCTTGTCATGCTCCCGTTCTTCCTGTTTGCCCTCTATGAGAAAAACGGACAAACGCTGGAAGTGATCCTGGGGCACCTGATCCAATGCAAGTTCATCCGTCCGAAGCGGCGCATCTATCAGACCAACAACGCCTATTCCGCCCTGGTGCGGCAGGCAAAACTGGAAAAGGAGGTACAGGCGATTGCTGAAAAAAGAGGAAAAACCGGAAAACGTGCAGCCCGCCGCAAAGCGTAAGCTCACGCGGGCGGAGCGAAAACAAATTGAAGCCATCATCCGGCAGGCGAAGGGCGACGGCAAGCCCCATACCGTGCAGGACAGCATCCCGTTTCGGAACCTGTACCCGGACGGCCTGTGCAGGCTGAACGACCGGCTTTTCTCCAAGACCATAGCCTATGAGGACGTCAACTACCGTCTGGCGGGGCCGGACGACCAGCGGGATATCTTTGAACGCCTCTGCGATTTCTATAACGGCTATGATCCCTCCATCGGCGTGCAAATGACCCTGAGCAGCCGCCATGAGGACAAGAACGGAAACCTGTTCGGCATGGACGCCCAGGGCGACGCGCTGGATGATATGCGCGTGGAGGCGTCCGGCATCCTGCAAATACAGTATGAGCGCGGCAACAACGGCTTTGTAAAGCGCAAATATGTCACGCTGACCATCGAGGCGGAAAATCTTCCGGCGGCGCGGGCAAGGTTTTCCCGGATTGAGGCAGACACCCTGAACCGCTTCAAGGTCATGGGCGCGGGCGCAAGGGTGCTGGACGGCAAAGAGCGGCTGGCGCTGCTGCATGGTCTTCTCCATCCGGAGGGCGGACAGTTTGCCTTTGAATGGGACTGGCTCCCGGCAAGCGGTCTGTCCGTCAAGGACTTTATCGCGCCTTCTTCTTTCGAGTTTGGCGAGACGCGGCGTTTCCGCATGGGTGAAATGTACGGTGCGGTGTCCTTCTTGCAGATATTAGCCCCGGAGATTCAGGACCGTATCCTCACGGATTTCATGGATGTGGAAGGAAACCTTCTCGTCACCATGCACGTCCGCGGCATCAACCAGAACGAAGCAATCAAGATGGTCAAGCGCAAGATCACCGATCTGGACGCCATGAAGATTCAGGAGCAGAAGAAGGCTGCACGCAGCGGCTACGATCTGGATATTCTCCCCTCCGACCTCTCCACCTACGGCGGCGCGGCGAAAAATCTCTTGCAGGATTTGCAGAGCCGCAACGAGAGAATGTTCAATATGACCTTCCTCATGCTGCATCTGGTGCCCACGAAACAAAAGCTGGAGATTGCCGTTTCGCAGTCGGCCAGCGTCGCCCAGACGCACAACTGCATCCTGACCCGGCTGGACTTCCAGCAGGAGGACGGGCTTATGTCCTCGCTGCCGCTGGGTCTCAACCGTATCAAGATCGAACGGAGCCTCACCACATCGGCGCTGGCGGTGTTCGTCCCCTTCGTCACCCAGGAGCTTTTTATGGGCGGCAATGCCATGTATTACGGGCTCAACGCCCTGTCCGGCAACATGATCCTGCTGGACCGCAAGCAGTCCCGATGCCCCAATGGCCTTGTGTTCGGCACGCCGGGCAGCGGCAAGTCCATGAGCTGCAAGCGGGAGATCACCTATGTCATGCTGACCACAAAGGATAACGTCATCATCTGCGACCCGGAGGATGAATACTCCCCGCTGGTGAACCGGCTGGGCGGCCAGGTGATCCGTCTCTCGCCCAACAGCCGCGACTATGTGAATCCGCTGGATATCAACCTCAATTACAGTGAGGAAGAAAACCCGCTGGCGCTGAAAAGTGATTTCGTGCTGTCCTTCTGTGAGCTTATCATGGGCAGCAAGACGGGGCTGGAGGCCATCGAGAAAACCGTCATCGACCGTGCCGTGCAGAAGATCTATCAGCCGTACTTCGCAGACCCCCGGCCGGAGAATATGCCGATCCTCTCCGACCTCATGGCCGCCCTCACCGCCCAGCATATCCCGGAGGCGGACCGTGTGGCCCAGGCGCTGGACCTGTATGTGAACGGCTCTCTCAACTTCTTCAACCACCGCACCACCGTGGATATCCGAAACCGCCTTGTCTGCTTCGATATCAAGGGGCTTGGCAAGAACCTGAAAAAGCCGGGGATGCTCATTGTCCAGGACGCGGTGTGGAACACCGTCACAGTGAACCGCTCCATTGGAAGGGCCACCTGGTATTTCGTGGACGAGTTCCATTTGCTCTTGAAGGAGGAACAGACCGCGGCGTACAGTGCGGAGATCTGGAAGCGCTTCCGCAAATGGGGCGGCGTCCCCACCGGGGCGACACAGAACCCGAAGGACCTGCTGCACAGCCCGGAGATCGAGAACATTCTGGAAAACAGCGATTTCATCTATCTGCTGAACCTTTCCGCGGGCGACCGCAAGCTGATGACGGAGCGGCTGAACATCTCCGCCGAGCAGCTTGCCTATGTGACCAACGCGGACCCCGGCAGCGGCCTTCTGTTCTTCCAGAATGTGATCCTGCCCTTCAAGGACGAGTTCCCGAAGGATACGGAGCTGTACCGGCTTCTCACGACAAAGCCCAGCGAGGTTTCCCATGACGAGGAAAACGGATAAGGAAAGGATGGGACAAGATATGAAATATGCGATTGACAGTAAGACCTACGAAAACCATATCAATGATGAGGTACACCTTTACGGTCTGCTGCACCAGCTGGCGTTCCTCGCCGAAAAGGCGAAGGACGAGAAGGATCTGGAAAATCTGGCCGAGACGGCAAAGCGCTACGGCGAGATCGCGGAGGAAAAGTTCGCCGCCTGGCGTATCCCCGGCCGCTATCTGGTGTTTGGGGACAGGAAGGACCTTGCCGAGCTGAAGGCGGCGGAGCTCACGCCGCTGACCGCCGTGCTGAAAGAGCACGACGCAAAAGCCAGGGAAAAGCAGCGCGCCGCCACCGCCGATGATCCCGCCTACATTATCTCCGGCAGCGCCTTCCGTATGCTGGCGGGCGATCTCTTTGACCTGCTGGCGCAGTACAGCTTTCTCCGCAACCGTGTTGTAGAAGTGAAAACAGAAAAACGGCTTGCACGGCTGCAAAAGAATCTCTCCGGCGAGAATCCGCGCATCCGAAGGATGTACCGCAGGTGGGGCTTTGCGGAGGATCAGGGTGTCACCTGCTATGACATTCTGGAGGCAACGCTGCGGCGCAGGCACCTGACACCGTATGACCCGGAGGAAGCGGCGGAGGACGGCATCGGCTGCGGCCGCTGCTGCGCCCTTTGCGGAGATCATTCCTGCGAGGACGACTATGACTGAGCTGACCCATGTGAGCCTGTTTTCCGGCATCGGCGGGCTGGATCTGGCGGCGGAAGCGGCGGGCTTCCGCACCGTCTGCCAATGCGAGTGGGCGGACTATCCCTATTCCGTTCTGGAAAAGCACTGGCCGGAGGTGCCGAGATTCCGGGACATTACGACTTTTACAAAGGAGGCGTTTTTTGAAAAAACAGGACTTGAAACCGTTACCGTCCTCTCCGGCGGCTTTCCCTGCCAGCCCTTCTCCACCGCAGGACAGCGGAGGGGCTTTGCGGATGAGCGCTACCTGTGGCCGGAAATGTGCCGCGTTATTACCGAGCTGCGGCCCCGTTGGGTGCTTGGGGAAAATGTTGCTGGCTTCATCAATCTGGGCCTCGACAAAACGATCTTTGACCTGGCAAAAGCGGGATACGCTGTTCTCCCATTCGTATTTCCGGCTTGCGGCGTCGGCGCATGGCATGAGCGCCAGCGAACTTTTATCGTCGCGGCTGATGTTTCCCACGCCCCTTGCCTCCGACAAGAACACCTGCCGGGACGCGGCCAACCTGGATGTGTACCTCTCCGACAACGGGATCTTCCGCAAGGTGAACCGGAACGGGGCCATCTGGAGCCTGAGCCTGTCGGCGGCGGTGTTCTATCTGACCCCGGCAGCGTCGGAGGGCTACCGCTCCACGCTGAAACCCACGGCCTTCCGCAATCAGGCGCCGTCCTCCAACCTCTCCGCCCAGGTGATCCGGCAGGAGCGGCCGGTATCCGAGACGGCGGCGCTGAACCCGGACTGGGTGGAATGGCTCATGGGCTTCCCCCGGAAATGGACGGACGCATCCTCTGGGACGCCGAGCCGGAGGGCGTCCCCCGTATCACCGAAAACACCGCGGACCGCGCCCTACGGCTGAAAACCCTGGGCAACGCGGTCTGCCCACCCCAGGCATATCCCATTTTCAAGTATATCTCCATGATCGAGACGGGCGAGTGCGTGAGCATTTGCCCCTACGGAAAGGCAGGTGGTGACGCATGAAGGAATGGAAAGCCGCCGAGAAGGAGGCGCAGAAGATGACCCGTGACGGAGCCATTTCCGTCAACATGGTCACAGGCGAGGCGAGCCATGTTTCAGACCGTGCGCCGGAGCAGGACTATTCCCCCTCCGGCGATTCCACGGTGCTGGCGAGGACTGCCCTCCACCATCTGGACGACCGGCGCGTCCGGAAGTCTCAGAAGAAAAAGCGGCGGAACCGCCGCAAAGCCTACCGGGAGGGTGCAGCGGCAAATAGCCGCCCATCCTCCCGTCTGCAATTCACCGAGGAGGAACGCGCCGCGCCGGAGCTGCAAAAGGCGATCCGAAAGTCCGACAAAGCAGCGGACAAGCTGGACGCGGCAAGGGCCGCCATCCCCAAAAAGCGCGTCCTGGGCACGGAGCGTGTCTTTGACGAGGCTTCCGGCGCCGGGCGTACAAGACTGGTATTCCATGAGACGGATAAGCCGGCTTCAATCCGGCAGCCGGGGCCGAACCCGCTGGCGCGGCCTTTGCAGGAGGTCGCCCACGCCGCCCACGCCAAGGTGCGGGAGGTGGAGCAGGAGAACTCCGGCGTGGCGGCGGGCCATCTCACCGAGCGCGGCATGGAAAAGGCCGTGGGCTATGGGAACCGCAAGCTGCAAAACTGGCGGGCGGAGCGGCAGGTGAAGCCCTGGCGGGACGCGGCAAAGGCGGAGCAGGCGGCGGTCAGGGCCAACGCGGAGGCGCTTTACCAAAAGGCGCTCCATGATAACCCCCAGCTTGCGTCCGGCAATCCCATCTCCCGCATCTGGCAGAAGAAGCGGATGCAGCGGCAGTACGCGGCGGCCTACCGGGCGTCGCGCGGCGCGGAGGGTGCAAAGGCGGCAGCGCAGACGACAGCCAAGAGCGCAAAGAAGGGCGCGGAGGCGGCGAAGAAGGCCGGCGAGTTCATAGCCCGGCACAAGAAGGTGTTCCTTATCATCGGCGGGATCGGCCTTGTACTGTTGCTGTTGCTGAGCCTGCTGCAATCCTGCTCCTCCATGTTCGGCGGAGGCGTGTCCAACATTGTGGCCTCCTCCTATCTCTCCGAGGATGCTGACCTGCTGGCGGCGGAGGCCGCCTACTGCGCCAAAGAGGACGAGCTGCGGCGGTATCTTGACACCTATGAGCAGACCCACGACTATGACGAGTATCACTACGATCTGGACGAGATCGAGCACGATCCCTATGTGCTGCTGTCTATCCTGTCGGCGCTCCATGAGGGGCAGTTTACCATAGACCAGGTGCAGGGCGACCTTCAAATGCTGTTTGACAAGCAATACATCCTCACCGAGACGGTGGAGGTGGAACGGCGGTACTACATTGAGACGGATACCTGGACGGACGAGGAGGGCAACACCCATACGGAGAGCTACCGGGTCTATTACGATTATTATATCTGCACCGTGAAGCTGGAAAACTTCGACCTCTCCCATCTGCCGGTCTACATGATGGATCAGGAGACGCTTTCCATGTACGCCGTGTATATGTCCGCCCTGGGCAACCGCCCCGACCTGTTCCCGTCCTCTGGCTATGTTCCCAAGTATGTGACCAACCCGCCCGCCAAGTACGAGATCCCGGCGGAGTACCTGTCCGACGAGCGCTTTGCCACGCTGATTACAGAGGCGGAGAAGTATCTGGGCTTTCCCTATGTGTGGGGCGGCAGCAGCCCGTCCACCTCCTTTGATTGCAGCGGCTTTGTCAGCTATGTTCTGACCAACAGCGGTCTATGCAATACCGGGCGGCTGGGCGCGCAGGGGCTCTACAACATTTCCACGCGGGTATCCGATCCGCAGCCGGGCGACCTGGTATTTTTCGTTGGGACCTACGATACCGCGGGCATCTCCCATGTCGGCTTCTATGTAGGGCTGGACGAAGCGGGCAACCCCATGTTTCTGCACTGCGGCGACCCGATCCAGTACGCGAGGCTTAATACAAGCTACTGGCAACAGCACTTTTACGCCTACGGCAGACCGCCGTATGATTGATGGAGGTGAGCATATCAATATTGTTTCCTATGGCGGCGGTGCGAACAGCACCGCCCTTCTTATTGGGCTGCACCAGCACCGCATCCCCGTTGACCTGATCCTGTTTGCGGATACGGGCGGCGAGCATCCTCATACCTACGCTTATCTGGATATCATGGATCAATGGCTGAAAGAACATGGTATGCCAGAGATCACACGAGTCTATAAGACCACAAAGGACGGCAAGCGTCTGACTTTGGAGGATGAATGTTTGAAAAGTGGCACGCTGCCCTCTATTGCCTACGGCTTTAAGCGGTGCTCTTTGAAACACAAGATCGGCCCGCAGGAAAAGTTCTGCAACAATTATCCCCCGTGCCGTGAGGCCTGGCGCAGCGGGAAGAAGGTAGTCAAGTTCATTGGCTATGACGCTGGCGAGCACTACCGCAGCGATAAGGTCCTTCTGCGTGATCTGGCAGACCCAAAGTACAGCAAGTGGTATCCCCTGATGGAATGGGGCTGGGACCGGGAGGCGTGTATCCGGGCGATCAAGGCGGAGGGCCTGCCGCAGCCGGGAAAATCCTCCTGCTTTTTCTGTCCCAGTATGCGGGCGGAGGAGATCATCGACCTGCGGGAGCATTACCCGGATTTGTTCCGGCGTGCGCTGGCATTGGAGGATAACGCACGGGCCAACCTGAAAACCGTTCAGGGGCTTGGGCGCAATTATTCATGGAGAGAACGATTTGGAAAGGAGTTTATTTGACTATGGCAACTACTGAGAAGATCCGTCGTGACATTGAGAAGGTCCGGGAGAAGATCACGGAGCAGCAGAAGCGCCTTCGTGCGCTGGAGGCACAGCTTGCGGAGGAAGAAAA
>OHAY01001659.1_pt1 | contig 19703 bp, 14 predicted proteins | sample 1577191 | NCBI WGS metagenome assembly OHAY01 (sample SAMEA3541504, study PRJEB24748) | human gut metagenome | biome: human gut; feature: human-associated habitat; material: faeces | place: China | collected 2012 | reverse complement strand
GGAATTTGCCGTATTTAAATGCGAAGCCACGGCAAATTCCGTTACTGGGCACGTGCGTGAAGAGTAACCGGATGAGAGGTGCTTTTTTGATATAATTTCCAGGATAAATTGACTTTTAAACATACCCCATCTATAATGAAACAAGCTGATATGGGCAGTGGGTGCCGCTGTTTGTGCCAGACCAGTCAGATTGCTCGGATTGGCAGGCGTGGACAGGGGGTAAAAGGGAAACAGGTGCAAAACCTGTGCGATCTCGTCACTGTGAACCGGAGAGTGGCGCTGCAGATGCCATTGCGAAAGTGAGAAGGTGCGGCGTGCATGATGACCCGAAAGCCAGGAAACCTGCCGGCTGTCGTGAACATATCGGTTAGAACTATTTTTGTGCGAGTCACACAAGGAGGAAAACATGAGAAAAAACAAAAAAGTAGTTGTAAGTGCAGCGGCAGTTACGATGTCCGTATTGCTTGGAGCCTGCGGCGGCAGTACATCCAGCCAGGCAACCTCGACGGAGGCGGCTTCTGAGGCAGAGACCGAGGCAGCTGAGAGCGCCGATTCCGATCAGGAAGCGGCAGATAAGGTGGCAAAGCTGATCGATGACATCTATGTACAGGAGCGCACCGATGACACGGATGAGCAGTGCAAGGCAGCCAAAGAGGCATGGGATGCCTTGACTGACGAGCAGAAGGAGCTGGTAGAAGGCGAGAACGCAGATCCAGATTATTTTGGTCGTAATACCGGCGACGCGAGCCTGGACGATCCGCGCAATCAGGATGAGATTGGCGACAAGGAGATCCTGGTAGTCAGCTTTGGTACTTCCTTCAACGACAGCCGTGTGAAAGATATCAAGAGTATCGAGGATTCCATCCAGGATGCATTCCCGGATTGGGCAGTCCGCCGTGCATTTACCGCACAGATCATTATCAACCACGTTGAGGCTCGTGACGGCGAGTGCATCGACAATATGGATCAGGCACTGGAGCGCGCCGTGGAGAACGGAGTTAAAGAGCTGGTTGTCCAGCCGACCCACCTGATGCACGGTGCTGAGTACGACGAGATGGTTGAGGTGATCGAGAAGTATCAGGATAAATTCGAGCAGGTAGCTGTCGCAGAGCCGCTGTTAGGTGAGGTTGGCGACGATGCAACCGTTATCAATGCAGATAAAGAGGCAGTTGCAAAAGCAGTTGTAGCAGAAGCAGCTTCGGAAGCTGGTTTTAAAGATGCAGCTGACGCAGCCGATCAGGGAACTGCATTCGTTCTGATGGGGCATGGTACCGCACACGTTGCAAAGGTAACCTACAGCCAGATGCAGACCCAGATGCAGAATCTTGGATATAGCAACGTATTTATCGGTACCGTAGAGGGCGAGCCGGAAGAGACTTCCTGTGAGTCTGTTATCGAGGCAGTGAAGGCAGCTGGTTATAAGAACGTCGTTCTTCGTCCGCTGATGGTAGTTGCAGGTGATCACGCAAACAACGATATGGCAGGCGATGATGATGATTCCTGGAAGAGCCAGTTTGAGGCATCAGGTGCATTTGACAAGGTAGATACTCAGATTTCCGGTCTGGGCAGAATTAAAGCGGTAGAATCATTCTATGTTGCTCATACACGGACAGCCATTGAGTCTATTTCGGAATAATGTATATGAAAAAGAAATTAAATTTAGCGGCGCTTCTGCTTGCTGCCGCTTTTCTCGGAGCGTGCGGAGGACAGAAACAGGACGCAGCTGACACCGTGGCGCAGACAGAGAGCGCAGAAACCGAGAATGCCGAACAGAAAAGCAGCATTGACCTTGCAGACGGCGTCTACACCGTCGATTTTAAGACGGACAGCAGTATGTTCAAGGTCAATGAATCGAAAAATGGAAAAGGTGTCCTGACGGTCAAGGATGGCGAGGCGACACTCCATATCAGCCTGACCTCGAAAAATATCGTGAATTTGTATCTGGGTACTGCGGACGAAGCCAAGGAAGATGAAGCCGGTTGGCTGCAGCCAACCGTGGACACGGTTACTTACAGCGACGGTCTGAGCGAGGAGGTCAACGGCTTCGATGTGCCGGTTCCGGCGCTCGGAGAAGAATTTGACCTGGCTCTGATTGGTAAGAAGGGCACCTGGTACGACCACAAAGTAAGGGTAGAAAATCCGGTTTCCGGAGAGGCAGAGGACGCGGAAGCGGCATCATCCGAGACGGAGAATAGCGATGATGCGGCAGATGCCCAGAAACCGACAGGGCAGACTGCAGATGTGGCAGACGGCACTTATACCTGTGAGGTAACCCTGCAGGGAGGTTCCGGCAGAGCATCGGTGGACAGCCCGGCGACCATTATCGTCAAGGATGGAAAGGTGACTGCCGATATTGTCTGGAGCAGCCCGAACTATGAGTATATGCTGGTGGATGACGTGCAGTATGGTCCGATCCAGACCGAGGGCAATTCCGAGTTCCAGATTCCGGTAACGCTGGATGAGGATGTAGCGGTCAGTGCCTTGACGGTGGCGATGAGCCAGCCGCATCTGATTGATTATACGTTGCATTTTGACAGCGTGACGTTATCAGAAGTTACGAAATAAAAGTAGATAAAAATACCTGTCCAGGAAGAACCTCCCGGTCCTTTTGTACATATTTTGATTACAGAAGGATCCGGGAGGTTTATGTCTATGCGTATCTGTGAACTCAAACAGCGGGAAGTGATAAATGTAAAAGATTGCAAGCGCCTTGGTTTTGTGGGCGACGTCGATTTTGACATCAGCACGGGAAAAATGCTTGCGATCATCGTGCCGGGACCGGGCTGTGTCTGGGGCTTTCTGGGGCGGGAAAAAGAGTACATAATTCCATTCTGCGACATCTGCCAGATAGGGGATGACATTATTCTGGTGAGGCTGAAAGAAGAGAGAGAAAAGAAGGAATAAAGAAGGAATAGCGGAAAACTTCTGCTTGCAGAAGCGCACTTCCTGCGATATTATAATAAGTATGATATGTTATGAAAACCTGGCGGGGGCATATCAATAAAACCAGAAAAGGGGAAGAGCGATTGAAGTGTCCATTTTGCAACGCGGCTGACACGAAAGTAATCGATTCACGGCCTGCGGATGACAACAGTTCTATCAGACGCCGGAGACAGTGCGAGACTTGTGGAAAGCGTTTTACCACATATGAAAAACTTGAGACAATCCCTCTGATGGTTGTCAAAAAGGATAATACCCGGGAGATGTACGACCGGGCGAAGATAGAGGCAGGAATCCTGCATTCCTGCCACAAGCGCCCAGTCTCTCCGGGACAGATTTCGGCGTTGATCGACGATGTGGAAAACAATTTATTTAACCGGGAAGAACGGGAGATCTCGACCGCGGTGATCGGGGAACTTGTGATGGAGCGGTTAAAGGATCTGGATGTGGTTACCTATGTGCGGTTTGCATCGGTATACCGGGAGTTTAAAGACGTCGATACATTTATGGAGGAACTGCAGAAGATACAGCAGCGGAATGTGCCGTCGTATGAGTCTGGAAAGAACGGGGAAGAGACCAGATGATGGGAAATGCGTTTTATCCGGATGAATGGCTGGATTCTGCGTATGATATCCCGTATGAGCAGTTTTACCAGAAGGGAATGCGGGGTATCATATTTGATATTGACAATACGCTGGTGCCGCACGGTGCCCCGGCGGACGAGCGGGCAGTACAGCTGTTTGAACGTTTGCGGGCGATCGGGTTCCACACCTGTCTGCTCTCGAATAATAAGGAGGCGCGGGTCGCCCCGTTTGCCGGACAGGTAGGTTCGGATTATATTTACAAGGGCAGAAAACCGAAGCGCAGCGGATACAGGCAGGCGATGCGCCGGATGGGAACGGGCGAGCGCTCGACGATGTTTGTCGGGGATCAGCTCTTTACGGATGTGTACGGGGCGAGGCGGACAGGCATCTATTCGATTCTTGTAAAGCCGATCAATCCGAAGGAAGAGATCCAGATCGTGTTAAAGCGGTATCTGGAGAAAATTGTCCTGTGGTTCTATGTGAGAAGACAGGAAAAAAATAGCGGAAGTTTGTAGTTGGGTGTTTTTGAACGGTTTGAAAGAGCTTGCCAGGCGGCAGAACCGGATGCGGACAGGAGTGCCGGAAACGGTGGAAAATCAGTTGTTTTCAGAAAAAATATCGGCAATTTTAGAAAAATAAGGGGCGGAATTGACATGATGTGCCCTGTGTTTTCAAAAAAGTAGTTGAAAAAGAGGATTTTATAGTATAAAATAAAAAAGATAAAGCGAGTATTTTCAAGGAGGAGCATCATTTATGATATCAGCGGGCGATTTTAGAAACGGCATCACACTGGAGATTGATGGCAACGTATACCAGATCATGGAATTTCAGCACGTAAAACCGGGAAAGGGAGCTGCGTTCGTTCGTACTAAAATTAAGAACGTAATGAATGGCGGCGTTGTAGAGAAAACCTTCCGTCCGACCGAGAAGTTCCCGTCTGCCAGAATCGACAGAGTTGATATGCAGTATCTGTATTCCGATGGCGACTTATACAACTTCATGGATGTAAACACATATGAGCAGGTAGCTTTAAACCAGGAGACAATCGGCGACGCACTCAAGTTCGTAAAAGAGAACGAGATGTGCAAGATCTGTTCTTACAACGGCAAGGTATTCTCCGTAGAACCGCCGCTGTTCGTAGAGCTTGAGATCACAGATACAGAGCCGGGCTTCAAGGGCGATACTGCTACAGGCGCTACCAAACCGGCAGTTGTAGAGACTGGCGCTACTGTATATGTACCGTTATTCGTAAACCAGGGCGATAAGATCAAGATCGATACACGTACTGGTGAATATCTGTCCAGAGTCTAAGTTATAACATATACGTCAGAAAGGTCTTCACGATACCGTTTGTACCCTTGTGGGGAGGCAGTCGTGTCACTGACAGGTTTCTGACTGGAAACAGAGATTACTGTTTGTGGCAGGCATTTTCCTTTGCTGGTTATGCAGCGCATGAACAGTAGCAAGCAGAGAAACTGTTGTAAGATCCGGAGGAAACGTCGAGATTTTACAACAGTTTTTTTGCTTAACATATCGGGGAGGCGTCTATGACGCGTCCGTTGGTTCATCTCAGAGAGCAGGTTCGGAGTGAGCGGTGCTCATGGGGAGTGATAAATATGGAGAACGGAAGAGAAGACCGTCTGCGTCTGGGGGAAGAGGATGAGCCGGGGCGCAGATCTGGTGGCAGAAAGAGGCGTACATCCGGCAGGCAGACGGCAATCCGCCGGGAGCGGACGAGGCAGCAGAAGAAGCGCCGTGTGATGATGCGGCTGTTTTTGTGTCTGCTTATTTTCCTCCTGGGTGCGGGAACAGGCTGGACGCTGCGCGGGAAAATGATCCGCAAGCTGATCGATCCGTCCACGATCGAGATGCCAAACTGGGTTGATGAGCAGCTTCTCACGGTCAACCGATATTCCAGACCGGGGACGAATATCCCGGTCATCAACGGGATCGTGATTCACTATGTGGCAAATCCTGGGACGACGGCACAGCAGAACCATGATTATTTTGAGGGGTTGAAAGATCAGAGCGGCAGTAACACTGTTTCCGTCAGCAGCAATTTCGTGATCGGTCTGGACGGCGAGATCATTGAGTGCGTTCCGGTCGGGGAGAAGGCATATGCCTCCAATGAGAGGAATGCGGACACCGTTTCGATTGAGTGCTGCCATCCGGCGGCAGACGGAAAGTTCACAGACGAGACGTATGACTCGCTGGTAAAACTGACTGCATGGCTGTGCAAGCAGCTCGATTTAAGTCCGAAAGATGTGATTCGTCATTATGACGTGACTGGAAAGGCGTGCCCGAAGTATTTCGTGGATCATGAGGATGCCTGGAAGCAGTTCCGCAAGGATGTGAAAAAGGCAATGCGGAAGGATATATGATATAAATTATGAAAGGAAATCTAGTATGAAAACGATTTTAGATTTGATCGTGGAAGAACTGAAACCGGCGTTTACCGGCTGCGGGTACGATGAGAAGTACATCCGCGTAACGGTATCAAACCGCCCGGATCTCTGCGAGTATCAGTGTAACGGCGCGATGGCAGCTGCCAAAGCGTATAAAAAGAAACCGATCGATATTGCCAATGAGGTGGTGGAAAAGACAGCCGGAAGCAAGATGTTTTCTGAGATCAACGCCGTGATGCCTGGATTTATCAATATCCGCCTGAATCCGTGCTACCTGGCATCCTATGTACAGCAGGTGGCAGAGGATGAAAAGCTGGGACTCAACGCAGCTAAGAAGCCGGAGACGATCATCATCGATTACGGCGGAGCCAATGTAGCAAAACCACTGCATGTCGGACACTTACGTTCCGCGGTCATCGGAGAGAGCATCAAGCGCATCAGCCGCTATATGGGACACCATGTCATCAGCGATGTGCATCTGGGTGACTGGGGATTGCAGATGGGACTGATCATCGAGGAGCTGCATGACCGTCAGCCGGATCTGGTATATTTTGACCCGGATTATACCGGCGAGTATCCGTCGGAGCCGCCGTTTACGATTTCCGAGCTGGAGGATATCTATCCGGCAGCGAGCGCGAAATCCAAGGAAGATGCGGCATTCCGTGAGCGGGCACAGCAGGCAACCTTCAAACTGCAGAGTGGCTATGCACCGTTCCATGCGATCTGGAAGCACATCATGAACGTGTCCTTGAAGGATCTGAAAAAGAACTATGGCAATTTAAATGTATCGTTCGACCTCTGGAAGGGCGAGAGCGATGCGCAGCCATATATTCCGGGACTGATCGAGGATTTACAGAAAAAAGGTCTCGCCTATGAGAGCGATGGCGCGCTGGTTGTCGATATCGCACAGGAAGGGGATGCGAAGGAATATCCGCCTTGTATCGTCCGCAAATCCGACGGTGCGGCGCTGTATGCGACTTCCGATCTGGCGACGATCATCGAACGTGAGCAGGATTTCCATCCGGACCGCTACATTTACGTCGTAGACAAGCGCCAGGAGCTTCATTTTATCCAGGTATTCCGTGTGGCGAAGAAAGCGGGCATCGTCAAAGAAGATACGCCGATGATCTTCTTGGGCTTTGGTACGATGAACGGCAAGGACGGTGGTCCGTTCAAGACACGTGAGGGTGGTGTTATGCGTCTGGAGCACCTGATCAAGAATATCGATGAGAAGGTATATGAGAAGATTCAGGAGAAGCAGAAGGTTCCGGCGGACGAGATGACACGCACGGCGGAGATTGTCGGTCTGGCGGCACTTAAATATGCCGATCTTTCGAATCAGGCGACCAAAGATTACATTTTCGATGTAGACCGCTTTATTTCCTTCGAGGGAAATACAGGTCCACATATCCAGTATATGATCGTCCGCATCAAGTCCATTCTGGAGAAATACAAGGAACTGCGCGGTGCGGATGCTAAAGTGGTTCCGATCCGTCCGGCTGAGAGCGAGACAGAGAAAGCACTTCAGATGGCGCTTTGCCGTTTCGGCGAGGTGACAGAATCTGCATTCTACGAGACGGCGCCGCATAAGCTCTGCCAATACATGGCGGCAGTGGCGGATGCGTTTAATGCATTCTATCTGGAAAATAAGATCCTCTCCGAGGAGGACGCAGCGAAGCAGGCAGCTTTTATCAGCCTGATCACGCTGACCAAGCGGGTGCTGGATACCTGTATGGATCTGCTCGGAATGGAATCGCCGGAACACATGTAATCTGTAATATGGAGGAATCCTCATGAAAATAATAAAAATGTCCGTAGATACCTTCTGGAAGGGCGAAGTACGGGTACAGGGACAGATTGAGGATGAGACAAAGGTATATCAGACAAGAATTTTTATCAAGGGTAGTCAGATCTATGACTACTCTTGTTCTTGTGCGGAGGGAAATTCATTCCGGGGTCCCTGCGTGCATGCAAAAGCGCTTCAGGAGGCGTTTGCCCGCCAGCAGAAAGCCGAGCATACACCGCCGGTTTCGACTTCGCCGGAGATCCGGATGATGATCCGGGAGTACACGAACCGGGAAGTAGCGCGGATTCTGGGCGAGGAAGAGCGGGAACCGGTCTATCTGCATCCCTATTTACAGATCCGGCGCGGCGAAGTGCTTTTGGAGGCACGGATCGGACGGGAAAAACGGTATATTGTGAAAAACCTGCTGGAATTTGCACAGGCGGTTCACAGCGGAAAACGGGTGGAATACGGAAAAGGCATGGCGTTTGAACACGTCCCGTCTGCCTTTGCGCCGGAAAGCCGCCCATTTTTAGATCTTCTGCTGGAGGAGGCGGACGCCTACATACGCCATTATGAGGAGATGCGCGGTCATGCGGGGCTGCCGCTTCCGGTGATGCGGGCGTTAACGCTGGGATCTGCAGCGAGGGATCGTCTGTTTGATCTTTTAGAGGGAAAAGAAGTCCAGACGGAGGACGAGAAAGGTGCTGAACGTGTGTGCCAGGTTGAGCGCAAGGATCCGCGTTTCCCGGTGGAGGTGGAAGCAAGGGGCGATGGAATTGCGGTTACGGTTCCATCGGCTCTAACTTCATTCCGGGGAGAACAGCGTCTGTATGTGGCAGATGGATTGCATCTGTTTGGATGCAGTGAACTGTATACAGAAACGATGGGCGTTTTTCTGGAGCAGATGGAACAGGGCGGAAGAGAGTGCGGAAGCCGGAAAGAGAAGCGGGAGCTGCTGGTTGGAAGCCGGGATATTCCGCTCTTTTATGCGCGGGTGCTGGAAGGCATGGAGGCACTTGGGATCTTGCAGAACCCGGAGATCGATTGGGAGAAATACCGCCCAGAGGCGTTGAAAGCCCGGTTTGAGTTTGACAGTGATTCGCCGGACGAGCTGCGTCTGCGTCCGACGCTTTCCTACGGAGATTTTACGTTTTCGCCGCTGGCGGACGAGCATGTTCCGCGGGAGATCTGCCGGGATGTACCGGCGGAATTTTATATCAGCCGCCTGATCACGCGGTACTTCTCTTACTGGGAGGATGAGAGCGGCGAGCTGGTGATCCGCGGGGATGAAGAAGCGCTGTACCAGGTTCTGAGCGAGGGAATGACGCAGTTTCAGGAGGTGGGCGAGGTATGGCTGTCAGAGTCTGTCCGCCATCTGCGCGTCCTGCCTCCGCCGGAAGTGTCGATGGGGGTTTCTCTTGGAGGCGGCTGGCTGGATCTGAAGATTGAGACGGCGGGAATCGACCCGGCGGAGCTTTTGCAGGTACTCAGTGAATACCGCCAAAAAAAGAAATATTACCGCATGAAAAATGGCGAATTTTTGCAGCTTTCGGGCGGCGGCCTGCAGGCGCTTGACAGCCTGACTGCGGATCTGGGACTGACAAAGAGTGAATTTCAGGCGGGGGAGGCGAAGATACCTGCCTACCGTGCTTTTTATCTGGACAGTCTCTCGGGCGACGGCAGGATGAAACTGTTTCAGCGGGATGAAGCCTACGGGATGATGGTGCGCGATCTAAAAACGGCGCAGAGTGTCAGCTATGCGGTTCCGGCGGTGCTGGAAAAGACGCTGCGGGAATATCAGAAGATCGGATATACGTGGATGCGGACGTTGGCGCGGTATCATTTCGGCGGGATCCTGGCAGATGATATGGGACTGGGAAAAACGCTGCAGGTGATTGCGCTTCTGACAGCATTTTATCAGGAAAAAACCGAGCAGAAAGCGGCTGGAAATGAAGGCAGTGGGTCAGAATTACCTCTTCCGTCTTTGATCGTCTGCCCGGCGTCGCTCGTCTACAACTGGGGACAGGAATTTGCCCGGTTTTCGCCGGGGATCCGCGTGCTTCTGATTGCCGGGACGGCGAAAGAACGGCAGGAACAGCTGGAGGAGCAGATGCGGATGGAGGCGTCTGAGGGGGCGCAGGTGATCATCACGTCCTATGATCTGTTGAAACGGGATCGGGAGGCGTATCTGGGACGCACGTTTGAATATGAGATTATTGACGAGGCGCAGGTCATTAAAAATGCAAAGACACAGGGAGCGAAGGCGGTAAAGGAGATTTCGGCGAATGCCCGTTTCGCTCTGACGGGAACGCCGGTGGAAAACCGGCTCAGCGAGCTTTGGAGCATTTTTGATTTCCTGATGCCGGGATTTTTATACAGTTACCGGAAGTTCCGTGAGCGGTATGAGCTGCCGATCGTGAAAAATCAGGATCCGGAAGCATTGACGGCATTGCGGCGGATGACGGGACCGTTTGTCCTGCGCCGCTTGAAAAAGGATGTGCTGCGGGAGCTTCCGACCAAGGAAGAGAGGATCGTTTATTCGGCGGCGTCGGGGCGGCAGCAGAAGCTTTATACGGCGTCGGCGTTGAAACTGAAAGAGGCGCTGGCTGGCGGCGCGTGGTCGGGTAATGGAAAATTGGAAGTGCTTTCCCAGCTCATGCGGCTGCGCCAGATCTGCTGCGATCCGGCACTCTGTTTTGAAGATTATACGGGGGAATCGGCGAAGCTGGAGACCTGTGTTTCGCTGATCGCATCGGCGTCTGCGGCGGGACATAAGATCCTGCTCTTTTCCCAGTTTGCCTCGATGCTGGAGCGGATTCGGGAACGCCTTTTACAAGAGGGCATTTCGTCCCATCTTCTGGTCGGCGCGACCCCGAAGGAAGAACGCAGCCGGATGGTGCAGGCGTTTGCCTCGGATGAGGTTCCGGTGTTCCTTATTTCCCTGAAAGCCGGGGGAACGGGACTCAACCTGACGGCGGCGGATATCGTGATTCATTACGATCCGTGGTGGAATGTGGCAGCGCAGAACCAGGCGACCGACCGCGCGTACCGGATCGGGCAGGAAAAGCCGGTCACGGTATACAAACTGATCTTAAAGGATACGATAGAAGAAAATCTTTTGAAGCTGCAGAATGCGAAACTTGCGCTGGCGGCGCAGGTGGTTTCAGAGGGAATGGTTTCACTGGGCGATTTGAGCCAGAATGAACTGATGGAGCTGTTTGAACAGAATCCATAAAAAAATTTGCAGAAATAACGGGCAGGAGGAAAAAGCGTGAAGCAATGGAAACGATACAAATCATATATACTGCCATATAAGAGCGCCTTTATTCTGGGACCGCTCATGATGGTAACGGAAGTGCTGGGTGAGATTCTGCTGCCCAAATTTATGTCGATGATTATTAACCATGGCGTGGCGCAGAAAGACGGCGGATACATTCTCAAAATGGGACTTGTGATGGCGATTACCTCCTTTTTGATGGCGGCAGGCGGCATTCTGGGGGCATATTTTGCAGCGAAGGCGTCGATTTCCTTTACCAGCGATCTGCGCCGCGACTTATTTGCCAGAGTGCAGCAGTTTTCATTTAAAAATATCGATACGTTCAGCACGGGATCGCTGGTAACCCGTCTGACGAACGATATCCAGCAGGTACAGAACCTGATTATGATGGGACTTCGGATGATGCTGCGCGCGCCGGGCATGTTCCTGGGGGCGCTTGTGATGGCATTCTGGATGAATGCGGAACTGGCAGCTGTCATCCTGGTGGTGATTCCGCTTCTGACGGCGGCGATCGTCTGGATCCTACGGACTGCCTACCCGCGGTTTACAGCCATGCAGAAAGCGCTGGATACGCTCAATAGCGGCATCCAGGAGGTGCTGACGAACGTGCGGGTGGTGAAATCCTTTGTGCGGGAAGACTACGAGGAAAAGCGGTTTGCCGACACGAACCGGGAGCTTAAGGAGGCAGGGCTGCGGGCGCTGAAGATCGTAATTGCGACGATGCCGGTCATGATGTTCGCGATGAATGTGACGACACTGGCAGTTGTCTGGTTCGGCGGAAACCTGATTATCGGCGGACGGATGGCGGTCGGAGATCTGACGGCATTTACGACCTACATTGTACAGATTCTGATGTCACTTATGATGCTCTCAATGGTATTTTTGCAGAGTTCCCGCGCGATGGCGTCCATTCGGCGAATCGATGAGGTGCTGGATGAGCCGATTGATCTGAGCGATGAAAATGCATCACAGAAGGACCGGAAGGTTGAGAAAGGACGCGTGGAATTTAAGGATGTTTCCTTTTCATACCGCGAAGGCGGTGAGCCGGTTCTATCCCACATCAGCCTGACGGCAGAGCCGGGAGAGACGATCGGCATCCTCGGTGCGACCGGAAGCGGAAAAACGTCGCTGGTACAGCTGATTCCCCGCCTCTATGATGTGACAGAGGGGAGTGTGCGGGTGGATGGTATCGATGTGCGGGAGTATTCCCTGAAAAATCTCCGGGACGGCGTTGGCATGGTTTTACAGAAAAACGTCCTGTTTTCCGGCACGATCGAGGAAAACCTGCGCTCGGGTGATGAGACGGCGACGGAGGAAGAAGTGCGGCGGGCAGCAGTGTATGCGCAGGCAGATTCCTTTGTGAATTCGTTTGCCGAAGGCTACAAAACGGAGATGGGACAGGGCGGCGTCAATGTATCCGGCGGTCAGAAACAACGGCTGTGCATCGCAAGGGCACTCTTAAAGAAGCCGAAGATCCTGATTCTCGACGACAGCACCAGTGCGGTCGATACGGCAACGGAGGCGGCGATCCGGACGGCATTCCGGGAAGATTTGAAAGATACGACGAAATTTATTATCGCACAGCGGCTGAGTTCGCTGGAATACGCGGATCGGATTCTCGTCCTTGAGGACGGCAGGATGATCGGAGAGGGAACGCAGGAGAAGCTGCTGGCATCCTGTGAGGCGTACCGGGAGATCTATGAGACGCAATATGGAAAACGGGCAGACGGGGAGGGGATGGCATGATGGATGAAAAACAGATTGAAAGCCTGAAACGCCGATATGGCAGCCGCATAGCCGACGCGCCGAAACGCCGCCGGGGACCGGAACGGATGGCGGTCATGAAGGGCGGAAAGCCCAAGGCGGGCGGTCAGACGATGCTGCGCCTGCTTTCATACTTAAAACGCGACCGGATGGCGATGACAGCCGCCTTTTTCTGTGTGATCCTGGGGACGGTGACGAATCTGGTGGGCGCCTATATGCTGCGCCCGATCATCAATCGGTATATTGTGCCTTTAGATGGCAGCCGGGGCGATGTGGCGGGGCTGTTCCGTTCCCTGTGCGTGATGGGAGCGGTTTATTTAGTCAGCGTTGCCGCTTCCTATATGCAGTCGCGCATCATGCTGCAGGTGGCGCAAAACGCGCTGCAGCGGCTGCGGGAAGAGCTGTTTAACCATATGCAGACGCTTCCGCTTCGGTTTTATGATACCGGCAGCAACGGCGATCTGATGAGCCGTTTTACAAACGATGTGGATACGATCGGCATGATGCTCAGCAGTACGCTGGTGCAGCTTTTATCCGGCGCACTCAGTATTGTGGGAACGCTGGTGCTGATGATTTACACGAACGTGTGGCTGACGGTGATTACGCTTGCCATGATGCCGGTGATGCTGCGTGCCGGTAAATTTGTTGCCGGACGGAGCCAGAAATATTTCTCTGCCCAGCAGGCGGCGCTTGGCGCGATGAACGGCTATATTGAGGAGACCGTGCAGGGGCAGAAGGTCGTCAAGGTATTCTGCCATGAGGAGATCGCAGAGGAAGAATTTGGATGGCTCAATGCGGATCTGAAAGAAAAACAGATCCGGGCGCAGTTTTTCGGCGGTGTGATGGGACCGGTCATGAACAATTTAAGCCAGTTAAATTATGGACTGACAGCCTGCATTGGCGGTCTGCTCTGTGTGTTCCGGAACTTTGATGTCGGTGGACTGACCGTATTTTTAGGCTTTTCGCGGCAATTTTCCAGACCGATCAACGAGCTTTCCATGCAGGTTGGAAACGTATTTTCGGCGCTGGCAGGCGCGGAGCGCGTGTTTGCAGTGCTGGATGCGGAACCAGAGGCGGCAGATGCGTCGGATGCGGTTTCGATCGCGCCGATCCGCGGTGAGGTGGTGCTTGACCATGTGACTTTCGGCTATGAGCCGGGGCAGGTGATTTTGAAGGATATTTCGCTCTATGCGAAGCCGGGACAGAAGATCGCCTTTGTCGGCTCGACGGGAGCCGGAAAAACGACGATCACGAATCTGATCAACCGTTTTTATGATATACAGGGCGGCTCGATCACGGTGGACGGCGTCGATGTCCGCCGGATGCACCGGAAGGAGCTGCGGGAAAATATCGCGATGGTTCTGCAGGATACGCATCTTTTTACCGGCACGGTACGGGAAAATATTCGATACGGGCGGCTGGATGCCACGGATGAAGAAGTTGTTGAGGCGGCAAAAACGGCATCGGCGCATTCCTTTATCATGCGTCTGCCGGATGGGTATGACACGATGCTGGAGGGCGACGGTGCAAACTTAAGCCAGGGACAGCGCCAGCTATTAAACATTGCGCGGGCAGCAGTTTCTAAAGCACCGATCCTGATTCTGGATGAGGCGACGAGTTCGGTCGATACGCGGACGGAGAAGCACATCGAGCACGGCATGGACCGGCTGATGGCGGACCGGACGACCTTTGTCATCGCCCACCGGCTTTCGACAGTCCGCAACGCCAATGCGATCATGGTGCTGGAGCACGGGCAGATCATTGAGCGCGGCGACCATGAAGATCTGCTGGCGCAGAAAGGGCGGTATTTTGAGCTGTATACCGGAATGAAGGAGCTGGAATAAGGCTTTTGTTGAGAATTAAATGAGAATTTGTTTCCTGTACGCGTGAACTCACCTATATTGAAAAACGGGTGGATCTAGTGTATAATGGGAACACTTGAAATTTTTAAGTAAAATCGGATCGCGTAAGCTGGAAAATAGAGCCGGATCCGTGGCAAATTTTGTACCGTTAGGAGGAATATCTATGAGTATCCGAGTTGGAATTTTAGGATATGGAAATCTGGGACGCGGCGTGGAGTGTGCGATCCGCCAGAATCCGGATATGGAACTGAGAGCAGTATTTACACGGCGTGCGCCGGAAACGGTTAAGATCCTGACCGAGGGCGTACCGGTTTATCATGTAGATGAGGCAGAGGCGAAGAAAGACGAGATTGACGTTTTGATTCTCTGCGGCGGTTCAGCAACGGATCTGCCGATCCAGACCCCGAAATATGCACAGTGGTTTAACGTAGTGGACAGCTTCGATACCCATGCAAAGATTCCGGAGCATTTCGCAGCAGTCGATGAGTCCGCACAGAAATCCGGAAAGGTTGGCATCATCTCCGTTGGCTGGGATCCGGGTATGTTCTCCCTGAACCGTCTCTATGCAGCTGCATGTCTGCCGGAGGGCGAAAATTATACATTCTGGGGCAAGGGCGTCAGCCAGGGACATTCCGATGCGATCCGCCGGATCGAGGGCGTCAAGGATGCCAGACAGTACACAATCCCAGTTGAGAGTGCACTGGAGGCAGTCAGAAGCGGCAGCAGCCCAGAGCTGACCACCCGCGAAAAACACACCAGAGAGTGCTTTGTTGTGGCAGAAGAGGGCGCGGATCAGGCAAAGATCGAGAATGAGATCAAGACCATGCCGAACTACTTTTCTGATTATGACACAACGGTTCATTTTATCACCGAAGAAGAACTGAAACGCGATCACAACCGTCTCCCGCACGGTGGTTTCGTACTCCGCAGCGGCAAGACCGGCTGGAACAAGGAGAACCACCATATCATCGAGTACAGCTTAAAGCTGGATTCCAACCCGGAATTTACTTCTTCCATCATCGTGGCATACGCACGCGCGGCATACAAGATGAACCAGGAAGGCCAGAAAGGCTGCAAGACCGTCTTTGATGTGGCACCGGCATATCTGTCGGCAGAGAGTGGGGCGGATCTGCGGAAGAAGTATCTGTAATAATTTCAAATTTTCCTTTCAACTTGTATTGTCGCTTAAAATGAAGTAAAATGTAAGACAGATTTGCATGATTTGTACCTGCGCAGCACTGGCAAAATCCGTTAAAGTCCGCGCAATGAGTGAACGTAACTTTACGTTTGCGGGAGCTGGCGGGTAGGAGAAAAGCGAAAATACATACAGGAAGGACAATATACGATGAATAAATGGAAAAAATCCGTGCGTTCCCTCTGCCTGGGAATGGCACTTATGATGTCTGTGTCATGGACGGCATTTGCTGCGACAGACGGGGCGACCGGTCCGGGACAGGCGGCAGGAGGCACGGTCTCCGGCGCAGTTCCTTCGGGAGCAACGGTTACTTCACAGAATGCAGCTCAGCCGACGGTGGCAGCGCAGGGCGCAGTGCTCTATGATGCGACGCACAACCAGTTCCTGTTTTCCAAGAATGCGGATACGCAGTATTATCCAGCCAGCATCACGAAGCTGATGACGGCGCTTCTGGTAGCGGAAAACTGTAATCTGAGTGATACGGTAACCTTTTCCCAGACGGCAGTTTCGAATCTGGAATCGGGCGCGGTGACGTTGCAGGTCAAGGCGGGCGATACCTTTACGGTTAAGGACTGTCTCTATGGTCTGCTTTTAAAATCGGCAAATGAGGTGGCAAACGGACTGGCGGAGCATGTGTCCGGCAGTGTCAGCGCGTTTGCGGATAAGATGAATGAGAAAGCAGCGTCCTTAGGATGCACGCATACGCATTTTGCAAATCCGAATGGTCTGAACAATGCAAACCATTTTACAACCGCACATGATATGGCGCTGATTGCAAATGCTGCATTCAATAATGCGACGGTGCGTCAGGTTGCATCGACCCTGCATTACGATTTCCCGGCGACTGCCAGCGTGCCGACGGTGCGGACGCTTACGATTGGACATAAGATGCTCAATCCGGCAAATTCCCAGTACTATGAGGGAATCATAGGCGGAAAGACCGGTTATACCTCCCTGGCAGGCAACACGCTGGTAACGTGTGCAGAGCGAAATGGCGTGCGCCTGATTGCAGTTATTTTAAAGAGTTCGCAGACTCATTATGACGATACGAAGAAGCTGCTGGACTATGGTTTTGCAGTGGCGGGAAGCGCATCCGGCACACCGGCTGGCACGAACACCTCGGTATCGGATGCGGCGAACAACGGTACGTCAAATTCCAGCAAGCCGTCCGGCAATACGACCAGTACAAATACCTCATCTTCCGGCAGCCAGGGTGGACCGGGTAGCTCTGGAGCTGGCAATACAGCTGCTCAGGGCGACGGTGCGTGGCAGCAGTTTGGAAATGAATGGAAATACCTGAAAGCAAACGGAACCTACGCGGCAAATGAGAGTCTACTGATCAAGGGAGAGACATACTATTTCCATGCGGATGCGTGGATGGCGCGTGACTGGCAGATGGTAGACGGCTCCTGGCATTATTATACCGAAAGCGGGGCTATGGCGAAGAGCCGCTGGATTCAGACGAATGGATACTGGTATTATGTGAGTGCTGACGGAGCATTGTTTGTCAATGGAACGACACCGGACGGATATAGAGTCGATGCGAATGGTGCCTGGATTCAGAAATAAAGAAGAGCATAAAACGGAGCCGACCGGCAGAAAAGACCGGGGCGGCTCCGTTTTTCACAGCTCTGCGGCCGCAAAAAGACCGGCGGCACAGCTGGCAGATGGGGGTGATGTTATTATAGTGTGATCAATTCATACTCCCGGCTTCCCAGACCGATCTTCTCCGCGTGTGCCAGGCAGCTTTTCCACTCAGATTCTGGTGTGGAATTTGTGAAATGGTCATGGTGATCGTGGAAATCCGGATCAGCAAGATGTTTTGCAAGCTGGCTGCCCGGCATCGGAGCAGCGGCCAGACAGGCGTCCACACAGGCCTGATCGAGTGCCAGCGGATCGAAAGAAGCAAACATACCAAGATTTGGAAGGATCGGTACGTCATTTTCACCGTGGCAGTCGCAGTTCGGGGAGACGTCAACCACCAGGGAAATATGGAAGTTTGGACGTCCATCCACAACGGCTTTTGTGTATTCCGCCATACGGCAGTTTAACAGCTCGTTGGCTGCGTTGTTGTCAAATTCGATCGCGTCAAAGTTGCAGGCGCCGAGACACCGTCCGCAGCCGACGCAGTGCTCAGCATCCACGTGCATTTTTCTGGAGGCTTCATCGAAAACGAGACCGCCGTTGGCACATTCCTTCTGACAGCGGCGGCAGCCCCGGCAGAGCTTTTCCTTGACGTGCGGTTTTCCACTGCTGTGCTGATCGGTCTTACCGGCGCGAGAACCGCAGCCCATGCCGATATTTTTGATCGTGCCGCCGAAGCCGGTCATCTCATGTCCCTTGAAATGGGTCAGGCTGATAAAGACATCGGCGTCCATGACGGCGCGGCCGATCTTAGCTTCTTTGATGTATTCGCCTCCGGCCACCGGAACAGAGATGTCATCGGTGCCTTTTAATCCATCACCGATGATGATTGGACATCCAACAGTCAACGGGGTAAATCCGTTTTCCCAGGCGCATTCCAGGTGCTCGAGCGCATTCTTGCGGCTGCCTGGATACATCGTATTGCAGTCTGTTAAAAATGGTTTGCCGCCCAGCTCTTTGATGACATCAACAACGGCTTTGGCATAATTCGGACGCAGATAACTGATATTTCCAAGTTCACCAAAGTGCATCTTGATAGCGACAAATTTACCATCCATATCGATGGAACCGATCCCGGCTTTACGGATCAGTTTTTTTAATTTGGTAGGGAGACCGTCGCCAAATGCAATGGTGTGGAAATCTGTAAAATATACCTTTGCTTTTTCGGTTTTTGACATATGAATACCTCCTGATAGATGGCTTTTTTTGATTTTTTTCTCAGTCGAGAAGACTCCCACCTCTTTAGGTGGCGAGTAATAGTAAAGTGATAAAAATATCAATTCTATTATACCGGAATCGGGTGGATGTGTCAAAAATTTACTTTTCTTTTTAATGTAGTTCCTATATAATAGGAAAATACGGAAAAAGCAGATTTCAGCTGCAGGGGGATTCTGGCAAGATACCTGTATCTGGAAACCTGCTTTTGAAAATACGAGGGGACTTGTCTGCATAGAAGGGACAGTGACCCGGGCAGGAGATGACAGTATGAGAAATGCACCGGTTATCTATATCGTGGTGCCTTGCTACAACGAAGAGGAGGTTCTGCCATTGACGGCAGAATTTTTAGGTAAAAAATTAGATGATTTAACCCGCAGCCGCCGGATTCATCCGGGAAGCCGGGTGCTGATGGTAGACGACGGTTCGAAGGATAGAACATGGAAGCTGATCGAGGAACTCCATGAGAAGGACGAGCGGTTTGCAGGTGTGAAGCTGAGCCGCAACCGCGGTCATCAGAACGCGCTTTTAGCCGGGCTTTTTGAGGCGGCGAGACGGCGGTGTGACGCGGCGATCTCGATGGATGCCGATCTGCAGGATGATGTGGACGCATGCGACGCGATGATCGAGCGGTATATGGCTGGCTGTGACATCGTGTACGGTGTGCGCCGCCACAGGGCGACGGATACATTTTTTAAGCGTACAACTGCGCTGGGATTTTATAAGGTTATGAATGCGCTGGGAGCGAACACCGTGTATAATCATGCGGATTACCGCCTGATGAGCCGCCGCGCCGTCGAAGGGCTTGCCGAGTTCACGGAGGTCAACCTTTTCCTGCGCGGCATCGTTCCGCAAATCGGCTATAAGTGGACGACCGTGACCTACGAGCGCGCTGAGCGTTTCGCGGGCGAGAGCAAGTATCCGCTCAAGAAGATGATCGCGTTCGCCGCCGGCGACTGGGAGCTCACGCAGAACTACGCTTCCCAGCTGTGGTCGCGTCTGCTCAAGTTCTGGGAGGAATGCGGCAAGAA
>OHAY01001651.1_pt1 | contig 19752 bp, 12 predicted proteins | sample 1577191 | NCBI WGS metagenome assembly OHAY01 (sample SAMEA3541504, study PRJEB24748) | human gut metagenome | biome: human gut; feature: human-associated habitat; material: faeces | place: China | collected 2012 | reverse complement strand
GGCAAAGGCCTGCCGGTTTTTTATTGCGCCAACATAAGATCCGCGTTCGCTATACCTGCCGAAGCCGATGAGCAAATACGGACTTCATAATAAAATACATAAAACACTTGACGAGCAGCCCCGTAGTAAACGCCGAGATCAGCGTTCCTTCCCGTATCCCTTCCACCGTCTGGAAAAAAACGAGAGAAGAAACCGCAGCAAGGCCGACCAGCGTCCAGTCAAAGGCAATCTTCACTTTCCCGAAATCCCAATGCCAGCGATCGGAAATCACCTTGACCGCGCCTTCCCCGGGAAGCATGACTACTTTGCCGACCAGTTCGCAGGTCACGCCGATCCCCATAGCCAGGCACCCGGCGAGCAGCACGATAAACCGCAGCACATACCCTTCCGGATGGAAATTGGCAAGCATATCCATAAACAAATCGATGAACAGACAAAAAATAAAGGTCATCGGCAGCTGCAGCCACTGCACCCGCGGGAACGCCCGTCCCAAAAGCAAAAGCTGCACAAGAAAAAAAGAAAAACTGACCGCAAAATTGAACTCTCCCAGCGTCCAGGGAAACGCCAGACTCCACACATATGGCAGACTGGAAATCGGCGTTGTCCCCAAATCGCTTTTCACGATCAGATCAATTCCCAGCGCCATAAACGTCAGCCCCAGGAGAAAAATACTATATTGTTTTACAACAGCCATAAAAAAATCCTTCTTTCCCATAGAAATAGTGATAAATACTATTATCGTACAAGAAAAAAAGAATGTCAAACTACCGCATATTTTCCCTATGAAATATAGCTAAATTATATAAAGACACAAAAAACGCCCCGGAAGATACGCCGAGGCGGTCAGAAAGGCGGCGGTTATGAAGAAGACAGCAGTGCCTGATTGCGAAGCAGTACGGCCTTTCCCCGCCAGGCAAATGCAAAATCGCCGTATCGCTCCTTAAACTGCCGGTTGGTCAGCCCTTCCAGCTCCCCCGTATCGAGCAGGGGCAGCCGAGGCGACAAAAATTCCGGAATCGGCGTATCCGGGATACTGCGGTTGTGGGGACACACGTCCTGACACACATCACAGCCGAACAACAGCGGCGACCGGCGAAGGATTGCCTGCTCCGCAGCGGACAATTCGCCTTTTTTCTGCGTAAGATAGGACCGGCAGGAAAAAAAATCCCCGCAGTCAAGACAATTCCCCGGACATGCCGCCAGACAGCGGCCGCAGCCCCGGCACGAACCGGCAAGCGGCACAGCCGCGGGCAGCGCCGCATCCGTAACAATCGAGCCGATAAAACAATACGACCCATATACCGGGTGAATCAGGCAATGATTCCTGCCGATTACCCCCAGCCCCGCTTTCCAGGCAAAATACCGTTCCAATACCGGCGTCGCGTCCGTCTGGATCTGGCTCTGCGCTGCCGGAAAATGCCGGTGCAGTATCTCGGCAAACACCTGCAAATACTGCGGCACGATTCTGTGATAATCGACGCACTGCGCGTATTGCGACAGATTCATTTCTGCGGCGCGGCGATAATAGGGAAACAAAAATACCAGCACAGACCGCACGGGAAACGCTGCGGCAATACCGCTCTTACGGACGCCCATCTCCGCCGGCGCAAACGGAACCGGCGGATAAGAAGCCAGCCGTTCCTGCTCCGATTCGCTGATCCCAGGACTTGCCGCGCCGAAAGGAAGGCCGTACCCGGCAGCGGTTTTGGCGATCTCCGCCATACATGAAGCTACTGACATATCCATACTCCTTCTTTATCGATGATATGAGTATACCATACTCCGCCAACCTCTTGCGCAGAAGATGAAAATAAAATAAGAATTTAAATAGATGTAAGGAAAATTTTAGAAAGATAATGGGCAAAGGGACTTGAAGAATCCCCAAATGATTTGCTATTCTAATATAGAAATAGTAGAAAATAGGGCTGCAGAGCCATTTCCTGTCCGAAGCCTCGATGGGCAGGAACATCAGCATTGAATAATTTACGAGAAAAGGAGAGAACGATGAAAAAAAGAGAGAGGAATAGGCTGGCGGTATGGGCGCTGGCAGGAATGACGATTTGGGGCGCAGCAATGAGTACGGCGCAGGCAGAGGATTTGACGATATCCTCCGCCGCAGAGTATACGGAGAAAAAAGCAGAGCAGGAATCCGCATGGTTTCATAAGGTAGATAAGCCAAGCGCTCCCGATACCGGCTGGCGGCTGTATCACAGCACTTCTGCGTCCGGCAATACGATCACGGTTAGCGGCGAGAGCAGCGAGAGCCCGATTACCGAAGAGTATATCCGCATTTACGGCGGGTATTCGGCAGCGGGGGCCGCGGCTTCCAATAATACCATTTCCTTGAAAAACATGACGCTTAGCGGAGCGATCTACGGCGGTTACAGTGAGGGCGATGAGCTGGCGCAGGAACAGGCAGCCAGCAATAATACCATCACGTTGGATAATGTAGCCTTTTCCGGCACGATCGACGGCGGCGTCGGTCTGGAAACAAAAAACAATACAATCAATATCAAAAATAATTCGGACGTATCCAATGCGTCCATCAGCGGCGGCATAGCGACCAGCTCGGATAAAACGAATCTGGGCAATACGCTGAACTTTGAAAACTGGGGCGGCAAGGTCAAAGGAATATCCAATATCCAAAACCTGAACCTGACGAACCTGCAGGTAGGCAATGACGGCGGCCTTATTGCCGTGAACGGCGCCAATCTCCAGGGAACGACGGTTACGATCAAGAGCGTGGAGTTAAAAGACGATATCGATAAAGCTGAAGGCGAAACCCTGTCTTTGATCAGCGGCGTAAGCAATTTGGACGCAGGCAAGGTAACGACATCGGGCGTGTCGCTTTCGAAGATAGCAAAGGAGATAACCATAGGGACGCAGAAGGCTGCCCGCGTCATGGAATTTGGGGATATTGAGGTCTCGAATACGGGCGTGTCGGCAGCCGTAACGCAGTCCATCTTGGCAGGGCAATATATCGGCAGCAGCAACGATTCCGCAGGAACTACAACGGAACTGACGGTAGATACCTCGGTAAATGCGACGAAATTTGCCGGGATCTATGTTCTTTCCTCATTAGCGAATGCATCCAATGGAAAACTTACCATTTCGGGAGTAACCTTAGGAAGTGAAGAAAGTTTTGTAGAACTGTATGGCGGATATAGTGGAACTAGTTTGGTGAGTGGGAATCAGGTAACCATAAACAGCGGTACGGTGACGGGTGAGGTCTATGGCGGATACGCCGCCGGAGATGGAGACTATGCAAGTGATAATGAGGTAACCATCAGCGGCGGTGCGGTAACCGGCTATATGTATGGCGGCTATGGTGAAAAGTCAGACGCAAGGAATAATACCGTGAATATAAACAGCGGTACGGTGACGGGCGATGTGTATGGCGGATATAGTGAAGGAGCAGTGGCAGCTGATAATACCGTGACCATAAGCGGCGGTACGGTAAGCGGTACGGTCTATGCTGGATATGCTGAAAGAGGAGAGGCTTCTGACAATACCGTGATCATCAGCGGAGATGCCGATGTGAGCCAGGCATCGCTGTGGGGATCAAATAACGGAAGCGACAATATCTTGAATTTGGCCGACTGGAGCGGTACGATCAAGCAGGTAAATAATTTTGATACGATCAACCTGGGGAATATCACCGCAGCAGGCGATGCCCATATTTCCCTGACTGGTGCTTCAAACTTTGCCGGAGCGACGGTTACGATAGACAGCTTGAAGGTATCGGAAAGCCTGGATTTGGCAGCCGGCACTTCGTATACGATCTTAGGCGGAGAGAATACGACAGGTCTGGATAGCTTGGCGAATGCAAACGCGCTGCAAGCAATGAAGCCGGAAGATCTCGTAAAAGAGACGGACAACGGCGTGCGCGTGCATCAGTTTGGCGGGTTGAAGCTTGATGCGAATGCTATTTCCTTTTCGGTAACAGACTCCATCTTAGCCGGCACCTATATCGACAGCAGCGAAACTTCCACGGGAACTACAACGGAACTGACGGTAGATACCTCGGTAAATGCATCGAAGATTGCCGGGATCTATAGTCTTAATGGGGGTGCATCCAAAGGAAGCCTTACCATTTCGGGAGTAACCTTAGGGGATGAGAAACATGCCGTAAACCTATATGGCGGATATAGTGAAACTGGTTTGGTGAATGGGAATCAGGTAACCATAAACAGCAGTACGGTAAGCGGTACGGTCTATGGCGGCTATGGCGGCAATGGTGCCGATGATAATACGGTAATCATCAGCGGCGGTGCGGTAACGGGTGCGGTCTATGGCGGATATAGTGTAATTAGTTTGGTGAATGGGAATCAGGTAACCATCAACAGCGGCACGGTAAGCGGCTATGTCTATGGAGGAGGCTCTAGACTAGGCTCGGTAGATAATAATACCGTGACTATCAACGGCGGTACGGTAAGCGGCGATGTCTATGGAGGATACTCTGGAGGAGGCTCGGTAAGTAATAATAAGGTAACTATCAGCGGCGGTACGGTAAGCGTAGGGTCTATGGAGGATACTCCTTCGACAATGAAATAAATGGTAATACCGTGATCATCAGCGGTGGTACGGTAACCGATGCGGTGTATGGCGGATATAGTGAACTTGGATCGATAAACAATAATAAGGTAACTATCAGCGGAGATGCCGATGTGAGCCAGGCATCGCTGTGGGGATCAAATAACAACACAATAGGAAGCGGCAACACGTTGGTGTTCGATAACTGGGGCGGCAAAGTGGGCAGCATCAAAAACTTTGATGCTATTACGGTCAATAACCTGGTCGTAGGCAATGACGGCGGTCTGGTTATTGTTAATAGTGCGGATTCGGATTTGAGCACACTGACTGACTTTAGCGGCAGCATTACCTTGTCGGACAACTTGGATAAAGCAGCGGGCGATACGATCGACATCATCAAAGGCACGTCGAATCAAAGTCTGATGGATGCAGGAAAATCCTTTGCCGCTAACTTAACGGACAGCGTGGTGAAAACAGACAACGGCGTCCGCGTTCATACCTTTGGCGATGCGACGGCAGCCAAAGACAGCCTATCGGTAACAGTGAAAGATTCCATCTTAGCCGGCACCTATATCGACAGCGATGGCAACTCCGCGGGAACTACAACGGAACTGACGGTAACTAATTCGGTAAATGCATCGAAGATTGCCGGGATCTATAATCTGCACGCAGGAGAGACGGTATCCAATGGAAAACTTACCATTCAGGGAGCAGACTTAGGAAGTGCAAAAAATTCCGTAAACCTGTATGGTGCGTATAGCGCATCTGGAATTGCAGATACTAACATTGTAGAAATAACCGGTGGTACGATAACCGGCAATGTCTATGGCGGCTATGGCGGCACTGGTGCAGAGAATAATAAGGTAGTCATCAGCGGCGGTACGGTAACGGGTGATGTCTATGGCGGACATTCCGAAAACGGACAGGCTTCTAACAATACGGTGACCATCAGCGGAACGGCAAATATCGAAAATGCGGTTCTCATGGGACGAAATGACAGTGCAGTAGGAACTGGCAACACGCTGACCTTTGACGGCTGGGGCGGCAAAGTGGGCGGTATCAAAAACTTTGATACGATCACCATTAAGGACTTGACCATCGGCAACGACGGCGGTCTGGTAGTGAGCGGATCGGACAGTGACTTTACCGGCACGACGATTTCCTTTGAAGGTAAGCTGCAGTTTGCCGATGATTTGGATAAAGCAAACGGCGATACGCTGACCATCGTAAGCGGCATTGCGGCAAACGGCCTGGACGTGAGCAGTCTGGAAACGAAAAACATTGCCGAAACCGATAACGGCGTCCGCGTGCATACCTTTGAAGCGCCGCAGACAACTGCGGACGGTATTACCATCCAGGTAGCCAAATCCCTGCTTGCCGGCGTCTATACAGAAGGCGGCAAGACGTATGGCACGGGAGAACTGGTCATTGGCGAAGACTTTACGACGAAAGCCAACATCACTGCCGGTGCGTATGGAGCGGATACCGCAAATGCGGACGGCGGCAGCGTTCTGGTCACCGGAACGGTCAGCGGCTATCTCTACGGCGGATTCAGTGAAGAAGGCACCGCAAGCAACAACACGATTACCCTGAAAGAAGGGGCGGACGTATCTGCTGCACACCTGATCGGCGGCTACTCCGGCAGTGAAGACGCAGAGGCATCCGCAGGCATTGCGGCGGCATCGGTTCGGTCCAGCGGCAATGCGCTGGTGCTGGACGGCTGGACGGGAAGCGTGGAACGGATCAGCGATTTCGATACCCTCTCCATTCTCAACCAGACATGGAATACGGGCGGAACAATCCTGACGATCACCCATGCCGAAGAAAATGATCTGGCAAATACGACACTGGAACTGGGAACCATGTCCTTTGCGGGCGGGGCAGCACTGGAAAAAGGCGACTCCATGACTATTCTCACGGCGGCAAACGGCGTCAACCTGGGACTGACGGCAGACTCTGTTTCCGATAAAGGATTTACGGCAGGCATCGCCGCAGTCGGAGAAGGCGTACTGAGTGTCGATGAAAACGGAAACATACGGTACGAACTGACGGAAATCAAAGCAAATAGCCAAATCCAGCTGGCGGCAGACAGCCGGGCGGTAGGCGCGGCGTTCCTGAACCAGGGCGGCGATTTGGCGGCAGAAGCCTTGACGGCGAACGCTAACAATGTGGAAGGTACGGATACCTTCGGCGCTGTATCGGGAACATACAGCAAATACGCGGTAAACGACGACCTGAAAGTAAACGGCTGGAATATGCTGGCCGGCGTCAACCAGACGAAAGAAATGGGGGCTGGCTGGCTCACTTACGGGGCGTTCTATGAAAACGGTACGGCAAACTACCGCACCTACAACCAATTTGAAGGCGAAACCTTCCGCGGAGACGGCAGCCTCAACTATACCGGCGGCGGCTTGGCCGTGCGGTATGAACGAGAAGACGGCTGGCATGGAGAAGCGACCCTTCGCGGCGGGGTATTAAAGAGCAGCATGAGCGATGCCTTTCGGGACGGAGCCGGAAAGAGCTACGGCTACAGCTCGGACAGCGATTACTACGGCTTCCATGTCGGAATCGGCAAGACGAAACAACTGTCCGATACGCGGGCCTTGGATCTCTACGGAGCGTACTTCCATACCTATACGGAAGGGGACCGCGTGACGGTGGCAAACGACACCTTGGACTTTGACAGCATCCACAGCGACCGCCTGCGTCTGGGAGCGCGCCTGACAGAACAGAAAAACGAAACGTGGAGCTGGTACGGCGGCTTGGCGTGGGAATATGAATTCAGCGGCGATGCAGACATGACGGCCAATGCTTGGCGGATGCCGGAAGCAAGTCTGCAGGGAAGCACCTTCCTGACGGAACTGGGACTGCAGTACCGGCCGCAGGAAAGCCCATGGAGCGTATCGCTGAACGTCAAAGGCTACCTGGGAGAGCGGGAAGGCGGCAGCGCCAGCGTGCAGGTAGGCTATGCGTTTTAAGTAACTGGATAGAGCAGATAACAGAATACAAAAAAGAGACAGCACCGCTTTCGCAAGAGGGCGGTGCTGTTTTTTCCTTGCTGGGAGCTTGTCTTAAAGCAGGAACGCAGGAAGGCGGCGAAAAGAGGGACTGCAAGCGGTGCAGGGCAGAAAACGGCGGCGCGATGTCCCGGGAGACGGCAGGCGGAAATTGGCGGCAGAGTATATAGGATATATAAGGAAAAAATACGGAAATGAAAAAATATTTTCTATTGGAAAAATTCATATGGACAGATATCACTTTTTGCGAAACCCCATTTTTTCTGGTATACTTAACATAAGTGTAGATGAACGGCTTGCAAGTGAAAGACCAACGACAAAACAGAGCGAAAAAATCTACAGACTAAGGAGGATATATATTTTGGCAAAAGAAAAATTACAAATCATACCCTTGGGAGGGTTGGGGGAAGTCGGCAAAAATATGACGGTATTCCAATATGGAGACGATATCGTGGTGCTGGATGCCGGTTTGGCGTTCCCGGAAGACGATATGTTTGGTATTGATCTGGTGATACCGGATATGAGTTATTTGATAGAAAACCGGGATAAAGTAAAAGCCGTAGTGATCACGCACGGCCACGAAGACCATATTGGCGCGCTGGCGTATCTGCTCAAAGAAGTCAATGTGCCGGTATACGCGACGAAACTGGTTTGCGGATTGATCAAAGGCAAATTGGAAGAAAATAAAATCGGCAAATATGTGCTGAATGAAGTGAAAAGCGGCGATGAAGTGCAGATCGGCGCGATGCGGGTCGGATTTATCCATACGAACCATTCGATCCCGGATTCGAGCGCGATTTATTTCCGTACGCCGGTAGGTACGGTGGTGCATACGGGCGACTTTAAGATCGATCAGTCGCCGATAGACGGCAAGGTCATGGATCTGCATAAATTTGCGGAACTGGGCAAACGGGGCGTGCTGGTTCTCTTGTCGGACAGCACCAATGCGGAACGGCCGGGATATACGGATTCGGAATCTTCCGTAGGGCCGGCGCTGAAAAAAGCGTTTCAGAATGCGCAGGGACGGATTATATTGGCAACGTTTGCTTCCAATATTTCCCGTATCCAGCAGGCGATCAATGTGGCGGTGCAGTTCAAGCGGAAAGTCTGTGTACTGGGGCGGAGCATGATCAACAATGTGGAGATTGCCAGCGAGCTGGGGTATTTATCGATTCCGGACGGCACGCTGATCGAATCGGACGAACTGAGCCGGTATCCGGACGACCAGCTGCTTATTTTAACGACCGGCAGCCAGGGAGAACCGATGGCAGGGCTGTCCCGCATGGCGTCCAATAATCACCGCAGCGTAAGCATCATGCCCGGCGATACGGTGATCATTTCGGCAACGCCGATCCCCGGCAATGAAACGAGCGTGGGCCGGACGGTGGATAATCTCCTGCGTCTGGGAGCGCACGTGGTGCATGGCAAAACGGAAAAGATTCACGTATCCGGCCATGCGAGCCAGGAAGAACTGAAGATCATGCTGAATCTGATCCGGCCGAAATTCTTTATTCCTGTACATGGGGAATACCGGATGCAGAAGACGCACGGCGAATTGGCGGAAGCCATGGGCGTGCGCAAGGATCGGATACTGATCGGCGATAACGGACAGATTTTTGAGTTTACCAACCGCAGCGGACGCAAAGCGGGCCGGGTCAACTCGGGCCGGGTATTCGTAGATGGACTGGGCGTCGGCGATGTGGGCAATATCGTGATTCGGGATCGGCAGCAGCTGGCTAAAGAAGGCGTGATGATCGTCGTGCTGGCGCTGAGCGGAGAAGATAACCGCGTGGTTTCCGGGCCGGATCTGGTTTCCCGCGGATTCGTCTATGTGCGCAATTCGGAAGAATTGATGAAGGAAGCGCATGTGCGGGTAGAAGAAGTGCTGGCGAAATGCGAAGCGGAACAGACGAAGGATTGGTCCACGATCAAGAATCAGATCCGCGATGTGCTGGGCCGGTATTTATATGAAAAGACGCGGCGCCGTCCAATGATACTGCCTATCATCATGGAAGTATAAGGAATTGTGGCAAGTTAGGGAAAAATATAGTATACTGATAGAGCGCAAGCAGCCGAGGCGTATGCCTCGGCTGTTAGCTTACCCTATAAGAAGGAAGACAAAAAAATGACAAACAGACAAACAAAGCCCATGGTGCTGGCGGCCTATCTGGCGGCAGTCATGCTGGTGCTGGCGCTGATGAGCTATTATATCCCGTTTTTTTCGGCTTTGGCCTTTTTTATCATGCCGATTCCGATGGCGGTCGTATACGTGCAGTACGGGCTGCGCTATACGATACTGACCGGCGTGGTTTCCAGCGTTTTGATGGGAATATTTATCAATGTCGGCGCGGCGGTATCGCTGCTGTGCACGTTTGGCGCGGTCGGCCTGTGCCTGGGAATGGGATTCCGGCATCGGTGGCATTCGTTTAAACTGCTCAGCGCGGTGACGGTGACCATACTCGTTTCCTTTATTCTCGAGATGGCGGTGCTGCAGGTGGTGTCCGGCGTGGATATGGGCGCGATGCTGTCGGAACAGACGGCGCAGCTGCCGGAGCTTTTGATGGCGCAGTACCGGGCGTCCGGGATGTCCGATGTGGAGCTTTTGGAAGCGGAAAACCAGATCCAGCAGCTGATCAAGGTATTGCCGACGCTGATTCCTCTGGCCATGTGCCTGGCAGGCTCGATCGTCGCGTATGGGGAAATCCGGGCAGCCCAGCTGGTGATGACGCGGATCGGCCTTTCGATTCCGCCGTTTCTGCCGATGCGGGAATGGCAGCTTCCCCGGGCGATGGTATATGTATATATTCTGGCGATGGTGGCAAAATACTGGGGTACGACGCGGGAGATTGACGCGCTGATGGTTGTGGGGCTGAATCTGGAGCAGCTGGCGACGTTTGCGATCGTGGTGCAGGGCATTGCCTGCATCTTGTTTTGGCTGAGCCGGAAGATGACGATGCGCCCGGTATTTCAGGTGCTTCTCGTACTGCTCTTGTTTTTTGAATTCTATTTTTTCACCTTGGTAGTCGGCATGTTCGATATGCTGTTTCAGTACCGGAAACGGCAGCAGGGAAAGTAGGTGGCAAGGACTATGTTTAAAAGCATGTGGTTTGGATACAATGAAAAGCCGATGATGTACTGTATCATTTGCCTGCTGGCGGTGATTGCCTATCATAACTGGATTTTGTCGTTTCTGTGCGCCATCGTGATTATCGGCGTGTATGCCGTGACGAGAAAAGATGTGGTGGAGCAGAATAAAGAACTGAGCAAGTATTTGGACAGTATTTCGCACAGCATCGATCAGGCGTCTATTTACGCGCTGCAAAATATGCCTACCGGCATTGCGATCATCGATAATAAATCGCATTTGTGCTGGTCCAACAGCGTATTTAAAGACTGGGTGGGCGAATTGGACGATACGCAGCGTATCCAGCTGATCATGCCGAATTTGCGGCTGGATAAGATGTGGGGGAAATCGGGCTACTTTTTTGAGCAGATCGAAGATTCCTATTATCGGGTGCTGTACAAATATTTGCAGACGGACAGCGAAGCAGAGAGCAATTATCTCATCTTGTATCTGGACGATATCACGGAAGCGGAGAACCGCAAGCTGGCCTGCGAAGAGGCGCTGCCGGTGTTCTGCTATATCCAGATCGATAATTTGGAAGAGGTATCGAAAGGGCTGACGGAAGCGCAGCGCACGATGCTGTGGGCTGACGTGAACAACTGCGTGATCGAGGAGATCAGCAATCTGGACGGGTTTGTCAAATCGTACAGCGACGAAGATTATATCGCCTGCATCAGCAAAAAAGCGCTGGCGCGGCTGGAACAGAATAAGTTTGAGATCTTGGATAAAGTGCGGCAGATCCATACGGTCAACCGGATACCGGTTACGATCAGTATGGGGGTGGCGACGGAACAGGAAAATTTCAACGTGCAGGCCGAACAGGCGCGGGCAGGGCTCGACTTGGCGCTGGGCCGCGGCGGCGATCAGGTTGCGGTGTATAACGGCGATCAGGTTACGTTTTACGGCGGCAAGACGCAGGCGATGGAAAAGAATACCCGCGTCCGTGCCCGGGTTGTGGCGCAGGCGCTGCGGGAATTGATCAACGACAGCGACCGCGTGATTATCATGGGGCATGAGCGGGAAGATTATGACAGCCTGGGCGCTGCCGTAGGGCTGTCCCGCATGGCCAAAATCGACGGCAAAGAAGTGCATGTGGTGGTCAGCGAATTCGGTTCGGCAACGCAGAAGCTGCAGGAACGGATTCGGCAGACGGAAGGGTTTGAGGATCTCTTGATTACGCCGGAACAGGCGCGGGAAATGACCGATGATCGGACACTCGTATTTTTTGCCGATTTCCATCGGCCGGATATGGCTGCCGGACCGGGGGTCATGGAAAAGACGCACCGCCGCGTGGTGATCGATCATCACCGCCGCAGTTCGTCGTTTATTGCCCAGCCGCTGCTGGTGTATCTGGAACCGTCCAGTTCGTCCACCTGCGAGCTGGTAACGGAGCTGCTCCAGTATTATGCGGATAAAGTGGAGCTGCATAAATTGGAAGCGACGGGCCTTTATGCCGGCATCGTCGTGGATACGAAAAATTTTGCGATTCAAACCGGGGTGCGCACCTTTGACGCGGCGGCCTATCTTCGCCGGTCGGGCGCGGACGTACAGCTGGTGCGGGAATTGTTCAGCGTTGATTTTGAGACGATCCGCATCAAGTCGGAGATCATGGCGCGGACGGAACGGCTCGAAGGCGGGCTTACGATCACGACGTGCCGGGAAAAAACGCCGAACGCTCAGATCATTGCGGCGCAGATCGCCGATATGCTGGTGAATATCGAAGGCGTGCGGGCAGGATTTGCCCTGTATCATTTGCCGGACGGCGGCATTGGGGTCAGCGCCCGGTCGCAGGGAGATATCAATGTACAGCTGATCATGGAATCCATGGGCGGCGGCGGCCATCGTACGGTTGCCGGTGCGCAGCTGAGAGATAAAACTATGGAAGAAGCAAAGCAGATGGTCATACAGTCGGCCAGAGAACTGCTGCATAAGGAGGAAGAATCAATATGAAAGTAGTATTGTTGGAAGACGTAAAAAAATTAGGCAAAAAAGGGGAGATCGTAGAAGTTTCCGAAGGCTACGGCCGCAACTTCCTGCTCCCGAGAAAATTAGCGGCAGTCGGTACGGCAGCCAATATTAACGACGCGAACCAGAAAAAAGCGGCGGCGCAGCATAAAGCGCAGGTCGCCAGCGACGAAGCGGTCGTACTGGCCAGCCAGCTCAAAAAAGTAGAGCTGACGGTAAAAGTAAAAGTCGGCGAAGGCGGCAAAGTATTCGGCGCCGTTACGGCTAAAAATATCAGCGACGCGGCAAAAGAGCAGTATAAGATCGATTTGGATAAAAAGAAAATCGATATGAAAGACGCGATCAAGACGCTGGGCACGCATGACGTGGTGATCCGCGTGCATCCGACGATCACCAGCACGATCAAAGTGCATGTAATCGAGGCATAATACACAATGGGATTATTAGATAAATTACGGAACCGCAAACGCATGCTCGAATCGACAGGCGAAGAAGAACTGCGCCGGCAGGTTGCGGTGCTTTACGGGATATTCAGCAATATGATCGGGCCGGAAAAGATGGTGCTTCGGGCCAGCAAATATCAGGCGCTGGAATATATCCATTCTGAAAACCCGAGAGAACGCCTCGTAGGGCTGCAGCGCATGGTGTTTGAAGATACGAAATATACGGACGTGCCCAAAGAAGAACGGGATATCCTGGCGGTGCTGAACCAGCTGGAATCGGTGCTGGCGGATATGCTGTCACGGCAGGCGGTGGAAGAACGGCTGGAAAAACGGATCAACGAACGCATGGAAGAACGGCAGCAGGAATACGTGCAGGAAGTGCGGATGCAGGTGCTCAAAGAAGAAGCGGGCGATGTGGAAACGCCGCAGACGAAAGAGAAACTGGAACAGCTGGAAAAGCTCGACGCCATTCATCTGACTCAGACGGTCATGGAAAAAGTGCGGCCCCATACGCTGCGCGAAGTGGTTGGGCAGAGCCGGGCGATTGAAGCGATGGAAAGCAAATTTTCTTCGCCCTATCCCCAGCATCTGCTGCTGTATGGACCGCCCGGAGTGGGCAAGACGACGGCGGCGCGCATTATTTTGGAAGAAGCGAAAAAATTGCCCTATACGCCCTTTGGGCCGGACGCGCCGTTTGTAGAAACGGACGGAACGACGCTGCGGTGGGATTCTCGGGATATTACCAATCCCCTGATCGGCTCGGTGCACGATCCGATCTATCAGGGAGCGCAGCGGGATCTGGCGGATTCCGGCGTGCCGGAACCGAAACCGGGGCTGGTGACGGAAGCGCACGGCGGTATTTTATTCATCGATGAAATCGGGGAAATGGATACGATGCTGCTCAATAAGCTGCTGAAAGTCCTGGAAGACAAGCGGGTGAAATTTGAATCGTCGTACTATGACGAAACGGATCCGCATGTGCCGAAATATATCAAGAAATTGTTTGCAGAAGGGGCTCCGGCAGATTTTATCCTGATTGGAGCTACCACGAGAGATCCGTCGGAAATCAATCCGGCGATCCGGTCGCGGTGCGCGGAAGTCTTTTTTGAGCCGCTCATGCCGTCGGATATCGTGCAGATCGTCAAAAACGGCGCCGATATATTAAACGTGGCGCTGGAAGAAGGCGTGCCGGAGCTGATCAGCGATTATACCGTGCAGGGGCGGAAAGCCATCAATATTTTGGCGGATGCCTACGGCTATGCTATTTACCATAAAGGCAGCACGGAAGATATTTGCATTACGAAAGAATATATCCAGCGGATTGCCCGCGTGAGCCGGCTGGTGCCGTACATAACGAAAAAATCGTCGCCGGTGCCGCAGGTCGGCCGGGTGTTTGGGCTGGGAGTTTCCGGCTACATGGGCTCGATCATTGAGATTGAAGCGGTGGCATTTCCGGCGAAAGAAGCGGGGAAAGGTCATCTGCGGTTCAACGATACGGCCGGTTCCATGGCGAAGGATTCCGTCTTTAACGCGGCGGCTGTGGTGCGGGCGGTGAGCGGCAAAGATCTGGCGGATTATGACGTGCACGTCAATGTGATCGGCGGCGGCAATATCGACGGTCCGTCGGCAGGCTGCGCGATTGTGACGGCAATTTTGTCCGCCGTGCTGCAGATTCCGGTGCGCCAGGATACGGCGATTACCGGAGAGATCTCCATTCAGGGACAGGTAAAAGCTGTCGGCGGCGTATTTGAAAAAGCGTACGGCGCGCGGCAGGCCGGCATGGAGCATATGGTGCTGCCGAAAGAGAACGAAACGGATATTCCGCCGGCGCATCTGGGGCTTGAGCTGCACCCGCTGGAACGGATTGAAGACGTGTTAAATTTTATGTTGACAGAACCTGTAAAGAGCTGTTAAGGTATTTGTAAGCAGTATCCTTGCAGGCGGAAAGGAAGTAACTATGCTCGAACGAGTACCGCCGCAGAATATAGAAGCGGAGCAGGCCGTACTGGGCGCTATGCTTTTGGATCGGAACGCTGTGGTCGTGGCAATGGAAAAATTGCAGGACGACGATTTCTATCGGGAAGTGCACCGCGTAATATTCGAGGCAATGGAAAAACTGCATCGGGATAATAAAGAAGTAGATATCATCACGGTAACGGAAGAACTGACCCGCATGGGGCGGCTCGACGACGTGGGCGGCATTTCGTATGTGACGAGCCTGCCCAATATGGTAGCGACAGCGGCCAATATCGAGTTTCATGCGGATATCATCGCAGAAAAAGGAATGCTCCGCCGGCTGATCAATGTATCGACGCAGGTGGCGGCGATGGGCTATGACGCGGATCGGGACGCGGCGGAAATCGTCGGCGACGCGGAACGCATGATCATGGGGATATCGCAGGCCAGCCGGAAAGGGGATTTTGCCTCTGTCGGCTCGGTCGTGGAAACGGCGCTCGATCAGATTACGGCGCAGTTTGAACGGGATTCTTCTCTCACCGGACTTTCCACGGGATTCCGCTATATCGATGAACTGACGTCGGGACTGCAAAATTCCGATTTGATCATCATCGCGGCGCGGCCGTCCATGGGGAAAACGGCGTTTACCCTGAACCTGGCGCAAAATATCGGCGTCCGGCAGAAAAAAACGGTGGCGTTCTTCTCGCTGGAAATGTCCAAAGAACAGCTGACGCAGCGGCTGCTTTGCCAGCTGTCGCATTTAGACTCCCAGAAACTTCGGACCGGCCAGCTAAACGGCGACGAGGACTGGGATCGGCTGACGAGAGCCTGTTCGGCGCTGTATGAATCGCCGATCTATATCGACGATACGCCGGGGATTACGTTATCGGAAATGCGGTCGAAAGCCCGCCGCCTGAAAGCGGAAAAAGGCTTGTCGCTGGTGATTGTCGATTACCTGCAGCTCATGCAGGGCCGGGGCAAAGAAAACCGGCAGCAGGAAATTTCGGAAATATCCCGAGGATTAAAAGGATTGGCCCGTGAACTCAACGTACCGATTATCGCGCTGTCGCAGCTTAGCCGCGGCGTGGAAAGCCGGACGGATAAACGGCCGATGCTCAGTGATCTCCGTGAATCGGGATCACTGGAACAGGATGCGGATATCGTAGCGTTTCTCTACCGGGAAGGCTATTACGATCCGGAAAGTGAACGGAAAGACATTACGGAAGTCATCATTGCAAAACACCGTAACGGTCCGACCGGAAAAGTAGAGCTCTTCTTCAAAGCCGATTTTACCCTCTTCTTGGATATAGAGCGGAATCGGGTGGAATGACAGAGCAGTGTAGTATTGCAGCATAGCAGAAACGCAGTATCCTAAAACGTGTAGGATGGTAGAAAGGCAGGAAAAGAACATGAATATTCAATTAGGGGTAGTACTCCTGTATGTACTGGTTTTATTTGGCATTAGCCTTTGGGTGCGCAGACGTACCCAAAACAGCAGCGGATTTTTATTTGCCGGACGGAAACTCACCGTGCCGATGGTAGCGGCGAATATTACGGCAACTGCCGTCGGGGCGGCGTCTACGATCGGCGTGGCCGAAAGTGCGTTTACGCACGGCATTTCCGCCGGGCTCTATAACGTGGCCTGGGCAGCCGGCGCCATTACGATGGCGTTTTTGGCGGCAGGGAAATATCGGGCGCTGGAATGCACGACGATTCCGGAGCTGTTTGAACGCTATTATGACAAAAAAGGCCGGGCGATTGCCGTTTTGGGCATGATTACCGTACAGCTGGTTATTACTTCCCTTCAGTATATAGCCGGCGGAGCGATTTTATCGAGTCTCTTGCCGGATATTTTTTCGTTTGAAAGCGGCATGATCGTAAGCGCGTTTGTATTTATCGGGACGACGCTTCTCGGCGGCCTCTGGTTCTCCGGGATTTCCAATATTTTGAGCGTAACGCTGGTTTATATCGGCGTAGCGGTCAGCACCTTTGTCATCATTCAGCAGCAGGGCGGCTGGAACGAACTGGTGCTGGCGCTGCCGGCGGATGTAGCCTGGTTTGATCCGATCGGATCGCTGGGCATGGCAACGGTAATCGGCTGGTTTGTGGTCATGATCACCCAGACGATTACGGCGCAGGGGCCGGTGCAGGCAGCCTGTGCGGCAAAAGACAGCGATACCGCCAAAAAAGGATTTATGTGGGGCGCGGCTCTCATGTTCCCGATCGGATTTCTCTGCGCGGTGATGGGCATGGCAGCTCGGGTTATGCATCCGGATCTGCAGGCAACGCTGGCGCTGCCCAACATGATCATGGGATTGGATCCGGTGATCGCCGGCGTGACGCTGGCGGCGCTGTGGGCGGCGGATATTGGGACGGCCAGCCATATCCTGCTGGCGGCGGGCACCCTGTTCAGCCAGGATATATACAAACGCTTTATTGATCCTTCCGTATCGGAACACAAGTATACGCTGGTAAACCGGTGGGCGCTTCTCATACTGGGTCTGGGCACCTTGTGGCTTGCCTTTAATGCGAGCGGCATCGTAAAGACCATGCTGATCGGCCTGTCTTTGACGACGGCATTTACCATAGTCTTTTTAGGAACCATGTTTGCGCCGCAGCTGTGCCGGAAAAATACCGCGTTTTACACGACGCTGGTGGGCATCGTTATCCTGTTTGCCTGGCAGTTTTTCCCACAGACGCATATCGTGGCGCATCCGATTTATCTGGAATGGATCGGCTGCCTGCTGACCTTTTTCCTCGTGCCGCTGTTTGATAAACAACCGATCAAGCACGGCGGCGCAGAACGGGAAAAACAAAACGCGGCGCAGGCCGTCACGGCATGATGAAGGCTCCGCTTCGGCGGAGCTTTTTTCGCAGATTGACTGTCGCGCTTTACTGTGCTAAAATACATAAAAATGCCATAGGGGGTATGAAGATGGGAGAAACGAAAGGAAATGCATTGTCGAGAATGATCGATGCCGTAAGCCGGCTGAAAGAAGAAGGCGTGGAGATATTGGCGCTCAACGTGGGCGAACCGAACTGCAATACGCCGGAAGCGATCAAAAACGAAACGATCCGGGCGATCTGTGAAAACCAGACGCACTACGCCTCGTCGCCGAAAGGGGAACTGGTGCTGCGCGAAGCGATTGCAGAAAGCCTGAAAACCGATACGGGGATAGACTATGATCCCAATACGGAAATTCTGGTAACCACGAGCTGCGGCGAAGGGATATTGGCAGCCATGACCGGGCTGATCGGACGGGATGAAGAAATCATCGTACTGACGCCGGCGTTCCCCATGTATGCCATGACCGCGGCGATTACCGGCGGCAAAGCAGTGGAAATACCGCTGCGCAAAGAAAACGGCTATCAGCCGGATGCGGCGGAAATTGAAGCGGCGGTGACCGAATGGACGAAGATGATCGTCATCAACAACCCGAACAATCCAAGCGGCGGCGTGTATACGAAAGCGGCGCTGGAACAGATTGCAGTCGTGGCGCGCCGGCATGACCTGCTCGTACTGTCCGATGAAATCTACAACCGCATTACCTACGGCGAAGAAGAAGTCGTATCCATTGCGTCGTTTCCCGGCATGCGGGAACGGACGATCATCCTGAACGGATTTTCTAAAGTATATGCCATGACCGGCTGGCGGCTCGGCTATGTGGCGGCTCCGGCAGAGTTGCTGGCGCCGATAGAAAAGATACACTACTGCGCCACGACGTTTTCGCCGACCTTTATTCAGATCGGAACGGCACGGGGCATGAAAACCGAATCGGCGGTGTTTGAAGTTGCGCAGATGATGAAACAATTTACCAAACAGCGGGAAACGGTGCTGACCGCCCTGGACAAGATGCCGGAACTGTCGTATATTCCGCCGCAGGGGGCGTTTTATGTGCTGGTAAACGTAGAAGCGACCGGCATGGACGGCGCGGCGTTTGCCGAAACCCTGCTGAACGAGCAGCATGTGGCGGTCGTACCGGGCGAAGCGTTCGGCAAAGACTTCAAAAACTGGGTGCGCATTTCCTATGCGGCGTCCGTAGAAACGCTGCAGGCGTCGCTGGATCGGATTCAGGCGTTCCTGGCAGCCAGAAAATAGAAAACAGAGCAGCCATCCCTGCCTTTATTTTGGCAGGGATTTTCATTTGCAGGAATAAAATAAACGTGCTATGCTTACAGTAAATGTGGGAAAGACCGCTTCGGCGGCAAGGAGGGATTTATGATTCCGGCATGCTACCTTGTATTTGATGCGGGAACGCAAAGCGTAAAAACCGCGGTATATACCCGGGAGATGGAATGCATCGCGCAGTACAGCGCGCCTACCCATCTTACCTGTCCACAGCCGGGATGGGTGGAAATGGATGCAGACCAGTATCTTCATGCAACGGTTACAGGGATCAGGAACTGCGTCACAAAAATGAAAGAAAAGAATCTGGATCCAGACAACATCCGCTCTATTTTTGGAGATGGGATCATCTGCGGGATTGTCGGTGTTGATAAGGATTGTCATGCGATCACACCTTACATCAATTATCTGGATTCCAGAACAAAAGAAGATGTTGAGGAACTAGCATCCCATCATTATGAGATCTGGGCAAAAGAGACTGGAAATCCTCAGCCAAACTGTATGTTTCCAGCGATGTTTGCACGTTGGATGATGAACAATTGTGAGGGCTTTAAAGAAAAAGGCAGAAAATTCATGCACAATGCCCCA
>OHAY01001642.1_pt1 | contig 19814 bp, 27 predicted proteins | sample 1577191 | NCBI WGS metagenome assembly OHAY01 (sample SAMEA3541504, study PRJEB24748) | human gut metagenome | biome: human gut; feature: human-associated habitat; material: faeces | place: China | collected 2012 | reverse complement strand
TACATATCTATTTCTTATCAGAAAGATTTACTTTCCATAGACACAAGAATTTTTATACCCTCGGAGAAATTTCTCATTTTAACTTGTACTAAATCTTGACATAGGACCAATCTCTCCTCATCTCCCATTTACTGATGTGATTTGCTTCTATCACGTTACTTAATCATTGCATATGCTTATTGATTTTTCTTCCTTTTCCCATCTGAAAGAAAAGTTATCATTCTTCATCATCTATTGGGCCAAAGAGCTCATCAAACTTTTGCTCCAAAATTTCCTGCAGAGAACGACTATCCTCATCAAGGTTATCATCTCTCCTCTGATTGTTTTCCTTACGATTTTTCTCATCATTACGCATTATATTTCTCATTGATTCTGCAAACTCCTTATGCTTATTAAGCACTAATCCCAACTCCTTCCGTATTCTGAATAATATGAATCAAATCTATTAGTTCATTGCAATACTTGTTAATACCCGGCCTCTTTGTCGCACTCTTTCCAGATATAACTGCCTTCATATCTTTCACAGCCGTTTCAAGATCTTTATTTTCAACAAAACAATCGTATTCATCTGCTATATTGATTTCTTCAACCGCTGTTTTCAATCTCTGCACTATATTTTTCATCGGTTCCCCTCTTGCCATCAATCGTCTATATACCGTCGCCGGTGGAGCTGTTATGAAAATACTGATTGGGGAAAAATAGTTCTGATCTGCACTACTCTCAATTTGTCGCTTTCCATTAACGTCTATCTCAAGAACAGGAATCCTGCCCATCGCAACAATGCACTCGACTTCTCGCCTAGGCGTTCCATACAGTTTCTTGCTACCCTGATACAGATTTGTTTCTAAGAATGTCCCTTCTTCCAGTAGTGCCTGAAATTCTTCTCGTGATACGAATGTATAATACTCATTTTCTGTTCTAGCCTTCCTTGTTGTTACCGACCTCGCTAATTCGTATTTCTCAGAGTTCTCCTCAATAAACCTCTTTACGATAGTGCTTTTCCCTACTCCTGATACTCCAGATACAATGATTAAATTCATGCCAAATATTCTCCTCTCGCCTTTATGGTGCTAGAATATTCTTCTATATAGCCCTCCAGCTCATCATCGAAATGAAGCAAAAACCACCCACCGTTTTCTTCTGGCTTAAACAAGGACCAGTAGAAGAAGGTTCCTAGCAGTGTTATAACTGCAGATATCAAAAAACTGTATACTCCGGTTCCTTCATCATAATCTGCCATATATGTGAATGTGCGAAACCAGATAAACGTGAGCCAACATACTACAGATAACATAACCGGTATTTTGTATCCTTTTTTACTCTTAATCATGTGTCTATCCTTTATCCTTTCTAAAATTGGTGACCGGACTATATCCGGCCACCAGAAACCAATATTTGTGTTTAAGCTATCTCAGTCTGAGCACCTATTTTGGCAAATTCTGCACGATAATGCATAGCCTCAGCCTTGCTTCCGACCTTAAGTACCGCATCAGGTGCAGCATCAACAAAAGCTTTTGCCTCCTTGAGCCCCCATCCAGTCAACTCACGTACTGCCTTGATGACCTTAACTTTTTGTGGTCCTGAATTTGTCAACCATACTTCATATCCTGTTTCAGATAAAGCATGGTTGATCTGATTAATCTGTTCAATAAACATCAGTAAGTAAAAAGAACATCTACCTGCTGCTTCTTCCCCTGGACCGTCAATCCAAAGATTTCCTTCCATAACAACATCCACGTAAGGCTCTTCCAAATTCTCAAGGGTAATCTGTAAAGCCAGATAGTTATTAATGAAGCAACCTGTAAGAATACTCTTGCCAACCGAGTCTGCAAGGCTTGCAGGGATACTGGCAGCTTTGGCTTTGAACTTAACCTCACTGGCGTCATGTGCATCCAGCATCATGTGGATGGTTTCGCCCATGTGGGTAGTAAAGTTGATCACCATCTCCTCGCTCTCCTCCATAAGTTCAAGCTCGATTTCAGGGTATTCTGCTTCTTCCTGAATAAGCATGAAGCAGTCAAGGAAACGATAATCTGCCTTCTTGATTTTCACGCCAGTATTCTTTGCCTTCTCCTTAAGAATTGTAGGATACTTAGTAAGATATTTCTGTTTTGCCATAACAGCACCTCTCTTTCACAATAGTTCGTTTCTAGGAACACCATTATCTTAGCAATTCCTATTACATCGCTCATTCTTACATCAGAAAAATAAGTTAGCTATTACTGCCCACACAGTCGATAGACACGATAAGCCTCACTGCATTCAACACAAGCTCCCATATTAAGCAGCAGTCCAGCTACAATCGATCTATGACATATTCCTTCTTCATCATCAGGGCAAAAGCATGCAAGCCGTATGTTCTTATCTCCACTAACCGCCACAAGTGCTCTAAGTTGCTTCATAGCAGCTTCACTGGTCTGTATATCTTTCAGAAATCTTGGCACATAGCATTCTTCAAAAGCTTGTTCGTTCCAGTGACCGGAATGAACCATACTTCTATACTCTTTGAACAGGCTTTCTTTAGGTGCCAATTCCGGAACATGAAGGACATTGTCAAAATCCTCAAACAGACTTCTCAACTCATCGACTGCAAAGCATATAACCCAGACTTCATCAAACTCTGCCGGATTTGTTTTGAAAATATTACCAATAGAAATCATCCATACCCTCCTTTTAGGCTGCCTCCCGGAAGCATTCTCTACTTTCCGGAAGGGCATACCAGTTCTGCGTATTATCATCTGCCAAAGCATAGATAGACACCAAAGAACGCTTCATATTCAGCAGATCTTCTGTGAAGAGAATGGTGTCTTCCTGACTCCACATTCCATTTGCTCTTAAATACTCCGCAATCTTGATGTTGTGATCACGAGATTCACCGCAGATAATCATCTGAGGATATGAAGCATCCCCATGATAATTGGAATTGAGATATGTCTCATTGTGGATCAGATTATAGTAACGTTCGATCTTGCTCATCAGCTTCTCATAAGAATCCGGAGTATCACGAACCACTTCATAAGCCAGGACAGAGGTGTCATCAATCTTTACGGTTGCGGCGGTTCTGATCATACAACTGCTTCCTGCCTGCTCAAGATCTGTAGCACGCATGGTCTCCATGATACCGAAGCGCTGCATCTGCGTATTACTCATCAGAAGGTTGAGAATAATCTGATTGCCAACCAGGATTCTCTTTACATCACAGGCAGTATCATCAGGCATTCCATTCTCTCTTCTCTTTGAGAAAGACATGTATCGGTTGCCCATATGAAAATTAACCCCATGTTCCAATGCAAGCTGATACCCAAAATAGTCAAGCTCATAATACTTGAGTCCATGCTCTGCACCTGTTGACACCATCTCATTCTCCTGGATCACACGATACTTCATCAATTTAAGGATACGCTTCCTCAACTTCGGACGATCGGTGTCATAACCTCTCAGGGTAATATACTCAAATATCTGAAGAGAATTGAGATATTTAGAGACAGCAACTGCCTCCACAATCGCATGATCAACTACGTCAAGAAGCTCACGCAGTTCATCTACGCTTGTCATGCAGTACTGCACACGTGAATGCTCAATATGCTCATCGCCTCTTGCTGCGAAAATCGGGTTCTCAGGTACGGTATACGCTGTCAGTTCTGCAGTCACTCTTCCGTAGGTTTTAGGATCATTCCACTTTGTATAATTCATCATATCTTTTCCCCTTTCTTACAGGTCATTCTCAATCATGCTAATAAGCTTCTGTTCCAGGTTGTCCTGCTCCAGATTTGCACAATAGTATTCGCAGAAGTACTCAACAGTCTCCATCTGCTCCGTTGTCAGATAGTTCTGAACAAGCAGCAATCTGTTAGGCACAATTCCATACTCACGGCCGATGCGAGCGAGCTTATCAAAATCACGGAAGTTCTTTCCAGACTTGATTTCGATCACATATACGAGAGCATCTGTGACATTTTCGATAATCAGATCAAACTCATTCTTCAGTTTGCCATCTACGGTTGCCACTTTGGTATTCGCATAGAGCTTGAACTGCTTACCATGCTTCTTCTCGAGCTTTGTAAGCACGTCACCCACTACCTTGCGGATGGCAATCTCCATGTACTGGCCATTGATAAACATCAGGGCCTTAGGGCTTAACACAAGCCGACCATGAAGCATCTCACAATCCTCACAATAGCGGACCTCAGCGATAACACCGTATAGATTCTGGCAAAGATCGACAATGCCTGCTTTTCCTTCATTGGAAACGCCTCTCAGACTGAAGTGAAAATCTTCTCTTTTAGCACCAAACAAAATACGCAGTTCATTGAGAAAGCCTCTGATTTCTGCGTCCAGCTTGAGCATTCTGAGTGCAAGATTCTCTACCGCACGTGGAACAAGATCAGCCTGCTTGGAATACTCAATTTTGATGTTCTGACTACTCTTAGTCAGTACGTTAGACACATTGGATACAACATTCATGTTTTCGGCAGATACCGGTCTTAATGCAGTTGCGTTGATCATATTTAAACCTCCCTGTATTCCAGAATCATCTGTCTGGTTTCCTTTTTCTTCTGGTTGCGGTTGTACACAGTCTTCAAGCCCATGTAAGTGGTGGGACGGATCCAGATATCACCCTTTTCTAAGGCCATCTTACGTTCCACACCACGGTTTGCTTTAAGCTGTGCAACCTTGTTTTTATGAATCGGATTCTTCATCTTGGTTACCTCCCTCACTTTCTAAATAGATTCTAAAACATCTACATTTTCTCCTCATTTTCACATCGGAAAGAAAAGATAAATAAAATCAAAAAATCCAGAATACAGGTTCTTAACTCTGTACTCTGGATTGATTTCTATGCCCCCGGCAGCATTCTCTGCTCGTCAATGCTATTTAACTGTTGGATCCTAAGCACCGAACTCGGATGTGTATCATATAATACGGATAAAAAGGTCTGGCCAGATACTCCTGTATCCGGTGCAAAGCGTTCCAGGAATCTTCTAAGATAGAATGCATACCCCATGTCTGCTGCAAAACGATCAGCCATAAATTCACTTCTACGCCCAAGTGCAGAAATCACCAACCTGCTCACCTGGAGAACGATAGTCTTTGCTGCTTCCATTACAAACCGAATCAAGCCGGAAATCTTGCTGGTAATAAAGTAGGAAGCAAACGAGAATCGAAACAAGCCCACCATACAGCAGATTACCATAATGATGTAAACACAGGCAATCAATGCAAACTGATAAAAAGCAAGGACAGCTATGATTCCAAGACAATTTACGATAAGTACCATGTTCAGCACACTGTCCCCATTCGTAAGGTGACCAAGTTCATGAGCAATGATGGCTTCCACGGTCCTATTGTCCAGGTTTAAGGCTCCTTCTGTCACGCCTATACTTCTAGCGCCAAAACAGTAAGCATTCATTTCATCTCCCGGAATCAGGCACACCTTTATGTTATTAGGAAGGTTGTGGTCCTCAGTTGCGACTTTCCCCCTAACTCTCTGATAACAATTATCCAGCTTCGCATGCTTAACTCCCAAAGATGGATCGCATGGAATCGCTCTGTATTTTACCCGGGCGATATACTCACCAATTCCCAAAGCATAGATAATTGCAGCCAGAGCAATAAATGCACCTCCGAAAGCGAAACACAACAGATCAATCACCAGCAATACTGCTGATATAATGTATCCTCTTCGCTTCATCTTAATCACCTCACATTCAAAATTTATCTCCTATGGTTGCGGAAGAAAAACGGAGAATAGCCAGCTAATGAAACAATACAGTCACCCGGTAATGCAATCTTGTAAAAGTCCGCATCCTGGATCACGCTACGCTCTCTTAACTCTGGTTTTCCACCGCCATAGCCTATTACTGACACCAGATTTTTTCCGTATCGGTTACTCAACAACTGTCTGCTCTTGTAATCACTGGTAAAGAAACAAAAAACATTCGGGAAGAGTCCCAGCATACAGCTGGCTTCACTCTCTGAATAATTTTTTTCCAATAACTGTACTGACTGAACCGCTGCAATCAACCTGAATCCGTTGCTTCTGCCGTAGGCTAAGGCTGACTGAAGATATTGCAAATGGCCAAGGAGGCTAAATTCATCCAAGAAGAACCAGACCTTCTGATCATTTTCCGCAAGACTCTGTTTGATCATCTGGTCGAGGATCATATCAAAGAAAACGATACTGGACTCTGTGCTCTCCGCGTAATTGAAAAGCAGAAATACCTTCTTACCTTCTCTTAATGCTTGTCTCACAGAAAATGTTCCCGGTTTCAAAAAAGCACCGCCCTGGAAAGTTTCCTTTAATACGGTACGAAGTTCTCCAAGGACACCAAGAGCCTGCGCAGTTCCACCTTCTCCCAGGTAATCGGATAAATGATGCAGTCTAGGCACCTCTTTGATCAGTGTTAACAGACCTTTTCTAGTTTTACCATTCACCACGGAATCCTTAAGTGTGACCGTGTTAAAAAATCCGATCAGAGTACTGTTAGTAGGCTTCTTTCCGGTCTGCAGCTCATAGGTTTCATACAGATACATCGTCAAGGACTTGAACATATCCTTTGGTGCATTGGTAAAAAAAGGCTGTACTGTATTCTTATGTTTGGAGAACATGACATCACAAAGCTCAACCAGTGTCTTCTCCGGATCATTTGAAGCTTCCATCTCTGCAAAAATATTCCAGATACACTCTGGTTTGCATGCATTATATTCGAGAAGAAGATCTCCGTTTTCCGGATGATAAAATCCATCAATCATCTCTCTCTTGGTCGCAAAGATCACTGCAGCATCCTGTGCTCTCATGTTGCTAAAAATTCGTGGCATAATTGCATTGCACAGTAAATAGGACTTACCACTTGATACCTGTCCAATCAGCAGTGTTGGTTTTTCAAGAATAGAATCATCTATCGTGAAACCTGGTGCTAACTGAATCACCGGTGCTTTACTGTTTTTCTCCACATTAGGTCTTTCCTGTAAGGTAATTTCACTACTTTGCATCTGTAACATATCGTATCCTCCCTCAATCCATCTTCATTATCATAAGTATTTTCTTGGCCATCTCCGGTGCTGTATCCGTGGCATATATTCTATGGCCGTCCCATGATCTACGACTATCATTGCACTCTGTACAAAATTTAATGCCCACACCACTCCAGTGAACAAGATTTCTGGTATAGTCATCCAACAGATAAGCTATCTTCTCTCTGATTAGAGGCATCTTGACACTCCCATAGGGAATGAAATGACAGCTGCACTCTGGTAACCATGGCAACCAAAGTCTCAGCCACTCTTTTTTCTCTTTGAGCGCAAATTCGTTATCCAGCACTGAACTTAAAATATGTACATCCACATCCAACTCAAAGATAAGACGTACTGCATCAATCAGATTTAACTCCGGCTTTCTGGAAAGAAAGAACCCTTCAGAGGACACATCTCTATAAGATGTTTCCTCCCACCTGGCCAGAACTCCATCCATGTCAACATACAGAATTTTATTCTCCAAGCCCGTCATCATCTTCTCCACCACCTCCTTCGCCAAAGTTATCTTCTCCAGCACCTTCACTTGCTCCTTCCGATTCACCGGAAGATACTTCAGCACTTGCAGTCGCTTCACTTTCAGTGGTTCCGGCATCCAGAAAGGAAGTATCAAAATCGGTATGCTCCCATCCGCTGCCAAGTCTGTCATCCACAGCATCTTCTGCACCACATAAGTCATTAGCAATATCTCTCTGCTCATCCGTCATGCCAGCATTCTGTGATGGATCAATCGTCTGATCCGCCTGATTGGCGGTATCATTCCATGACTGCTGCAGATCATGACTGGCATTCTGAAAAGAAATATGCTGCTCATCAATGGCACCGGTAGTGTTATCCTGAACTCCTACATTGATCATTGTTGCATCTGGTCGTTCACCGACACTGTTAAAATTGGAAACATTCATGGAAACCGTGTTGTTCGGATTTGCTGCAAGATTGGCAACATTTCTCTCAACATTCGCCATATCTTTCTGATTAACATTCGCCGCAAGTGGGTCAAGGTTAGTTAAATCATTACGACCGCCAAATCGATCAGCAATAAGATGAGAACCCTGATCTCCTGCCTGACGATCTGCACCTCCCACACTCCTCTGAGCACCAAGATCTCTTTCGCTGGTAGAACCGTTTGCTATGATTCCTGATGCACTCTTGCCGTTTGCATTTTGTGAATAAGTGTATTCTCCCGGAGTTCCACTATAGTTCATACTCATTTTCTGTCATCCTCCTTTATCTACGTAAATCAACATATCCTTCATAGGAATCTGCCTGAACCAGACAGACCCCTTTCTGCATATCATGTATTTCTTCTTTTCGATACTGAGCTTCCCACTGCGGAATATGCTGTACATAGTGATCAACTCGGTTAGTATCTAAAAGTCGGTCAAGCACTCGGTTGTTTGAAATTCTTCTATCCCGATCACAGGCATATGAGTTTCGCACTACTGGAATCTGTCCAAATCTCTTCGAAGAGATCTCCTCGCAGCTTTCCATTCTCGAATGTGCTGTGTATATGTATCTTCGGAAATACTCATCTATTTGCTCATTCCAGTCAGCTGTATGTCCTGAGAAAAAATCCTTCGCAAAGAAATTGAAGTTAATGTCTGCTGAGGATACATTCAGAAGCTGAAGAAGCTCATTGCCATATTTCTTGCATCCTTCCAGCACCATCAGACTGATCTGTTTGCCGGTTCGTTTTGCTTCCAGGATGTCCCATCCAATCATCTCAAACATAAGTTCTTTCATATCCTCACTCATGTCAGATTTGATAATGAAGCAGAGCCGATCCCCCTGTCCCAGTGCTGAAATAGATTTGCAGCGTTCCTTCTTCAAAGAAAAGCTACGATCAAGTCGATTCAGGATCCTCTTTAAATGAATACGACCACTGGAGCAATCTGAATAATCTTCAAACCAATCTCTGCATTCATCCTGTGTAATCTCGCCGTTAGCAACTGCTGTATTCAATGTTCTCTCAACAGCAGAGGCACGCAGGTACTTCTGCAAAAGCATCTCGTCTCTGGCGTGATTGTTCTCGCCAATTTCGCTTTCGAGTTCTGTCAGAAAATCAATATAAGCCATTACATCATCTGCTTTATCCTGATCAACACGGCATCTTTTCAGGATTTCCACCATTCTTTCCTTCATATCGACATCACTGCCTGAAAAAGCTGGAAAGTAGCGATGTGCATAGGAAGGCAGATACCCTTTATTTCTTGAATCGGATTCAACAATCTGAGAGACAGCCGGAAGCATATCTTCAGAAGCAATTACCACCTGCACGAAACGCTGCTCCGCAGCCTTATACAGAAGGTTCTTAAAGACAATAGCCGTTACTGCTTCGTCATCTCCCGAGCACATCCAACCACTGATATCGCGATTCATCAAGCTTATGATTTCGTTCATCCATTCTCATCCTTTCTTAAAACTGTTATCTAACCGCACTATCAATATATAGAAACGCCAAGGTATCTTCCTTCGCATATCGGTAAAAACAGTTAGCAACATTTCTGGCAAGTCATTTTTCTTATAAATTCCGGAGTGCAATTACAGGAAAGTATCTCGGAACAACTTTCACAGATTGTTCGATCCGGAAGATGAACCATCCCCCAATGGTAGAGAGGATCCTTTCTGCAGATCGCATCAGTGACATCTATATAAAACCAGCCACCACGAAGGAATACCATATTCCAGGCATGACCTTCTCCATTCCGTGTTCCACGTACATACCTGCAGGGAATTCCTAACTCTTTGAAGATGGAACAGATAGCCAGAGATATGCCCATGCAAACAGCCGTATTATTTATGATTGCACTATATGCGGTATATTCCAGTTTCGAAGAGTTTTCTATACGCCCATAGTGCCAGTTGTTTACACAATATCGAACAACCTCATAGGCTTTTCTTCAATCCTCAATACCGCTCAACTTAACCTGGCGAACAATCTCATTGATCTTCTCTGTTATCTTTGCTTTTCGGTCTGTCCATTCCCTGTAGCTGCAGGAATATTGAAAATGAATGACTTGTGCCATATACCTGCATTCTTCCATTCGCTTTGTTTCGGACGATAGTCCTGATACGTAACAATTCAACAGCTGATGGGATTCCAGCAGGCTGCTTTTCTCTCCCTGGATTTGCTCATACATGTGGACCGGATACACAATAAGCAAATCTCTTCTATGTAAGCTAGCCGCATAAATTGTCGCCTCTCGCAGTTCAGAAATTGATTCAACCCTCACTACCGACGAAGAAAGAATATCCGTATATTCGACATGAAGTATCAGTTTTGCCCACATGCCATAATCTTCGACTTGAAGCTACAGTGTTTTGATACATAAAATCAATCGAGGGTCTGCCTCACATACTTCGTGAAGAACAGATTCCTCCCTGATAACCTCTGGCATCACGTTAACCGAAATACTCTGGTCACGTTTCGTTGCCATATGTTCTGCCAACATAGACGCAGCCACTCTGAGTGTGTTACAAACCATATCATGCCTCCTTATACAAGAAAGTAATCAAGCAGAGCAAACACCAGCATGAAGATCATGTTGTTGAAAAGAAGTTTGCGAATCTCCGCCACATCGAACTTTCCGTTCTTGATAAAAGCGTTAGCAACCACTGCAACAACAAATAAGATCAGACTGATCAGTGCAAAAATATAGGAATACGCTGCCAGAGCAATAAAACCACATTCAAGAATCTTGTTAATCATTTTCTCTTCCTCCATGTGTGAAAACATTTGTCATTTGGCCTGCAATTGCTTCCAGCCTATCGCCTATCCTTTCAAAATCGCGGAAAGCAAAATGCACATTTGTATTTAACTGTGCATGCAACTGAGGCATACTCAGCTCTGTCCGTATTGAAGGGTGTTCTTTCAGCCCGAAGGCTGTCACCAGTATCAATGCAGCCAGTATCGTAGCAATTCTTGCTGTTTTAGCTGTCTTCCTTGTCCAACGGATCAGATACCTTAGCAATGGATTGATCGGCTGGTATCTTGGTGTGTTATCTTTGACGATATATCTCTCCTCATCAAAATCTCCTGCAGAACATTTTTCACGGAACTTCTCGTCATAACAGCTCTCACAAACAAACAACATACTGTCAACATTGCCATTCTGGTATTGAATGTAATAACCTTTCTGTGTAAAACACCCACATCCCGGTTGCTTGCATTCCTTCATTGTATTAAGTGTTACCTTCTTGGCAATGTATCTGCTCATGTAAGAATCACTCCAATCTCGTCAATCTGACTATGTTTATCTTTAACTGCAATCTGGATTTCACTATTACCTCCGACGATCATATAAATGATATCCATCAGCATGTCATCCAGAGTCTTGTTATCCAGAAGATTAAAATCCGGAGATCCGCTTGGACTTGTTCTGTAAAGACCTACAATAACAATTCCTTCTGCTCTGGAAATCTTTCTCAGATTCATGACATCATCCTTGGTAAAGAAATTGGCGGTTCCTTTGCCTGCCTGAACGCTATCGATCATTTTTTCCACTACAATCTTATAGCCTGCATCAGTAACTTCCTTTTTACCCATGAGGTAGTCAGCATGAAAGCCTGGCTTTTTACCTTCCGGAGCAATCTGTTCAATAGCATTCATGTTCAGCTCAACTACCTTTGCTGCAAGTGGATAGTCTCTACTACCGTTTGTTTCATAACACTCCTCACAGACAAATCTAGCCATGTTGCTATCACGGAGCATATAACCATTCTGTGAAAAACAGTGACAGGAAGTGCATTCCTGATGCTCCGGTAAACGTGTAATCATCGCGATTTTTCTACTCATCTCTTATTCCTTCCTTTCAGTAAACTCTCATCTGCTGTTTACAAAATGATTACATGAAAATACGATTTCTCCCTCATTTGCATATCGGAAGAAAAGGTTATACTATTTCATTGTTTCTGCATTTATTCGTTTCCAATCCCATCTGTATTTGCATCTGCATCAGACATAGATCCTGCATCTGTATCGTGTGTGCCAATAGCGTCCTGCTCTGCATCTAAAAAGGATTCATCGAAATCACTCATGTTCTCCATTTGCTCTACTTCTTTCTCCATCTGCATGTTTTCCTGTTGAACAACAATTTCCTTCGATTCTGAGGTTTCCTCCGTTTGTTCAATCACCGCCGGGAATTTTGCATCTCGATTGATTACTGCACCATTTTGGTAACCACCATCTGTCACAACCTGAATTGCCCCACCATCACGCGGTTGCTGCTCTGGATCCATCATGGAAAACTTGCTCTGTGGGGCAATTTCTCCGATTATCAGATCCTGATCTCTTCCAAGCTCTACAGTAGTCTCAAACTCTGCCGTATTTGTATGAGGCAATGCTCCATTGTTGATTCTGTCAGCAGGGGTGTTTCCTAATGATTCTTTTGATACAAACACTCCGGAACTTCTCTCTATGCCATGCGTTGTAACAAAACGTTCTCCTGCATGAGCATGACGAACTTCCATTCTGCTATCGGATGAAAAAGAATTCTTAAGATCACTACGAGCCTCCTGACTAATTCCTCTAGAATCCATCAGCTTATTGAAACCAGCATTATTCAGCTTTGCACTTTGATCAGTCAGCCCTGACTGCTGATAGCGACTGGCTGCAGTATTGTTATGAAATTGCTCAACATTCTGTCGAATATACTCGCTTCTATCCATATGATATGTCCCTCCATAATCAGGCAGGGGAGAGGTACCTCCTTTCTGTCCTCTCCCTCTGCATTATTCATCTCTTCTTTTTATTACGCCTCCTTATCCGTAAAGCACAGTTTCACAAGGTAGTCATGTTCATCGCCCTCAACGAGGTAGATATGTTCTTTCGGAAGTTGCCAAAGAACAGGATCTACACCGCAGCCTTCCGGCACTTCGATCTTGGCATATGCGTCGGTACTTCTGTAAGCCACAGGGATATTCAGGCTCCACTCCAGATCAAGTCTATATGAAGGAATATCCTCCTGGAAAACTGCATTCATCTTTTTCCAGAGTTCATGCTTCGGATGTGTTCTATCGAATTCAATGCGATGAATTACCTCAGCCTCTGCCAATGCATCAAACAGCTCACTCTTGATTTCAGCTGGAAACTTTCCATATTTAAAAGTTCTGAGTGCTGCTTTGTCACGAACCAATCCGTTTCCAACCGAATTCAGGATATATTTCCATGCGGTCTTCACATCTTCACTCTTTTCAAGCAGATATTTCAATGCAAGATCCATGGTCATACCAGCAATCTGAGCCGAAAATCCCATAACCTGCACCTGCGTTTCATCAGGAATATCACTACAGCTTCTTCGTTCTTCCAGAGTCTGACGGTAGCCATTTCCCCAAACATACTCAAGGTCCACAACTGAATCAGCAGGGAAACTTACTACATTACCTGTAAACTGATCACCGATGGTTCCTGTTCCACAGGTAATATGCGGAATATGATACAGCTTACAACCTCGATCAATATACTGACGAACTGCAGCACTATCTACAGGTGAAAGCACCAGATCGAACTGTTTGAAGAATCCCCAACCCAAGTCACAGATATTAGCATTAATTCCAGTCACGTTAATTGAGAAGCAACTTCTTTCAGCCGCGGCTTTGGCAAGTTCCAGTGCCTTTGGGTGTCTCAACGAGGTTTCATTGACCATGCTGGATCTAGGCAGATTCCAATACTCATAGGCATCCATATCCACAATCGTAATATCGCTTACTCCGCTGTTAATTGCATACTCAACAAGAAGATTACCAATAGTACCGGCACCAACAATCAGAACCTTTTTTCCTGCCAGTTCCTGAATCGAATGCAGAAATCTTTTATCAAGCTCCGCCTTCTGAGTATCGGTATAATTACGTGTCGTATGAAATGCAGACTTTTTTACCTTCTTGCCCCCAGCAAAGAATTCTTCGTCATCCTGAGTCACACACTTTGCAAACATATGCTCACAGGCAGTTGCATCAGCAACGGACATATCACACTCATGAAACTTAAAGTCCATATCCTTAAAGATTGCTTCCCAGGTTCCATAGCGAGGAGAAACTACCATATAGACACTGTTGTCTCTGGACTGGCACATCATCTCATGGTCAACTCCGGACCAAAATGCCTGATACTGGGCATGGGAATGGATGTTTCCGATGATATGCATATCCGGGCAGTTCTTTTTAACATACTTCACTGCATTCATTAGATAATCGGTTGTAAACTCGAATGTACTCGATGTACCAATTCGTTCCTCTTCATACAGGTCGCAAACATGTGCGCTATATTTACCGGTAACGGCATCCTGAGAAATATTACCAAGAAGAATTCCGCCACATTCGTGCATAGGATCTCGGTAGATCATACCGTTAATCTTGCCAACTGCTACTTTATCAATAATGACGGCTGCATTCTGACCTGACATCGCACTCTGATTCATTTCTCTCTTCATTCAAACCCCTCCCTTAGGCTGCATTCATAAGCATCGTAATCTTACTGCACCAGCGTTTATTCACATAGCTCTCAAGCTTTCTGCGATCAGAAATAATCGGCTTGCACTTTAAAGCTCCAATTACTTTCTTCTGCTGCGCCTGTGCGTTCTTGAGTGCTTCCATCTTCACTCCCATAATTCCGGATGCACAAAGACCTACTGTAACAGAGTCCTTTGTGACATTCTGAAGAGACAGTGTTTCGATGATATTTGCAATGAAATCCACCGGTCTTTCTCTCTTACTATTGTCCCAACAAGGATGACCGTCATTGTACACATGCGGATGTGCGAACTGATTTCCCATGCTCTCCTGATAATATCTGCACTGTGCCTGCTGAATCGGTGTGTAGTGCACGTTACCCTTTCTCACATAGAAAGTAGATCTTGGGAACTGTACATACACCTTACCGGAACGATTGGAGTTTCTCAGTGGATATCCATTGAACTCCATAATGATCGAATTACCATCAGCACTGTAATAGGTATTGGAAGTAAGACCAGCGCCAAGACAGTCTGTCACGATGCTTGCTGCGATCTTAGTAAGGTCCATTGTATAATCTCTCATCATATTCTCGTCCTCCTCTTCTTAAGCTACGATGCTGGATACGCTTACCACAAACGTAGGTACCTGGCCCTCACTCTCGATGTGGGCCATCTCTTCCTTAATTGCTGGCTGATTACACAGCGCTGTCTTCCAGTCTGCCTTGATCGAATCACCCTCGATGCTCAACAGCTCGAATGCTGACTTCGCTTCATCGATATGTCCGTCCATAAGCTGATCAATCGCCTTCTGGTTGGAGAAAATCTGCGTTGCTGCAGTTGCATCCTCCTCATAGAACTTGCGGATGATGCCCATAGGGCTGTCTGCTGTATCGATATCACGGTTAATGGTTACGCCTGTTACGGTTTCAAGTGTTGCTTTCATTGAATTTCCTCCTCTTTCTTTATCTTTTTATCGTTGTCTCTTGCTGACAAATCTGTTATATCAAATCCTGAAAATCGGATCAGCTCGCTATCGGAAATAATAGTTCTCAAAAAACTCTTTTTTAAATTTCATTTCACACCACCTTATCTCCCTTATCACCAGGGTAGTATTTCATGCCATCTTGTTTCATACCGCTATTGTCATAAGCCTCAATGCTATCCATTGTTCCGGAAACTTTTCCTGAATTGCCACAGTAAGCACAAGTAAAGTGTCCCTTTCCGTCATAGCAGGTAATACGTCTACATTTACCGCATCGAACGATATTCTTGTTCCCACAAACAGGACAATGATAAATGCGTCCAACATAAAGCCCACTCGACAGTTCAATCTTCTTGAATCCTGCTTTTGAATCACCTCTGGTGTTGATGCTCATGTTCCCTTTATAACTTCGTTCTCCTCGAAGCATCGTCAGTTTTCCATTTTTGTGTCCCAGAAGAATATCGTATGCCTCCTTTGTAACACTGCATCTTGCTGGGATTCTCTCCTCGACCTTAGCCTCTTCACTCTTTTTCAAGTACTTTGTAAACATCCCCATGTTTGTACCTCCTGTGTTTTTCTGAAATAATGATATCAGCTTTCTGAAATCGGCTCATTGCAGCATCGGAAATAAAAGTTACACTTCTTATTTCTCACCCCCTCTTCCTTCCTGATCGAGAAGCCATTTTTCATAATCTCTTGTGATTTTTTGATACATTGGATCTTTATAAATATCAAATCTATGTGTCATGATTCCTTTCTGTCCTCGTCTGAATACCACTTCAGTTCCTACGGGCATAGCTAAGATATCTTCAAGAGGAACATTAAGCTTTAAACTAATTGCTTTTGCAGTATCGTAGTTGTTTCCGCCAAGATATACGTAACTATCACAGCAGTCTAATATCTCCACACATCCAAAATCCCCATACATTTTTTTCAGCTGGCTCTCTGATTGCAAGAGGAGTGAGAAACTGAGTCCCATTTCCCTTGTAATCGCCATCTTCTCAGGCATGTCGCTAATTCTAGCACCAACAGCGAAATCATCAAAAGTAATATGAACTGGATTAGGCAGTGTTCCTGATGGACGCCTCTCCGCAATTCTGTGAAACTCAGCGATTGCAGTTGCGACAAAAATATTGGCCAAACTATGAAGAGCTTTTTTAACCGGACTGGTTGTAACGAAAATAACTGCTTTTTCATTAGCCACTTTCTCAAAATCAATAGTGGGTTTTGTTTTCATGCATTTTCGCATATCGCTTGTAAACGCCATCAATGTAGGATTCATTGAAACGAAGATGCTCTTCGCCGTCTTCGGTGCAGCTTCTTTAAAAGTCTTCCACTGATTTAGTGCAAAGCAATCAGGATCTTTTGCTTCAATCTTCCTAAATACAGGATCCAGCGAGGTTGAAATACCGCATCCTGATTCTTCAAATTTCAAGTTGAAATGAGTATCTAGAACATCCGCAAATGTTGGTCCATCTTTCAGCATAAATGTTAATGCAATCTCTGCACTAAGAAGTGCCACTGAAGCATCGTCCCAAAAAGGATCCGCATTAGATCGTTCTTTACGCTCATTTGCCATTACTATGTTTTTTGCAAGTTCAATTATGTCGTCTTCGCTTCTTACATATTTAAGAAGATCTGGAAAGCTATTACCTGCATATGGATCTGTAAAATTAACAGAATATACCTGAAATCCCTTTTTTGCATATACGGGTGCATACTTTCGCTCAATTCTAGGCTTTGTAGCTACACAAAAGCGGATGACCGGTTTCTGTGATTTCAACGTTTCAATATGTTCTGCTTCTCCGAAAGAAACCGTTTTTCCACTTCCCGGTCCACCTACTACTGCTACGTTCCTATTCAGACCAGTTTCTTCCGGGTCAAAACTATAGATACAATTTTCGCCAAGAATCACTCTTTCTTTTATCATTTAACATTCCTCCAATAATTTTCTAAAATCTACAATCTCGTCTACTAAGCCAAATTTCAGACTTTCCTCTGAATCAAAGTAGTGATCATAACCTGTCGCTTTCTCCACACTTTCTTCTGTCTGTCCAGTGTGCTTCGCCAGGATTTGATTCATTTTACGTTTTATTTCCAGCAAGGATTCAGATATGGATTTGATCGACGAACTATTCCCACCAACACGATTTCCAAGTAAAGGCTCATGGATCATTACTTCTCCATGCGGGAGTATATATCGACCGTGATTACCACATGCGAGTAAAATTGCACCCATAGAGTAGGCCCTGCCGATGCAAAACGTACGAATAGGCGCCTTGCTCGCCTGAATGACATCGTAATATAACATTCCAGAATTTATGCAACCGCCAGGGGTATTAATAAAAAGGTCAATTGGTCTGTTTGGGTCCTGCAGATTTAAAATCATAATCTTCTTCACAAACTCACATGCAGTTTCCGCATTGATTTCACCTTCAATGAATACTTTGCGATTAGACATGAGTTTTGCATCTGCAGAAACCTGAGAGATTCCGTTAGAACTCTTCTCAATAATATTCATTAAGCAGCACCCCCTTCCTGCTTTCCGTCAAATGGATTCCCTTTGATTTCGTCAGAGACTGCATCTGTATCCCCATCAGCCCCATCCTCAGAGTCACCTGTAATACCGAGTCTTGTCGCAAGACGAGCAATCATCGCTTCGATATCGGTGCCTTCCATGTCCTCACCAACAACATCAGTAATCATGGAACGAAGTTCATCCTCCGGAGATTTTTCACACTTTACGATAGCCTCTTGGGCTGTACATCCAGAAAAGATAATGTCAACAATGCCAGGCGCATAACGTTTATACATCGCAGCAGTACAGTGAATGCTGTTCTTGATCACCTCAGTAGAAGGCAGCACATCCTCACAATCGATAAAGCTTCTGAAACGGATCTCTCCATCACGGAAGTCCAGTTCAAAACAACCGTTTTTCAGTCCATAATTAGCACGGCAGAGGAACTCCGCCATCTGTGCCATCATGTTGTTGTCAGTGTGATCAGCGCCAATCGGACATATGCCGTAGACAACGATCTCATTCTCGTGAACATCCACAATATAGTTGATCTTCTGAATCTTACTCTTGACTCTGAGACCAAAATCAAACACTCCAGTATTCTCATCAAAAGAAAAGTACCAGTCGTCATCAACGAGGAATTTCTTAATAAGATTTACAAGTTCATTAGAGTATTCATATTTACGCATGGAATTTTCTCCTTTCATTCCTTACAACGATTTTCAACCATAAATAACACGTTGGTGTTTCAATCCCCCGCAAACCTTTAGCCGTTTTACGGTCGCTGTCAACTGAACTCTACGCCCCAGTCACCAGGCGGTACGTTCACCTCTGAAGTACAGGTATAGAATACAAAAATCTCAAGATATCCTCAGTTTCGTATCGGAAAAAAAAGGTACAAAAAAAAGAAGTCTACGATTTTTTTCGTAAACTTCTTTAAATGCACATATAAAATTGAAGCATGGGATACAGGATTACGCGAAAAGAAAGCGGCACCTATTCAGCAAACTTCACCGTTCTTACCGTTGTGTTGTGTGACAGCTATTCAAAATCATCTTCGAATATGCAATTCAAATCAAAATCGCCTGGAATATTGTTGCAGTAAGCCAAAAGCAATTCCTCCATATCCGGAACATACTTTCTGAGCAAACAATCCAAGTAATAGAGGGTATCTTCCAAATACTCGTTTCCTCCAGCAGTGCTGAAATGTATTGAATAACTTCCATCCCGCTTTGACTTGATTTCCAGCAAAATATCAATTGGGATCTTTCTGGTAATATTCGGTGGAAGATACTCTAACAACCAGAATACTTCACAATAGGCCTTTCTTGAAACCATATTGATGACTTTATAACAATCATCGGCAGAAGCCATTTGCACGATCAATTCTTGCATGAGCTTCGCACGATTTTCCATGCGATCTCGATCCTCATGCTGTTCTATCGTTTCTCTTTGTTTATCAATTGCCCAATAATCTCGGAAAATATTGGCAAATATAGCTTCTGTCTCCTCCATGATACTTTGTTCCGCAAAGCTTTTAGATGTATCCACCTTAAAACCATGCTCCCGATTCTGTAATTTCCTAAAGGTATTTAGCATTTGTGTAGGTATTTTTTTTACAGACTCAGCCGGCACATATCTCAATACTTCTAGAACTTCTTGATAAGCATCGTGATATCGTTCCTGTTCTTCAACCAAAGAATTATATTCTTCCCTGATTGGAATAAGTGAATCCTGCATTTTTAAACTTTCATAAACTTTAATAGTAAGTGCTTAAATGGTTCTTTCCACACTTAGTTGAAATTGATGTGTTAAAGTTATATAATACATTCAA
>OHAY01001641.1_pt1 | contig 19823 bp, 17 predicted proteins | sample 1577191 | NCBI WGS metagenome assembly OHAY01 (sample SAMEA3541504, study PRJEB24748) | human gut metagenome | biome: human gut; feature: human-associated habitat; material: faeces | place: China | collected 2012 | reverse complement strand
ATAAATCAGCACAATAATCAGAACAACAAAAAGGAGTGCTAATAACGAAACAATCACAGCTCTTTGCCTTTTTCTTCGCTTTATTGCGGTTTTGCGTGTAGGGGAGAGATACCTGCCTTTGCTTGACTGAGCTTGTCTTTTGTATTCTGTTTGATTTGATGTGCGGGCAATCCGTTCGGTGTCAGTTGGTTTTTGGAAAATTTGCCGAGGCTGCTTATTGTTTTGCTATGCTTGATTTTGAACACTATTCTCTGACGAAGGCGAAGGTGCTTTGTCAAATGTTCTGAGTATTTCTTCAATTTCTTTTTCTTGTTCGTCCATTTGATTTCTCCTTGTTCGATTTCTTTCCGAAAATCGGCAAAGCGCTTTTTTGCCGCCTTTCGGAAAGGGACTTCCGAAGAAATCCTTTTCGTAAGGAAAAGGCGGCAGCGGAAGCTCCGCTACCGCCATCCTTAAATGGTTAGCTATCTGTTATTTCACAGATTTTCTTTTTTAGTATAAACAGTAGTTGTCACAACTCCGAAGCCGCTGACGAACAGCAGAGCGATCCACAGCCACTCATACTGTTGTCGCCGGTCTGCGGATTCTGAACATCATCCGAAGGCTTGGTGGTATCGTCAGACTTGGTAGGAGCGGCAGGTTTGGTTGCCTTCTGACCTTCTTCGATAGTCTGAGTCGTTACTGCAGAGCCACCGGCAGAATCAAAGGTTACGGTATAGTTTTTATTTCTTTGTTGTAACAGTCTTAGCTTTTGACCAGCCTGAATAAATCCTTATGGATTTGCCGTTAATCTTAACTGTCTTATAGGTGCGAACTCTTACATAATACTTTTTCTTGCCCGAAAGCTTTGAAATTTTCTTTGATACTGTTGTATTCTTGCCTACTGTTACGGTCTTAGCCTTGCTGAATTTACTTGAGGCACTGTACTGTACCTGATAGCCTGTTGTCTGTGTAGCCCGCTTCTTCCACTTTACTGTAAACTTCTTTGAACCTGCTTTAAGTGAGGAAATACTTGTTGCCTTTGGCTTGATTGTGAAATAAAGCGTCTTTGTTCCGCTGTATTTACCCTTAAAGGTAATCTTTACTGCGTACTTGCCAACATACTTTCTGCCTTTTGCATAAGACACAGTATAGTCAGTATTCTTAACAAGTGTCTTTCCTGTTCTGTCCTTAACAATAACCTTAGGTGTTCTAACCTTTCCGTTATATGTTAATGATGTTGCTTTAAGCTTTATGCTTGATGCCTTTGGAATTACTGTTGTTGAAAGAGTTTTCTTACATACCGAACAGTAATTTACTATCTTGCCGTTTGCTGTTGGGGTTGCCTTTGTTACGGTTTGCTTTGTGGTGTGGGCAATCTTAGCAATATTGCCCCAAGATGCAAGGTCGGTTATTTCCTTTGTACCGAGTACATCTTCATAGAACTTGCCACAACCTTCGCACTTGTAGTATGCTTCCTTACCGCCCTCTGTGCAGGTGGCAGCTTTCGCAGCAACCAAAGTCAGATTGTGAGTGTGCGGTACAGTTTTGTAATATCCGCAGGTGTCGCAAACATTGTCAGAACCGTAATCGTGAGCCGCTTCGTCCTTTTTGTCGTGGCAACGAGAACATTCATGCCAGTGGTTAGTATCATCAGACTTCCATTCTGTGCCTGCGGTATGTCCGGGAGCCGGAATCTTCACACTGGTTTTATCGGTAATTTCTACCGATCCTGTTGCATCTGCGAACCACTTGTCACAGCCATCGCAGGTGTAGTATGCGGAATTGCCCGCAGTAGTGCAGGTGGCAGCTTTCGCAGCAACCAAAGTCAGATTGTGAGTGTGTTCTTCGTTTTTATTTTTGTAATAATATGTAACAACCGTTCCGTCCGAAACAATAGGCTTATTCAAGCCGTCAACCTTTATAAATTCATAATCATAAAGTGTTTTTGCCGGTGTTAAATCAAGCTTTGTGCCGTATGGCACGGTAAATGTTCCGCCGGCAGTGTTTGGAATTTCAGAGCCGTCCTCAAATTTATACTGAATTGAAACGGTTGTGTAGCGCTGTGTTTCCGTATTGTCGTCTGCAAGCACATTTCCGTTTTCATCGAGCACCTGAAATGCCACGGTATCGCCGCTCTTAAGCTGTGCATCAGACGGAATTTGATAAATAAGCGAGCAACTCTTTAAGCCTGAATTAAAGTCGCTTTTGATGTGATCCAAAGCACCGAGCGGCCAGAAATTTGCCTTATCATTCCAAACAGGAATGTCAAAGGTTTGTACTGTTTGAAGCGGATTCCCCGATGAATCGGTCGCAACGCTTCCGTCGGAGTGCTTAATCCACATTTTGAATTTTAATTGTCGTGCATTTTTATCTGAAATGTTTTGAATAACAGTTCTAAGCTCGATTTTTTTACCGTTCATATTAGTATTAAATCTGCTTTTGCTGTTGCCGCTCAAAAGTCGGTCATTGCGATTATATGTGTAATTATAATATGAACTTGTTTCAAGGTCGGTAAAATCAGACGGCTTTGAATAAGCGCCCGTATATTCCTTAACCTCGGGAGTTGCAACATAAAGGTCTACATCCTTAACAAGCTGAGACATTCGCTTGAAGCCCTGCAAACGGCAAACCTCACAGAATTGATAGTTTGTGTCTCTCATTATGCACTCATAACTTGAAACAAGCATTTTTGAGCCGTAAGCATTGCGGCAGGTATATGTGTTTCTAAAACCTAAAAGCTGTCGCCATTTTATCTTTTCCGGGTCTTCAACCGAGGAAAGATTGAGTGATTTAAGTTCCTTATCGTCAAGCAAATATCCGTTACTGTATTCATCACCGAGACCGAGCAAACCGTGTCCAAACTCGTGTGCAAAAGTTTTTGACGCACGATAACTGTCTGATGGCGAAATGAAATAATGGAAGCCGTATTCACGGTTATTATAAGCACCGCCGAAATCTGATTTTGTGTTTACAACCATAGCGAACTGAGCAATATAATCGTGAACATAATAATAAGGCTCATATTCCGAACCGGACGGAATTGTGTTTGGATCACACTTTTTTTTGATATGAGCATCGTGAATTTTCTCGATAAATTCAGGACCGATACATCTCTCAAAAATATGATTTTTCCACTGACTTCCGTGGAGATTATTAGAAATAACAGGCGAATTATATTTGTCGACTATAACATCAAAGAAGGTGCTTCCACCATTGTCAAAAGTCGATTCGGAAGCTGTGCAAAGAGCGTAAACATTGAATCTGTCGGCATAACTGCGATACGGTTCATATTTCATAGCGTCCTGCCAAAGTCGTTTGACATCATTGATGAATTTGCCCTGCTGACTTTTTGTGTATCCCTCGCCGCAAACGACAACAACCATATTTTCCGTGTCGCTGCGTGTTTTTTGGATGGTATAAACAGGGATGGTAGGATTAGAATATTTTCCGTCATTTGAATACCACGGGCCGAGGGTGAGCTGAATGCTTTGCTCGGTGCTGACATTCCAATCGGGATTTGCGTCCTCGGCAGGTTCCGAAATTGTATAATCATCCTCTTGCTTATTTGGAGCAGAGCCGATATAAGGACTGCTTTGTGAGCCGCTGCCGGAAGTTGTAACAAAATATTCGGAATCGAGATAAAATGCAGGTCTTACGCCCAAATCGGAATACCACGGAGCATAACGACCGACCTGACCCGATGAACTGATATAACGCATATCGTGATTGCAATCGGTAACAGGAGTGCGAAGCCAATAAGGCCAAGCCATACCGTCATTATTATACGCAACATAATAACCTTTGAGATTTTTCCACACGGCATTAGCCTGCTTTACATCAAGAAGAAAAACCTTTTCGGTTGTAGTTTCAAAATATGAACTGTCGTAGTTTGCCACCGCTTCCGAAATATCGGTGTAGTATAACAAATCCGAATTTGCGTCTCCATCAACTATGCCCTTGTTGTATTCGGGATGAGAAACGAGAGAACGCTGGGTAACGGTTTTCATTGCCGCAATTTCAGATTTTGAAAAAGCGTTGAGAAAACCCGCTTTTTCGTTGTACGCTCCCACACCGCTTACATATCCGTCTTTCGGAGGGTTGCCACAAAGCCAATCGACTTTGCCTTCAGCTGCGGTCGAATTTAACCAAGAACGCATATTGCTGTCTTTCCAATAGTTAGAACCGTAATCATCACGCTTATAGCTTCTGCTGTGTGATTTTGAATTGCTGTTGTCATTTGTTTTGGCATCATATGCAAGGGTGTCAACAATTTTGTCTGCAAGCATAAGCGGTCCGTTATTGTCAATGCTTACACATCGCCAAAGAATTGAGGCATTGTTATACGCGCCCATTTTAACATAGTCGCCAACTTTAATATCGGGCTTTGATGCCGCCTGAATGGTCATCGGCAAAACGGAAATTGCCATGCACAATGCCAAGAATATTGCGGTTATTTTTTTCGTCATTAAGGAACCTCCTTTATAAGCTATATATTTGCTTTTATTATATTGTAAGGTGTTATATGGGTCAATGAAAATCCAATTAAATTTTTGTTACTTTTACAGCCGACACATTTAATATTACACGAAGAAGAAAATCTTATTAAATATGCAAAAAGGCTTCTGCCCAAAACAGGGCAAAAGCCTTAAAAATTATGCGATTTTTAGGTTTAGTTGCAAGCCAAGGGGGACTATTTCATCTGCTTCAGTATAGATTAAAACACCTGTCATTTATACCTTTACCCCCCTACTAATACAATGAAAGTATTATAGCACAACTTCATAAATTATTTTTAATTATTTTTTGGTCTGCATATCATAACCAATCCACCATTATGATAATCTCCCAAGCACACTCCATGAGCTTCATCCACAGCTTCAACCATCTTTCCATTGCCCACATAAATTCCAACATGGCTGATGTTCTTATACCTTCCATTGGTTGTATAACTGTAGAAAATCAAATCTCCCGGTTGTAGATTTTCTTCTTTCACTGTCTTATCTTTCAGCCCTTCTGCTTCTGCAGCCGCAGTTGTTCCACCACCAAACGATATGTCAACACCTGCCGACTTCCACGTATAGTATGCCAAAGAACTACAGTCAAATGCTTTTCCACTGTTTCTTAATGGCTGACTGTAAGGATATCCTACTTTTGACAAAACAAATGAAGCAACAGCCTTTTGTGTTGGATTAGAAATCTTGTCTGTTATGTTGCTTATTTCCTGAGGAGTAAGACTTCCCTGTAATCCACTTATCTGACCTTCACCAGAAGGATTGTTTGTTATGTAAGCACTCATCAACTGATTAAGTGTTGCTGTTCTGTCTCCATCAAACTGATACTCTATTGCCATTTCAGTATATGTTTTTAGTGTAATTCTCACCTCTAAATACTTTATCTTCTTTTTGCCTTTTTTCTCTGTTACATTTTCCGTGGTGTATTTACACATGTCATCAAACGCTTCCTTCAAATTTTGCTTGTTCGTTTCATTCATTTTTGTCGCGGTATTTTCATATCCGTACTTAACCATGTATACACTCATAATGTCGTAATAATTGGACGGTTCACTATTCATTCCTTCATAATCCACATATACCTTTCTTCCCTTGTCAGCGTCCTTGTGTTCATCAATCAAAGTCTGCACTTCCTGATTAAATTCTGAAACATACTGTGTTGTCACTGACTGTATTGTGTCTCCACTTTCCAATGGTGGAAGAAACAATGCAAATGGTGAATTGTACAGAATTGCAATTACGGCAAACACAATTCCGGTTGCAGCTATTACAATTATTAAAATTGGTGTAATCAATGGTGCCAACAAGGATACTTCTTTTTTAATCATAAAAGTCATTTTGTTTCTTACCATGCTCCCCACAAGTTTGAAAAGGCTGTCATTCTGCTCTTCGTTTGGTTTCAGCTTATCCATAAAAAATTTCATCATTCTACTTCTTTGCTCTGCCTTGTAAAATGTATTGTCAATCTTCATTCCTGCTGCTTCGCCTGCAGCCATTCCTACCAAAGTTCCTTCCGGTCCTGCTACTGAACCTGCCACTGCCGTTCCAGCCTTGGTTGCAATCTTTGAACTTTCCTTTGCCACTTTTCTACTGGTATCTTTAGCCATCTTTTTTGATGTTTTCTTTACCGCCTTTCTGCCTGATCTTTTTGTAATTGACAATGTCTTCCTTTCAAAATTAAAATCCTTTGGTGTTAATGCCAATAATTCACCTATTCTAAGACCACACCAGTAAAGAATTTCAAATCCATAAAATGATAACGGTTTATCCATTACACAATTTATAAACTTCTTATATTCATCCAGTGTCCAAAACATCATGTTTCCACCTTTCTTACTTCCCATACCCTCAGCAACCTTTGCAGGATTATTTTTTTAATCATAAAATTTTACTGCATGATTGAATATGGCACTTAACTGTGCATGTAAAGTTGCAAGATATGCCTGAGAATATGACTTACCATCTTCGTCTGTATACTCAATCATTTTCTTTTACCAATGTCTTACATCCTTCGGAGTTATTTCTGTCATTTTTCTTTCTCCAAAATAAGGAAGAATTTTAGTTGTTATGATTATGTTTTTATTCTCCCATGTTGTTTGCTTAATTCTGTGTCTTAAATCAGCCTCGTATATTTCATAAAATTTTGAAAATGGCATATACAGGCTGAAGTTTCTCTTAAGCTTTTCTGCCGCTTCCCATTCACTTGCTTCTCTTTTGGTTTTAAAACCACGCTTTGTTGTCTGCTTCTTTTTTCCATAATAATCTGTGTATCTAATTTTTACATACCAGCTGTTTCTTGTCGCATCTTTGTAAACTGACATATTTCCACCTCCTATTCCTCGTTGTATATAAGTTTTTTGAAAAAGTATTTTGTATTTACCTTTCCGCGAACTACGATATATCCTTTTTCTTTTAGTTCAGCATTGAGCATTCGTATAATTTCGTATGCCTTTCCTTCTGAAATATTTAATATCTCTATTACATCCTGAACTTCCATAAACATCTTATCTGTCATGTTGGTAATCTCCTTTCTCTCTTTTGCTCAGTTTGTTTTTGTTTAACCGTAGTTCTACTTTAACCCTCTTACTTTTCTCATTGGAGTTAGTGGCACTATACCTTTTTATACGCTCCATATAATTTGACCTAATTACGCAACAAAAAAAGAGCTATTCTAACTTATTAGTCAAAATAACTCTTCTTATTCCAAATTTTGTTCTCAAAATGTTCTCATAGACACTTTTTATTCCACGGAATCCCTTTATTTATAGGGTATTTGAACGTTTGTTCGCCTATTCAAACTCGATAAAACTAAGTGGTTCACAGGTTGCTTTCTTGCTTTCCTGCCAACCTTTTTATGTATTTTGTGGCTATTTTGACCACATTTTATCTGATTAATTATTGGGCTGACTTCATTCTGACTTCATTGTGAAGTTTTTCTTCTATATTTAATAGTAAAAAGCGACTGCAAAACGACTTCACGTTTAAGCAAACTTCTCAACAATTCTATTACTCACTTTTTATTTTTTCTTTAAAGATTTGTAGTACAGTTATAAAGCAGCTTTAACTGTTTCGAAATGAGATAACCCAACCTCTTCTGCAACATCAACAAGTCACTTTTTCTCAGCTTCTGTTAATCTGACCGTCACTCTGTAGTCCATTGGATTGTCTTTCTTAGGTCTACCCATCTTTGCCATTTGAGCACCTCCTGCTTGTAATTTAACTTACAATACAATTATACTTTTTCGCATACATAATTTCTAGACTATTCTAATACTATTGTAAATACATCATCTTTTTCTGTTACTTTAAGTTCAGTCCAATTGCTTAGTGTTGAAATAGATTTCCAATACTCTTCTTTATCAATCCCCTTCTTTTTCATCTTCTTAGCAAATTCCGAAAGATCAATTTCTATTTTTTCTTTATCGGAAAAAACAAATATAGATTTTAACACAGTCAGTGCTTCAAAAGACTTATTACCGTTGTCTTCTTGATCTTTTTTACCAAATTTCTTCACGCATTCTATTGTATCAACTAACGAAAGAAGTAGTAATAATGGTGTTTTTCTATTAATTCTAAAAGAACTATCATGACCAAGTTTTTTCAATAACCCTTCTGGATATTTTCTGTCACACTCCTTACTTGATGATTTAAATATGTTATGCTGCGCTATTGTCAAACTACTAGCTTCTGCAATAAGAATTTCATTTTCATTACAACCACTCTTTTTAATTTTTCGTATTGAATTATAAAATGTAATAACGCCTCCCAAAATTCCATGATCTACTTGCTCTTTCGTATCACCTTTTTCTTTATGATATTTACGTGCGTATTTATCATATAGTAAAATCTCTTCATATGAATAAGCTAATGTTGACATATATTGTTTTGGAAATAATCTAACATATTTCAAAAAATCATCTTCGCTATTCTCATCAAACAAATAATACTTAAATGTTTTTTTATAATCAATCTTTCCATTTTTTAGTCTATCAGAAAAATATGCTATATCATGATTAAGTGACGTTAGCAACCATAGCCTAAAATTATTCGCCTCTTCTAAATTCACTACACTAGCGATTGAGCCATACAATCCACCAAATTCTGAAAAAATCATTCCCATTAGGAATGTTATTACACTATGTCTTGCTCTGATCTTAGCAATTTCATAAACACCCCCATTATTCACTTCAAACACATTTGATAATGATTTAATAAATTGCATACTTTTTCCATCGTCTGTTATAAACTCATCTATAGTCTCGTAACCACTTTTCGTATCAAGTTTTATTATTTGTTCATTCATTAATGAATATAACGATTTTCTTTCCATATTTCATCCTTTATCTTTAAGTACTTACTTATAAATCATTTTACAAATATTACTCTTCACCAAGCACATACATCAACATATCATATGCCGCTTGTTTTTTTGCTACTTTTTTCGAAGATGCTTCAGCGTCGAAGTAATACTTTTCTTCTTCTATATGACATTCCACATTCCAAATCGGATTTCCGTTTTCATCATATTGCTCTATATATTCATATTCAGGCATTGAGAAATAACCTCTTCTGGCAAGTATCTCTAACTGACTAATAGCTTCTGCTTTGTTAGGATTCTCAATCTCATCTTTTATTGTCCATAGAAGATCTTCTTCCTCTAAAAATTTATATGCACATTCGCAAACTTTTCTTCTTGCATCACTCTTTGATTCTCCATATGCACCGAACTCCGGCAGATCATCTGAAAGTTTCATTTTACACTCATATCTCAAATGCTCATTGCCATATGGATATGTGTAACCAGTTTCCTTATAATACACGCTCTCCGGTGTTGAACTCCCATATCTCCAATAAAGTGATTGTTTTCCAACACGAATACTCTCATTCCTACCTCTTTCTTTATATAAAAACTTCGGAAGATCATTATAGTGTTTTGATTCCCAGTCCTGTATTAACTTGATATAGTTATCGTCTGTAACATCTGCATCTAAAATCAATTCCGGACGAAGCATTACTCCTACTACATCTTGGATTTCATCAAAATCCCATAGAGTATCTAAAGTTACAGCTCCTATAATAGCCTCAAACAAATCTTCTTTTACTGATGTATTTTTATCGATATTATTTTTTAGGTCACCTTTGCTCATTATTAAAAATGGTGCCAACTTCAACTCATCGATTCTTGCAGATAAATATTCTTTTCGTACTAACAACGATTTGAGATGCGTAAGTTTTCCCTCTGAATATTCACAGTAAAATTCATCATCTTCATCCTCATAATCAGGTTCATCAGAAATCATGTGCCCGTATTTGTCTGTTAGTGTTTTTACAACAGCTAAGTCTAATGCTTTATCACCAATAAATTCTAATACTTCGTTGTTTTCTCCACCATTTTCCATAGAATATGACTTTCTGACAAAAGCTTGAACTAATAAATCTCTATTTACAAATTTATAGCCTATCTGTCTTTCTACAAAATCAACCCAATTTTCTGCTTCTCCAAATGATAATTCGCTCATAAAAATCCTCCTAATATAAATAATTATTAGAAGGCATAAAAATAGCCTAATAAAGCAGCCTTATAGGTACACTGATACACTAAGCCACTTGATATTAAACCATAAAAAATAAATTTAACTCTTTGTTTTGTGGTGTTTACCCTTGCTCACTTGCATAAACAAAACCAAACACATATAAACAATGTTATAATTTTACAGATTATGCCTTCAACATCATTGTAATAGAAATAATTGTAGTCATCAAGTCAACACCACCGGCTGGCCCGTAAACGGGTCTATATACTCTACCAAAGACATTTGATCATATTCCATATCTTCTTTTATTTGATTTTGTATATACTTTTTGATTGCAGCCGTATTTTTTCCTACCGTGTCTACATAATATCCCCTGCACCAGAAATGACGGTTTCCATACTTATACTTTAAATTTGCATGTTTCTCAAAAATCATTAGACTTGATTTTCCTTTTAGATATCCCATCACTTCTGATACTGAATATTTTGGTGGTATCCTTACCAACATATGTATGTGATCCGGCATTGCTTCTGCTTCTATTATTTCTATTCCTTTTCTTTTACATAATGTTGCTAAAATCTGCCCTACATCTGCTCTAATATTCTTGTATATTACCTGTCTTCTATACTTTGGTGCAAAAACTATATGATACTTGCATTCCCATTTTGTATGGGCTAAACTATTATTGTCCGTTTTGGACCTCCTGTGTTTTTTATTTGTGGTTTGCAGACCTACATTTATTTTAACACAGGAGTTACTTTTATCTAAAGATCTTCCCACCCCCTGCATAGCAGGGGGGTTATTTTTACTGTTACACAACAAAGAATCCTCCTTAACATAACAGTTAAGAAGGATTCCTTTTAAGGAAAATATCCCCTTATCTTTGATTACCAACCATTAGGTGTTTAATCAAAAATCATATGGATCACTATAACACATCCAATCGAGAGGGTACATCACACCATTTTCCTCTTCAAATTTAGCCCATTGCTTAGCTTGACGTTTAGCTTCATGTTTACTTGACACTTTCTTTGTGTTTCTGTCATTTTCAACTCTAGCTTTATACGCTTTATTATTTGGATTATGCTGATTAGCGTAATCATCAAGCTGTTTCTTTGTATGTGTCTTTGATGACACACCTTTTTTATTTGCCATAAGCCACTTCTCCTTTCTCCTTGACTCCATATGTTTTCATATAAATGATTACGCACAAGATAGCGGACAACTTTGTCAACTTCTTAGCTGAACCCAAATAAGAAAAATCTTACGGATTATCCCTGCATTTAATCATGCCTCAAGGTTGGAGAATAAATTTTGCATTTACCTAAGCAAAATTTATTTAAATCGATTATATTACGATATTTCGATTATTGCAATTTCAATCATTACTTTACACCTTATTTTTCTCCATCTTCTCATACATATTAGTATTATAAAGATTATACAATTCACTGCCCTTCTCCACCGTATTATCAAACGGTACAATATTCTTACCGAACCTCAACAATCCAGTACCAGAAGGACTGTCAATCACATAATTAAGCTGCTCAGGACTTATCTCCAAAGCCTCTGTTATCTTTTCGATATTCTTGTTAGACTGATTAAGTAATAAAACAAAAGCACTGTTTGAAAGCATTGTCGTAGCAGTCTCACTTCTAAGTACATCAATGATATTCTGAGTAATACCGGTACATAGTCCTCCTTGCTTTCTTACCTTCTTCCACATCTGCTGTAAGTAGTCTGTACTAAAAGGCGATCTAAGAAGCACATGCACTTCATCTACATATAACCAAGTAGACCTACCTTCTTCTCCATTTTCAATAATCTTCTGCTGAATCGCTTCCACCACCGGCATTACAGCCCATAAGCCCTGATGCAAGTGCCGCAAGGGCGTTAGCCCCAACTCCCTGTCCAATTATAATTGCATCTGTAAGTGTGTAAATTGACATTACCATTGCGCTACCAAGTGACGGTATTATAACAAATATGGAATAACTGTCAATTACTTATAAAACCGCTTACTCACTTTAAAAGATTTTACACTACTCCATTTGCCTTTGTCTTTTCCAACTATTGCTCTCACTCTTACATAATATCTTTTTCTAACACGTAATTTTCTTAACAGATATGTATTTTTTCCTGTACGTTTTGTTCTTACGTTTTTCTTAAATTTTCTGTCAGTTGAATACTGTATCCAATATATTTTAGCCTTACTTACCTTTTTAAAAGCAATTCTCACTTTTCTGTTTTTAAGTTTTTTTACTTTTAGAATTTTTGTTTGCTTTAAACTCTTTTTATTTACACCGTCAACACGAGTTGTAGTTTTTCCGTTAGTTGTTGGTTCATTTTCCTTTGTTACAACTTGTCCAAAAGTTGTAGTTGATTCTTTTTCTGATGTTGTTTCGTCAGCTGTTTGATTTTCTACAGTAGTTTCTGATGTTGTATTTTCTGTAGTCAATATTTCAGTTGTGGGTTCTACTGTGACAGTTGTCTCAGTTTGTTTCTCAGTTGTGGGTTCTAATGTAGTTGTCACTTCCGTTGTTGGCTTTAGTGTTGTTGTCACTTCCGCTGTGGTTGGTGCTTCTGTTGTTGGCTCTGATGTTGTTGTCACTTCCGCTGTGGTTGGTGCTTCCGTTGTTGGCTCTGATGTTGTTGTCACTTCAGTTGTGGTTGGTGCTTCCGTTGTAGGCACTTCTATAGTTGGATTCTCCACTTTGTTCTCCAATTTTGTGTATACCTTTATTCTTCCTACATAATTTTTAAGTTGTGTCCATCCACTACCGTTGTTTATATATGACATTTCCCTGCCATTTTTATATGAAGTCATTATTTTGGCGTCACCCTTTTCATTTGAAACACTTACTATTGCAGAGAACCATTGGTCTTTTTCGATTTTTACCGGCTGATTCAGTTCTATTGTTACATATCCACTGTTTTCAAAATACGCCGTTGTAGTATTTGCCAGGTAACCACCTGAAACTGGTACATTGTCCTGTCCGCCATAAGGATAATCTACATTTTTGTATATCTCCACTTTAGCGGTTACATTTTCACCACCAATAGCTACATTTACTGCTTTTATATATTCGTCTTTTAGATTATCAGATTTTTTTGCTTTAAACACATTTGCCACTGACTTATCTTTTCTTAATGGGAAATCGTCCATGCTTCCATCATAGTAATAATTAAAGTCATACTTGTCCTTTGGTGCAAATGAAAATGCATAAGAACAACTGCTTGTATTGTCATATGACAGCCAAAAATACTCCAATGATTTGTAACTGTTTTTTACAAGCCAACCACCATTTTTGGTAGCACCATTTGGTACAAATTTGTCTGATGGAATATTGTCATCCCATCCAATGATTGTGCATGCATGGGGAGAAATTGTACTGCTATGTTCATTCTTTGGATTGTAGTATAACGTTTCTCTTGCATTATTGTACTGAAATGTTACTGCCCCATATTTTGCTATGGCTTTTTTTATTGACCTAATGTATTCTTCCGGATTTGATTTGTTTTCAGGTATATAAATTGCATTTTCAAATCTATATGATGGATTATCATATGGGTTTGTGGTAACCACATTACCCGATACCGGTGCCCACCACATTGAATATAACTTGGCAATTTTTAGTGGGTCTCCTGACTGCGTCAAATAATTTACTGATTGCCAGTCTCCATCTGTATTTCCCAATGGATCGCTTTCTCTCTTAAAAACTCTATAAGCTGCCGCCATCGGATTTAATGATAATGTATCTTTTGTTACTGTAGGATCAATTCCACTTTTCAAAATGGATGATTCTGCTGCCGCAATGCTTGAATATGCCCAACACAAATTGGTATCTCCCTGATCTTTTACTGGTGTTACTATGCCATCGTCCCTTCCATCATATTTTTCCCTGTCTGAGATTTCTTTAATTTCAGTCTGTTGTTCTTCAAAATCACCTTCTATTTTAAATGTTAATTGATTATCAGTTATGTTTGTGACTTCAACATACATATCATCGGTTATTTCCAAGCTCTGATTCAGTTTTAATGGTGCGTCAGATTTTGTTGCATATGTGCCACCTAATGTTTCATAATTCCACTTTCCTGCAACGCATCCCATATTGTTTGGGAATTTTGTGTCTTTGTCCACCAAATAACAAACAAGTCCTGAACCAATTATCAATCCTTTTAGCTTCGTTCCATCTGTTTTATACAATTCTTTTGACTGACAATCATACTTATTACCACCTGTGCCAAAATTTCTATATTCTAAGTACAGTGTTTTATTGGTTCCTTTTAAATTTAATTTGTATCCGACTATCTGTGAATCTCCTCTAGTCGATGCTTCCTTTAAGGTATACTGTCCATTTTGATAAATTGTTTTAACATTGTCAGATGTAAGCCACCCCTTTGCTTCTCTTTCTTTTACAGATATAAACTGTGGCACAGGTGACGTATGCTTTGCCATTGCAGACATATAATATACCGGCGAACTATTTGAACTATTGTACAAGTCCTTAAATCCTAAAATGTGCCCCATTTCATGAGTTGCCACTGCCATAGGCAAAATCACGTTTTCCCGATTATCCTTGTATAAATAATTATAGGAATTTGTCACCTGTACATAGTTTTTACTTGTAATTGTTTTTCCATCTGCATTTATTTTTACGTAATCTGCATAATCCTTATAATTCCACAAAGGGGAGGACCAACCCACAGAAATACTCTGAGTTGTATTTTTGTAAATAATGGTGATTGCATCAATTGCCCCATCGTTGTTTTTATCAAGTTCAGAAAAGTTGTACTTTTTTGTACCATCATAATTTGTAATCACATTACCCGCTGATATAGCTCTGTTTATAGCTTCAGACCAGTCTGTTTTTAGTTCGTACATACGCTGTGATTTTTCGCCATTGTCCGTATAGCCTTCAGGATTTTCATCGCTGTATTCAGCATAGTAACCTCTTGGATGTGACAATTGTATAGAACCACCCTTGTCGAATAAATACACACTATTCATATGTAACTTTCCATTTGAAGCAGTTTCATAATAATCTGAAACATTAAAATCTGCATTGTTGTAAGCATTGTCTGTAATTTTTCTAACAGATTCCCCATTATAAGAATTATCTATAAATTCATCTTCATCTAAAAATCTTGCAAATACTATAAGATTTGTAAAATTACTTTCTTTTGTTTTATTTTCTGTATTTTCATTCGTATCATCAGCAAAAGTTGCGCCACTAAAAAGCATTGTCATAACCGTAACAAACGCCATAATTATACTAAACCCTTTTTTCATAAAATCTCCTTTTAATCATTTATTCTTTTACACCTTAATTATATATTCATTATAGCATTTACCAGATTAACTTTGTATTCTAATTTTTTAGAATTATAGGCTCATCATACCAGACATTATACAACCGCCTTTGGCACCGCATTTGATTATTTCATCCATTTGTACATCTGAAAGTTTTATTCCTCCAATTGCTTTGTCAATGATTCTTTGCATAAATGTCTGTTTGTGACACATATAACTTTGTCATATATGTCCGCTGTTTCATTTTTTAATGTAGTATTCATAAATTTTACCTTTATATATTTTTATATGAAATTATTTTGTATGTTATCATTTCATGCGCTACCATTTCGTACGCTATCATTTTGTATGCTATCATTTTGTATGTTATCATTTAGTATGCTACCATTACGTAGCTTATTTCATCATGTCACTAACCGTAAATATAATCGCTCATTACCGGTTGCATTCCAATCTTTTGAAGATCATTGTAAATTTCATCTACCGAACGCCATCAGAAATTTCAAACTGATCATCGCCCTTATCTTCAATGTCTTTAGCGTGACTTCCAATTCCAGTGCTTACCCCGGCTGAAATTTTAGTTGCTGCAATATTGGCGGTGCCCTTCTTATCATCTACTGTAGAAGTTTTAAATCCATCTGCTGATTCAAAGGATGTAGACCATAATTCTCTTTTTGTTATATCTGCATCTATCACTTTTCCATGCACAGTTTCGCTTTTCGTAACAAATCCCACAGGGAGAGCCATACATACTGCAAGTAGAATACCGATACCCTTTCTTAATTTTCCTTTCTTTGTCATAATGTCCTCCTTTTCAACTACAACATAACTGTACCTAACATAAAAATGCCATATCACTTATGCCATATAATCATTAAAATACATTTTAATTATACCTAAAATGTTGTTTGCCACATATACTTTCTAAAATTCAGATACCTCTAATAAAAAACATGCTTTGCCTATTCAACTCCCTCGCCCCTCAATCTTGAGGGGTGGGCTTTTCTTTTGCTTCATTTTTCTGCATAATAGACATATGAATATCTTACAAAGAATCTTTACCGACTATTATGAAGAAATTAAATATACTCTTCATCCCAGAGCTTCTGAGATAGAAAATATCGAAAAGATGATAAACTGTGGTGATCCTTCTTTTGGTGGTGCTATGTACGGCTACCCACACTGTGGAAATCTTAAGTCCGTTCCTTTTCGCTGCCACAGCCGTTTCTGTCCCTCTTGCGGTAACAAGTATTCCATGGAACGTACTACATCTATGTCTTTTAAACTGGTTAACGTTCAGCACAGACACTGCGTCTTCACGATTGATGAAAATCTCCGTGATTTTTCCCTTCAGGACAGAACTCTGCTTCATTGTCTTTTCCATTCTGTTGCAGTGTTATTTTCCACATATTCTTTAAAATGAACAAATCCAAAAACTTCCCTCTCGGTTATATCATGGTTCTTCATACTTTTGGCAGGGATCTCAAATGGAATTCTCACATTCACTGCCTGATTTTTGAAGGTGGCTACAGCTATGACGGCGTGTTCGTTACCTTCCATTACAATCGTCACGAAGACGAAAAGTATGTCGAAGAAACTCTCCCTGCTATGGATTTCATAAAACGGTTAATCAGACACATCCCTGAAAAGTACTTTAAAATGATTCGATATGGTGGAATCTATGCCCGCCTCCCGGCAGGCTGTTTTCAATTTACCAGAACGCCAACTACGGTCTTTCCTATAAAGAAAAAAAGACTCCAATGTGACTAATTAATCACATTGGAGCCTTATTCTCCTATATTTGCCGAAATGGTATCATATTGGTATCACTTCGGTAATATTATATACAATTATGTGGTTCTAAGCCCTTTATTTAAAGGTTTTTTTAATTTGAATTTAAAAAAACATCTACTCAAACTCGCAAATAAAATCTCGTCACTATACTTTTTAGTATTGGTATTATGGTTCTATTTGGTTTTATATGTGTTCTACTATCCTACATCCATAGACCGTACTGAACGGTGTTATCAATTTGTTATCACATCTCTGTTATCAATCAAAGATTCTCGTGATATCCTGATATCGGTTAACTACACGATAAATCTCTACATATTCGTTACCGACCTTATAGATAATCACATACTCTTCCCATATCGCATATTTACAATCTGTCCGAAAGCTGACCCGTTTGGAGAGATCCGCCTCCATTCTAGGAAACATCTGAAGATTTTCAAATTAATCATAAATCTCTTTTATCGTCTTCGTAGCATATTCCTCGTTGTCTTCGGCAATATAATCCCGGATGTTTTTCAGATTCCACCTCACGATAGACAACACCCTACTATTCAGCTATATACTTTCTTGTTACCTAAAAGAAGCTACCCACTACGTAAAAGAAACGCAAGACCCTTATCCGTTCTGGATATGAGCCTTGCGAGAATTGTAATCCGTAGATTTTACAGGTAAAACATTTCCAGTTTTGTTTTAAAAAATTGAATTAATGGACCGTTGAAGCAGGCATTTATAATTGTACCAATCCCTACTACCGACCAGATACCCGCCCCAGATGCAGTGGCAAATATGATTCCGATAATCACAACAACAACATCCGAAAGAATCCTTGCTTTATGGAATGGGATTTTTTGATGTGTCAGTTTCTCGATTATAATTGCGACGCTGTCATATGGAGCGATTCCCATATCTGCGACCATATATAATGCCACTCCCATAGATGCCATCAGCTGAGCAAGCAGCAGTGCAAGGATACGCAGTGGCAGATTCATCTGAATCTGCACTACATCATTCGCTACATAACAAATAAAGTCTGCAATGTATCCGACAAGAATGCAAAGAAAGTAATCAAGAGAATGTTTAAAAATGTGGCAGACGGGAAAGACGTTGTTGTAACATTTCAGAATTAGAAGAAAATTAGATGAGAAGAGGCAGATTGTAGTAACTGGCATTTTATGAGCCGAAAAAGTATGTTATAATTATTAATTGAGAATAATTAACGAAAGGGAAATGGGTATGAAAAAAAAGGAAATAAATTATCAATTACTGATAAGAAGAATAGGTCTTATCGTACTTGATATCATATGTATTATCGCAGCATCAATTCTGGCATTACTGACACGTTTTGAGTTCGATTTCAGCCAGATTCCGAAAGAATTCTTAAAAGTAATCTATAAATACGGACCATTCACCATAGTCATAACATTAATTATATTTTCACTTTTCCGTATCTACAGTAGTTTATGGGAGTACGCAGGGATTGAAGAAGTATTCAGTCTGATCGCAGCCTGTCTTGTGGCGGCCGTAGCGAAGATTGTCATCATCTTATTTACATGGAGCGTTATGCCAAGAAGCTGGTATGTACTGGATACAATTTATCTGATGATCCTGATCGGGGCAACAAGAGTATCTTACCGACTGATACGTCTGCGCAGACAGAACCGTACATTCCCATGGTCAAAGAGAAAGAAAGTCATGATCATCGGCGGAGGAGAGGCCGGAAGAAGTCTGATCACAGAGATCCAGAACAGTAAATATCTGGATCAGAAGGTTGTCTGTATCATAGACGATGATCCGTATAAGATCGGAAGATATATTAAGGGAGTCAAGGTTGTCGGTAATCGGAACAGTATCAAGAAAAGCGTCAAGAAATACAATGTCCAGCAGATCATCCTGACGATGCCATCGGCAAATGCAGCAAAGATCAGACCAATCGTGGAGATCTGTCAGGATACAAACTGTGAACTTATGATCCTGCCGGGAGTATATCAGCTGGTCAACGGAGAGGTCAAGGCAAGTAAACTGCGTCCGGTGAATATTGATGACCTTCTGGGAAGAGATGAAGTCCATGTCAATCTGAACGAGGTCATGGATTATGTATCAGGAAGAGTGATCATGGTAACCGGCGGCGGAGGTTCGATCGGAAGTGAATTATGCAGACAGATCGCAAAGCACAGCCCGAAGCAGCTGATCATCTTCGACATCTATGAGAACAATGCATATGATATCCAGCAGGAATTGTTAAGGGAACAGCCGAAGCTTGACCTGGTGGTGCTGATCGGTTCTGTACGTGATGAGAACCGTATCAACAGTATCTTCGAACAGTACCGTCCGGAGATCATCTATCATGCGGCAGCACATAAGCATGTGCCGCTTATGGAGGGCAGCCCGAACGAGGCTATCAAGAATAATGTCCTCGGAACTTATAATATGGTCAGAATGGCAGATAAATGGAATGCTAAGAGATTTGTACAGATATCTACAGATAAGGCTGTCAACCCCACGAATATCATGGGAGCTTCCAAGAGAATCTGTGAGATGATCATACAGACTTATAATAAAGAATCGGACACAGAATATGTAGCAGTGCGGTTCGGTAATGTACTTGGAAGTAACGGAAGTGTTATTCCGTTATTTAAAAAACAGATTGCAGAAGGAGGACCGGTAACCGTCACACATCCGGAGATCATC
>OHAY01001640.1_pt1 | contig 19825 bp, 18 predicted proteins | sample 1577191 | NCBI WGS metagenome assembly OHAY01 (sample SAMEA3541504, study PRJEB24748) | human gut metagenome | biome: human gut; feature: human-associated habitat; material: faeces | place: China | collected 2012 | reverse complement strand
ATCATCATTCTTTTTAATACAATAACGATCGTTTATTTGTATCCAAAACGCATATTGACTTGAATAAAGATTTTCAGTAGTTTCATTAGTGTTGCATTTGAATTATTTTCAAATACTTCAGTGTGTAACATTTCTGGTGTTGAAAACTCTAAAATTTCTATCGCAAGACGAAGGGCAATCAATCTCGATCATTCTATTTTTATAATAACCATTTATATGGCTTTGTGTATGTATATTCTATTTACTTATTAATAAAACAAATGTTACTGGTTGATAATTGTTTGAAAACAAATTATGTTAATATTTACTTTTAATAAGGAAAATTGAATAAAAAGTTAACCAATAATAAAATAGTATAGTAATGGTTATAAATCTTTGATATAGTGGATATGGAGATTCACCTATAGAAAGGAATATATAATATGAGACGGTTATTAGGTGTTGTATTAATGTTGTGTATGGCATGTATTCCAATGGAATTATAAGCCGAAGAGAAAGGATTATCTTTTGAATATACAGGACAAAGGATAGAGATTGATGGTGCAACTTTATATTATTCAAAAGAAGATAGTGAGTTTGCGAATGAAGCTTTCACTGATTGTGGAAATTATCGTGTTTATTATTCAGATGGAAGTTATCAAGATTATGAGATTACTCCAAAAGTCATTAAAGTAAATGTGTCTTATAATAAAAATTTTAGAAATGGTCAGCCGGAAGAAGAGAAATATCTTTGCAAATATGATGGTGATTATAAGTTTGATTTAAGAGTGGATACAAACGGAAACTTTACATCATTGGATAAATATGAAGGTAACTATGAATTTCAATTTGAGCCAAAGAATGCTAAAGATGTTGAAGTGGTAAAGACTCAAGTAACACATCCAGATGTTGAATGTGTTTATTCTGAGGATGGAATTAAGATTTATAGTGATATAGATTAAGTTAAGCCAATCCTATTAAAGGATGTTGGTGAATATAATGTTTGTTTTGAAGTAGATGATCAATATTATGAATCAATCCCATTTAAAGTAACCATTCTTCCTAAAACGATTCAATTAAAATTGGATATACTTTATAAATATTATGGTCATAAAGATCCTAGTTTTGAATATGAAGATTATATCTTATCTAGAGAGCCAGGAGAAGATATTGGAGATTATAAATTTACAGTTCAGAGTAAGTCAAAGAATTATAAATATGAAATCATTAAGAATGATGTATTTCAAATTTTAGAAAAGAAGAATGCAAATACAGAGCAGACAAAGCATGCGAGTGCTACAGAAGAAATAGATAAAAAGGAAGAAACACCAATTAAAACGGATGAAGTGCAGACAGCTATAGCAACTCATAAATTAACATATTCTGTAACATTATTATTTAGTCTACTTACATTGTTGATTTTGATTTTTAGAATTATTTAATGTGATATCGCTTACAATATGTGAATGCATTGTAATAGTTTGGTTATAAAAATATAAGTGTTAAATTCAAATTCTCGACTTTACTTTTCATTTAACTTTTTACAAGTCTTATATAAAATTTGATTGAATGAATTATATGATGGATATTACTAAAATGTATCGTGTCTATAGGCTTGTCATTAACATTTGTGCTCTATAAGTGAACTTGACAAGTAAGGTAAAGAAAGTTATTCTATTAAAGAAACATTTTGGGAAAAAGTGTTAGTTATAACTTAAATATAGCTTTTATAAGTTATAGAAAGATACATTTAGGGGAGATTATTAGTAGCTGGTTTTCCGTACTTAGATTGAACTGATCATTTATCTATTATGAATGGGTAGGGAAAACTGTATCTAAGCTATAACGTTTGGGTTGAATATATTGACTCGTATATTACGAGCCTTTTTTTAATGAAATGGGGATCTACATGAGTAAAAATTTAAAAAAGAGTAATACGCGCTGGCCTTTGGTTGTTTATGATGTCATTGTTTATATTATTGCTTCGATATTATTACTATGGATATATGGAGGTAATGAAAATCTAACAAATGCAGGATCTTTACAACTATCTATATTGGGATTTGTTTGTATATTTATTTGTCGAATGATAGGTAATATATACGGACAGATTTGGCGTTATGGTGGTATTCAAGGCTATATTCGCTTGATTTTCTCGGATGCAATAGCATTTATTCTATTAATTATTCTACAAGCTACATTACAAGTTGAAAGAATAACCTTTGATCGTGCATTAAGTTTAGTCTGTGTTAACTTACTAGGTGCAATTAGTATTCGTATGATTTACCGTTATGCGTATCTATATAGTAATAATGAAACACCAAAGGGTAAATTTTTAAGTAAGTTATTATATAGTTTTTCTGGATTAACTACGGGATCCGAAAAAGAGGTTCAAAAAATTAAGATTGCGATTATTGGTGCGGGTCGTGTGGGTACGAGTTTTGCCGAAGAATTGTTAAATGATGAGAATGCGGTATATGTTCCTCGTTGTTTTATAGATATTGATAAGAGTAAGGCTGGTCGAGAAATTAATGGCATTCCAGTTTGGAATGTGGATGATACTACATTAGATAAATTAAAACAGTATGAAGTACAGGAAATTGTTTTTGCGATTTCAGGTATGGATGTCAATAAGAAGAAGTGTTTGTATAATCATTATAAGAATGCTGGCTATAAAGTAAAGGTATATGACTATCCTAAATTATATACGGCTGGTAGTAAGCGTAACTTAAGAGAGTTTGATATTGAAGAATTATTGTTTAGAAAACCATTAGCTGTCACAAATGAAGCTACGAATGCGTATTATAAAGATAAGGTTATATTGATTACAGGTGGTGGAGGATCTATTGGATCTGAGCTTTGTAGACAACTTGCTAAGATGGATCCACAATTGATTATTATCTTAGATATTTATGAGAATGGTGCTTATGATGTTCAACAAGAATTGAAGATTGCCTATGGCAATGATTTAAATCTTCAAATTGAGATTTGTTCAATTACTCATAAGAAGGCTTTAGAAAAAGTATTTAAGAAATACCATCCTCAAATTGTGATTAATGCAGCTGCACATAAACACGTACCTTTAATGGAACACAATTGTGTGGAGGCTATTTATAATAATGTGTTTGGAACAAAGAACTTAATTGAACTTTGTGAAAAATATGAGGCACAACGCTTTATGATGGTATCTACTGATAAAGCAGTAAACCCAACCAATGTTATGGGAGCCACAAAGCGTATGTGTGAAATGATGGTTCAATCCGCTAGTACTTATGGACATGTTAAATATAGTGCAACTCGTTTTGGAAATGTTTTAGGAAGTGCTGGTAGTGTTATTCCATTATTTAAAAGACAAATTGCCAAAGGTGGTCCTGTAACATTAACAGATAAACGAATTATTCGTTACTTTATGACTATACCAGAAGCAAGTCAATTGGTACTACAATCAGGTGCTATGGCAAACAATGGAGAATTATTTGTACTAGACATGGGACAACCTGTTAAAATTTTAGATTTAGCACAAAATATGATCAAACTATCAGGTGCTCATGATATCGAAATTGTAGAAACAGGATTGCGTCCTGGAGAGAAATTATATGAAGAACTATTAATGAAAAGTCAAACATTAACAAAAACAGATAACGACTTGATCTTCATTGAAAAGGATACACCGCTTCCTAAAGAAGAAATAAATAAAAAACTTCAAGTACTTAAAAAAGCCATTGAAAACGAAGATGACAATGACGCTAGAGAAGCATTGAGAAGTGTTGTACCAACATTCAGAAGACCAGAAGAAATAAATCAAGGGGTGAAATAGTATGTTTAATAAGGATAATCAATTTAAAGCATTTGAATCAAAGGTTTGGCTTTCAAGCCCAACTATGCATGGTGATGAATTAAAGTATATGACACAAGCTTATGAAACAAATTGGATGTCTACTGTAGGGGAAAATATTAATCAAGTAGAAGCAATGACTTGTGAAAAGATTGGTTGTAAATATGCGGTTGGACTTTCTTGTGGAACAGCCTCTTTACACTTATCTATGAAGCTAGCTGGTATTGAAGCTTATGGTATGCCAAAAGTAGGTCATGGTGCTTTAGAAGGTAAAAAAGTATTCTGTTCAGACATGACATTTGATGCGACAGTCAATCCGATTGTTTATGAAGGTGGAGAACCTGTATTTATTGAAACAGAGGCAGAAACTTGGAACATGGATGCAAAGGCATTAGAAAAAGCTTTTGAAATCTATCCAGACGTAAGAGTTGTTGTATTAGCACATCTATATGGAACTCCAGGTAAGATGGATGAAATTATGGAAGTGATCAATAAACATAATGCGATTCTTGTAGAAGATGCAGCCGAGTCTATGGGAGCTACTTATAAAGGTGTTGAGACAGGAACATTTGGAAAATATAACACAGTATCTTTTAATGGTAATAAAATCATTACTGGATCTAGTGGAGGATGTTTCTTAACAAATGATTTAGAGGCAGCTAATAAAGTAAGAAAATGGTCTACTCAATCAAGAGAAAATGCAGCTTGGTATCAACATGAAGAATTAGGTTATAACTATAGAATGAGTAATGTTGTAGCAGGTGTAGTGAGAGGTCAATTACCTTATATTGATGAACATATTCAACAAAAGAAAGCAATCTACTATAGATACAAAGAAGGATTAAAGGGATTACCAGTACAAATGAATCCAATCCCAGAGGATTGTGAACCAAACTATTGGTTATCATGTTTAATCATTGATGAAGATGCAATGACTAAACAAGTTCGTTCTGAACAAGATGTTCTTTATACAAAAGAACAAGGAAAAACTTGTCCAACAGAAATCTTAGAAGCGATAGCCTCAATCAATGCAGAAGGAAGACCAATCTGGAAACCTATGCATATGCAACCAATTTATAGATTAAATCCATTTATTAATAAAGATGGAATCAATAGAGCTAAGACAAATGCATATATTAAAGGTGAAACACAAGATATTGGTATGGACATCTTTAATAGAGGATTATGTTTACCTAGTGATAACAAAATGACAATAGAACAACAAGATCAAATTATTGAAGTAATTAAAGCTTGTTTTGAGTAATGGGAGAGAGTTGTGTCTAAAAAGAAAGTATTAGGTTGTTTACTTACTGGAGCTGTTGTAACTACTGCAGTAACGGCAACAGTAATGAAGAATAAGGCAAAGAAAACAACATATAAAGCAGAATCAATTGATCCTATTACACCTCGTGAAATGGGATTCTATGAGAAATATGTAAAAAGAGCTATTGATGTTACGTGTGCTACAGGTGCAATTGTTGTATTTAGTCCTATTTATTTAGGTGTAGCAGCTCTTGTTCGTACAAAACTAGGTTCTCCTGTTTTATTTACACAGGATAGACCTGGATTGGTTGGGCCTGATGGTAAAGAAACGGTATTTAAAATGTATAAATTCCGTTCTATGACTGACGAGAGAGATGAGAATGGAGATCTGCTTCCTGATGATGTAAGACTTACTAAATTTGGCAAGTGGTTAAGAAATACAAGTCTAGATGAACTTCCAGAAGCATTTAATATTTTAAATGGAACAATGTCTGTTATTGGTCCTAGACCACAGTTAGTAAGAGACATGGTCTTTATGAGTAAAGAACAAAGAATGAGACATACAGCTAAACCTGGACTGAGCGGATTAGCACAAGTCAATGGTCGTAATGCGATTTCTTGGGAAGATAAAATGAATTGGGATCTTAAATATATTAAAAAGGTAACTTTTAAAGAAGATTTAAAAATTATTCTAGATACAGTTAAGAAAGCATTCATCAAACAAGAAGGTATTACACAAGATGATATGGCTACTGCAGAAGATCTTGGTGATTATTTATTGAGAACAGAAAAAGTAGACCAAGCAGAATATGAATGTCAACAAAGAAAGGCAAAAATGATTTTAGATAAAGAAACAAAAAGAACAGATTTAGTCGATGATTTAGTATCTATTATAATGCCTTCATATAATGCAGAAAAATATATATCAGCTGCTATTAGATCTATCCAGAATCAAACATATGAAAATTGGGAATTAATAATTGTCGACGATTGTTCAAGCGACAATACTATTCAAATAATAGAATCAATTAATGATTCAAGAATAAGGTTATACAAAAATGAAAAAAATAGTGGTGCTGCAATTAGTAGAAACAAAGCTTTGCGTGAAGCAAAGGGAAGATGGATTGCATTTTTGGATAGTGATGATGTATGGGTTAAGGAAAAATTAGAAAAGCAACTTTCATTTATGAGAGAAAATGACTATGCATTCACTTATACAGATTATCGAATTCAATTAAATGGTAAATGGTTACCTTATATCAATACAGCACCAAATTATGTAAATAAGAAAAAAATGTATGATTATTGTTATTTTTCAACAATAACAGTAATGTATGATCAAACTAAAGTAGGGCTAATTCAAATTGCAGATTTAAAAAAGAATAATGATTATGCGATGTGGCTTAAGGCCGTAGAAAAAGTAGATTGTTATAGATTACCAGAATGTTTATCGTATTATATTAAGCATGATGGTTCTATTTCTAGTGGCAGTAAAGTAAAACTAATTAAATGGCATTATTTATTATTTAGAAAAGGTATGGAAATGAATCCTGCTTTATCTTCAATATTAACATTAAATAATATTTTTCACGGTGTTTTGAAAAAGATTATTTATAAAGAACAAACTAACGAATTATCTTCTATAGAAAAAGAATTAAACATATAAAAGAGGGAGGAATTAAAATGTCATTATATGAAAAAATCATTAAAGGCGATGAAAAAATCGCATTAGTTGGTTTAGGATATGTTGGTATGCCAATTGCTGTTGCTTTTGCAAAGAAAGTAAATGTAATTGGATATGATTTAAATGCAAAAAAAATCGAATTATATAAACAAGGAATTGATCCAACTAAAGAAGTTGGAGATGAAGGAATTAAGAAAACAACAGTTGAATTTACTTCTGATGAGAAAAAACTTTCGGAGGCAAAATTTATTATTGTTGCAGTGCCTACACCTGTAAATACAGATCATACTCCAGATTTAACACCGGTAATTGGTGCGTCTGAAATTGTTGGTAGAAACTTAACTAAAGGATCAATTGTGGTCTATGAATCAACAGTATATCCTGGATGTACAGAAGATGTATGTATTCCAATTCTTGAAAAGGTTTCTGGACTTAAATGTGGTGTTGATTTTAAAGTAGGATATTCACCAGAACGTATAAATCCAGGTGATAAAGTACATCGTTTAGAGAATATTCATAAGATTGTATCTGGATGTGATGCAGAAAGCTTAGAAGAAATCAAAAATGTTTATGATTTAGTTATTGAAGTTGGAACTCATCCAGTTTCAAATATCAAGACAGCAGAAGCAGTTAAAGTTGTAGAAAATAGTCAGAGAGACATTAATATTGCATTTATGAATGAATTAGCAATGGTATTTGATCGTATGGGAATCGATACAAATGAAGTAGTTGATGGAATGAATACCAAATGGAATGCTTTAGGATTCCGCCCTGGTTTAGTAGGTGGACATTGTATTGGAGTTGACCCATATTATTTCACATATGAAGCGGAAAAACTTGGATATCATTCTCAAATTATTTTAAATGGACGAATTGTTAATGATAGTATGGGTGCTTATGTAGCAGATGCAGCTGTGAAACAAATGATTTCAGCTGGTCAAGCACCTAAAAAATCAAAAGTAGTTATTCTTGGGCTTACATTCAAAGAAAATTGTCCAGATACTAGAAATAGTAAAGTAGATGATATAATTAAGCAACTTAAAACTTATGGAATTGATCCAATTGTAGTGGATCCATGGGCAAGCAAAGAAGATGCTATGCATGAGTATGGTGTAAAACTTCAAAATTTAGAAGATGCTAAAAATGCGGATTGTGTGATTGTAGCTGTAGCTCATAATGAATTTAAATCAATGAGTTTGGATGATATTAAAGGACTTTTTAAAGAATCTAAAGATGATGAAAAAGTACTTTTAGATGTTAAAGGTCTTTATAAAGTTGATGATTTAAATGCATCTGGAATGAAATGGTGGAGATTATAATCAATGAAAGTTGGTGTATGTGGACATTTTGGAAATGGACATGATTTTTTTGATGGACAAACTATAAAAACCAAAATCATTACCTCACAATTAGAAAAGAAATTCGGAGTCGAAAACGTTTTATGTGTTGATACTTATGGAGGAAAAAAGAAATTGTTTTCACATTTATTTGGCATGATAAAAATGTTACATAAATGTGATAATATAATTATACTTCCAGCTCAAAATGGATTGTTATTTTTTGCACCTTTATTAATTATACTAAATCCAATTTTTAAAAGGAAATTACATTATATTGTAATAGGTGGTTGGTTACCCAGCTATTTAAGGACAAAAAAATGGTTAATATATGTGTTAAAGAAATTTAACTACATATATGTCGAAACTAATACAATGTTGGAAGCGTTAGATAACATTGACATTAAGAATACGGTCTTGCTACCTAATACTAAAGAATTAAAAATTGTTGATTTGGATAGTATAAACAATTCTTATAATGAGCCTTATTTATTATGCACATTTTCAAGAATAACACCTCAAAAAGGAATTGAAGATATTATTAATGCAGTTATTCAAATTAATAAAAAATACAATAGAACAGTATTTGAATTACATAATTATGGACAAATTGACATGAATTATGAAAAAAGATTTAAACAATTAATAGATAAAGTTCCTCAGTTTATAAAATATAAAGGTATTGTCGAATTTGATAAAAGTAGTGATGTTTTAATGAAGTATTTTGCTTTAGTTTTTCCTACTTTATTTTATACAGAGGGGATTCCAGGTACAATTATTGATGCTTATGCTGCAGGTCTTCCAGTTATAAGTTCAAAATGGGAAAGCTTTGACGATATTATACTAGATGGTATAACAGGTATAGGTTATAAATTTGGAAATTATGCAGAATTAGTATCCAGTTTAGATAAGATTTGCAATAATCCAAAATTAGTAAACAATATGCGATTAAATTGCATTTTAAAAGCTAAAGAATATCTTCCTGACAATGCATTGAAGCCTCTTATTAGGAATATAAATGATAATGAATAAAAGAAGTTTAAGTTTGTCTTTACTAAAGTAGTTGAACATTTCTTTAAAGCAAAGAATATTATATATTAGCACATAAATTAAGTCGTAAATAGAAGAAACGGTCAAGTCAAACTGGGAATGGGATAAATAGAATAGAAATCTAAGATATGATGTAATCATGAAAACATTTAATAAGAAATTGATTTGTAATTTCTACTATTTCAGTACATACGGATTGTTGAAAGATTTGAGACTTATAGTATTATTTAGAATTTGTAATATTTAAATAGATAAGTTGAAGAAAAAGTTCAAATCTGCAAACTTCAATGAAATATTGCGAGAAAAATCATTTGCCTATATATCAACAAGCTTTAAATGCAACAGTTGGGAATCGTATTTGAAAAATTACACCTTTAGTTTTTGGAGGGGTTTATCTTCAACTGTTTAATGTAATAGAAGGATGTAAATTTTAATTATGAAAAGAGTATTATGTTTAATAAGTTGTATGAATACTGGTGGTGCAGAGACTTTTTTAATGAAAATATATCGCCAGATTGATAAAACAAAATATCAAATGGATTTTTGCGTTAATATAAAACAAAAAGGTTTTTATGATGATGAAATAATGACCATGGGAGGTAAAATATACCATATCCCATCAAAATCAAGTGATGTAAAAGAATTTAAAAAGCAGCTTAGTGAATTGATAAGAAAAGAAAAATACGAAGTAGTATTACGGATAACGTCAAGTGCAGCTGGTTTTTTAGATTTGAAAGTTGCAAAGAAAGCAGGAGTCAAAAGATGTTGTGTTCGCTCTAGTAATTCTAGTGATGGAGGAAGTATAACATCGCTTATTGCGCATAGAATGGGAAGATTGTTTTACGAAAAATATGTGGATGTAAAAATAGCACCTTCTGATTTAGCTGCTATATATACTTTTGGTAAAAAAGCATATGACAATAATGAAGTAAATATTTTACATAATGCTATCGATACATCAATTTTTCAATATAAAAAAAGTTATCGTTCGAAAATTAGAAATGAATTGGATATAAAAAATAATGCTGTTGTTATTGGACATATCGGACGCTTTTATGAACAAAAAAATCATGTTTTTTTGATAAAAATATTTGATGAAATTTGTAAAATTAATAAAGATGCATTACTTTTACTGGTAGGTAATGGCCCGTTAGAGGTAAATATTAGAGAAATGATAAAAAATCGTCATCTCGAAAATAAAGTTATCTTTTTAGGTGTTCGCTCAGATATAGATCAAATACTTTCAGCGATGGATGTATTTGTATTACCTTCGCTGTATGAAGGAATGCCGAATGTAGTTATTGAAGCACAAGCAACTGGATTGCCTGTGGTACTGTCTGATACTATAACAAGGGAAGTGAATATCACTGGACTTGTTGATTTTTGTTCTTTATCAGAAACTGAAAATGTTTGGGCAAAAAAAGTTTTATCTAAAATAGGTATTAAAAGAGAAAGTAGAGAACAACAATTTATTAATGAGCAATACGATATTCAATCTGTAGCAGATCAATTTATTAAAATCATCTTTGGAGAGTAAAATAGAAATGAAAATTAACAAATTATATGATAGCGTGTCATGGCTATTACTTTTGATAATGTGTAGTTCGTTTTTAATATTTAATGAAACTAAACTCAGCACAATTAGTGTTGTTATTTGTTGTGGATTACTCTTTTGTATAATGGCTTATAAAAATAGAGGGCGTATTCGAATTCCTATTACTATGTTCCATTTGATGGTAATGTTATTTGCTCTATTTTGTTTTTTGAGTTCAATATGGGCAACAAATGGAGTTGAATCACGTTCAAAAGCTATTTCTATTGTAGAAATATTGTGTTGCATGACAATTGTATTTTGGAGGTATTGCGATAGTGAATCACCAATTGATATATTATCGGTAATTATGTGGAGTAGTGTGGTTGTTACCTTATATTCATTATATTATTATGGTATATCACATTTTTTAGCAATGGCATCTGGATCAGTGCGTATAGGAAATGATTATGCAAATTCAAATGCAATTGGAATGTGGGCAGCTATATCTGCAATACTATTTATTTATTTTATTTTGAATTACGGAATGAAGTTAAAATATATTGCTGTTATCATGCCAATAATCTTAGTAGCATTTTCACAAAGTCGTACAGCATTTCTTGTATTAATTATTGGAATTATTTTGGTTATCTTTTTTCGCTACAGAGAAAATAAAAGTTTTTTTAAAGGTGTCTTACGTATATCGGCTGCGGTATTAATTATAGTGGCAATCATTTTTTTTATTAGTCAGTTTCAGGTGTTTTCAGGCCTGAATGGACGAATACAGTCCCTGATAGATTATTCACAAGGGAAGTCAGTTCGAGAGGGATCAGTAATACAAAGAGAATTATATATTCAAGCTGGATGGGAGCAGTTTTTAAAAACACCTATATTAGGCGTGGGTATTGGTAATACTAGTCAAATTACAATGGCAGTAACCGGACATAGTACATATTTACATAATAATTTTGTTGAATTATTGGCAAGTGGAGGGATAATAGGTTTCGGAATTTATTATGGAATAATTTTGTATCTAATAATTAAATTGACACCTTTTGCTTTAAAAAAGGATTCATTTTCTGATGCTTGTTTAGTAATATTGATAGTTCATACTATTGCGGATTATGGAACTGTATCCTACTATAATAAAGGAACTTATTTTATTTTGGTTGGGTGCTTTTTACAAGTTTATATCAATTATAAGAGTAAAAAAATATTAGATTTAAATAATAATTTATCATAAATATATGCCATTAATCCACTGTTAAATATAAAGTATTTTTTGAAAATGTAGAGTTATGAGAGGTATGAAAATGAACAATTTTGAAGAGATGTATTCTGCTGATATAGAGAGATATGCTAAAAAGCCGGATGCATATTTAAAAAAATTCCACTTTTTTTTTAGAAAATGCCAATCAACAAAGAATCCATTTCTTCTTTCAATATATCGTTTTTTGTTCAAAAAGATAAAGGAGAAACATGGCATTGAATTGTATTATAAAACACAAATTGGAAAAGGTTTTCATTTAGGACATCCTTATAATATCACTATAAATGAAAATGTTGTTATAGGAAATAATTGCAATATTCATAAAGGCGTTTGCATTAGGCAAGAAAACAGGGGAAAACGAAAAGGTGTTCCTCAGATAGGAAGTTGTTGTTGGATTGGAATTAATGCTGTGATTGTTGGTAATATCCAAATTGGAGATGATGTTCTTATTGCACCTAATTCCTTTGTAAATTGTGATGTTCCAAGTCATTCCGTAGTATTTGGGAACCCTTGTATTATAAAACAACACGATAAGGCTACAGAAGGATATATTAATCATAGGGTATGAGGTGAAAGTTATGAAGAAAGTACTTATTGTAATGTATAATACGTTTAATGCTGGTGGAATTCAAAAAGTTGTAATGAATATAGTAGAGTCGTTATCTGATGATTATGCATTTGATATTTTATGTTTTCAAAATGATAAAGGAAATTTGGAAGATAAATTTTTGTCTTATGGAGGCAGAATTATAAAAGTTCCTGTATATTATAAAGGAACCAATAGAATTAGAAAACGTCTAGATTTTTATATACGTGGATTAAAAATATATAGAACAGTTTTAAATACAATTAAAAAGCAAGGACCTTATGATATTATTCATTGTCACAATTCATACGAAAGTGGTATTTGTTTGAAAGCAGCTAAGAAAATGAGAGTGCCTATTAGAATATCCCATTCACACACAAATTTTTCTTATAAGGAAAATGTCATTAGAAAGGTTTATGAAAGAGTATATAGATATTTAATATATTGTTGCGCTACTCACATGGTTGGTTGTTCTTTTAAGGCTAATGAAAGCTTATATGGCAAGTATAGGAATAAAGCAATTGTAATTAGTAATGGCATTGATATGAGTAAGTTTAATCCTAATTTGTATCCGAACAAAACGGATGATAATGAAACAGTTAGATTAATACATATTGCAACCTTTTCAAAGAACAAGAATCAAATTTTTACTATTAATATTTTGGAAGAATTGATAAAACGCAACATTAAGGCTAATTTAAAATTTGTTGGACGTTATTCTGATCAAGACTCTGAACAGTATTATTACGAAATGAAAAAGCAAATTTATGAAAAAGATTTAAATAAATATATACACTTTTTGCCATCAAATACAAATGTTGCACAAGCCTTATCAGAAAGTGATGTTTTAATTTTTCCTTCTTTTGAGGAAGGTTTTGGGATTGTACCATTAGAAGCTCAAGCTATGCAAAAAAAATGTTATATTTCAGATTCAGTGACAAATGAATTAGATTGTGGAGGCTGTACATTTTTTAGCATTGCGAAAGGGCCCGTTGCTTGTGCAGAGATGATAATTAATGATATTAAAACAGGAAATATAAAGGGTAGAAAATATGATATGCATAGATTTGAAAGTGAAGTAATTATTAATCAATATAAAACTCTTTACAGGGGTGGACTAGTATGAGATATATAAAAGCTATATTAAGAAAAATAAAATTTTATCTATTTTTTATTATTGCTGTTATAGTAAAAAAAAGACGAAATGATGTATGGATTATATCTGAAAGAGGAACAGATGCAAGAGATAATGCCTATTTTTTTAGCAAGTGGATTTCAAAGAACCATCCTGAAATTAAAGTTTGGTATGTGATTGATAACAAATCACCAGATTATGAAAAACTAGAAAAGAATATTAGAACAGTTCAAACCAATTCTTTTAGACATTATTTAATATATTGTGAAGCAGCAATTAGAATATCTGCACATGCATGGGGGGGAGATATTCCAATACCAGATTATTATAAAAAAAGTTTATTTAGAAAATTTGATAAACATAAATTTATCTTTTTGCAACATGGGATAACAAAGGATTATCAGCCTGGATTAACATATCCAATAATAAAGCCGGATATTTTTATTTGCTCAGCAAAACCAGAATATGATTATGTAAAAGGATCTTTTGGACATCCAGAAGGTGTTGTTAAATATACTGGATTCGCTCGTTTTGATAATTTGCATAATCACATTGAGAAAAATCAGATTTTAATTATGCCAACATTTCGAAAGTGGCTGCAAGGTATAAGTTTGAATGAATTTTTAGATTCAGAGTACTTTATGAAATGGAATGCTGTATTAAATGATCCTGAATTGTGTTCTTTACTTAAAGCATATGATTTGGAACTAGTTTTTTATCCACATTATGAAATTCAGAAATATGTTAGTTACTTTAAAAGCGAGAGTCAATACATTAAAATTGCAGATTTTAACAATTACGACGTTCAACAATTATTAATGGAATCAAAAATTTTGATTACAGATTTTTCGAGTGTATTTTTTGATTTCGCATATATGCGAAAACCAGTTATATATTATCAGTTTGATCGAGAGCATTATATTAAAGATCATTATGACTATACGAAAGGATATTTCGATTATGATACAATGGGATTCGGAAAAGTCGTTTCTTCTTTGAGCGAACTGATAGACGAAATCGGTACATGTATTGATCAAGGTTGTAAATTGGTTGGAAAGTATAACGAACAAGTTGACAAATTTTTTGAGTTGTATGATCAAAACAATTGTGAAAGAATCTATCAGGAAATTCAGAAAATTTTGTAGAAGAGGAGTAAGAAAGTATGAGTGAAGTTGGTGTTAGTATCCTATGTTTAGCATTTAATCATGAAAAATACATAAAAGATACTATTGAAGGTTTTTTGATGCAAAAGACTACATTTCCTATTGAAATTATAATTAATGAAGATTGTTCGACAGATGATACAGCGACAATCATTCGTGAATATGAAAAGAAATATCCTAAAATCATTAAACCAATTTATCAAAAGAGAAATGCATATTCACAAGGGATAAACATTAATGCTGAATATATGCTTCCCTTAGCAACAGGAAAATATGTGGCACTATGCGATGGTGATGATTATTGGACAGATCCTTTAAAATTGCAGAAACAATATGAAGTAATGGAAGCAAACGCATCTTGTCAAATGTGCCTTCATAGTGTTAAAGAAATTAATGATAAAGTGCAAACTAGTAATGAACTTACAATTCCAACAAATGAATTAAAAACTGGTATTTACAAATCGGTTGATTTTATGAAGTTTTTAGGAGAAGGGAATTTCTTTAATGAAGTATGTTACTTTTTTAGAAGAGAGGAATATACTTATTATCAAAAGAATTATCCTAAATTTGCTGAAGCATTTATGAAAAATAGAAGTGATGATGTTCCGATGTTATTATATTTTGGTCAATTGGGGGATATTTATTATATTAATGAATCTATGGCAGTTTACAGACGTTTTACATCAGGAAGTTGGAGTGAGGATAATAAAAATACAAGTAAAGAAATTTATATACGCTTTTGTGAAAACTCTATTAAAGCATACAAAGAATATAATGTATTTACGAGTGATAAATATGCTATAGAACTTGAAAGATGGCCTCGTTATTTTTCTTTTAAAAAGGCAGAAACCGAAAAAAATTACAAGGAAATGATTTTAGATAAATATGCGGATATTTTTTCTAAACAAAGTAATAATTATCAAAGGCGAATAAAATTACAAGCAAAATTTGGTAAGCCTTTTATTTGGCTATTTCAAATAAAAGACAGATTAAATCACTATTAAGTAATAGAAAAGAGGTAAAGTTGTTGAATTCTGACAAAAAAAATATTTCGTCTAATATTATGTGGCGGTTTATGGAAAAATTTAGTGCTAAATTTGTTACATTTTTTGTTTCAATAATACTTGCAAGATTATTAGACCCTTCGACCTATGGAACGGTTGCTCTGATAACTGTATTTACAACGATATTAGAAGTATTTGTAGATAGTGGTCTAGGCAATGCTTTGATTCAAAAAAAAGATGCGGATGATTTAGATTTTTCAAGTGTTTTTTTCTTTAATGTAGCAATGTGTACAGTATTGTATTTACTCATGTTTTTTGCAGCTCCGTTAATTGCTGATTTTTATAATATTCAGGAACTTACACCTATTGTAAGGGTACAAAGTCTAACTATCCTTATTTCAGGGGTCAAAAATATTCAATACGCATATGTATCTAGAGAAATGATTTTTCGTAAATTTTTCTTTGCAACCTTATTTGGAACTATTGTTTCTGCAATAGTAGGACTTGTAATGGCTGTTGCAGGATTTGGTGTGTGGGCTTTGGTTGCACAACCTTTAGTGAATTATTCTATAGATACAATTGTGCTTTGGATTACGGTTCAATGGAGACCAAAATTAATTTTTTCATGGACTCGTTTAAAGGGCTTGCTTTCTTATGGGTGGAAGCTTTTAATAGCAAAATTGGTAAATACAACTTATATGAAGATAAGAGATCTTCTGATTGGAAAAATGTATTCTACGTCTGATTTAGCTTTTTTTAATAAAGGGGATACTTTTCCAGCTGTCATTGTTCCAAATATTACAGCCTCGGTAGATGCTGTAATGTTTCCTGCAATGGCAAAGGAGCAGGACAATAAAATTCGGATTAGAGAACTTGTAAAAAAATCTATTCAAACTAGTTCTTATCTTGTATTTCCTATGATGGCAGGATTAATTGCTTGTGCGAATCCGCTAATAAGGCTTCTTCTTACAGAAAAATGGTTACCGTGTGTTCCGTTTTTATATATGTTTTGTATAGTATATGCATTTTGGCCTTTTTCGATTGCTAATTTAAATGCTATTAAAGCACTTGGATACAGTGAAAAAATATTGAAGTTGGAAGTAATTGAAAAGATTTTTAGTATTTTTTTATTAATTATAACATTGAAAATGGGAGTATTTTGGATAGGAATTAGTTATGTAACAGGTGAAATATTCAGTACAATTCTTTGTGCAATACCCAATCGAAAACTAATTGATTATGGATTTATACGACAGTTTATTGATTTAATTCCATTGCTATTTACTTCTATGATAATGGGGTGTATTGTATACTTCATTCAATTTTTAGGTTTTTCAGATGTTTTTACTTTGGTTATTCAAGTAGTTATTGGCGTATTCATCTATTTAATATTATCATGGGTTTTCAAACTGCAAGGTTTTTTATACTTTTGTAGTATTTTTGAAACAAAGATTTTAAACAAATAAGGAATTAATAAATTTGTATATAAAAAATATGTTGAATCAAATAATCAATAGAAAAGAAAATTGATTTTTCAAATGGGAAAAATACGAAAAAGGTAATGATGTTTGGATTGGAGCAAATGTTTCAATTATGGATGGAGTATGCATTGAAGATGGCTGTGTAATTGGAGCAGGAGCAGTAGTAACAAAAGATGTTCCTGCTTATGCAATAGTTGGTGGAGTTCCAGCGCAAGTAATAAGATATAGGGATTAATAAAGATTTTCTTTTAACAAAAATTAAAAAAAGGGAGGATAAGTAAAGATGATAATGCAGAATAATTTGGGAAGACAATATTCCCTTCATGCGGAAGAATATGAAAAAAAAGCAATTGAGGTACTTCGTTCTGGCTGGTATATTCTTGGAAAAGAAGTAAATGCCTTTGAAGAGGAATGGGCTAAGTATATTGGGACTAAGTATTGTGTTGGATTAGCAAGTGGACTGGATGCTCTATGGATTAGTTTTAGACTTCTTGACATACACGAGGGTGATGAGGTGATAGTATCAGCAAATGCATACATTGCCTGTGTAATGGGTATTACAATGAATGGTGCAACGCCTATATTCGTAGAGCCGGATGAATATGATAATATAGACGCAGAAAAGATTGAAAAGGCAATAACGTCTAAGACCAAGGCCATTTTAGCAGTTCATCTTTTTGGTCAGGCTTGTGACATGACCAAAATCATGGATATTGCTCATAAATATAATCTTAAAGTCGTTGAAGACTGTGCTCAGAGTCATGGAAATAAATGGCATGATAAAGTTGTAGGATCAATTGGTGATATAGGATGCTTTAGTTTTTATCCAAGTAAAGGATGTGGAGCATTTGGTGATGCAGGTTGTATTACAACAAATGATGAAGAATTAGCTCAGAAGTTTAAAGTATTTAGAAACTACGGAAGTAGAATTAGATACCAGAATGAAGTTGTGGGCGCTAACAGTAGATTGGATGAACTTCAGGCAGGCTTATTAAGAGTAAAATTGACTCATTTAGAAGAATTTAATTTGGAAAGAAACAAGATTGCTCAAAGATATTTAGCTGAATTAAAAAATGATTTGTTGAGATTACCAGAAATACGACCAGGAGCTGACTCAACATGGCATCAATTTGTTATTCATGTAAAAGATGGTAAACGCGATGCGTTAATGGAATACTTAAAGGAAAAAGATATTGGAACAATAATACATTATCCGATTCCACCACATTTGTCACAAGCTTATGAATATCTAGGAAAGAAAGTGGGGGATTATCCGTTAGCGGAGCAGTACGCAAAAGAAGTGCTGAGTCTTCCAATGTATAATGGAATGACGAATGATGAACAGTCTATAGTAATTGAAGCAATAAATGCTTTTAAAGGAGAATAATATGTCATTGAGAGATTTGTGTCCAATTCTTCAATTTGGAGATTTAGGTGATGAAAGGGGTAAACTTGTTGTTATTGAAGGTGGTCAATCGATTCCATTTGATATAAAAAGAATTTTTTATATCTATGGATCAGATGCAACAGTAATCCGAGGTCAACATGCAAATAGAAATTCAGAATTTGTTTTAGTAAATGTTTCAGGTCAGAGTAAAGTTAGGATTACAGATGGGACAGAAGAGTTTATAGTTGAATTGAACAAACCGATGATGGGAGTTTATATTCCAAAAATGATATGGAAGGATATGTATGACTTTTCATCAGATTCAGTTTTATTGGTTTTAGCAAGTACTCATTATGATGCAAAAGAATATATACGCGATTATAATGATTATATTGAGATAATGAAAAATGAAGCAAAACTTGGATGATGTTATAAATTGATAATATAAATTTTGGTTAACTTATTTACGGGTTATTTAGATAAAATTTCTTTTAGGTATATAATTTTAAGAATTAGCTGTTATTAAAATTCTTAAATTAAAAGACACATTGATAATCTATTTATATAATCAATATTAACTGATTCAATTTAAGATTCATTGTATGGGTGTAAGCGAAAGAGAGAATACACTTATGATAAGAATTTTTAAATATTTAAAACAATATGCAATCACTGCTTTCCAATCTTTTCAAATCGAAAGATTGATTGTGAAATTACTAATTTTTAGATACAAACAGGAAATAATACTGTTTTAAATGTGGATGTTATTATTCTCGCTTAATTAAGAGTTATTTTGTTAACTTTTGTAAACATGTGTTTCGTTGTAAAGAATGCGGAAAATGTTTTGTTGTGGACCGCGGTCAACTTACTTTTTATTCTCACCAAGACCAATCCAAATGGAATGAACTTATCCTGGATACATTGAATGGTGTAACGCTTAAAGAAACGGCTGTTAAAATCAATGTGAATGAATTTAATGTTTTTAATATGTGCTATAAACTATTGGTAGTATAGGTACCGAGGAATGTTCCAAATGAAGTAGAAATGGATGAAAAGTATACTACTTACAATCATAAAGGAACTAAGATTGATGGAGTAGAACCTAAACATCGTGGAACAC
>OHAY01001637.1_pt1 | contig 19846 bp, 24 predicted proteins | sample 1577191 | NCBI WGS metagenome assembly OHAY01 (sample SAMEA3541504, study PRJEB24748) | human gut metagenome | biome: human gut; feature: human-associated habitat; material: faeces | place: China | collected 2012 | reverse complement strand
CCCGGTGGCTTTCTGCATAAACGGACTGCACCGTTTTCCAGCCGATTCTCACATACTTGTCATGGATGGCTTTATGCTGCTGACAATCGGCAACGGCGTTCTGGATGCCGGTAATCACTTTCATGCGGCTCTCGGCTTTCTTCATACTGGTGCTGATGCTGCCGGATTTCTGTTTCACTTCCTCCAGCACACTGTCCAGCTGCTCCAGCGTAAAAATCTCATACTCTTTCAGATAATTGGTGGCGTTGACAAAGGACTGTAAATCTTTCGTTGCACCTTTTTGCTGACCGTATCTTGACCAGTCCCGGCGTTCTGCCTTACGCAGATTGAGATAATCCCGCAGAAGGTTGATAAGGTCGGGGGATGCGGTTTCCAAATTTTTCTCTGCCAGTAGCTCTTTCCGGGCTTCCAGAATATCGCTGATCCAGTCACGCAGATTCTGAATGGTACTGCGGATCACGCTCATCATGCGATTAGCTGCTTTGATGTCCCGGTTCAGATTGCCGAGAAAGGTTTCCACCCCACGCTTTTCCATTTGGTGTGCGGCGGGGCCGAGATGGACGGTCGGTATCTGCTGGATGCCCTGCCGCTCAAAGGAGCGCAGGTCAACACGTTCCGGTCTGCCAGCGGCTTCCAGATAGCGGTTGGTAACAACTTCCCAGCTGTGCCGCCAGACCTCGGCATACTTCTGGTCGTTCCAGTCCACTGTGTTTTCCTTATGGCACTTCCAGTTGCCGGAAGCGAGCCGGATGCGCTCACCGTTCTCGTCAAGGTCGTACACCTTTCTGGCTTTCGGGAGCCACTTGCCGTGTTCATCTATTGCCCGGAGCGTCAGCAGAATGTGAGCGTGTGGGTTTCCATCTCCCTTGTCGTGGATGGCAAAGTCGGCAATCATCCCTTTGGAAACAAACTGCTCCTGACAAAACTCTTTTATCATGGACAAATACTGCTCCTTCGGCACCTCCACCGGGAACGCCAGCACGATGCGCCGGGCAAGCTGGGAGTTCCACTGGTTCTCCACAGCTTCTACGGCGTTCCAGAGGGTCGCCCGGTCTGCATATCCGGGCGGCGCATAGGATGGCAGCATGATCTCAGCGTGGACAAGCTCTTTCTTCTTGTTGTAGAATTTTGTTCTCTGGTCGTACTCGCTGAACAGCCGTTCGCCGCTTTGGTAAGCGGCCCCGGCAACAGCGGACTGCCCTTGGCTGCGCTTGACGATGGTAATTTTGAAATGCGGACACGGAATAGGCATCACCCCCAAACAAAAAGACCGCCCAGCAAGATTGCTCTTGATGAACGGTCTGGAATCGTATTCGGTTGTGCTCGCCGCCTTGGACCGGAGTGCCGTGCGCTTCGGTCTTGGGCGGGAGCCGCAAAAGGATAGCTGCAAAGCAGCGCAAGGAAAATGCAGTTTTCCTTGGGATGGAATCGGGCTGGCGCACAAACGCCAGCTTCGATTTCATCGAGCCGTCTGCAAGACCGCAATTTCACCGGAACGGTGTATAATTGCGCCCTTTATTCTAAAGGGTTTTGGACGTTGCTGCGTTCGTGAACGTCATGCACCATCTTTGCAAGTGCCAGCACGACTTCCGGTTGACGGAACGAGATCTTCAATAGTTCCATCACCTGATCATCGGTCAGTTCTCCCGGACAGACCAGAAAGCTTTCCAGCATTCCGGCACGGGTACAAAGACGGTGCACACGCTCTCTCCGGTTCAGCTCCGACATCTGACGTTCAAGGATCTTTTCCCGGTGCTGGCAAGAGCGCAGCTTCTGTTCCGCTTTGGCTTTTTCATTGCGGAGATAGGCAAGGTCGGTTTTAGGTTGGGTCATGGCATCACGCTACTTTTCAGAAAATAAAAAGCCAAACAATCAGACCTGCTTTGCAACTGATTGTTTGGCGAGGAAAAGCGTATATGGTTTTGGCTGTTTAATCAAACAATGATAACGTGAACAGCGCGCTCGTAATCAGCTTTGCGAACGTATATTGTGTAAATCGTTTGACAATTGACCTTTTGAAATGCGGTTCCAGTTCTTTCACGGGTTCCCATCGAAAACAAAGACGGCGATGATAAATCGCGTACTTTTGTTCGATATCCGATTCCCTCTTTTTCTAAAAGAGATGTGTATTTTTGGTATTGTGATTGATTTGAGCAAACCACCAACTCTTTTTGGTTAAAAAACGGTAGCATAAAAAACTCCTTGCTCAAAAACGGTTATCGGATATTATTTGAAATTTCAACATACCAAGTCTTTCCGGTCTTTGCAGCAATATTGACAACATAGTAGCAGCCAACGCGATTTGTTGCATCTACCAGAACACCAGCCCAAGAGGAATCAGGGTATTTTGTCCAGTCTTTCTGAGATGCAGGAATGTCAAAATCCTTGGTCTGCTCTCGATATCCGTTACTCGTCCATCCAGTTTGACCAATTCTTAGAGTTTGGCTCGTAATTTTTGTTGCAGAGTTATTGCAATAGTACTTTCCAGTAACCTTTGTCAACTTATAATACGAACGATCGCCGGAGTCTTTAACAATATCATAATAAATTGTAGTATATGCTCGTACGGTGTTGCTTGAGTCCCAAGAATCTTGGTTGATGCTTCCATCTGCACAGGGGCTTATAGATGTTGGAAATTCGCTAGGCAGAATGGTTGCGACATCTTTTCGATAGGAAGTAAGGGACGAACCATCATCCAAATGTTGAACATCCAGAACGGTTTTTTCCTCGAACTGAATCATTTCATCGGTTGCCTTAACAATATTGGATTGGGTAATCAAATCTTTTTCCGGCGATTCAGAAGCCATTTTAGCAAAGAGCGAAGAATGAACGGTGACACTGCCGATTCTCATAGAAGGTTCCATTGCAACGCTAGAAACGCAGAGCATCGCAATCATCAAGAAAGCGAAGCAGCTAAAAGCTGTGATACTTTTTTATGTTTCATAATAAGCAATCCTTTCTCATTAAATGGATAAGTTTGAATTTCATTCAAAGCTATATTGCTGCATCGGAGTAACTCCTTTCGATTTGTGCATTGTGCCATCCTTTCTTACACTGTATACACAGCAAGCAATATTGTCTACATTTCTGTAATAAGATGGAGAAAATTCGTAACGAAATCGGAGTCACCAACAAAGAAAAATGGCATAGTGCTTTTTGTTGTTGAAACAGGAAAGCGACCATGCCATTTCAGGATTGAACTTATTTTCGTTTTTCTTGCAGATGCTTCTCAGGTACACAGGGACGTTTCGGCTGATACATCCAGCCCGCACAAACCGGAGGCCACTCCTGCATATCCCTCTTCACCAGAGCTTCAATTTTCTTTTTGGCGAACTGTTTGATTTGAATTTTCATTTGTATGCCCTCCTTTCAATTTTGACAGCGTGAAATGGATAGTGTTATTGCATCAGCAGTTAATGCTGCGACCAACCCTTGTAGTATGGAGGGTGCGATTTGAACTCTCGCCAACAGAATTGCGAAAATATTTAGAAGCAATAATAACCAACGAACAGATGTCTTTGCAGCCTTGAACTCATCTGTTGACCAGTGAATGCTTTCATTGTTAACTGGTGCAATACACAAAATTGTAGCATCTGAAACTATAGTTAAGAAAAGCAACGCCAGACCTGTATGGAAAACGTAGGAGATTGAAGCAAGAAGAACGACTTCTAATAAAATGGAATGGAACAGGCATTTACTATAAGTGGCAGCATGATAACCGTTTGTGTATTTCCGAATTAAAAGGAAGAAAACAGAAAATGAGATTGTTAAAGTCCAACCAAAGCAAAAACCGCCAATCAGACACTGCACAAGCCAAGTTAATAAGGTTGTCACTCTTTTTTCGATGCTATATGCAAACCATTCAGAATAAGATTCATCAAGCAATCCCATCGACACGCATTTTTGTGTTAATTGCCTTGCAAAATCTTTCATTGCGACAATCCTCATTAAAAGAACTTTCTTGAAACAAAGAATACACAAGTTGAGCCGCAATTTCCACAATAATGTAACGAAATGGACTTCTTTTGTCACGAAATCGGAGTGAGCGGTATATCAGCGGTGAACTGGAACCACCCATTTTCATAGAACATCGTATACTCTCCACTGTATTTTTCAAGAATCAGTCGGATGTTCGCAAGTCCAAAACCATGCAGCTGTGGTTCTGGTTTTGTAGTTGGAATGGAACCATTTATAATTACAACAGGTTCCGATGTGTTTCGGACAGAGATAAAAAAGTCTTGCTGAACAACTGCCATAACATGAATCGCTTTATCGCCCTTGTCATACCGCTGACACGCTTCAATGGCATTATCCAAAAGGTTTGATAGAAGCACTACCATATCGGAGGCATCAAATGGGAGATTTGATAAATCATTCACTTCAAAATCAATGCTGATCTTCTTTTGAGTTGCTTCGGCAGCTTTTGTGTTGAAAAGCGCATCCAAGATAGGATGGTGCGTGTTAACAAGAAATAGTCGATCTGATTGCTGTTCGGTGATTTTTCCAAGATACTCTTCAGCAGCAGAATACTCTTGGCTTTTCATCAGTTGATTTAGAATATTCAGGTGGGCCCGAAAATCATGAACCTTTTTCCTTTGAGCGGAATAAAGTTCGCTTGCCGAGGCCATGCTTTTCGATTGCAGCTGAATCTGCTGATTAAGCATCAATAATTGTTCTCTTTCCGATGCGGCATATTCCATTCGCTCCAATAAAAAGAGGATTGCGATGTTTGAAATAAAAATGAGAATGCAACAGCCAGCAGAAACAAATTCTTCTATATTGTGTCCGCTTGTAACGTAAAGTAGAATCACAAGCATTACAAACGATGCGCATGGAAATAGAAAGTAAAGAATCAGCTGCGAATGTTGAGCATGGCTTCTTGGTCTGCTTGTCATGCGCTGAAGCATTATTTTGCGAAACAGTGCAATAATAAATAATTCGGCAGAATAATAAGAGATTCCATAGATTAGAGATAGCGTCTTGTCAGCTTGAAACGTCTGAGCATCCATCCCACAAACTGCAGTTGCAAGCATTCCAGCAGCAAAAGACAAACTGTATGTTAAAAGATATTCTATAATGATAAGAAACAGCAAAAACTTTCCTGTAATGTTTTTATATAGGGCTCTGGCAGCAATAAAGCAGGATAGCAAAATCAAAAGAATCTTGATAATTTGATTTCGGTTTAAGAAAGCAGCATTGAATTCAATGGACGCATACATTAAAATGGTTTGAACTATTACGCCAACAAGAAATCTATGATTTTTCCAACGATGCAAAGCAAAAGCATCTAAAAACAGACATACGCAGACTGAATCTATGATTGTGTAAACCAAACTGATTAAAGCATCCATCTACTTTTACCTCTCCAATGTAAATATTTTTGCTTTAATTCACTGTAATTCTTTTCGCTTGGAGCCAGACAAAGGCCACCTCGCAATTGGACTTTATTGTATTGAAAGATTTCGACATAGTGCATATTGACAAGATAACTTTTTTGAATATGAAGGAAACCGAGTGGTTCGATTTTTTCAGATAGTTCCGTTATGTTGCCATAAAATTGGTATGCTGGGCGTTTTTCGTCCAACAAATGCATAACAATGATTCTTCGATGAGATTCTAGGTACAGAATATCGTTTACAGGCACATCGATAATTTCAGAATTTATTGAAATTGTAACGAGCTGTTTCCGTTGAAGCACTTCTTGAACAGCTGAATCAAAGTAAGAATAAAGTTTTGCAGAGAGATCAGACTTCAGTAAGTAGCGAAATGCTTGAACCTCAAATCCCTCTGGAGCATACTGAATGAAATTTGTAATGAATATAATCACTATGTTTTCATTTTCTGCTCGTAACTTTCTGGCAAGCTCAATTCCATTTGTTTCGCCCATGTCAATATCCAGAAGCGCAATATCATAAGGAAGCGATAAGTCTATTTGACTTGGTTGAGAAAAACCATAAAATCTTGATGATACATGCATTTCTTCGCTTTTCTTTTTGAGTTCTTCAATAATAGAATCAACAATCTTCCGGTCATCGTCACAAACCAAGACATTCATTTTGAAATCCCTCCATTGCGCATGGGAATGCTTTTTAACACACAACATACAGCCCTGCTCCTCACAAGTCAATCGAATTTCAATATAATCGAACATTATATGTAGTATAGTACGATTATATTGAAATTTCAAATAGTACACTTTATATAGGATAGGAGTGTACAGGAATGGAGCATTATTTAGGAGAAAAGCTAAAAAAGCTGAGAGAAAGTCGTGGCTGGACGCAGGCGGATTTGGCTAAACGGTTAAATAAGGCTGTATCCACGGTCAGTGGATATGAAAGTGATGCACATGCAATTCCGTTGGATGTTCTTGCAAGCATTTCATCCTTATTTAGCATTTCAACAGATGAACTCCTAGGACTGGATGCGCCAGAAGTACTATCTCTTTCTGGATTGACTGGTGCGCAAAAGAAAACTTTAATTAAACTCCGTAATGAATTGCTTTCACCAAGTCAAAAAGGAAATGATCTTTCGCCGCAGCAGATGGAAATTCTTCATGACATAATAAAAGCCTTCGGTTGACAATCGACTTGAGGCATAGTGCGAGTGCAATACAAACGGTTATTTAAGTATGACCCTCAATGCTGGATGCCCAGTGTTGAGGGTCATGTTATTTGCGGCCACACCGATTTCGTTACAAGTTTTCTCTACTTTGATACAAAATCGTGGACTTTGATTGCTTATTGTGCTTTGATGCTATTAATAGTTCTTGGAAGAATTAAGGTGGACGTAACAATTTCGTGTCTTTTGTTTTTACATGAAAGGGTGATTCCAATGCAGAGTTGAAGAAACGTATAAACAATATATTATATCAAGTAACGGTATGCGATAATCAGTAAACTTCAAGGAGAATAAATATGAAAGAGATGACTCGCAAAGAATTTCTTAAACTCACGGGTGCAAGTACCGCATTGTTGGCAATGTCCCATATTATCCCCACTTCGGCATATGCAGACACGTCGAAGATAGATGCTCCATCGGCAGGAATGTATATAAGTGAAGTGGTTGATTTAAGCGGCTTGTCGCCTGTCGAACAGGAAAAAATCCTTACCGAACGTAACATCCCATATGATTCGACAATTACATATGAAAAAATTGTTGTCGAAAGACCTGCAGCGCGAGATTCTTATAAGGGAGTTCCATATCGTTTTCAGATAACGTACGGAAATAAACCTGTAAAAAATGAAAGGAGAAGTGTTGTGAGTCCTGCTGCAGCTGCGGTACTAGACAGAGGTGTTAATATTCTGATTGGATTAACAAAACCCTATATTTGGATTCCATTTACAGCTTCTGGGCTAACTCCCTCTCAGATTTTCATTTACAGTGATCCCAGTCAATACGCATCAACAAATATTTATACACATCTGAAAATTAGACAATGTGAATTTTATAAGGATTACTCATGGCAGCCAAATGCTTTTTTGGAAAGAGCAACCATTGAGGATACGACTGTAACTTATGCACTGGTAAATCCTAAAACAAAAAGATTTACCTCACAAACTGCAAAGAAGACAGAATATAGAAAAGCTACTCACTATGACAACGATAGCTATATCTTGGAAAAAGCCTACTATTGCTTTGAGCATAATCTTCCGTCTTATAAGGAAAATGCTTGAAAGAAGAATAAAAAATGAAATTCCAAACAAAACTCACATTATGCAAAGCTGTATTCATCTTCATAGCAATAGTCGTATGCGCACTATGGGCATTTGAGTTTCGTATAGCAGCTGTTGTTGTACTTTTGATAGACTATATTTTTGATTTTATAACACGTCGTTGTCCTTTTTGTGGGAAGCACTTTTCAATTGTACTAACAGTGAAAGATCGTTGTCCATTTTGCGGAAAATTATTCGAGTAAATATTTTATGGAAGCAGTGGGTATTCCATGCAGAAATAAATGTGTGTGCTATAAAATGTCAGCCAATTATAGGAAGAGACCTATATTCTCTGTAATGGACAATGGTCAATTATGAAAACTATTGCAAAATGAAAATACGATAGCAATCGTACAAAAACAGAAATCCGGAAACTTTTTTGAGTTATTATGGTTCAAAAAAGTTTCCGGATTTTCTGTAATGCTTTTTGAAGAGCCATTCTGTAACAGCCAATCACATTTCTATGAAAAAAGGTCAATCTTCTAGTCTACCGTGATCGCAACCAAGTGAAAGATAATGTTCGATTTCCCCACTCAGCACAAGCTGGGTATATTCCAAGGGCTTGTTATATAAGTAGCCAGTCCAGTTCTGCTCGCTGTGCCGGGGTGTTGCCATATTCGTCCTCAATGACGATGCAGTCGATGGAAAGAATGGTTCCATCCTCGAATCGGGCTTCCACTCGGTTGATGTCCATGTTGTAGCGGCAGGAAAGCACTTTTTGAGAGCGATTATAGTCAAAATTCTGATTTCGTTTCATTTGAATGGCTCCTTTAATGATTTTGAAATTTGATTTTCAACGAGATGAGGTCTCTTTTTCTTTCTCTTAAGTCACCTAACCGCACTGTCCTGCATCGTAGCGCTTTACCGCCACGATAAAGGGGGTCCACAGCTCCTTGCGGTATTTCTTGATGATACTGCGTTCGATCATCTGATAAGGTTCAAGCTCACGTTTCATGTTGGTTCCTCTTTTTATTTAATGTACGGCGGTCAGCTCACGGTAGCAGACATCGAACGCCTGCAAAAAGGCTTTGATCTCGTCCTCGGTGGTCAGATGGCTCAGGCTGATGCGCCAGGAGGACAGTGCGTTGCGGCGGTCGCGGCTGACCGCAAACACCGCACGCGAAGGCAGACCATCCGAAGAGCAGGCTGACTTGACCGAGACGCAGACCCCTTTGGCATCCAGCTCCCGCTGGAACACGGTGCCCTTGACATTACGGACGCTCAGATTCAGCACATGAGGGATGGCGTGTTCCGGGCTGTTGATGCGCACCAGCGGATATGTGCTGAGGGCGGCGCGGAGCTCTGCATTCAGCTTTGCCACATGGTCAACACGTCCGGGCAGGTCAGTGACGGCGAGATCAAGCGCACAGGCCAGCGAGGAGGCCAGCGCCACAGTGGGGGTGCCGCTGCGGTAGATGGTGGTACTCTCGCCGCCATGGATGAGAGGCTCCAGCGCCAGATTCCGCCGCTTGATCAGCAGGCCGATGCCGTTCAGCCCGTAGAATTTGTGGGCCGTCAGGCTCATGGTGTCCACGCCCTCAAAAGAAACAGGGATCTTTCCCACAGCCTGGGTCGCATCCACATGCAGGTGACAGTGAGGGTATGCTTTCAGGATGGCGGCGATCTCCTGTACAGGCTGCACCACGCCCAATTCACTGTCCACCAGCGTCACGGCAACGCAGATGGTATCCGGGCGAAGCAGATCCTTCAGGTGCTCAAGATCTACAGTACCGTCCTGCTTCACGTCCAGCAGGTCGATTTCATACCCCTGCTCCTGTAATGCCGTCAGGGTGCCGCTGACCGAAGAATGTTCCAGTGGAGTGGAGATGATGTGCCTGCCCGCATGGCGGGAGAGACGGGCCAGCCCCTTTAAAGCAAAGTTGTTGGCCTCGCTGGCACCGGAGGTATAGATGATCTCTGCTGGCTGAACGCCCAGCAGGGAGGCGATTTTGATGGTGGCGGCATCGATCTCTGCCTTGGCGGCAGAGCCTGCCTGGTGGTGAGAGTTGGCGTTGCCGATGCAGCGGCGCTCCACGGCACAGAACTGCTCCAACACCCGCGCATCCACCGGGGTGTTTGCAGAATAATCCAGATAGATCATAACATTCCTCTTGAAATACAAATCAATTCAATAGGTTATATTATAGTGCGGACAGGGGCATATTTCAAGATGTCCGACCAAAAAGCTGAGGGAAACTGCGGCAAACGGATTGCATCCGGGCAGGGTTTCTGGTATACTTTATAAAGTCAGACAGGGAAGGGGAGAGCAAAATGTTTCGTTCGACTTTGCGGAGCGCGTGTTTTGCCTTCCGGTCCCGTTTTTTGAATCTGCTCCAGAAGATCGAGGCACTGCCGTTGCTGCGGCAATGCCTCTTTTTTTGGGCAGCGATGAAAGGAGAACTTCTCTATGAGTGAAAAGATCGATTACTCCAAGGGCATTTACGATGCCCGGCAGCTCGGCACCGGACGGATGCTGATCCTGGGCTTGCAGCACATGTTTGCCATGTTCGGCGCAACTGTGCTGGTGCCCCTGCTCACCGGCCTGAGCGTTTCCACCACTCTGCTCTGTGCCGGTCTGGGCACCCTGCTGTTCCACCTTATCACCAAGGGCAAGGTCCCGGCCTTCCTTGGCTCCTCGTTTGCTTACCTGGGCGGTTTTTCCATTGTAGCCCCCATGCTGGCTGACGCAGACGGCAACCTGACCGTTGCCAATACCAAAATGCTGCCCTACGCCTGCGCGGGCGTGGCACTGTCCGGCATTCTGTACCTGCTGGTCAGCCTGCTCATCTCCACCTTTGGCATCCGCCGCATTATGAAATTCTTCCCGCCTGTGGTCACAGGCCCCATCATCATCTCCATTGGTCTGATCCTGGCTCCCTCCGCCATCACCAACTGCGAGTCCAACTGGCTGCTGGCTTTTGTGGCCCTGGGCACCGTTATTGTCTGCAACATCTGGGGCAAGGGCATGGTCAAGATCCTGCCCATCCTGATCGGTGTGCTGGTCTCCTATGCTGTGGCTCTGGTCACTGGTGCAGTCAACTTTGAGGCCATTGCTGCTGCCGACTGGTTCGGCATCCCCCTGCACAAGAGCGCCATGGGTCTGTTTGCCATCGACGGCAGCCCTGAGTTCATCAGCGCAATGTTCACCATCATTCCCATTGCACTGGCAACCATGATGGAGCATGTGGGCGATATCGCTGCCATCAGCGCTACGGTCGGCCACAACTATATCAATGATCCCGGCCTGAACCGCACCCTGATGGGCGATGGCCTTGCCACTGCCATGGCCGGTCTGCTGGGCGGCCCCGCCAATACTACCTACGGTGAGAACACCGGTGTTCTGGCCCTGAGCCGCATCTACGATCCGCTCGTCATCCGCATTGCCGCTGTGATGGCTGTGATCCTGAGCTTCAGCCCCAAGTTTGAGGCCGTCATCAACACCATCCCCACCGGCATCATTGGCGGCATCAGCTTTGTGCTGTACGGAATGATCTCCGCGATCGGTGTCCGCAATGTGGTCGAGAACCGTGTGGACTTTACCAACAGCCGCAACCTGATCGTTGCCGCTGTCATCCTAGTCTGCGCGCTGGGCTTCAACTCTGTGGGCGGTCTGACCTTCGCTGTGGGCGGTGTCTCCATCAACCTGTCCGGCCTGGCCATTGCCGCCATCGTGGGCATCCTGCTCAACGCCATCCTCCCCGGCAATGATTACGAGTTTGATGCTGCCAACGGTTCCGATGCTCCGAGCAGCGGCAACCTGCAGGTCTAAAAAATAAATAGGAATAATTCTTAAAATTAGTCTTGACTAATCTAGGAATCGTTGCTATAATAGGCTCAGAAGCAAGGCCCCCTGTACCAGAGGTGAGGCCAAGAACATAATGAAAAACAATGGAGGATATTCTTATGAAAAAGTATGTCTGCACCGTCTGTGGTTATATCGCTGAAGGCTCTATCCCTGAGCAGTGCCCCGTCTGCAAGGCACCTGCATCTGCGTTTGTCGAAAAGACCGGCAACACCTATGTGACCGAGCATGTGGTCGGCATCGGCAAGGCTGAGGGTGTGCCTCAGGAAATCGTTGACGGTCTGCGCGCAAACTTTGAGGGTGAGTGCAGCGAGGTCGGCATGTACCTGGCTATGGCCCGTGTGGCAGAGCGCGAGGGCTACCCCGAGATCGCTGAGGCTTACAAGCGCTATGCCTACGAAGAGGCTGACCACGCATCCCGTTTTGCTGAGCTGCTGGGCGAGGTCGTGACCGACAGCACCAAGAAGAACCTGATGATGCGTGCTGAGGCTGAGTGCGGCGCATGCTCCGGCAAGATGGACCTGGCCAAGAAGGCAAAGGCCCTGAACCTGGATGCGATCCACGATACCGTCCACGAGATGGCAAAGGACGAGGCTCGTCATGGCCGCGGCTTCGAGGGCCTGCTGAAGCGCTACTTCAACGTGGAGCTGTAATTCCTGCATTTTTCTGAACCTGTTATTATAAAACTGCCGTGCGGTTCCAAAGCTGCACGGCAGTTTTTTTGCTTGACGGGATCCATGGCAGGGCGTACAATGGAAAAAACATTCCGAAAAGGGGAAGTCTTATGAAATCAACTTCCACACGCTGTGCGCTGCTGGACGAGCTGCGCGGGCTGGACCTGATCAGCATGATGCTTTACCATGGCATGTGGGACCTGGTCTACCTGTTTGGTGTGCGTGCACCGTGGTATGGCAGCTGGCAGGGAGAACTGTGGCAGCAATCCATCTGCTGGGTGTTCATCCTGCTGTCCGGCTTCTGCCTGCCGCTGGGCCGCCACCCGGTCAAACGGGGCGCAATGGTGTTTGGGTGCGGCGCGCTTGTCACGGCGGTCACGCTGATCTTCATGCCTGCGGATGTCGTTTGGTTCGGCGTGCTGACCCTGCTGGGCTCGGCTATGATCATCACAGGACTGCTGGAAAAGTGGATGGAAAAGGTGCCCCCGGTAGTCGGCCTTGCAGGGAGCATGTTTCTGTTTTACTTCACCCGCCATGCAGCCGATGGCTATTTGCAGCTGGGCCATTGGCTCATCACACTGCCGGGTTTTCTCTACGCCAACTACTTCACGGCCTATCTGGGATTTTACCCCTTTGGCTTCTTCTCTACGGATTACTTCCCACTGACCCCATGGCTCTTCCTGTTCTGGGCTGGTTTTTACCTGCATCATCTGGCAGAGCGAACAGCGCAGGGACTCCGTCCGCTGCGTTATTCGTTCTGTCCGCCGCTGGGGTGGCTGGGGCGGAACTCGCTGATGCTATATCTGCTTCACCAGCCGGTGATCTACGGCGTGCTGACGGTGGTGTTCCTGTTGCTGCGCCGGGGTGGAGGAGCGCTCTGAAAAATTCTGCAAAAGGTTCTTGACAAGGAGCCCGCCCTGTGGTATTCTTTTGGTGGTTAGAAAAACCTAACCAAATTGCTCTGTCTTATGTCAGGCAGAGCAATTTCTTAAAGATAAAAGTTAGAATATACTAACCAAAATTGAAAGAGAGGTTCTTCTTTATGAGCAAAGTAGCAGTTGTATTCTGGAGCGCAACCGGCAACACGGAGACCATGGCAAACTGCGTGGCAGAGGGTGCAAACGGCACCATCGTTCCCTGTGGCGAAATGAACGCCGCAAAGCTGGCAGAGTTTGATGCAGTTGCATTTGGCTGCCCCGCAATGGGCGCAGAGCAGCTGGAAGAGAGCGAGTTCGAGCCGATGTTCTCCGATCTGGAGGGCTCTCTGAACGGCAAGAAGATCGCTCTGTTCGGCTCTTATGGCTGGGGCGACGGCCAGTGGATGCGCGACTGGGTCGAGCGTGCACAGGGTGATGGCGCACAGGTGCTCAACGGTGAGGGTCTGATTTGCAACGAAACGCCCGATGACGATGTGCAGGCCGCCTGCCGCAAGCTGGGTGCTGATCTGGCTGCGTGGTAAAGCGGAAACTTGACAAAAGAAGTTTGTTCTGATAAACTGACCGGCAGAGCGTAAGAATTCCGGCTCTCTGCCGGTTTTTGTTTTGTCAGGAGGAAAAGAATGTCAAAGACCACCCCGAAAGACCTTGCCAAAAAGAGAAACGATGAAAAACTGCTGATCAGCGAGATGATCGCACTTTACTGCCGCAAACAGCATCACAGCCCGAAGGGAAAACTCTGCCCGGAGTGCCAGCAGCTCCATGATTATGCGCTGGCCCGCATTGAGCACTGCCCCTTTATGGAGACCAAGACCTTTTGTTCGGCCTGCAAGGTGCATTGCTATCAGCCGGAGATGCGGGAAAAGATCCGCACTGTCATGCGTTGGGCCGGGCCCAGAATGCTGCCGGTGCATCCCATCCTTTCCATCCGGCATGTGGCCGTCACATTGAAATCGAAGCGGGAAGCCCGGGCAGAAAAATAAGCACCCATGTATAATCGCCTGAAGCCGGGGCAACCTAGAGCCAAGGAGGCGATAGAAATGGAAAACACAGGTGTGACCTGCGATGTCTGCGAGTGCCGCCACAATGTGCAGAACTGCAAGTGTGATCTGCCCCAGATCAAGGTGACAGAGCACTGCTCCTGCACCACCCAGCAGGTGGAGACCCCGCACTACTGCCAGAATTACGAAAAGAAATAATCTGTAATGGCAGAAAACTCCCCGCCCAGCGCCCAAGACAGGGCATTGAGCGGGGAGTTTTTGTGTGCTGTTCAGTGGATGACCACACTGCAGGTAGCAAGGCTGCGCACCAGTGTGCCGACGCTGTCCTTCATCTGGATGCCGGCGAAGCCCAGACGGAAAGCGGCCTGTACATTCTCCAGCCGGTCATCAATGAAAACACTTTCCCCGGCCTTGAGCTGGTATTTGTCCAGCAGGGCCTTATAGATGCGCGGGTCAGGCTTGTTGATGTGCACCTCGCAGGAGGCCACGCCGCCGTCGAACAGGCCCTTGAGGTCGCGCTCGGTCAGAAAATCCAGCACATCCTCGGGGATATTGCTCAGGTAGTAGACACAGTAGCCGCGGCTCTTGAGTTTCCGCACCAGCTCCTGCATCCGGCGGCGGGGGCGGAGAATATGCATCCAATCGTCCAGCACGCCCTGCACCTCAAACGCGCGGCCATATTCTTTTGCGCGGGCCAGCATCCGCAGGTTGGCCTCAGAGCGGGTGATAAGCCCTGCATCCAGCAGCTTCCACTCCTCGCTTTCAAAGGTCAGCTGGGATACCTGCTCCTCTATCTCGGCATTGCAGAAGCGGTCTACCAGGTAGGTCTTGGGGTCGAAATCCACCATGACACCGCCCAGATCAAAGATGATATTTTTATACATCGCTGTTTCCTCAATTCTGTATGGATGTTTCTGCCAGAAAGATTCTGTCCACAGTATAGCACAACTGCCCGCTCTGCATCAAGCACTGTGCCGCCGCATAGAATGAAACAGGCAAACTGCGGGGAGGGGAGCACGATGAAATTCCGGGAGCTGTGCGCAAAGGAGATCGTTCAGCTGAGCAACGGGGCCTGTCTTGGGCGCGCCGATGATCTGGAGCTCGATCCGGCAACGGCGCAGGTCAAAAGCCTGCTGCTGCTCGGGCAGCCTCATCTGTTTGGGCTGCTGGGCCGGGACGAGACTCTGGTCATCCCCTGGACGGACATCGAAACACTGGGAGTGGACGCGATCCTGGTCCGCACGGAGCTGCCGGAGCCGGAAGCCAAAAAGCAGGGTTTCTGGCAAAAAATGCGGCACTGGCTGGACGGCTGAAATTTTTCGTGAATTTTTCCTGCATCAGGGTTTGATTTTACAAAAAATCGGATTATAATAGAGAACCGTGAGCGGCAGAGCCTTGCCGCTCCGGCTTGAAATCTGATTTCCGGAAGTGAAAGGAACTTCTCTCTATGAACGCAAAAAAACATACGCCGCTTTCCCTGCATGGGCTGCGGCTGCTCTTCCCTCCACTGGCAACGCTGGGCATCCTGTTCCTGACAGAGTGGATCGCCCGCGGCAGCCTGACAGGGGAGACCTTTACCCAATACATTTTCCCTCATGCCGAAGCCTATCTGCTGGCGTGGGCCATGCTGTTTCTCAGCTGGCTGGCTGTGGACTGGTTGACCCGGTTTGCTCCGTTGGCGACCCTGCTGGCGGCGGTGCTGGGCTGTGCCCCGGCGGCGGTCAATTTCTACACACTGCAGCTGCGCGGCGAGCCCTTCCTGCCCTGGGACCTGATGCAGGTGTCAGAGGCTGCGGGCGTGGCAGCTGCGGCCGGGATCCACATCCAGACCAGCATGGTGGTATCCATTGTTATTATCGTGCTGCTGGTCGTGGTGTCTTTCTTCCTTTATAGAGGGCGGCAGAAGCTGAACTGGAAGCCCCGGGTGGCAGGCTTTCTTGCCAGTGCGGCAGCTACCTGCGGCCTGCTCTTTGGCGTGTTCCTGCAGCCTGCCGTGACACAGGCCATTGGCATTGTGCCGGATGCCTGGATGCAGGACCGCTACTACCGCTATTATGGTGTCATCACCAGCTTTCTGACCAATCTGACCAATCTGGAGATCTCCAAGCCGGAGGGGTATTCAGAGGAGGCAGTCAATGAGATCCTGGATGATACCGAAGCTGCACAGAAATATTCCACTGCTCCGCTCTACCCGGGATCTTACGGTGCCACCACCTCTGCGGACGAGACCGTGAAAAAGCCCACCATCATCTACGTGATGGATGAGTCCTACTGGGATGTATCGGAACTGGAGCAGTATGGTTTCCAGTTTGATACCGATGTCTCCGCCAACCTCCACGCCCTGCAGCAGACCAGTGCTTCTGGCCGGGCGTACAGCCCCAGCTTCGGCGGCGGAACCTGCGATGTGGAGTTTGAAGCATTGACCGGCTATTCGGCTTCCTTTCTGCCCAACGGCAGCAAGCCCTACCAGCAGCATGTGACCAAGCCTATGTTCTCGCTGCCCAATTACCTCAAGCTGACGCAGGGATATCAGACGGCGGCAGTCCATTGCTTCTGGGCCAAGTATTGGAGCCGGGACACGGCATACCCCAATCTGGGTTTTGACACCTTCCTGAGCCTGGAACAGATGACCCATGTCAACAAGGTGCGCAGGCACTACTGGACCAGCGGTCTGGTCACGGATGACTCCATGGCAGACCAGATCATCCAGCAGTATGAGAAGATGAAAGCATCCTCGGATGCACCGGTTTTTCTGCACGCGGTCACGATGCAGAACCATACCAATTATAATAAAGACAACTACCCGGACGATGTGCGGGTGAAGGTGACAGAGCACCCGGCGGGCCTCAAGGCCAGCACCATCGGCGCGCTGGAAGATTTTGCGACCGGCATCCGGGATGCCGATGCCATGCTGGGCAAGCTGACCCAATACTTCTCGCAGGTGGACGAGCCGGTGATCCTGGTGTTCTGGGGCGACCATTACAACCCCATTGATTCCAATTATGATGTCTTCACCAGCAGCGGCTATGCCAGCGATTCCAGTGCGGACCCGCGCCTGCACCAGACCACCCTGCTGATGTGGTCGAACTACACCGACAAGCCCGTGGATCTGGGCACCATTGCCGCTTACGATATCTCGCCGGTGATGATGAACCTCTACGGTCTGGAGCAGCCGCTCTATTTCCAGCTGCTGAACCGCCAGCTGCAGGTGGCCGACCGCGCCAATACCCGGGGCACGGTGATGAATCTGGACGGCACCACCACCCAGACCCCGAGCTCCCTGCAGGAAAGCTGGAGCCAGAAGCACTGGCTGCTGCAATATGACCTGATGTTCGGCAAGGGCTATGCCCTCAGCCGGATGGGCATGGAGAGCCTGAACAGCACTCAGACGGACGAATAAACGAAAAACACGCGATTTTCATGTAAAAAACAGAGAAAACCCCTTGCAACACACGCCTGTTTGTGCTATCATTATTTAGCATTACACACGCATCACTATGCCCTTTTGTGCTCTTTCGGGAGTGGAGGGCAGTCCAAGGCCATCCGATATGGCCGCGGATCACGGTGTGCGGAGGCAAAACAATATTGGAGGTATTTTTACTATGGCAGTCGTTTCTATGAAGCAGCTTCTCGAGGCAGGTGTGCACTTCGGTCACCAGACCCGCCGCTGGAACCCCAAGATGGCTAAGTACATCTTCACCGAGCGCAATGGTATCTATATCATTGACCTGCAGAAGACCGTTAAGAAGCTCGAGGAGGCTTACTTCTTCGTTCGCGATATGGCAGCTTCCGGTGAGTCCATCCTGTTCGTCGGCACCAAGAAGCAGGCGCAGGACGCGATCAAGGAAGAGGCTGAGCGCTGCGGTCAGTTCTACGTTAACGCACGTTGGCTGGGCGGCATGCTGACCAACTTCAAGACCATGCGTACCCGTATCGCTCGTCTGAACCAGCTGCAGAAGATGCAGGCAGACGGCACCTTCGATCTGCTCCCGAAGAAGGAAGTTATCAAGCTCCAGCTCGAGATCGCTAAGCTCGAGAAGTACCTGGGCGGCGTTAAGGAAATGAAGAAGCTGCCGGGCGCTCTGTTCGTTGTTGACTCCCGCAAGGAGAAGAACGCGATCGCTGAGGCTCGCAAGCTGAACATCCCGATCGTTGCAATCGTTGATACCAACTGCGATCCGGACGAGATCGACTACGTTATCCCGGGCAACGACGACGCTATCCGCGCGATCAAGCTCATCTCCCAGACCATGGCTAACGCTGTTCTGGAAGGCAAGCAGGGCGAGCAGCTCGAGGTCGAGGCTAAGGCTGACGACGCAAAGGCTGAGTAATTCATAACTCTATATAAATTCAAGTGAGTTGTTCGTAGGGCGCGACGACCCGGCGCGCCGTGGTCGTTGTGCCCTACGTTTTTTATCGTACAAATACAAAATTGGAGGAATTTAAAATGGCTTTTACCGCTGCTGACGTAAAGAAGCTCCGCGAAATGACCAGCGTAGGCATGATGGACTGCAAGAAGGCTCTGACCGAGGCTGACGGCGACTTCGACAAGGCAATCGAGCTTCTCCGCGAGAAGGGCCTGGCCAAGGCTGCCAAGAAGGCTGACCGCATCGCTGCTGAGGGCCTGGTCAAGGCTACTGTATGCGACAAGTGCGGCGTAGGCGCGATCATCGAGGTTAACTCTGAGACCGACTTCGCCGCTAAGAATGCTGAATTCGTTGAGTTTGCTAAGAAGGCCGCTCAGGTTTGCTTAGACAACAACTGCGCTGACATCGAGGCCTTAAAGGCTACTGTTTGCGACGGTGTTTCCATGGCTGACGCTTTAACCGCTTTAGTCGGCAAGATTGGTGAGAACCTCCAATTACGTCGTTGCGCCTTAGTTGAGGCCGCTGAGGGCGAGACCTTAGGTGTTTACTTACACTCTAACAACCGTATCGGTGTTGTCGTTGTGCTCAAGGGCGGCGATGTTGAGGTTGCTAAGCACGTTGCTATGCACGTTTGTGCTTCTAAGCCTCAGTTCGTTAAGCCTGAGGATGTAGCTGCTGAGGTTGTTGAGCACGAGCGTAACCTCCAGATCGAGATCGCCATGAAGTCCGGCAAGCCGCAGGCTATTGCTGAGAAGATGGTTGAGGGTCGTATGAAGAAGTTCACCGGTGAGATTTCCTTAACCGGTCAGCCTTTCGTTATGAATCCTGAGATCTCCGTAGGCCAGATGTTAAAGGAGCACAATGCTGATGCTGTTTCCTTTATCCGTTTAGAGGTCGGTGAGGGTATCGAGAAGAAGACCCAGGACTTCGCTGCTGAAGTTCAGGCTCAGATGGCTGCTGCCAAGAAATAATGGAAGCCGGCATATGACAGCTGAGATTAAGAAACGTCGTATTTTATTAAAAATATCTGGCGAAGCTTTAGGTGGTGATGGCGAGTTCGGTATTGATCCGCAGATCCTCAGCGCCACTGCTAAGGCTATTCGTGAGGTACAGGAAGCAGGTGTTGAAACCGTTTTAGTCATCGGTGGCGGAAATATTTTCCGCGGTGCTGCCTTACAAAAGGCTGGTTTTGACCGTGTTTCTGGTGATCAGATGGGTATGCTTGCTACCGTGATGAATGGCCTTGCTATGCGCGAGGAGTTAAAGCGTCAGGGTGGTAAGTGCGTCTTAATGAGTGCTTATGGCATTCCGTCAATTACCGCTCAGTACTCAGCCTCTGCAGGTCGTGAGTTATT
>OHAY01001633.1_pt1 | contig 19878 bp, 9 predicted proteins | sample 1577191 | NCBI WGS metagenome assembly OHAY01 (sample SAMEA3541504, study PRJEB24748) | human gut metagenome | biome: human gut; feature: human-associated habitat; material: faeces | place: China | collected 2012 | reverse complement strand
TAAAACCACTCCTGTGCAAGCACATCGTGGTTTCAGGCTTTTGACCCTGGCATCTATAGAATTGCGAAAGTTAGTTTTTAATGGAGCAATTTGCAGGAATCAGTCAGGAATGAAAGATTAAAAAAAGAAAACAGGAGGAAGATATGAGAAAACGAATTGCAGCAGGATTACTTGCATTTGCACTTGCATTTACCGCAATGGATTTTGGTGGTCTGGTAAGCATTCAGGCAAATGCAGCAGGACTGGTACAGGTTACTGAAGAGAACCAGAGTAATTTTCATTTAAACGGAGATTATGCCGGATATTATGCGATCGCAGATAAAGAAGATCTGCAGGCATTTGCGGCGAAGGTCAATGCCGGAGAGAACGCTGTCAATGCAGTGCTGACGGCAGACATTGATATGACAGGCGAAGACTGGACACCGATCGGAGATACAAATGACGGTTATACAGGAACCTTTGACGGAAACGGACATAAGATCAGCAATCTGGTCTGCGAGCGGACAGGGGATAAACAGGTATCAGGCTTGTTTGCACAGCTGAAGGAGAACAGTGTTGTCAGAAATCTTGGCATGGAAGATGGCATGTTCACATCGTCAACGAGTACGGCCGGAGCAGTTGCAGCAAAAAGCAATCTTGGAAAAGTGATCAACTGCTGGAACAGCGGAAAAGTAACCGCACATGATTACGCAGGCGGCATTGTAGGAAGTTCTCAGGGCTGGATCGAATCATGCAAAAACAGCGGAGCGATAAAAGCAACGTGGGGCTATGGACGCAGCGGAGGCATCGCCGGTGAGCAGGTCTGCGACAGAAACAGTTCCCAACAATATGTGAGAACTTATATCAAATATTGTTATAATACCGGAACAGCAGATGCATATTATGCCGGCGGTATTACAGGTTATCAGAGCTATAAGAATCGAGAAGCCTGTGATATCATCTCCTGCTGGAGCGATGCAGCCATGACAGGAAGTATAACAGGTGGAATCGCAGGAAGTCTGGCTAGGGGGGATACAATCCAGAACTGTGTTTTTAATACTGACCGTTTTAAGGGAGGGGTCTATAATAACAATAAAAATGGAAGTGTCAAAGATTCAGAAGGGATGACAAGTGCAGAGTTTGCATCCGGAAAGGCGACCTGGGTGTTAAATGGAAAGGATAATTCTCTGGCTTCACAGGCAAAGTGGTTCCAGAATCTTGAAGAAAATCCGGATGCTTATCCTGTAATGGATGGCACACATGGAAAGGTTTATTATCTGGAGGAAAACGATACTTACAGCAATCATCCGGGAAGTATGGCAAAAAATGAGATTTCACTGGTATCCGGTACCCAGATTGAGCGGACAAGCGATAATCTGTCTGAAACAAAGCCACTGTCTCTGAAAAAAAACGAGGTTTTTAACTGGAAAGGGGACGGAGCAATAGAGGTCGGCTATTATCTGGATGAAAAGGCACAGATACCGACCACGGCGGAAAACAGCGGAGCTGCTAAAAAAGGCGGAGCACCGGCACTGCCGGGACAATATTATGTAAAAGTGACGGCTCTGGAAGTGGAAGATTTTTATCAGGAAACTTCAGAAATCTTTTCCTATCAGATCAACTTCGATGCCGAAATCCAGATGGAAAAAATCGCAGGCAGCAAAAGCATAGATTATGCTTATACCGGAAATCCACGGGAACTGTCCTTTGAAAAAGGAAGAAAAATCACCTGGAGCTGCGAGGAAACACCGACATCCGTAAAAACCACTTATTATAAAGATCGCGGCAGCGTGCTGACAAATGCAGAAAATGCCGGTGCACTTACCGAAGGCGGAGCGCCGGCTGATAAAGGCGATTACTATGTAAAAGTAGAAATGACTTTCCGTGAAAAATATAAATCAGAATCGGATTATCTGTTATATAAAATTTCGGACGGAGAAATTGAGGTAACTATGGATGGACATTCCGAACCATATGTTACTTTGACAGAAGCATTTCGTGATACAGAGGGAAAAACAGCACAGATGAAGCTGTTGAAGAATATTGAATCGGTACGGGAAGTGGAGGTAAACAGTGGAAATCTGATTCTGGATCTGAATGGATATCGTCTGCAAAATTTAAAGAGGAGCACTCTGAATCAGGATGCTTCTCTTAAAATTACAGACAGCAGTGAAACGCAGACGGGTGTATTTTACGGTACGTTGCTAGTAAGAAGTAAAAATATAGAGTTTGCCGGCGGAATTTATGAAAATCAGTCGAACAGCTATTTTGTGTATAACGGTGCGAAAATTAAGGTGAGCGGTGGAAAATTCGATCGGGTTTCAAAAGAATGGGCAGAACTTGGAGAAGAGCTTTGTCTGGTGGATAATGAGACGAATGAGAAACAGCCATATGCCGAGACAAGCTGTACGAATGTGCATGTCGAGGCGTGTAAGAAACATGATTATGAGCAGGATGTGCAGTACTGCGTGTGGTGCCATAAGAAAAATCCGGATTTCCAGGGTTATGTTCGGATCACCGTAAATGGAGTAGAAACTTATGTAGATACACTGAAAGAAGCGTTACAATACGCAAATGGCAAAGAAGCAGAGATTACCTTTATGCAGTCAATGGAAAATACGGGAAGTCTTCCGACTCTGAAAAGTGGAAAAATCACTCTGGATTTAAATCAAAAATCTCTGACAGCGAAAAGTGTTGACCGGATCTACATAGACGGAGCAGAGGTTACGGTAAAAAACGGAACCTTTGATATTGTAATAGCACAGAGGAGCGGGAAACTGAGAATAGAAAGCGGTGATTTCAGACAGATCGGCTATTGGGACAGTTATCAAAACAGTATAGAAATGACCGGCGGAAATTTTCAGAACATCGTATTATATTCAGGCAGTGCAGAAAATATGCTTCCGCAGGGTTATGCGTTCTACAGTACGGAAGATGGACGCTTTCTGAGCAGAGAAGAAGTACTTGCCAATACTACTCTGCAAAAGGTTGAGGTTCGAAATGCAGGCATGAGCTGCGAGACACTTCCGCAGATTTCCGGAATTACAGGTCAGACGCTGCAGGAGTATACCTTGATTCCGGGCGTGGTCAGGGCAGATAGCGGAAATGGAGAAAGTACACTGTTGGAAGGAAACTGGAGTTTTACGGAGAAAGAAAATCTGGAAGCGATACCGAAACCTGAAAAAACAATGACATGCGATCTTATTTTTACACCGAAAGATGACAATTATCCTTATTATAAAGTAAAAGGTGTAGAAGTTCATGTTGAGAAAAAGACCCCGCATAATACTGCAATTCATGAATCGGAAAGTTATGTTTATAAAGAGGGGTCTCTCACTCTCAGGATATGGGTGGAGTTATGGACAATGGTTCCGGCGGATGGAAAGGGAATTGCGTATTCCTATTTTGTAACAGGAGATAAACAGATTTTTGATGATTATGAGCTTATGCAGAATGGACACTTAAATTATGTAGTGAAGGACTTTACAGACAGGAGCATGATCGGAAAAACGGCTACGTTCCATGTAAAGATAGAAATGGAAAATTATAAGGATATTTCTTATGACTTAACGGTCACACTGACAGATCAGAAAAAGGTTGTCCTGAAAGAAGGCAGTGAGGTAAAAGTTTTACAGGATCAGAAGCTTACTTACGGGGAACCATTATCCAAACTGAAACTGAATGTGGAAGGGGAAGAACAGGCAGTTTTTGTTGAGCAGGGAACCGACACGCAGGTTCAGGGAACGCTTGAGTGGAAAGATGTACAAATACCGGATACATCCGTGACAAGTGCAGAATGGATCTTTACGCCGTATGATGCAGCATATGCAAAGACAGAAGGCAGCACAGCGATTACGGTAGAGCCAAAAGAACTGAAAGTCTTAGCGGCAACGGCAGATGATAAAGTATATGACGGAACCGCGTATGTCAGCTTCAGTGATATTGTTCTTTGGTGCATTGAAGCAAGAGATGAAGTTTCGGCAGACATCGGAACGATCCGCGGGACTTTGAAAGATGCAAAAGCGGGAAATTATACTTCGGTAACTTTGCCAGAGCTGAGATTAACCGGAAAAGACAAGGAGAATTATATTCTTGTGCAGCCGACAGACGAAATTCCTCTGACAAAAGCGGTGAATGTGGCAAAAAGCAGTGGGCTTCAGATCGAAGAACAGAATAAAAGTTACTTATATTTAAAGAATCAGGAAGAGCGGATAAATCTCAGGGAAATCCTCCCGGTGGACTGCGGGAATGCACAGTATGCTGCACCGGAGATGACCGGAAACATGGAATATATCGCAGAACCGGGCATAGCAGATGATACATTGTCTTATACAGTGAAGCACGGGGCACTGGACAGGAAAGGAAAGATCCAGATCAAAGTTACGACTGAAAACTATGAGGACTTTGTGATCACATTCAATCTGAAATGCAATGACCAGATACCGGTCAGATTACAGGAAGGAACAGAAGTAACCCTGAAAAAAGATACGCTTACTTACGGTGGTCTTTTGTCGGCACTGGAGTTTTCGGAAGCAGAATTTGTGGACGGAGAAGGAAATACAGTGGAAGGAACGCTTGAATGGAAAGACGGCACACAAAGACCGGATACATCCGTGACAAGTGCAGAATGGATCTTTATGCCATCTGATGAGGCATATGCAAATGCAGAAGGCAGCACAGCGATCAAAGTAAATGCAAAAGAACTTACGGTAACAAAGGCGACCGCCAGAAACAGGAAATATGATGGCACAAATCAGGTTGCCATCACGGAAGTACTGCTAAGCGGTATGCTGGAAGGCGATGAAGTGAGCGTAGATCTGACGGATCTTCATGGAACGTTAAAAGATAAAAAAGCAGGAGAATATACTTCGGTAACATTACCGGAACTGACGCTTGTCGGAAAAGACAAAGCAAATTACAGGCTGGTACAGCCAGTCACAGAAATCCCTCTGACAAAAACGGTGATGATCGAAACACCGGAGACACCGGAAACGCCGGAGACACCACAAAAACCGTCAGATCCAGGTGAAAAGCCGGGAACTTCTGAGCCGATACAGAAGCCATCGAAACCAGAATATCTGAAAAAAGGAACAAAGTTCATAGGACCGGACAAAAATCAGTATAAAGTAACCTGTGCGGACGGAAAGACATTTACAGTGGCATATCTGAAACCGAAAAAGGGTGTCAAAGGAACGGTAAACATACCGGACAGCATTACCGTAAACCATGTTACTTATAAAGTTACAGAGATTGCAGCAAATGCTTTTAAGAATCAGAAAAAGATCCGAAAAGTGGTGATCCCGTCAGGCGTGAGCAAGATCGGAAAGAAAGCATTTTATGGCTGCAAGAACCTGAAAAATATCACGATCAAAACGACAAAACTGACGAAGAAAAGAGTAGGAAGCAAGGCATTTTTCGGCATCCATGCGAAAGCAGCCATTAAAGTGCCGAAGAAAAAACTCTCTGCTTACAGGAAGATGCTGAAAGCACGCGGAGTCACAAAAAAAGAAAAAGTACAGGCGATCAAGGTAAAATCTAAAAAAGCATAAGATAAAAAGACTTGGGCAGTGAGTGCCGGAGAGGATTTCTGGTACTCACAAATGCCCGGAAAGGATTGGAACTATGCAGGGAGCAGAAAATACAGAAAAACAGCAACTCTCCGCTCCACTTAGAGCACGTATGTGGGAATACCGTATTATCAGTGTGATCGTTTGTGCATTTTCTTTCTGGATCGCATCAAAAGGGAACTGGAATAAGATCCCGGTCAGCATAGCAACGGTTGTCCTGATCATTGGTATTGCAATCTGGATGCTGGGATCGCCGGATGATTATAACGGTTCAACGGATATCTGCAGTATGATCGCCATGGATTGTCCGAGAAAGATTGAAGAATTTTATGAAGCCTACAAAGATGTCCGTACGCCGCTTGGCTCCGGTTATCTTGTTCAGTTTTACACGATGAGACAGCCGGCTCTGATGTTCGGACCGGATAAGAACGGAGATTTTCTCTATTTCTGGCTTTCAAAAGACGGGAATATCGGTTATCTTGGCTATTCGTTCATGACCAGTATGATAAAGGGAAAATATAATGATCCGATATTTCCGGCAGAAGAGGATTTTGGCGATAATACAGCAAAATATGTCTGCTATCAGTCGGATGTGCTTCTGATGCAGAAGCAACTGAGGGAGAGCCTGGAGCATTTTGTGAAAACAAAACAGGTTTTGGAAATTCCACAGTCCCGCCCATCGGAAGTCTATACTTTTACGGAGGATTTTAAACTGACCGGTCAGCATTTTGATCTCTGTGACAGCGAAGGAAAGCATGTTTTCGAAATCGAAGGAACGGCTCCGCTGCGTACACTTTCTGTTTATGACAATCAGCATAACGAGATCTTTAAAATGACCAAGAAGGTCGTAAGCGTACTGCCGACCTACCAGTTTTATTACCGGGGGGAGCTTTACGGCACGCTGGAGAAAAAATTTGTGCTGGTCAAAGATAAGTTTGAGATGAAAGTCAAAGAAGGAAAACTGGAACTGACGGAATACGCCGGTTCCATCGGCCATAATTTCTGCGTGACCTTAAATGGCAAAACGCTGGGAACAATCCTGGACAACCTGGATCTGAAAATGGAAAATATTGTCTTTGACAATGCAGTGATCATTGCATATGAAGAAAAATATCTTCCGCTGCTTACGGCAATGGCGGTGATGGCAGCACGTGAGCTTGCCCGGGATCGCAGTTAGGAGGTGTGAATGAAAGAAAAAGCAAAGATAAGAAAAGCGGTGTATATCGCAGTGATGTGGTGTATTCTGGCAAGTGTTCTTTTGGGATGCAGAAAATCTAATGTCGAGTCCTATGCATCTGCAGAGGAAGCAAAGCAGGCAATGAGTCAGTGCCGGACATTTCTGGTAGAAGGAGATCTGGATGAGGTCAACCAGGAGGGGAATATCCTTGCGGACGGGAAAATAGCCGGGCGGTTAAAAGAAACAGGTATTCTCAATACGAAATGGACGGTATCGGTCGATGGAAAAACCTGGTTCTGGATGAAATTTGTGACTGATGAGCCGATCAATAACATCGATGGCGTGATTGCCGGGACAACCTATGGTTATTATGATGAAAACAATCAGTGCATTGGTTATGCACAGAAGCGGTTGTTCGAGAACGAAAATCTGGAACGTGAATATTATCTCGTATTTATGGATGCAGACGGAAATCCCAAAGATTATCTGGCGGAACAGCACGGAGAGGAACTTTACAATTACGAGGGCAATCAGATCGGCAGCGGAAAAGCAGAACTCAAGGGTTATATTGGGGAGAAATGCTATTTCGAAATTGATACCGAACCGGGTGTATCTGTGGATGCAGTGGATAAAATGGCAATGTATCTCCAACTGTTTAGTAAATTTAATGAAACGGCAGGAGATTAAATGGTGGTAAAAAACAATTCTTACGGTGTAAAAAACCATGGAGATGCGATTGATGCTTGAATTTATGCAGGTTTGCTATTATAATCATCAGTGATTTAGAGAAGTAAACTTTATCACACACCCGCTTATACTATTTTATGATGCCAGGGTCAAAAGCCTGAAACCACGATGTGCTTGCACAAGAGTGGTTTTATGGCTTAATGACCCGCCCCGATATGAGCATAAAAGTGGAGCGTAAGCTTCACGATATGCGAATATTGGGTAGAATTGTGAGAGTACGAAGTACGGAACAATTCGTATGGCATCTTTTGACCCCAACATTATTTTATACATTTAAGGAGGAATCTACTATGATTACCTGGAACAACCTGGATACACTGGAAGCATTTAAAAATCTTTCAAAGGCAGAGCGTGTAAATATCGCAGAGGCAATGTCTGGAGAAAACGGTGCAGAACGTGTGAAAACATACAGCACACCGATGGCAGAAGGCCTTGCGTATAATTATGCTGCAAAGCAGGTAGATGACAAAGTGCTGGAAGATCTGCAGAAACTGGCAGATGAAGCACAGCTGACTGAAAAATTCGAGGCACTTTACAATGGTGAAGTTATTAACACCGGAGAGAAGAGAATGGTTCTTCATCACCTGACACGCGGTCAGCTCGGTGAGGCTGTAAATGCTGACGGCACAGACAAACGTGCTTTCTATAAAGAACAGCAGCAGAAGATCGCAGATTTTGCAAACAAAGTACATGCCGGAGAGATCACAAATGCAGCAGGTGAGAAATTTACAACCGTTGTTCAGATCGGTATCGGTGGCAGTGACCTCGGACCTCGTGCAATGTATCTGGCACTGGAAAACTGGGCAAAGAAAAACGATACCTTCAAGATGGAAGCAAAATTCATCAGCAATGTAGACCCGGATGATGCAGCAGCAGTTCTGTATGGTATCGACGTAGCACATTCCATCTTTATCCTGGTTTCCAAATCCGGTACAACACTGGAGACACTGACCAACGAGTCCTTCGTAAAAGATGCCCTGAAAAACGCAGGACTGGATGCTTCCAAACATATGATCGCAGTAACCAGCGAGACATCTCCACTGGCAAAGAGCGACGACTATCTGGCAGCATTCTTTATGGATGATTACATCGGCGGACGTTATTCATCCACATCCGCAGTAGGCGGAGCCGTATTATCCCTGGCATTCGGACCGGAAGTATTCGAAAGATTCTTAAACGGTGCAGCAGAAGAGGACAAACTCGGAACAGAAAAAGATATCAGAAAGAATCCGGCAATGCTGGATGCACTGATCGGCGTTTATGAGCGTAACGTACTGGGCTATCCAAGCACAGCAGTACTGCCATACTCACAGGCACTGAGCCGCTTCCCGGCACATCTGCAGCAGCTTGATATGGAGTCCAACGGTAAGTGCGTGAACCGTTTCGGTGAAAGACTTGACTATGTAACCGGACCGGTTATCTTTGGTGAACCGGGAACAAACGGACAGCATTCCTTCTACCAGCTGCTCCATCAGGGAACAGACATCATCCCACTGCAGTTCGTAGGCTTCAAGAGCAACCAGATGAACACGGACGTAGTGATCCAGGGCAGCACAAGCCAGCAGAAACTGTGTGCAAACGTGGCAGCTCAGATCGTAGCATTTGCATGCGGAAAAGAAGACGAAAACCGCAACAAAAACTTCGAAGGCGGACGCCCGTCCAGCATCATCATTGGTGAACAGCTGAATCCGGAAACACTGGGAGCACTGCTTTCACACTTCGAAAACAAAGTCATGTTCCAGGGCTTCGTATGGAACGTAAACAGCTTTGACCAGGAAGGAGTACAGCTCGGTAAAGTACTGGCAAAACGCGTACTGGCCCACGAGACAGACGGAGCACTGAAAGTACTCAGCGATCTGATGAATATTTAGTCTCAGAGAAGAAGATTTTGACATGCGATGCAGGAGATGCATCTCGCAGCAAGAATGCCAGAGGCATGCTTGAACATGGCGAATTTGACAGTATAATATAAAGACATGATATAAAAAAGAAATCCCGTCGTACAGGAGATGTGCGGCGGGATTTTTTTAATTACAGGGATGTGCATTGCGTTGTATAAGGCAGACAGCGTCAGCGGCCGCCGCAGGTGCGAAAATGTGCCTTGATGCATGCTTTGTTCTGTTGCGGCGGATTTTTCAGGATGCTATAATCAGTTTAGGAACATTACAATCGTGATCCGGAACAGATATCTGTCTGGCAGAAGATTTTGATAAAAACAGGGTGGGTTTAACAGATGAGGGCATTGGTGAAAGAGGACTCCGGAGCGAAAAAGGTGAACTTCAGAAGAGTAACGGTTAAGGAATAGCAAAAATGTAGCATTATTTTGAGAAACTTATGTAAACTGATTGTAATAAAAATTAAATTCGGCGTGCAATTAAATTGTTGATAGATAAGACTGATAAAGTTGCGAAAAGACGTAGGAAAGATATTAGGAAAAGAAAGAAGATTCCGGAAATGTAATGTTTCTGGAATCTTTTTTTGTGGGAACAATATGCTAATACTAAATTTCGTAGAGTACCTTATTCCACGAAATTAGAGGGGAAAGGGCAGGACAGTCGCTGCATATTCTGACGTTTCAGTTCCATTGTCGGGTGAACATAGCGGTTCATGGTGATATTGACATTGGAATGACCAAGAATCTCACTTAAACTTTTAATATCAAACCCGGCTTCTACGCATCTTGTCGCAAAAGTATGGCGTAAAGTATGAAAGTTTGTTGTTTCTACCTGTGCGGCAGTCAGTACATATTTAAAATGGTTTTGCATCGTTCGGGGTTCTACATAAGAATCTGAGCCAGTCAGCAGATAACCTTCTTTTTAATGTTATTCCAGCGAAGGGCACATATTTCTCCGATACGAAGTCCTGTGTAGAGGCATATAAGAATTCCCATGTTTTTATAGGACATATGTTTGCATAAATATGTACATAATTGTTTTTGCTCATTTATGCTGAAGACACGGAATTCACGGGAAGATTTCTTGATTATGATTTCTTTCCCGATGCATGGAAGTACGATTTGTGGTATACTGGACATGGCATAAATCTCCTTTGTAAAGATGGTTTCTAGTCAATTCCATTATACCAAACGGAACAGGTTTATGCCTTTTTTATTGGCTGAAATATTGAATTTTCAAGGTTCAACACACCGATATGGTGTGGGAAGTTTTAGTTATTAATTTTGTTATTGATTCTTATTTTCGGATAAGTGCGTGAATGCCTTGAACCAAAGGGAGATAAATGGTAGTATATCTACAAAGTATTTTCCTGATGTTTGGGGCATTTTTTATGGGAAGGGGGGCTTACATGCGACATTTAAAACTTCCGCTTGGAATGTCTGATTTTGAGGAGATCAGGCAGAACGGTTATTATTATATTGATAAAAGTGGTTTGATTTCGGATCTGTTGGTGAGGAAGGCGGCTAAAGTGACGCTAATCACCAGACCACGCCGCTTTGGAAAGACGCTGGGGATGAGTATGCTGGCTCACTTTTTTGACATTGAAAAAGATAGTAGAGCACTTTTTGAAGGGCTGGAGATTTCAAAGCAGAAGGAACTTTGTGTGCAGTGGATGAATCAGTATCCGGTTATTTTTCTTACATTCAAAAAAGTAGATGGATTAAATTTTAAAAGTGCGTATGAAATGCTGGAAGTTACGATAGCAGAATTCTGTCAGAGGCATTCTTTTTTGATGGAGAGCGAAAAAATTGCAAAAGAGCCGAAAGAAATTTTTCAGAGATTAAAGGAATGTAAGGCTTTTAAGACGGAGCTGAAAAACAGTCTGGAACTTCTGACAAGGATGATGCAGATTCATTATGGAAGACCGGTTATTTTACTGCTGGATGAATATGATGTGCCGATTGCGAAGGCGAGCAGCAATGGCTATTACAAAGAGATGCTGGAAGTGATGAAAGCAATGCTCGGTTCATCTCTGAAAGATAATCCATCTGTAAAGTTTGCAGTGATCACCGGATGTCTGAAAGTGGCGAAGGAGAGTATTTTTACCGGAACCAATAATTTTGTGTCGGACAGTATTCTCTCTTTTGGGTTCAGTGAATATTTTGGGTTTACCCAAAAAGAAACCGAGAAACTTCTGCTGGATGCGGATGCGGCAGAGTATGCACCGGCGGTCAGAAAATGGTATGATGGTTATCATTTTGGGAATTATGATATTTACTGCCCATGGGATGTGCTGAATTATCTGCACGATCTGCAGGATAATCCACAGGCAAAGCCGGCAAGTTACTGGAAAAATACAAGCGATAATGCGATCATCCGATCTTTTATTGATTATGCCGGAAGCAACATTACCAGAAAAATGGAAACCTTGCTTTCCGGGGGATATATTGTACAGCAGATTGAAGAAAATCTGACATACGATTATCTGCATTCCTCGGAAGAAAATCTGTGGAGCATTTTGTATCTGACGGGTTATCTTACAACAGCACAAAAAGAGGGATGTAAAGAAAACCTGAAAGATGGTGAGTATGCTCTGCAGATTCCAAATGCAGAAGTTATGGAAATTTTTGAATCTACGATCAAAAAATGGTTTGATGATACTGCAAAACTTGAGAACAGACAAAAATTGTTTGATGCTGTGTGGAATGGCAATGATGAACTTTTAACGAATGAGATGACAAGGCTTCTTCGCACCACGATCAGTTATCATGATTATGGAGAAGATTTTTATCATGCATTTCTGGCCGGGATTTTTGCCGGGGCGGGGTATCCGGTAGAATCGAATAAAGAACATGGAGAAGGCAGAAGCGATGTGATTGTTTACAATCCGAGAGAAGCAAAAGTAGCTGTTTTTGAGGCAAAATATGCAAAAAAACTCTGCGATATGGACAAGGCATGCGATATGGCACTTTTGCAGATCAATGAAAGAATGTATGCAGAAGAGTTTGCGGATGACTATGATGAGATTCTGTGCTATGGGATTTCATTCTTCCGGAAACGGTGCAGGGTAAGAAAAAGATAAACAGTAGCTGCAAAATGACTGAATAATTGTGATAAATGAAACAAACAAGACTGGGGGACTACAAGTTGATAAAGATGGATCGTCAGAAGTTTATTCGGCCGGATCGTCAGATGGTTCGGATATCCAGGGAGAAGCTGATCATACCGGAGCGTGAGGCAGCCACACAGCGGATGATGGCGGGGCAGCAGAGGGAAACAAAAACAGCAGATATAGCAAAGACAGAAAAAACAGCAAATGAAAATATAGCAGAAGCTGTAAACGCAGCAAACAAAAATAGAGAAAATGCAGTAAATACAGCAGCCACAGAACATCTGCAAACGAAGCAGCCTGAAATAGCAGAGGCAGCGAATAAACCAGAAAACAGCATTGTCTTAGCATGTGAGATCGATGAGGTGATCAACTATGCACTGGTTCACAATGGTGCTTCTGTCGTGCGTGATATCTGCATCAAAAACACATCCGAAACGGAACGGAATGCTCTGCTTTTAAAAATCTGTTCAGATGATGAGCTGATGGAGGATTTTGTGTGCGGGATCGAGGCACTGCAGACAGGTGAGGAGCTGCATTTTCGAAATCTGGCTCTGACATTCCATGTCGGATATCTGGCATCGATCACGGAGAAGTTTTCCGGTCAGCTGACGGTTACGGTTCTGGATGGGGAAACTGTGCTGGCATCGGAAAAGATCAATATCACGGTGATGGCGTTTGATGAGTTCCCGGGATTTCAGTATACGCCGGAGCTTCTGACATCTTTTGCAATGCCGAATCATCCGGCAGTGGTCAGTCTGATCCAGCTGGCATCGAAATATCTGGAGAAATGGACGGGCGATCCTTCTTTGGACGGTTATCAGTCCGGTGATCAGGAGCGTGTCAAAAACATGGCGGCAGCAGCTTATGCGGCGATCCAGCAGAAAAATATTACATATGCATCGACAGCGAGCTTTGAGGCATGCGGGCAGAGAGTCCGCCTGGCGGATGCGGTGCTGGAGCAGCATTTTGGAAACTGCATGGATCTGACGCTGCTCTATACGGCATGTCTGGAAGCGATGGATTTAAATCCGTTCATGGTGGTTGTGGAAGGTCATATTTTTGCCGGTGTCTGGCTGGTGGACGGAGCGTTTGCAGATATTCTGGTGGATGATCCGTCACAGCTTGAGAAACGTATGGCAAAAGGCATTCAGGAGCTTACGGTCGTGGAATGTACGGCGATGTGTTCCGGGCAGAATGTAAGTTTTGACGAAGCAGTAGCCATGGCAAAACGGCGTGTTTCCAATTATGGGAAGTTTTATTTTGCAATCGATGTGAAGCGTGCCAGAAGCAGGGGAATCCGTCCACTTCCAATCCGGGTTCAGACGGCAAACGGGTTTGAGGTTCTGCACGAGGACCGAAAAGAAAAAGAGGTCACAGGTGGATCAGACAGCAAAATCGAGATCTTTGATTTTTCGGACTGTACGGAAAAGGCACAGGTCACAAAACTGACGCAGTGGGAGCGCAAACTTCTGGATCTGAGCCTTCGGAATATGCTGATAAATATGCGTGTCACAAAGAGTGTTGTGCCGGTTTTGTCTGCGAATATCGGAAGTCTTGAGGATGCACTGTTTGACGGGGAAGCGTTTCAGGTGATGCCGCGGCCGGCTGATGTAGGTGTGAATCCGGCAGCAGAAAGTCAGATCGAACTTCTCAACAAACTGGGAGAATTATCAGAATTTATTTCTTTTGAAAGCAAACACAAAAGACTGCATTCCATTTACAGCGAGAAAGATTTAAGCACTTCTCTGACGAAAATGTACCGTTCTGCAAAAGCATCTCTGGAAGAAAATGGAGCGAGCACGTTATATCTGGCACTTGGTATGCTTCGTTGGTTTGAACAGAAAAAGAACGCACAGGCAAGATACGCACCGATCGTTCTGGTACCGATCGACATTGTGCGAAAGTCTGCGGGCAGAGGCTATGCGATGCAGATGCGGGATGAGGATTCACAGATCAACATTACGCTTCTGGAGTTTCTGAAGCAGAATTATGAGATCACGATTCCTGGCATGAATCCGCCGCCGCAGGATGAGCATGGAATGGATATGCCGAAGATTTTTGCAATGATCCGAAAAGCGGTGATGAGCATGGAAATGTGGGATGTGCTGGAAGTTGCCGTGATCGGAAACTTTTCTTTTTCGCAGTTTGTGATGTGGAATGATATTCATAACAACCGTGATTTCCTGGAGGGAAACAAGATCGTCCACAGTCTGATCGAAGGAGCTGTGGACTGGGACTGCACGATCCCGGAAGAAGTGGATCAGGAGGAGGCTTATTTACCGGTAACGGCGGATGCTTCTCAGCTGCATGCCATCAATATGGCTGCCGCAGGGGTGAGTTTTGTACTGCACGGACCGCCGGGAACCGGTAAATCGCAGACCATTACAGCATTGATTGCAAATGCACTGACAAAAGGAAAGACAGTTCTTTTTGTGGCAGAAAAAAGAGCTGCACTGGAAGTGGTACAGAAACGTCTGGCGGCACTTGGAATCGATGATTTCTGCCTGAAATTACATTCGAACAAAGCTACGAAAAAGGCAGTTTTAAATCAGCTGCGGCGTGGTCTTGAGATTGACATGGAAGGAACAAAAACAGATTATGAGCAGAGAATTGCGGACATCCATGCGATGCGTACCGAACTGGATGCTTACGCAAAAGCACTACATAAAAAAAGAAATTTCGGAAAGAGTCTGCGTCAGCTGATTGATCTTTACGAAAGTATTCCGGAAACAAAAGAACAGGTAAAATTTCCGGTATCGGATATCAAAAATATAACAGAAGGTGATCTGGGCAGTCAGAAAAACCATCTGGAACGTCTGATCTCAGCCGGAAGATCCATCGGTCATCCGTATCAGCATCCGCTTGCGGCAGTGAAAAGGGCACAGTACAGTCAGCATCTGAAAACGGAACTGGAGCCGGCGATGCAAAACTATCTGTCTGTACTTGATAGCATCCAGGCTCAGATGGCAGATTTTGCCGCCTCTGCCGGAATCAAAAACCCGGTCACAAAGGCAGAATGGAATCAGGTATCCGAACTGATCCGGTGTATGGAAAGTACGGAAAAAATGCCTGCCTTTTTGAGGACAACAGATTCTGTTGAACGTGAATTTTCCGTTCCGGAAGAATATCTGGAAAAACAGGAGAAATTTGAACAGAAAAAGGCAGAAATGCTTTCAAAATGGAACGAAAATTTCTTAAGTCAGGACATGAGTTCTTATCATGCAAAGTACGAAGAAGCAAACAAAAAGGTATTTTTCTTAAAAGGAAAAGCACAAGCGGCACTTGTGGCAGAAATGCAGCTGTTTGCCGCATTTCCGGTGGAGGTCGAGCAGATTCCGCTGTATCTAACGGAGATCACCGCTTATCAGCAGGAAGAGCAGAAAATGGAAGCGGCAGAAGCAGAACTGTCTTATGACTGGAAACAGATCTTGAAAGAACATCTGACAAATGAAGAATCGCAGTCTTATAAAGTACAGATCCAAAATCAGAGAAAGAGTATGGTACGTTTTGCCGGAGTACTTCAGGAAATCGAGGCGAGGGGCATTTTAAGTACACTTGTCCGGAAGGGAAAAGCACTCTTTTCTATCTGGAATAGCATGGATGCTGCAGAGCGAAAGGTTGCAGAGCTGCTGGAACTGAAATTTTGCGATGAGAAAGCAGACTGGATTGAGAACAGAAAGGCACTTTGTGGCTGTATTCTGGAAAATGCAGCCGCATTAAAAGACTGGATTGTTTATCAGCAGAATGTAGATCTGTGCCGGAAAAACGGGCTTGCTCCGATCTGTGATGCCTATGAAAAAGGCCTTCCGCATGAAGTGGTATTGAATGTATATCTGCGTTCCATTTACCGGGCGATCATTCTTGGCGTGATCGAATCCGAACCGGTGCTGAACGGATTTACCGGAACCGGTTTTCAGGTTCAGATCGGGCAGTTTAAAAAGCTGGATCAGGAATGTATGCAGCTGACGAAAGAAGAAATGTTTTACCGGCTGTCATCGCAGCTTCCGTCTGTCAGTGATTCGGTGGAAGTCAGCAGAGAACTGAATTATTTAAGAAGGGCGATCAGCAGCAACGGCAGAGGTATTTCCATCCGTCTACTGTTTGAACAGATCCCGCATATTTTGCAGAGACTCTGTCCGTGTATGCTGATGAGTCCGATTTCGGCGGCTCAGTATTTAAAGGCAGAAAATGATCTGTTTGATATTGTGGTATTTGACGAAGCATCGCAGCTTCCGACCTGTAAAGCAGTCGGTACCCTTGCAAGAGGCAAAAATGCAGTGATTGTAGGGGATCCGAATCAGATGCCTCCGACCAGCTTTTTTGCGGGAAATTCGGTGGATGAGGACAATCTGGATATCGAAGATCTGGACAGTATTCTCGATGACTGTCTGGCACTTGGCATGCCGTCCGCACATCTGCACTGGCATTACCGAAGCCGCCATGAGAGCCTGATCGCTTTTTGTAACCGGGAATTTTATGAAAATTCTATGCTTACGTTCCCATCGGTAAATGACCGGCAAAGACGCGTCAGCATGGTAAAAGTGGAAGGCTTTTTTGATCGCGGCAAGAGCCGTGTGAACGAAGGAGAAGCACAGGCGATCGTTGCGGAGATCAAGAAAAGATATGCCGATCCAGAGCAGAAAAAGCAGACGATCGGTGTGGTTACTTTTAATGTTAATCAGCAGACTCTGATCGAGGATCTGCTCCAGGAAGAATATCAGAAAGATTTAAATTTTGATAAATGGGCAAATATGGGAGAAGAGCCGTTGTTTGTCAAAAATCTGGAGAATGTCCAGGGAGATGAGCGGGATGTGATCCTGTTTTCCGTGGCATTCGGACCGGATGCGGAAGGAAAACTGTCCATGAATTTCGGACCGCTGAACCGGGATGGAGGCTGGAAACGTCTGAATGTTGCGGTGTCCCGTGCCCGGTGTGAAATGGTGGTGTTTTCTGTTATGACAGCCGATCAGATCAATTTGAGACGAACAAAAGCAAAAGGCGTAGAATCTCTGAAATATTTCATGGAATTTGCTCAAAATGGAAAATTGCGGGGAGACTACAGAGAGAATGAAGCAGTCAAAAATCAGGGGATTAAAGCAAAAATCTGCCGGGCACTTGCAAATGCTGGATACGAGTATCAGTTAAATGTCGGCCATTCAAAATTCAAAGTGGATATCGCAGTGATCAATCCGGATCATCCGGAAGAATATCTGCTCGGAATTATGACGGACGGAGATTCTTACTGTCAGTCGGCAAATACGAAAGACCGTGAGGTGGCACAGTTTGAAGTGCTGAAAGGACTTGGATGGAAACTGTATCGTATCTGGACGATGGACTGGTGGGATGATCCGCAAAAGGAGATCACAAAACTTCTCGGAGTGCTTGAACGCACAGGTTGCGAAGCGGATTGTGAATGTCCGCTTTACATGAGAAAGAAGGAAGAACAGTAACAGAAAGGAAGCAAAATGGGAAAAGAAAAGGAAAACAGAAATGGAAAAACAAAAGGAAATGCGATCGCTCTGTTGCCGATCGGCGTATTTCTTGTGCTGTATCTCGGACTTGGTATTTTATTTGAATACGTGATGAAAATTCCGATGGGATTTTATAATGTGCCGATCGTGGTTGCTTTTCTGGCAGCGATCCTGGTTGCCTGTCTGCAGAACCGGGCGGTAAATTTTGAACAGAAACTGGAGATCATGTCTGGCGGCGTGGGTGATAAAAACATCATCACGATGCTGCTGATCTTTCTGGCGGCGGGTTCGTTTGTCGGAGTTGTAGGCAGGGGAAGTGCAGAGAGTGTGGCGTATTGTATGCTCTCCCTGATCCCGGCGAGATATGCAGTGGCGGTATTGTTTGTGGTGGCCTGTTTTGTCTCCGTGGCGATGGGAACATCGGTCGGAACGATCACGCTTCTGGTGCCGATCGCATCAGCTGTTTCCGCTGCGTCCGGATTTGAACTTGCATTCTGTGTGGCATCCGTTATGGGCGGAGCAATGTTCGGCGATAATCTTTCCTTTATTTCCGATACGACGATTGCCGCCTGCAACGGGCAGGGCTGTGAGATGAAAGACAAGTTCCGGGAGAATTTCTGGATTGCATTTCCGGCAGCAGCCGCAACGCTGATTTTAATCCTGATTCTGTCCTTTCAGACAGAAGTGCAGGGGCAGGTCAGCCAGTCGTATCATCTGGTGCAGGTGATCCCGTATGTGCTGGTGCTGATCGGAGGCATTATCGGTATCAATGTTTTTGTGGTGCTTCTGATCGGGATTGTTTCCGGGGCGTTTATCATGCTGGCCGGAGGGCATATCGCACCGGTCGATCTTCTTGCAAACATGGGGAATGGCGTTTCCGGAATGTTTGAAACCTGCATGGTTGCAATCCTGGTGGCGGCAATGTGTGCCCTGATCCGTGAATATGGCGGATTTGATGCTCTGCTTGGCTGGATCCACCGGATTTTCCGTGGTAAACGCGGCGGTCAGCTCGGCATGGGACTGCTGGTCGGTGCGATGGACATTGCCACGGCAAACAATACAGTGGCGATCGTCATGGCAAATCCGATCGCAAAAGAAATGGCACAGGAGTACGGCATCACGCCGAGAAAAGCAGCGTCGATCCTGGATACGTTTTCCTGTATTTTCCAGGGCATCATCCCATACGGTGCCCAGATGCTGGTGGCGATTTCTGCCGTAAATGAACTTGGCGGAGAACTTTCGGCATTTCAGATCATGCCGAGACTCTTCTATCCGATGCTGCTGCTTGTCAGTTCCGTGATTGCAATTCTGTGGAACAGGAAAGAAAAATAAAAAATTTTGCTATCAGTTGTCAAAAGCGACAGTAGAAATCGAGCGGATGGTGATCCGGGTAGAAAATCTGTTTATCGAAAGTTCTTCCCTGGAGCCGACACTTCTGGAGCGGATTCGCATGAATCTGGAAAAAATCCCGCAAATGCAGAACGAAGAACCGGAAAAAATCTACAGCTGGTGGAATGATCTGGGCAGCGATTTCATCCGTCTCAATCAGAATTATCAGGATTATATGCGTGAGCTGAACAGTGTGAAAGCGGAGCAGATGATGAAAACGCAGGAATCTCACACAGCAAAAACAAAAAGAAGCAGAACTTCTGGCAGTACAGGAACAGTTAAAACTTACCGACTATGAGAAGATCAAGAGCAGGCTGGATTACTGCATGGAACGTTTGAGCGTGATTCCGCAGGAAAAAGAAGCTTCCGCAAGAAAAAGAGGTGAGCTGGAGAGCGGGAGAAAAATTCTGGAAGAAAAACAGAGAGAAAATCAGAAGATCACCGAAAAACTGCAGGACAAAGAAAGAAATCTGGCTGAAAAAAGTATTTGAAATAAGGCTACCGCAATCCCACTGGCTTTAGACGGTGGGTTAAGGTAGCC